>Ga0209517_10005008_pt1 | contig 17053 bp, 17 predicted proteins | sample PeaSoiMetSII2010_FD_187695 | JGI IMG/M metagenome (GOLD analysis project Ga0209517, IMG submission 187695) | Peat soil microbial communities from Weissenstadt, Germany - SII-2010 (SPAdes) (version 2) | ecosystem: Environmental > Terrestrial > Soil > Wetlands > Peat | place: Germany...
AACAGGTCGTCACGGCTCAGCAACAATGTTGCTTCACTATCGGTGTGGGGCCTTCGCCCCCACACCCCACCACTGACCATGTCAGTGGTTTAGGTTATTAATTAAATCGAGATCGTTAGACCACACCTTACACCGCTCATTTTGCCTCCCTGATAATCGCGCGTAGCGCTTGAGCCTGCGACTCGATACTTTCGACAAGGCGGAACTGGACCAGCGCTCTTCGCAGGTTCTGCCGGGAATCACTCGCCTTGAAATAAACATTCCCCTCCAGGTAGTCGCAAAAAAACCTCATTCCCAGCTCGTAGGCCAGCAGGCGGATAGAATCGTAGATGAACTCACGGTCGTATTCAGTCAGAAAGCCTTTGGCCACAGAATAATAGCCCCTTAGCAGCGCCTGGCAGAGTTCTGGTTCGAAACGCACTTCATCGGGCTTGCCGGGGTCTTCTCCAAGCGGATTGCAGCATGAACGCAGGCAGTCGCCGATATCATAATGAACCAGACCGGGCTTTACGGTATCAAGGTCCACGATGCTCACGGCCAGCCCTGTCCCGGTATCGATCATTACATTGCTCACTTTAGGGTCGCCGTGAATTATCCGCAACGCCAATCTTCCGTCCGCTTTGGCTTTTTCCAGAATGGACGCGAACTCTTTGCGCCTGTCTATGAAATCCATGCAATAAGCCACATCGGGGGATGCAGGCGCGCAGCATTTTTCAAGCACCGCCAGATAGCGCCCTAAATAGATCGGGGTGATGTGAAAGCCTTCCAGCGTGTCCTTTAACCTGTTAGCAGGCAGATCGCTCACAAGGACATGGAAATACCCTAAAGCAAACCCGACCTCGGCTGCATGATCAAGGTTGATAACCGAATCGAATGATTCCGAGTTCTCTATGAAGCTGATCGCGCGCCAGAAGTGACCGCCAGAGTCTATCCAGTGGTCTTCGCCATATTTTGCCGGCAGGAGGCGCACCATTTCCCAGCGCCGCCCTGCCGTCGGATTGCGCCTCAGGCGCTCAGAAACATGCTCGCAGAATACGCGAAGGTTTTGCATTATTAATTCAGGTCTGCTAAACACACGCTGGTTTATGCGCTGAAGAATGAAGTATTTTTCTCTATTCGAACTGCTGGACACAAGATACGTATCGTTTATGTTTCCGGCCCCATATTTTCTGATTTCGGCAATTTGCTCTGCTGAATCAAACTGCTCGGCCGCTGTCCTGACATAATCAGGAGCCCTGCCGCTTGTACTCAGCTTTTTTGTCATTACTTTTCCCCAACCCGATTCAGGTGGCCCTATATTCTTGGCTCGAAGTTCAATGCTTAACATTAATCCAAAGGAGTGGAAAATGGCTTATTTGAAGTACGCATTTTTGCTGGTCCTCATCTCTTGCTGCTCGATGATATTTCAAAACTTTGCGTCGGCGGCCGGCCCCGAAAAAAACGCTCAGCCCGCAAATCCGGTCGTCTCGATGAAGACTTCCCTGGGCACGATCAAGATCGAACTCTGGCCCGCCAAAGCCCCTGAAACAGTGAAAAACTTCCTGCAGTATGTGGATGAAGGATTCTACGACGGCACCATCTTCCATCGGGTTATTAACAATTTCATGATCCAGGGAGGCGGGTTCACACAGGATATGAGACAGAAGCCAACCCATGCCCCCATCAGGAATGAGGCTGCCGCAGAGCTTAAGAACGACCGGGGGACTATTGCAATGGCGAGAACAGGCGTCGTTGACAGCGCGACTGCCCAATTCTTCATAAATGTCGTGGACAATATGTCTCTTAATCACAGGGACAATTCGTCCGCCGGTTTCGGCTATGCGGTTTTCGGCAAGGTTATAGACGGCATGGACGTCGTGGACCAGATCAAGACCGTTGCGACTTCATATCAGGATGTGCCCGTAAAAACCGTAGTTATCGAGAGCATAAAACGGGAAAAATAGCCGGCGCCGGCAAATCACCGGTTGCTTAAATAGAATCCGAGCATGGCTGGATCTAAGGCTTAAGGAGTTGTTGATCTTTACTTGATCCGGCCATACTCTCGTACTCACCGGGAGAAATTTTGGGAAGCCGCCGGACGAAAGCGATCACGGCTGCTATTTCGTCTTTCTTGTAGCTCGATCCGAAAGCGGGCATTCCGGTTAGTTTGAGGCCATTTTCCACAATCCAGTACAATTGCGCGTCTTCCCATTCGTTCTGTACAGAGCCCGAAAGCAGGTTTGCCGGGGCGGGGTAAAGGCCCTGAGCAAAGGGACGAGCCGAAATCCCCGGGGCCCCGTGGCAATAAAAGCAAGCTTCGTTATATAAGGCCGCCCCTTTCGGCGCAAGCGATGGGTACGCCAAGGGAGGTGTTATGACGTCCCGGCTGTGGACGATGATCGACCGGTCGCGCAAAACCTCAATGGCTTCAGACGTGATGTCCCAGTGCGGAACACGGGCGGAGACATTAAAGAACCCGAACCAGACCAATGCGGCCCCGGCCCCGGCGGCCAAAACCAGAAAGACAATAATGGTGACAAGGGCCTTCATGAGGTCGCCTTTCGGATCTTGAGGTAATAGTTGACCGGGGTATGTGGTACCTGTTTACCGCAGAGGCGCTGAGAACGCAGAGAAAACCAAAATTCAACAAGATCAACAGGGGCCTCAGGACACATTACTCCCGGAGCCAAAGGACTGTATTTATTCATAGTGTTGTTTAAACGGGGCGGGAAGTTTAAATTCCAATTATAGGAACCGGAAAACTCCCGCCCCATTTACATCTCTACGCTTTTCCCAGCTTTTTTACTTCCTGTTCGTCGATCATGAACCCGTGCTCCGGTCCGGGGAAAATGCCCTGCTCCACTTCTTCCCTGTATTTGACCAGGGCTTCTATAATCACATCGTCAAGCTTTGCGTATCTTTTTACGAACCGAGGTATGAACCTGTCGAAAAGCCCCAACACATCATGAATAACGAGCACCTGCCCATCGCAGGACGGCCCCGCCCCGATGCCGATAGTGGGTACGGGCACGGCCTCGGTGATCATCTCGGCGATTGAGGAAGGAATGGCCTCCAGGACTATGCTGAAGCATCCGGCCTCAGCCAGCGCCTGCGCGTCTTCGATCAGCACCCTGGCGGCTTCGGCGGATTTTCCCTGTACCTTGAAACCTCCGAATTGGGCTGCGCTCTGGGGCGTTAGACCAAGATGGCCCTGCACGGGAATCCCGGCTTCCACCATTGCCCTGACCTGCGGGACGACCCTTGCTCCCCCTTCCAGCTTTACAGCGCTCGCCCTGCCTTCCTTCATAAAACGGCCGGCATTTATGAGGGCCTGTTCCACGCTCGCCTGATAAGACATGAAAGGCATATCGCCGATTACTAAGGCCCGGTTTGCCCCCCTGCTGACCGCCAGGGTGTGATGGAGCATTTCAGTCATTCCGACCGAAAGCGTGTCCTGCTGGCCCAAAACGACCATCGCAAGCGAATCGCCGACAAGCAGCATATCGACTCCGCTCTTCTCAGCCCATAACGCGGTAGGGTAATCGTATGCGGTAATCTCGGTTAGTTTACGCTTGCCTTTGGCAGCCATGATCTCGGGAACGGTCACCTTTTTGCTCATTTGGCTCTCTCCTTGTTTACTCGAGCGGCGTAGCGCCTGCCCGGTTGGTTGATGCCTGAAAACTCCGGCCAAAGGCCGGACCAATCCCCCCAAGATTGAAGGGATTATACACCATACTGAGCTTCGAGCACCTTCATCAGCAATGTGAGCGTCCGGTTGACAGGGGTCGGTATTCCCGCTTCCTTGCCGAAGCGCACCACTGCCCCGTTTATTGCATCGATCTCGGTCTTCTTTTTCTTATCAACGTCCTGACCCATCGACGAGCGGTTTCGGGCAGTAGCCCTGGCGACGGTAATTACCCGCTGGACCATGTCCATGCCGATAGGAAAACCTTTCGACCCGGCCACCATTATGGCTTCCTCGACTGCTGAGCGGCACAGGTCGCCCGCCTCCTCATTCTCCGCTATAAAGCCGTTTCGTATTCCGGTCAGGCCTGTGATCGCGTTTATCCCGACGTTTATGACGAGCTTTTCCCAGATGAGCCTCTCCACCTCCTCGCTCGGTTCCGCTGACAGTCCTGCTTCCCGGAATAACTCTACTGTCCGTCTGACCCTTTCGGATGTGGGCCCATCAGGTTCGCCCATATGGGTAGGCCCGTTGCCTCCGTGACGTATTAGGCCGGGTCCCAGCAAAGTCGATCCCTGAGCTGTGCTGCCGGCAAGTACGGCCTCTTTCCCCGTGATTTCGGCTATCTGCTCCCAGTTTCCTATTCCGTTCTGGAGGGTTAAGAAAACAGTGGAGGTCGAACAGATCCCATGAACGAGAGATACGGCCTTTTGGGTCGCATATGTCTTTACCAGGACAAGCGCGAGATCAGGGTTGCGCGGAAGTTTGTCGACCTCGAAATAAGTCGTAAGCCGATAGTTGCGTACGGTTCCGTCAAGTTCCTCGATATTGAGTCCACCCTGCCGGATAGCCTCCATGTGCTCGCGGTTTGTGCTAAAAAGCGAAATGGATGCGTGCGTCTTGGAGAGCCGCGCCCCGATCAAACTGCCAAGCGCTCCCGCGCCGACGATAAGAACGTTCATTGTCTCCCCCGCTGCTCAACCGTTGAGCTGATAGATCATACCGGCTGATTTCAACTATTATACGCAGCCCGTAAAAATACAAAGCGAAAAAGGAGAAATTAGCGCAACTTAAGAGTGGCAAGAGAAATGAGAGCAAGAATGCCTGCAACGATCCAAAGACGTATCACGACCTTGGTTTCTGCCAGCCCCTTGTGCTGCAGGTTATGGTGAAGAGGGGCGCGGAAAAAAAGCCGCCGGCCGATCCACTTTACGCCTATTTTATCCTGCACCTGGCTGCTGATGGCTTCCGCTATGAACAGGGCGCCCAACAGGGGGAAAAGCAACTCCTGTTTCAACAGGACCGACATCACTGCCATTGTGCCTCCGATGGCAAGCGAACCCGTGTCTCCCATAAATATCTGGGCAGGGTAAGCGTTATACCACAAAAACCCCAGCCCGGCGCCTACGAATGCTGCCCCGAAGATCCCCAGCTCGCCGGCCCCGCGCAAATACGGGTAGTACAAATAACTCGAGTAAATCCGGTTGCCCTCAACATAGGCAAAGATGCCCAATACGGCCACTACGAAAATCGAGGGCGTAATGGCGAGACCATCGAGACCGTCGGTTATGTTCACGGCATTGCAAACAAAGATAACGAACAGGAATATGAACAGGCCGTAAAGCCATGGTCCGATGTCGGTGAGCGGGTATTTGTAAAATGGGATGCACACTTTTGTGGCAAGCGCGCTTCCAAGGGGCGCATAAGGCCCGACACAAATCCAGGCAAAAACCAGGCTGAAAAACCCCTGCAGAATAAGCTTGCTGCGTTCTGAAAGTCCCCTGTCCCCGCTTTTCAACCGCACCTTGGACACGTCGTCCCAAAGACCGAGCAGTCCGAACCAGACCATCCCAGCAACGGAGCAGAGCATGAAGGGGCTGCGCCAGTTACCCCAGATAGCCATCGACACGAGTACGGCCCCGATTATGAGAACTCCGCCCATTGTAGGAGTGCCGCTCTTGTCGAATGCTGAACGAACTCCGGTTTCGCGAACCTGTTCCAGAAAACACCGCCTGTGAATAAATAGAATAAAATGCCTGCTGAAAAGGAAAATGAGTATGACTGCCGTTAGCGCAGCCATTATGGCCCTGAAGCTGATGTAGTTCACCAGCCGGCAGAATGAAAAACTCTCGGAAAGCGGGAGGAGAAAATTGCAGATTTCGTAAATCATTGGATTTTCCTGGAAACATGGTCTGATAAAGCGGCCGGACCAGGCAAATGGCGCCTGGATTTGTTCTGTTCTGCGCACTTCCGGACTGCAGCGTATGTTTCCTTTATCTCGAAATGCGGCTTGAAATCCGTCGAGGTCAGGATGAAACACGAGGTCTTGGAGAGCAGCTCCTCAGGGGCTTCCACCACCCCCCGTTCGAACATCCTCTTCAGTGCGCACAAGGCCGCGTTGCGTACCTGCCAGTAGTGCGATTCATTCATGGAGAAGAGCACCTCTGCAACTTCCCGATCTGTTCCTATCTCGCCCAGGGCCCTGGCTGCCTCGATTACAACCTCGAAACAATTATCTTCAAGACACCCGCCAATCCCGTTTATCCATGATTTTTTTCCCACCAAAAATGGACCGAAATGAGCGGCGCTGCGGCAAGCCTGAACTCGTACTTCGAAATAAGGGTCCTCAAGGGCGGCAAGCAAATGTTTTTCAACATCAGGGTCGAAGTGGTCCATAACTTGAAGTGCTTGGACGATGTTTCTGCGGATAAACCCGACTTGCTCGAAATCTCCTCCGAAAAGTTTTTTTATTTTGCTTACCGGGGTTCTGTCGGAGAGCATTGTAAGCAGCGTCGGGATTTTTTCTCTGTACTTCGTAAGACCTATCAGTTTGATACCCAGGTTGCGGTCCTGCCAGCCTTTGCGGCTCAGCAGCCCCGCCGCCCTGTGACGGTAATAGGCAAGGTCGTCCGGGTCGTCCACCACCGAAGCGGGGTCGAAATCCCGCCCCAACAGCCCATGCGCAGCGGAGAGCATTTGCAGGAGCCGGGCGTTTCCCGCCAAGTCTCTGAAAGCTGCCGCCTGAAGGCCGTTGCCATCCATAAAGCGCATATCTCCATAGATTGCGCTCAATATCCGCTCGGTGGCATTTCGCCTCATAAAATCCCTGCTCTTCTCACCCATCAACCCCAGCAGCGCCGGGTTTTCAAGCAGAGACAAAATCTTTTGCGCCAGAACTCGCCCATCGAGCTTCTCCAGCAGTTCTCCGTTCTCCATAACCGTGTCTTCGAACAGCACCTCGGCGGCCCCGGCGCTTTTCATGGCTCGGGCGTTCATCACCTGGTGATCGCCCGGCAGATTGACTTTCGGGACCAATAGAGCGGGTTTTCCAATGCGTGAAATCTCGTTTAGGCTTCCCGCACCGCTTCTGCAAACGATGAGCGAACTTACCGAGTAAATATCGCCGATATTGTGAAAATAGTCCTGCCGGTAATATAATTCCCCCAGCAAACCCCTTTGTTCCGGGGATAGAGTTTTTTCTATCCGCCGTTCCGTGTCCGCCGCCGCATCGTATCCAACAGAGCTGGCCAGACCGCTGCCGTGTATTATGAACAGCCGGTCCCTGTGCTCGAGAAGGAAAGGAAGCGCATCGACTATTGCACGATTTATCGTCCGCGCTCCCTGGGACCCTCCAAAAGCGAATATCACATCCCGGCCCTGCGGGATTTCGAAGGAAAGCCCTTTTCTGGCCTGCTCGGGTGGGATAGCAACGATCGAGTGGCGTATAGGATAGCCTGCAACCGTTGCGTTCGGGAAAAAACGAAGGGTCTGGGGAAACGTAAGCAGCACCTTGTCAGCCCATCTTCCCATTAAACCGTTCAATTGGCCGGGAATGCTGTTCTGCTCGTGCAGCAAAATTTGCACGCGAGCAATTTTGAGTTTTTTCAATACAATGGCAGCGATAACGACGGGCGCGCTCACATAGCCCCCGGTAGCAATTACCCACTTTGGAGCAAACTCAATGAGAACAATGATGGATTGAGCGATTCCCAGGCCTAGCTTAAAGAGAAACCGCAAGGTTCGAAAAGACGGACGAATGCCCGGATATCCCTCGGACGAGACAAACCGAAGCTCATATCCAGCTTTGTTAACGATTACGCTTTCGGCCTTATTTTTTACACCGATGTAAAGAAAGCGCGTTTCAGGATCACGCGATTTTATGCCCTCTGCGATGGCCAGCGCCGGGTTGACATGGCCGCCCGTTCCGCCGCCGGTGAGCACAATACGGGGATATGCGCCTTCCAGCCTTTTCCACCTGCGAGAGGCTGCAAAAGCGCCTGTAAGGATCAAGAATATTAGCGAAAACCCAATCAGTATGAACACTTATCGATTCTTCTCGAACTCTGAGACATATCGGATGTCAATCTTCACACTACACGCAGCGTGGATATTTGTCTTTTTTGGTTTCCCTGTTTCCGTTCTCCGATTTCCGGTCAATCACCCGTCGAATATCTTTCCAGGCTATTTTGCCCGCCCTTATCAGCGCGGCCGGTTGAACGCTAACATCTACTATAGCCGAAGGCAAACCGCCAGGCAAATTTCCCGCATCCAGTAATGCCTCAACCGATAGGATCAACTCAGCCGAGATACCGCCCGGGCTTCTTGGAGGAGACTCTCCCGCCCTGTTTGCGCTGGTTGAAACGATAAGTCCTCCCGAGGCCCGGGCCAGCAGCGTGGCAACCGGATGAGATGAGATGCGGATGGCGATTTTGCCGGTTTTTGCGTGCAGGACGGCAGGTAGAGACGCAACGGCGGGAATGACCATACTCAATGGACCGGGCCAGAACGTACGCGCAAGCGCCTCGGCCGATTCGGGCCACCCGGATGCGGCGCCCAATACGGCCTGTAGGTCCGACGCGATAAGAGGCAACGGTTTCCCAAGGTCCCTGCCTTTTATTTCAAAAACCCTCTCCACTGCTTCTACAATCTCAGGTATCGCTCCCAGCGCATAAAATGTCTCGGTTGGGTATAGAACAAGCCCCCCCGACCTTAAGATGCAGGCCGCATCGTAAATCGCCTCCGCATTGATTTTCGCAGGGTCGATTTTAAAGATTCTCGATTCATACTCCGTTGCGGCAGACATTTTTGGGACCGCCTCTCGCGTACCATTCTTCTATGCCGGGCTGAAAAATCCCTCGCCGGTAAACATACACTAAATAGAGCCGGATTTCTATCGGATGCCTCAGAGGGTGGTTGCTCGCTTCGACTCAAAATCCGGATTTGGAATCCGGAAGTCCGGGAGATAATTCAGTAGCGGATTACCGATGGGCATCAATTGACATAGTGAGGCGAATGGTTATTTTGCGCCCTAAAAGAGAACGGTTTTAAATGAAGAAGGGTTCTCAAGAAAAGGAGGTCCATCATGGCGCATAAAACAATCAGGAAAAATGAACATGAACAGAAAACGGAACTGGAATTGACCCCGGATGAAATCGCCGACCTTCTCACGGGGGGATGCGACAACCAGGGAATGTCCTGACAGCCTTTTATAATCCTGCAATCTCTGCTTTTATCAGATAAAATGCCAGGCTTCACCGGCTTAGGATTTCCGACAAAGTCCCCGCGCAAGTGCGGGGACTTTGCTTTTTTAATAGTCGGCCGGAATGACTGAATGCCAAAGTTTTCCGGGTAATTTAGAATATTTAGCTTTGCTCACCCCCTCCTGTTATGCTAATTCGTGTCCATCCGGAAACTCCGGAGCGAATTCCACGCCCCGCGAGGTTTCTGTTCGAAAAGGAGGCTTAATTTGGTCATTCCGCTCACCGCCTTTAGGCGGAAGATTTTCGTACTGGCAAGAAAATCGAGGGGTTGCGCGGAGGCGTACCTGGGTACCGCCTCGCGGAGCGTCGAGATTGGCGATCTAGCCCCCCGAAGCCTCTGCGGCCACCGCCGAAGACAGTGGCCAAGTCGGCCGGCGGTCCCACCGCCCCAGGACGGAAAAGGACCCTTTCCAGACGGAAACTAATTCATTAATCCGAAAACAGAGAACAGTATCAAGGATTCCGGTCGGCCATGGAAGAAGCAATAAAGTATAATGCAGAGATGGTCATCAAACAGATTAAAGACCAGTATGGAGTTACGCTCTCTTATGATGAAGAATCGGTTGCGTGGCTCGATGACTACATTGCAGGGATCCGCGCCGCTCTTTCCAGGGACCTCAAGGACAAGTTGAAAGATGTTCTCGGCTCGTTTTTCGGTGAGTGCATCCGGCATCGCTACGGCGGCGCTTGGAGGCAGACCGAGTACGGATGGGCCATCTCATTCGACGACAAGAACGCCGTTTTCCCTTTCGCTAAAATCAGCAAGCACTTCGATGACGAGGGCGAATCGATCCTGGGTCTCTACACTTCCATTCCGGTTGTCTTCAAGGAAGTCTTGAAGGGCGAACCATCCGCACCTTCAGACAAGAGCACTGAGATGACTGCTCAGGAGGCTCTGGACATTGCTTCTCTGCTCGATTCGTTGCAGACCCATGAGTATCTTTCCCGAAAATATCGCGTCAAAGGGGATGAGTGGTATGAGATAGGCAACAACCGCTTTTCGATGGAGTACCACAATCTCGCCGCAGAAGAGGATAGAAGAATCCGGGCGATACTGATCGAGTTGGAAAGCAAGCTGGGGCCGGCTGGAAGCATTCTTTCCCCCGGCTCGGAAGGAATCGAAGACATAAGAGTGAAGGCTGAACCACTCCCCAGTCCCTGGAGTGAGGAGGAGGACCGTGATTTTGACAGCGCCTGTTTCTATGCGCGCTACCCGAGGTGGACCCGGTTAATACCCGGACTTTGCAGTGCCTACGAAAAATGGAAAGACGATCCGAGGTTTTTGGCGGAAGCCCCCAACTTTAGACCTATAAACCCTTCCTGGAAACCATGACAAATACCAACTTCCAACCGTTGCGGTTTTTTCTCTTGCTTTTAATGTGAGTTTCTTTCCGTTTCTTCCATAGTTGCTATGCCCAGAGGGGCGCAATGGCTTCCATGGCGCCGGCTATTTTTTCGACAAGGGCTTCCGGCTCGCCGGTAACATAGTTGAAGACCCTCATCGCAGTCAAACCTGATGGCGAAAGAATGGCGATATGGTAGTCGCTGCCCGCACCCAGGTAGTCCATATACTCGGGCATGGAGTCGGCTTCGAGCAGCATGGCAACACAGGGTCCATTCAGGAGGCCCCGTAGCTTCTCGTTTTTGGGCATGGCCTTGAATATCTCTCGAAGAAACGGCCAGCGTGTCCCGTCGTGATCTATAACGAACGCAAGAACAGGGCGGGTCCTCTCATTCAAAAGGTCGACCGTAGCGTCGTAGCTTCGCCATAGGATGCCGTCCTTGGGAAACTCGGATTCGGACACAGGCGGATCGCTCGGGGGCAGGGTCATCTCTTACTCCTCGGCAAGAGGCAATACCGGCTAAGGCAATTTGCGCCGTAAGCGGTGGATACCCGAGCAGGTGCAGCCAGCCGGCAGCGAACTGGGGGCAGCGGACAACTTCACCTGTAACTACCCAAAAACACAAAATGTTTCAATCGGGGCGAGAGGATTTGAACCTCCGACCCCCTGCTCCCAAGGCAGGTGCGCTACCAGGCTGCGCTACGCCCCGATGGAGCTATCCTCCTTATCATGAGCAAGATCTAAAAGCAAGAGTAGCTGGACCTAAGTGTGGCTGGACCGCAGACTGTTGAGTTCTTCCATCTTTCTGAAGTATTATTATGACCTCCGATGCAATAAACCGGCACTTTAAGAGGGGAGTCAAATCTTAATGGAAGAAACGATCAGAACGCTTGGCATTCTCAAGGCAAGGCATTTCAGCGCTAGACTCGATGCCGTGAGACTCCGGACCGGCAAGGTGACGGAGCGAATCAAGATAGACCATCCGGAAGCCGCAGCAATTCTGGCGTTTCCGGACAGGGACCACATCCTTATGGTCCGTCAATGGCGGTATGCGATAGACGGCGAAACTCTCGAGATACCGGCAGGCAAGATGGACCCCGGCGAATCAGCGGAAGTGTGCGCCGGCCGGGAACTCACGGAGGAGACCGGGCAAAGGGCATCGCGGCTGCTCGAAATCTTCAGCTATTATCCTGCTATCGGGTATGCCAACGAAGTCATTCGAATTTTTATGGCTTGGGGCCTGGAGCGGACTTCGGACAGGCAGGACCAGGACGAAATATCCGGGGTGGAAATTGTAAAACTCGACCAAGTTCATGATATGATTATGTCAGGCAGGATTCGTGACGGCAAAACGGTCATTGGCGTATCTATTTTCCGGGCCAAAATGGAACGAGGAGAAATCCCGGATAATTTTTTTGTGTGATCTGCGATGAAGCCCAAGGTCCCTATAACACGAAACGGCTATCGAAGGCTCATAAGAGAGCTTTCCCACCTCAGGAGAATCGTGCGTCCGGAGGTTCTCGATGAATTGCGCGAGGCCAGGGGCTATGGCGTAAAAATTGAGAACCAGCAGTATCTGTCGGCGCGCGAACGGCATGCTATCCTACAAAAAAAGATAAACGATCTGGAAGAAAAGCTTGCCGGTTGTGAAATAGTCGTTGGCCGCAAGTTCTTTTTCAAACAGGTAGGTTTCGGGACCGTAATAACCATCGAAAACCTTCTGTCCGGTGAGATCAACCGGTTCGAGCTTGTTGGACCGTGGGAGTCCGACGTATCCGGCGGCAAGCTTTCCGTAGATTCGCCGGTCGGCAAGGGCGTAATGGGGCATCGCGAGGGAGACGAAGTCCTGGTCTACACGCCTTCCGGAACCCGTTATTACCGGATTCTTTCAATCGAAATCTGAAACCGGGCACCGGCCTCGCCCCATGTCGTTCTCAGTTCAAGCAGGACGATTGACACAGGGAGTCTATTCTTGGATGGTGCTGCATTTTGCCAGTCCCCCTCAGCAGGGTGATGAATGAGGGCCTGCTGGTGGGGAAAGTACCTTAAAGGGACGCTTGATTTCGTCATTCCGGCGAAGGCCGGAATCCAGAGCTTTTTGAACTATTTGATTTTAAGGCAAAACACTGGACCCCGGCCTTCGCCGGGGTGACGGTTCCACGGCTTTTTTTACTGTTAAGTGGGAATTTCAATCATTTTTCAGCACCCGGCTAATAGCGCGCAGAGGACACGGTGACGCATTTGACTATCAAACGGTTGATAGGCTTTTCAGTTATCTATTGCACGTTCGGCCTGCTTTTTTCTTTCTGCCTGCCTGGAACAGCCCACGAAGTTTTTGCGCAGTCCACCGGGCAAATCCCTGCCAGCGCAAGCGCCATGGACACGGCAGAGTCTCGTGTAACCGCGTACGGTGACCCTTCTGCCCGGGTCTTCGGGGTCCTGGCGCTGATCGTATGCTGTGCAGCCATCGGACGCTTTGCTGCTGGGAAACTGAAACAATCGCCGGTTCTGGGCGAATTGGCGGCTGGAATCATAGTTGGCGCCATTGTGTATCAGCTCGGCAGCCCGACGGTCATTATCATCCGGCATTCCGAGCTGATTCAGCAGACATATCAAAGAGCCCTGAGTGAAGGCAAGGACTGGGAGAGCACAGTTCGATCCACGATGGGGCAGGCGGGCCTGCCTAAAGAGATTGCCCAAAGAGTCGAGCGTGTACTCCTGAGAAGCGATTTCCCCTCGTACCTTTTACTGGCCAAATCGATCCAGCTCTTCGCAAGCTTTGGAGTCGCAATGCTCCTGTTCATGGTGGGGTTGGAGGTCAGCCTGAAAGAATTAAAGGCAATTGGAGCCAGCGCGTCCGCTGTTGCCCTGACAGGAGTAGGTATAACTTTCAGTCTGACTTGTATCACGACATGGCTTCTGCTGCCAAAAACCGCCGGATTAATGCCTTCATTATTTGTAGGCGCCGCCCTGTGCGCTTCCAGTGTCGGGATTGCAGCCAGAATTTTCAGGGACATGAAGCGGACCGAGATGAAGGAAGCCAGGATTGTGCTTGGTGCGGCCGTCCTGGATGATGTCCTGGGGCTAATCGTGGTCGCGATGGTTATGGCGGTTGCGACTGGTGGCGTTATTGGAATCGGGCATCTGTCCTGGACCCTGCTGAAGACGGCTCTATTTCTTGGAGCAGTGGTAGTTTTCGGGACCGGATTTCTCGAAAGAACGGTTCAATTCCTCGCAAAGCTGGATCTGGGCAACATAAAGCTACTGTACCCTTTTGTACTCCTGATGATCATGGCCTGGCTCGCCGACAAAATTGGATTGGCCGCCATCATCGGGGCTTTCGCGGCGGGGGTGATCATTAAGGAGGAGTCCTTTTCGGGCATTGGCCCCGGACTGGACCCTTGCCAGAATGTAGAGTCGATCCTGGCGCCCTTTGAGGGGATTCTTGCTCCTATCTTCTTCGTCCTGGTCGGCTTACAGGTGAACCTCACTACGCTTGCAAACGTTAAGACCATGAGGATGGGACTAATAATTACCGCCGTTGCGGTAGCCGGTAAGCTGGCGTCCTCACTGGCTGTGAGGGACGGGGCCAACAGGCTGATCGTGGGGGCAGGCATGCTTCCAAGGGTCGAGGTCGCGCTGATCGTCGCCAGTATGGGAAAATCGCTTGGCGTACTTGACGACGCTCTGTTTTCGGTCATTATCGTCGTGGTGTTGCTGACGGTTCTAATGACTCCTCCCCTGCTGAAATGGTCCATCGAGAGGAAACGGAATTAATTTCAACGAACATTGTTCAGTGTGAAAAAACCTATGCGGCTTCTGGTTGTGGAAGATGAAAAAAAGGTTTCGGGCTTTATCAAGAAGGGCCTGCAGGAAGAAGGCTATGCAGTCGATGTGGCCTTCGACGGGAAAACCGGCCTTCAAATGGCCATGGACCGGGTTCACGATCTGATCGTGCTCGATATTCATCTGCCGGGAATGGACGGCCTGAGCCTTCTGCACCAGTTGCGCACGGCAAAAGTGTCAACCCCTGTGCTGTTGCTCACTGTAAGAGCAAATATCGAAGACAAGGTCCTGGGTCTGGATGCAGGCGCTGACGACTATCTGACCAAACCGTTCGCATTCCAGGAGCTCGTCGCCAGGATTCGGGCGCTTCTAAGACGGCAAACAGAGGCGGAACTTCCGGTGCTCCGGTTTGCCGATCTCACCCTGGACCCCGCTCGCCGCGTGGTCCTGCGAGGCGCCAGGAAGATTGACCTGACCGCAAAGGAGTACGCTCTCCTTGATTATTTCATCCGAAATCCCGGGCGGGTACTCACCAGGACCATGATCGTCGATCATGTGTGGGACTACAACTTCGACTCGATGACCAACATCATCGACGTGTACGTGAACTACCTTCGCAGGAAGATCGACTCAGATCGCGAGCATAAACTCATTCACACGGTTCGTGGAGTGGGCTATGTGCTAAAAGAGGAGTAATCCTTGTATATCAAGTCCATCCGCACACGTCTCACAATTTGGTACACGTGCCTTTTGACCGTTACTCTGCTGATTGTGGGAGGGGCGGCATTCGTACTTTTATCTTACAGCCTCTCCCACGAGATGGACAACGCGCTCGACAGTGTCGCCAGGGCATTGATGGAACGGGATCAGAGCAGGGCCGCGACTTTTCCTCCCTCCGAAATCGATCTGGCTTTCCGCCGTTTTTTCGGCTTTTCGCCATGGGATCATTATTTTCAGATGCGCGATCCATCCGGCAACCGTGATGAACACCGGTCTTTGCCTTCTACAGCCAAGTTGCCTCTAAGCAGCACGGCGCTCAATAATGCAATGCGGGGTCTATCTACTTTTGAGACAGTTGAAGGTCTCGGAGAGTATCCGGTGCGGCTGCTGACCATGCCCGTAATGGAATCCAACCGGGTGATCAACATGATCCAGGTTGGAATGTCCCTGAAGAGTATCGATGAAACCTATGTTCGGTTTCTTTTGATAATGGCGGGGACGCTCCCACTGGGCCTGCTGCTGGCGGCATCCGGCGGATGGCTTCTGGCTCATCGGGCATTAAAGCCCGTGGACCGGATGACAGCCGCTGCCCGCCGGATAAGCGCCGAACACCTCAGCCAGCGCGTGGAGGAGACAGGAACAGGCGATGAACTGGACAACCTGGCCAAAACCTTGAACCAGATGCTTACCCGTCTGGATGATGCATTCAGCCAGATCCGCCGGTTCAGCGCCGATGCCTCCCATGAACTTCAGACTCCCCTCACCATTTTGAAAGGTGAACTGGAGGTCGTTCTGCGTTCGAAAAGAACAGCGGAGGAATACCGCGCAACCCTTGAGAGCGCCCTGGAAGAGGTCGACAGGACCGCTAACCTGGTGGAAGGGCTCCTGCTCTTGGCTCGCGCCGAAGCGGGCGTACTGAGAATGGACCGGCAGGAGGTAGACCTGGGGCAGATGCTCGAAGAGGTTTACATCCGATTAAAACCGCTGGCAGACTCCCGGAGCATAGAACTTCAGCTCGGTGCAATAGAACCGCTCAGCATTCAAGGAGACCGCGAACGGTTGGAGCGCATGACATCCAACCTCGTTGACAATGCCATAAAATACACCGGGGCTGAAGGCCGTGTCACCCTTGGGCTGGAGCACGACAGCAGATGCGCATCCATTCTCGTTTCAGATACTGGAAAAGGGATTTCAGTTGAAGACCAGAAGCATATTTTTCAAGCCTTTTACCGCACTTCGGAAGCCCGCTCCCTGGCAGAACGGGGAACCGGCCTCGGGCTATCCATCGCCCAATCAATTGCTGCCGCGCACGGCGGCACTATCAAGGTAGAAAGCGCCCCCGGCCGGGGGAGCAGTTTCAAAGTTCTTATCCCGATTACCTCTTAATACGCTAGCACAAATGCGAGATGGAGGGCTATCCGGTACATTTGCGGGAAATGCATTCGGTGCGCTGCAGATGGGATCCCATCACCTCTGCCCTCCGGTTTATCTCTGTCGGCCTTGACCTGAGACTTGCACATATTGCATCATGCCTCAATATGCCTGGAGTTCTTGGTTTTTAGTACAAATAGAAAATTGATTTTCATTCTGTGCTCTAGTATAAGGGATTCATAACCCACTCCGTTTCGCATGTGATGCAAAGCTCACCGCAGCTATTCGATCTCCCGCGGTAGATTTCTAATGCGATGTCAGACTCGATAGTCTTTCTCGATGAAAACGGCTGTACGAAATCCCTAAGACCAAGCTGGTAAGTTCTTCAAGCGAGTTTTGCTCGAGCAGCGCAGCAAGGGCAAACTGGTGCAGAGCGGTCAATACGAAAGGGGCCTTGACTGTCCGCCGTTTCCGCACTCCATCTGAGGAGGATGATCTCCCCGGTGCATATGGATGGAAATTAGACCACAAAGGAGGGAAAATGAGAGTAGCTGTTAAAAGGATTTCTATTTTGGTGGTGTCGGCCGTATTCTGTGCCGCTTTCTGGGCAGTTCAACCTGTTTTTGCCG
>Ga0209517_10005010_pt1 | contig 17046 bp, 12 predicted proteins | sample PeaSoiMetSII2010_FD_187695 | JGI IMG/M metagenome (GOLD analysis project Ga0209517, IMG submission 187695) | Peat soil microbial communities from Weissenstadt, Germany - SII-2010 (SPAdes) (version 2) | ecosystem: Environmental > Terrestrial > Soil > Wetlands > Peat | place: Germany...
CCTGGCAACCTATACTCATTCGCTGAAATGGGTGTTGGCGCACCAGCCAGTGACGCTCACCGTGACCATCCTGGTCGCGTTCCTGAGCGGTTATCTGTATTACATTGTTCCCAAGGGCTTCTTCCCGCAGCAGGACACCGGTCGCATTCAGGGCTCGGTGATGGGAGCGCAGGACATCTCGTTTCAGTCGATGAGCAACAAGATGCGGCGCTACGTCAAAATAGTGATGCAAGATCCGGCGGTCGATACGATGGCGGGGTCTACCGGCGGAAATACGGCCCTGAACCAGGGACGGTTTTTTTTGATGCTCAAACCGCTGGAGCAGCGCGGCCCGTGCCAGAAGCAACACTTCTGGGAGTTTTGCAGGTATGTGACTGCCGACGACGTGATCAACCGTCTGCGCGGCAAGCTGGCGGTCGTGCCGGGCGCGACCCTGATTTTGCAGTCGGCACAGGAGCTCACCATCGGCGGCCGGTTTGGCAACGCGCAGTATCAATACACTCTGCAAAGTTCCAGTCTTGACGACTTGAACAAGTGGTCCCCGCTCTTGCTGCAGAAGCTGAGAACTCTGCCTGAATTAGCCGATCAGAACTCAGACCAGCAGGATAAGGGGCTGCAGGCCAAGCTGGTCATCGACCGCGACACGGCCAGCCGCATGGGAATAACGGCGCAGACTTTGGACAACTCTCTGTATGACGCGTTTGGACAACGGCAAGTTTCCACGATGTACCGGGCGCTGAATCAGTATCACGTAGTCATGGAGGTCGCGCCGCAATTCCAGCAGACCCCCGAAGCTCTGCAGAACATCTATTTGCGATCCACGACCGGGTCGGCGGTGCCCTTGGCGGCCTTCACGCATTATGAGCCGTCCAATACGCCTCTGGCGGTGAATCACCAGGGACAGGTGCCGTCGGTGACCATCTCGTTCAATCTCGCGCCCGGAGTATCTCTGGGAAAGGCGACCGACGCCATTGAGAATGCCGAACGCACCATCGGCTTCCCGCCAACCATCCAGGCCAGCTTTCAGGGAACCGCCGCCGCTTTTCAGGATTCGCGCTCGAATATGCTGATCCTGATCATCACCGCGGTGGGCGCCGTCTACATTGTGCTGGGCATGCTTTACGAGAGCTACATCCATCCCATCACGATTCTTTCGACCATACCGTCAGCCGGCGTGGGAGCGCTGCTGGCGCTGCTGTTGACGCACAACGAGCTCAACGTGATTGGAATGATCGGCATCATCTTGCTGATCGGTTTGGTGAAGAAGAACGCGATCATGATGATTGACGTGGCTCTCGACGTGGAGCGCACGCAAGGGAAGAAGCCGGTGGAGGCAATTTATGACGCGTGTCTGCTGCGTTTCCGTCCCATTATGATGACCACCATGGCCGCGCTGCTGGGCGGGCTTCCCCTGGCGCTGGGCAGGGGGACAGGCTCGGAGTTGCACCGGCCGCTGGGAATCACGATTGTGGGTGGGCTGATCGTAAGCCAGATGTTGACGCTCTTTACTACGCCGGTGGTTTACGTCTATCTTGATCGCTTGCGGTTAGCACTGCGCGGCGGTGAGGATCATGCCCTGCCCGAAACCGGCTCACCGCGCCCGAGTCCCGCGCACTGAGGGTGTGCGCTATCTACTAGCAGAATGAGGGTCGGCGTACCCGGGGCGGATTTCTGTCGCGCGGAAATCGCGTTGTCCAGACGAAACTGGGCGGTGCAACCTCGCTGCGGAAATCCGGCATCGCAGCAGTCTGAGGCGGGCCGTCGTCCCGCTCTCAGCCGGGAAGCAGGGCCAAAGACTATCTGCCCCGGGCTGCGCAACGGCAACTTGTCCCGTATGATAGAGATAAGAACCGTACTGCTAGAAGGGAATACACTGGCACCGGGGCGTTGCCGGGGACAGCATTCCCCGCTTTTTCGATTCGAACATCTCCTCAGGAGTCACGGATGCTAAAGAAAGCAGTGGCTTTGTTCCTTGTTTGTACGGGCTTAGCCCTATGCGTGAGTTGTGGCAAGAGCAGCAACAATTATCTATACGCGGCGATTCCGACAGCCAGCGAGATTCTTGTCTATCGGGAAGACCCCAACTCGGGTGCGCTGACACCCTTGTCATCGAGTCCTTTCAGTGCGGGTCCGGGGGTGCAGTCGATCGCCATTCATCCGTCGAAGCAATTCCTCTATGCCGCAAATTCCAGCGAAAACGACATCTCCCTGTTTGTGATTTCGAGCACCGGAGGGCTGACGGAAGTCACGCCACGGACTCCGGCGGGGGCGACGCCGGCTTTCCTGGTTATGGACTCGGCAGGGAGTTTTCTCTACGTGGGAAACGCGGAATCGAACAACATCTCGGCCTTCTCAATCAGCAGCAGCAGCGGCGCGCTCACCCCGGTCGGGGCTCCCACGCCCATTGGGATATCTCCACTGAACATGGCGCTGTCGCCCTCAGGGAACTTTCTGTACGTGACGGGAGCGGGCTCGCCAGGATATATCGAAGCCTTCAGTCTCAACGCGGGGGCTCTGACCCTGGTTAAAGTGACAACGACGGGGACCAATCCCTACGGGTTGGCCATCGATCCCAGCGGGGCTCATCTTTATACCGCCAATTTTGGGGATAATTCGATCTCGGAATTCACGATCAACCCCGACGGCTCCCTCACTCAACTTTCTGGGTCCCCGTTCGGCGAAGCGTACTCCAGCCCGATTTCGCTCCTGGTGGACCATTCCGGCAAGTATCTGTACGTGGCGAATCAGGGATCGGGAAACCTGGGGGCGTACGCAATCGGTTCCACAGGTGGGTTGACTCTGCTAACAACCTCACCTTTCACTACGAATGCGCAGCCCAGCTTGATCGCCACCGACCCCAGCGGGAGATATTTGTTCGTGGGCAATCAGAAGAGTTCAGCGATTGAATCTCTCAGCCTGGACCCCGGCACCGGGGCGCTTGCCGAAGTCGGGTCGTATGCTGTGGGAAATACCCCGAAGTCAATCGCCGTAGTGCCGTAGTCCGGCGACAGAGAATCTGGCGGTAGGGCGTCTGGATCGGAACATCCGTGCCAGATTTGATTTAACAAACGCGTGACAAACCCTGGGGATCGGGGCTGGGACAATGTCTTATACGGCTGCCGGTTTCAACCGCGACGGCATCTAACTCCGCGAGCAGTCGTGTCGGGCGGGTGACGGCGCAGACTTCGTCCCGCGATCTGGATCCGAACCTATGAGAATAGCCAGCGTCTCCAGCGCTTTTCCCAAGCATTACTACTCCCAGAAGATCCTGTTGGAAAAATTGCAGGAGTACTGGGGAGACCGTCTCAGGAATCCCCAGTTGCTGGCGCGGTTGCACCGCAACGTCGCCGTGGAAGGCCGCTATCTGGCGATGCCCACCGAGAAGTACTACGACATTGCCACCTGGGGCCAGGCCAACGACGTCTGGATCGAAGTGGCGCAGGAATTGGGCGAGCAGGCGCTCTGCCGGGCGCTGCATCACGCAGGGTTGGAGCCGAACCGGCTGGGAGCTCTTTTCTTTGTGTCGGTTACCGGCATCGCCAGTCCCTCGATCGATGCTCTGCTCATCAACCGCATGGGGCTGCCCGCAAATATCCGGCGCATGCCGATCTTTGGGCTGGGTTGCGTGGCCGGTGCGGCGGGAATCGCACGCGCAGCGGATTACGTGCGCGCCTATCCTTCCCAGGCAGCGGCATTGGTGTCCGTCGAGCTTTGCTCGCTGACCATTCAGCGAGACGATCTTTCGGTAGCCAATCTGATTTCCTCAGGACTGTTTGCGGACGGATCGGCAGCTGTGATCGTGACGGGCGACAATATAAATGCCACGGGACCTGAAATCCTGGCGACTCGATCGATCTTCTATCCTCATACCGAAGAGATGATGGGATGGAAAGTAACCGAGAAAGGATTCCGCATCACACTCTCTCCGGAAGTGCCCACCCTGATTCGCGAACATCTGGGACACGACGTGGACGCTTTCCTCGCCGATCACGGCTACCAGCGCAGCGATGTACATAGTTGGGTCCTGCACACCGGTGGACCGAAAGTGCTGGAAGCGACAGCGGATGCACTCAACCTCAAGAATGGGCAACTCGATGCTTCGTGGGACTGCCTGAAGCGGGTGGGCAACCTTTCGTCCGCCTCGGTGCTGGTGGTATTGGAAGACGTGATGCAGAACCGGCGTCCTGAGCCGGGGACGCTCGGGTTGCTTGCGGCCATGGGGCCGGGATTTTGTTCCGAGCTGCTGTTGCTCCAATGGTGAGGTTTTGAATGAGGTTCAGGGCATGAATCACAGCGCGGCGGCGGCAACCGATGTTTTTGTGGTTGGGGGTGGCCCGGCGGGATTGGCGGCGGCGATCGCCGCGCGACAGCGAGGGTTCCGCGTCGCAGTCGCCGACGGTGGGCATCCCCCGATTGACAAGGCCTGCGGCGAGGGATTGCTGCCGGACGGACTGGCGGCGCTGGAGCGCCTCGGAATTTACGTCCCTCTCGCGCATGGCCGGCCGTTTCGCGGCATTCGCTTTGTGGGTGCTGCTGAGGTGGCGGATGCCCCGTTCCCAGGCGACAGCTTCGGTCTCGCCGTTCGCCGCACTTCCCTGCATCAGCGCTTGATAGAGGGCGCGGCGCAGCTGGGCGCTGACCTGCTGTGGCAGACCCCGGTCACGGGCATTACTGCGGAGGGAGTTCGCCTGGGAGATCGTGTGGTTCGGGCGCGCTGGATTGTGGGCGCGGATGGCGCGAACTCGCGCGTCCGGCGGTGGGCGAATCTCGACTCAGGTCCGCGGCCTCGCCTGCGTTATGCCTTCCGGCAGCATTTCCGCGTGGCTCCCTGGACCGACCGCATGGAAGTGTACTGGAGCGACAAATGCCAGGGTTACGCCACTGCCATCAGTGAAGAGCAAGTCTGCGTGGCGCTGGCGTCGCACGATCCCAACCTACGGTTGGTCGAAGGCCTGCGGTTCCTGCCCACGTTGAGTGCGCGGCTGCGCGGAGCTGAAACTGCCTCCACAGTAAGAGGCGCGCTCACGGGTAATCGCCGGCTCCATCGCGTGTGGCGGGGCAATGTGGCGCTCATCGGGGATGCTTCCGGAACCGTAGATGCCATCACCGGAGAAGGCCTCGGCCTAGCCTTCAGCCAGGCCATCGTGCTGGCGGAATGCTTTCAATCTGGCGATCTGGCGCCTTATCAGGCCGCACACCGCAGGCTGGCGCTGCGCCCGTGGTGGATGGCGCGGTTGATGCTGACCCTCGATGGCCGTCCCCAGCTGCAGCATCGTGCGCTGCAGGTCTTCCAGAAACGCCCGGACATTTTTCGGCGGTTGCTGGAACTGCACGTCGGTGCCCGGCCACCCGCGCGCCTGGTATGGGACGGCCTGAGCCTGGGGTGGGGGCTGTTGACAACATAACTTCGCAAACGATAATGACCGCAGCCATCTTTTCAACAGCCGCCCCTCGGACAACCACCCCTCCGCCCACCCGCCTCTCGACAGCCAGTCATCGGATCAGCCGCGCATTCGCAGCTCTCGCTTTGCTTGCCGTCAGTCTTGTCTCAGCGCAGGCCCAACCGACGACCCTTCAGCTCGATCCTTCGAAAACAGTGGTGAAATTCGCTTTGGATGCCGCGCTTCATACCGTGCACGGAACATTTCACGTGAAGCCCAGCGCGCTCGAATTCGATTCCGCTTCCGGGCAGCTCTCGGGAGAAATCCTGGTGGATGCGAAAAGCGGCGAGACCGGCAACGGCATGCGCGATCGCAAAATGCATAAGGATGTGCTGGAGAGCGACCGTTACCCTGAAATCTCGTTTCGTCCCGACCGGGTTGAGGGCGCAGTTGCAACCCGGGGCAAATCTTCGGTGAAGGTGCACGGAATGATCCGCATTCACGGGTTCGACAGCGAGATCACCGTTCCGGCCGAAGTGGAAATGTCATCGGACTCCTGGAGCGCGACCGTTCATTTCACAGTTCCGTACGCGAAGTGGGGAATGAAGAATCCAAGCACTTTATTCTTGCGAGTGAGCGATTCGGTGGAGATAGATCTGGTGGCGGCCGGAAGCGTGGCCCAGCCCAGCACGGCAGCCCAGAATGCTCAGTAGGCGTTCTGCGACTTAATCCCTTTTCCTTCTGTGCACTCGTAGCTGCGGCCAGCCGCTAAATTAGCGAATTCTTCGGTTCGGCCGCTGGGCCATTCGATCACCGCACGGTCAATGCGATCCCGTTTCTCCAATCCAAAGGTAACCGGCAATTCGGATTGCGACAAATAGCTGGAGCCGCCCTTGACCATGCGCGACTGGGTCAGGCCCCCGGCAGAAACGTGCACCACCGCGCCGATCGCATCGCGATTCGACTTTGTCCCCACCAGGCGAAACCGGATGCTGCGGTTCGCGGTCATCTGATCGTTGCGATAGAGGTATGCCGGTCCGTTATTCGTGGTGAGCAGGAGGTCGAGATCGCCATCGCGATCAAAATCGCCATAGGCGAGACCGCGGCCAACTTTAGGCTGGTCAAAGCCTCCGCCGACTTCTGCCGCTACATCGTGGAAATCTCCCTTTCCGGTGCTGAGAAAGAGCTGCGGCGGCTGCGCGTACCCCACATTGCCGCGGATGTTGCGGACCGTCTCATCAATGTGGCCGTTGGCCACGGCGAAGTCGAGCCAGCCGTCAAGATTGATGTCCACAAAGATGCAGCCGAAGCCCAGGCTGTTCTTGGAAGCCATGCCCACTCCGGCCTGCGCCGCGATGTCCTCGAAACTCTTGCCGTTCCCCCGGTACAGGCCGATCATTTCGTTGTCGAAGTTGGTGATGGCGACGCCCACCGTCCCTGAGTTTTCGAAATCGGCAACGTCAACTCCCATGCCGGCGCGGGCCTTGCCCTCGGTGCTGAAGGCGAGTCCGGCTTCGAGTGCCGCATCCTTGAAAGTGCCGTTGTGCTGGTTGCGATAGAGCTTGTTGGGCTGAGTATCGTTGGCCACAAGGAGGTCGGGCCAGCCGTCGCGATCGTCGTCAAGCAAGGCAACGCCCAGCGACTTGGAGCTGCTGTCGAAGATTCCGCTGGCGGCGGTGACATCTTCGAACGTTCCATCGCCGCGATTGTGAAAGAGCCAGCATGTGGCTCCGCGATAAGCTTCCGGAGTGCAGTACGATTTGTGTTTGCCATCGAGACTGCAGAAGATGTCGTGCTCCGGCGACCACTTCACATAATTGCAGACGAACAGGTCCAGCAGGCCATCGCGGTCGTAATCGAACCACAGGGCAGAGGTGCTTAGTCCTTCCCGCTTTCCCAGCCCGCTGACAGTGGTGACGTCTACAAACGTTCCCTTGCCCGTGTTACGGAACAGCCGGCTCTGACCTACGCAGGTGATGAAAATGTCGGGGAAGCCGTCATTGTTGTAGTCGCCTACAGCCACACCCATGCCGTAGAGTTCGACGTCGAGGCCGGCCCGGGAGGTTACATCCGTGAACGTGCCGTTTCCGTTATTGCGGTACAAGCGGAGGGTGGTGCGGTTCGTCTTGTGACCCGGCCAATCAGCGCCGTTGATCAGAAGGATGTCCTGCCAGCCGTCGCGGTCATAGTCCAGAAAGGCGCAGCCCGAACCGAGAGTTTCGGGCAGAAATTTTCCTCCAAAGGCTCCGGTGTTGTGCTGGAACTGAATGCCCGCCTGAGTAGTCACGTCGGTGAGGCGAAAGCCGGGAGAACCGGGCGTCCCCGTCTGCGCGGCGAAAGCCCCGAGCCGCGTGAACTGCGACCAGGCCGCCAAACCCGCCACTCCCCCGAGAAACGACCTGCGATTCACGGAATGTTCACCAGCCCGGCGCGAATCGCGTATACAACCAGTTCGGCAGTCTTGTGGATTCCCAGAGTGTTCATGATGTTGGCGCGGTGAACGGCTACAGTGTTGGCGCTGAGCTCGAGAGCGACCGCGATCTCCTTGTTCGACTTGCCGTCCACGATCATCTGCAGGACCTCAAGTTCACGCGGTGTGAGCGCGGTACTGCGCTCGCCCCGGAGAACCTCCCGTTGTTCGACCTGCGGGTCGAGAACGGTTTCTCCGGCAGCGACCTTGCGGATGGCGGCTCCGAGTTCGAGATCCAGCGCGTTCTTGAGAACGTATCCTCTGGCTCCAGCTTCGAGCGCCTGCCGCACCCAGGTGCTCTCGGTGTGCATGCTGAGCATCAGAACGGCGGTGTCGGGCAGTTCTTCGAGAATCTCCCGCGTTGCGTCGAGACCGTTCATGCCGGGCAGGGCACAATCCATCACCACCACTTGGGGATGAAGTTCCTTCGCGAGTTTGATCGCTTCCTCGCCGTCACCGGCTTCGCCGACGACCTGCATGTCGGACTCATCTTCCAGCATGCGCCGGAAACCCCGCCGGACCAGGCTGTGATCATCCACCAGCAAGACTGTGATCTTCTTTTCCATAGGACTCCGCTTTTTCTCTGGGGACGGAAAGATGCATCAAGGTTCCACCTTCGGGCGGACGCGAAAAAACAAGCTGTCCGCCCATCAGTTCGGAACGCTCGCGCATTGCCACCAAGCCAATCCCACGCCGGTTCGGACTCTCGAATCCGACCCCATGATCTTCCACTTCGAGTTCAAGGGCATGGGGCAGGAAACGCAACCTCACCCACGCCTGCTTCGTCCCGGCGTGCCGCGCCACGTTGTTCAGCGCCTCTTGCAGGACGCGGTAAACGTGCACCCCGGCGGCGCCATCCACGGCGAAGGGCTCACCCTGCTTCTCATAGGATATGGCAATTCCGGTTTGCCGTTCCACGTTGGGGATGTACCAGTCGAGTGTGCTCTCCAAGCCGGCCTCATCGAGCATCACCGGGTGCAGCGCCTGCGAGAGACTGCGGACACTCTCCAACGTCTCCTGCACAGTCTGCAAAACTTCCTGCAAATCTGCTCTCAATGTGGAACCTTCGGGCGCATGCGTGCCCGCGCGGCGCAGCATCGAACCCACGGCGGTGAGAACCTGGCCAAACTCATCGTGGAGTTCGCGCGATATGTAGCGCAGAGTGGATTCCTGGGTGGCGATCAGTTTCTGCGCCAGTTCACTGCGGCGCTCGGAAATCTCCTCCAGACGCGCGAACAAGCGGCGGTTCCAGCGGATGATCGAAAGGCTGCTCAGCAGGATCGCAGCCAGGGTTGCAGCCAGAAAGATGTAGACCTGCAACTGCACGCGGTCGTAAATCTGCACAATGCGCTGGCCGGCCTGCTCTTCGTTTTCCGTGTTCTGCACCAGGAACCGGGCCACAGCGGTGCTCAGCGCGGCTTGCCGCTCCTGCAGCGAGAGCTGAATCTGTTCGCGCGCCTCTTTTTCCTTCCCCTCGCGGGCAAGGGAAAAAACCCGGTCCACCGCGTTCCAGAACTGGGTAAACGAACTAGTCAGGAACGCGCTCTGATCCGGGGTCCGGCTGGCGGCTGCAAGCCCCGCTTCCAAACGAATGGCGTCATCGAGATCGGTACGGATGCGTTGGAATTGCGCCGACCATGCAGTCAGGGGATAAGGTTCATCCCCGCTGACCATGTCGCGCATGGCCACGGCGAGTGAGTTGAGATCGTTCTGGATGCGCAGCAACTGCAGCGAATCCCGGCGGTTACGGTCCACCATGTCGGTCTGCAGCTTGCGCAGACCGGTCACCTGCCACGTGATGTAGACCGAATAGGCGACCACCGCCGACAACGTGATGATGAGCCCCAGCAACAGGCCCAAAGTCGGCGATTGGTCCGGCGAGCTCTCCGGCGTAGACGGGCGGGACACGCCCCGAGCATACAACGGCGGAGCGTGGCCTGTCACAGGCGGCAGCGGGCAAGGAGGTAGGGAAATCAGGCCAAATCTGCGCAGGCGGCAGGGAGCGGGGAGGCGATGAGTCAACGAGCGCTAAGGCCTGTTAGCGACAGTTGGTAGTGTCCTAACAGTGCGTTGACGCACAAAAAGGCCCCGACTCCTGGGTTTTGTGAAGAGAAGGAGCGAGAGTCGGGGCTGCGTGCGTCTTGTGTAGTCGGCAGAAGTCTCCTGCGGTGTCTGTTTGGTTCCGAACTTATTTTCATTTTGCCGGCGCCGTGCCCCCCTGTTCCCCATCGCCGAGAGGAAGGACATTCACTCCCTTGTCCGTCCGAGCACGTAGGGCGAGGTAGTCGCCAATGTAATTACCGAGGTATCTCGCAAGATTACCCTCGCTATTTGAGAAAGTCGCAACGAAGGCATTGTTCTCCGTCGAAACGTCACGTTGAAATTGCATCGTCCCGCTCTTCCCGTCATTGACCTTCAAAGTCAGAATAACGTAATCACTGCCCCCCACGACGCCTAGCATGATCTTGCTTCCCACGCCCCTCAGTCGATAATCCTTGAGCGCACACTTGACCACCAAATAGGGCTCTTCTGGCGCGGTATCTTGCGTAGCTCCAATTTTCGTGAAAGCTTTTGTTTGGTTCAAGCGGCTTTTCGCATGGTCCGTAGTGTCGTCCACGAGCGTTCTCGCGTGCTTCTCCCATTTTGCAGGAATCGTGCAGCTCTCGAACAGGATTCCGCGATAGGCCAAGTCTGCAGCGTTCACCGCGGGTGGGGTTTCCTGTTCGGCGGTGACGTATGGGCCTTGTGTTTCTTCCGGCTTCTTCTTTTTTCCTGCGTTTGCCGGCAGCGAAGCACAGATGAGGCCAAGTGCCAGTAGCATCAGTCCCAATCCCCTTACGGTGACAGCGCGTTGGATGCGTTTTGTGCAAAGCTGCGAAAGTTGTTTTTCCATTGTGAACCTCCTAATAAATTAAGAATCAATGATGCCTTTCGTGCTGTATCTTACAGCGTGTTTAAGGCTATTTGCACATCTTCCGCCGACGGTTGTTGCAAAATCGCGTGGCTGTTGAAAACTCGACCTCCTGAAAATGGTCAGAAAAACTTTGCGCTAGGATGCCGTATAAACGACTTTCTCAGTTTTCTAGACATTTTGCATCCCCCCAACTTTGGCTGTTTGGGAGGAAACTGGACTTTTTCAACACCCACTCGCGATTTCACTCATGGGCGGGGCCGCCCCCGGCCTGCTTGTCACCGGCGGCGCTCGACCGTTAAATGTGTGACAATGCTGTAATAATGAAGCCAACCCGATCCCAGCGGAGTCAAACAGGAGATTGAGTCCCCCAGCCAAAGAAGCCGCAAAGCCCCCGAAGATCCAGCGATTGAAGGCCGTTTTGCCGGAAGTCTGGGCCCTGATGCAGCCGCGCCGCGGGCTGCTGGCGGTGGGCTTTGTGCTGATGGTGATCAACCGGGTTTCCGGGTTCGTTCTGCCCGCCTCCACGAAGTTTCTGATTGACGACGTCATTAATAAACATCACCTGGCGGGACTGCAGCGGCTGGTGGGGATTGTTCTGCTGGCCACGGTCGTGCAAGGGATCACTTCCTTTGCCCTGACGCAATTGCTCTCGAAGGCCGCGCAGCGGCTGATTACGGAACTCCGCCAGAAGGTGCAGAAGCACATCTCGCGGCTGCCGGTTTCCTTTTACGATGCGAACAAGACCGGCAGCCTGGTGTCGCGCATCATGAGTGATGTGGAGGGAATTCGCAACCTGATGGGCACCGGTCTGGTGGATTTCGCGGGAGGGTTGCTGACCGCGGGCATCGCCTTATGGTGGCTGATGCACATCAGCCCGCGCATGACACTGATTGCGGTGGGATCGCTCGCGGTGTTTGGTGGATTCCTGAGCAAAGCGTTCGCCACGATCCGGCCGATCTTCCGCGAGCGCGGCAAAATCAACGCCGAAGTCACCGGGCGTCTGACGGAATCGCTCGGCGGCGTGCGCGTGATCAAGGGGTACCACGCCGAGGAACGTGAAGAAGCTGTGTTTGCCACTGGAGTCCGCAGGCTCCTCGATAACGTGATGCGAACGCTGACCGCGACGTCGGTGATGAGCCTTTCGGCCAGCGTCCTGCTCGGGTTGGTAGGTGCGGCGACGATGTATGTCGGCGCGCGCCAGAGTCTGGCCGGCACGCTGACTCCAGGACAGTTTTTCTCCTTCACCATCACCTTGCCTTTTCTGGTTGCGCCGATGATGCAGATCGTCGCCATCGGCACTCAGCTCACCGAGGCGCTGGCCGGGCTGGAACGAACCCAGGAGATCATGCGGGAACGCCCGGAAGATCAAGACCCGAAGCGTGCGGTTCCGTTACCCGATATCGTGGGCACGGTCGCCTTCGAGGACGTGAGTTTCAGCTACGATGGAGATCACGAAGTTCTGCACGACATCTCCTTCCGCTCCGATCCCGGGACGGTGACGGCGCTCGTCGGCTCGTCGGGCTCGGGAAAATCCACCACCATCGGCCTGATCTCGGCTTTCTATGTACCGACGAAAGGCACGATCCGGGTAGACGGTGTGGACTTGAGCACGGTGCGGCTCGACTCCTTTCGGACGCGGCTGGGAGTCGTGCTGCAGGAGTCGTTTCTGTTCGATGGGACGATTCGCGAGAATGTCGCTTTCTCCCGGCCGGATGCCAGCGAGGAAGAAATCATGCGTGCCTGCCGCATTGCGCGCGTGGATGAGTTCGCCGAGTCATTCGCCGACAAGTACGACACTGTGGTCGGCGAGCGGGGCGTAAAACTTTCCGGCGGCCAGCGGCAGAGAATTTCGATTGCCCGCGCCATTCTGGCGGAGCCGCGGATCCTGATTCTGGACGAAGCGACTTCCAGCCTGGATTCGGAGTCCGAACAGATGATCCAGCAGGGTCTCTCCTACCTCATGCAGGGGCGGACCACATTTGTGATTGCGCACCGGCTTTCCACCATTCGGCGCGCGGATCAGATCATGGTGATGGAACGAGGACAAATCCTGGAGCGTGGCACGCACGCTGAGCTTTATGCCGCGCGTGGGCGTTATTACGACCTCTATACCCGCCAGCACGGAGTGGACGAAAACTTGTTCCTGGCTCCGGGTGAGGGCGATGCCGTCGCGGTGAATGGGAACGGCGCCGAAGGCAAGAGCGGAGAGGTTGAAGCGGCCGATGCCCTGCGCGTGCTGCGAGGAGAGATGCGCTAGGCACAAGGTCCCGGACACTATGACCACGGCTCCCGCAATTTCCGCCCCGCCTGGCAGCGTCGCCATTCGCAGCGAACAACTTTGCCGCCACTACCGCATGGGTGAAACTCTGATCCGCGCGGTGGACGGGGTTTCGCTCGAAGTGCATGCGGGAGAATTTGTTGCGCTGCTCGGCAGTTCCGGTTCCGGCAAGTCGTCGATGCTGAATCTGATCGCCGGGCTCGATCGCCCGACCTCGGGAACGGTTGTGGTTCAGGATCGCGATCTGGCGAAACTTTCGCGCGAGGAACTTGCCAAATACAGGCTGCACGTTGTCGGCATGGTCTTTCAGTCGTTCAATTTGATCCCCAGCATGACTTTAGCGGAGAACGTGGAACTACCGTTGCGTTTCGCGGAAGTGGAGCGCAGCCGGCGCGACAGTCTGGTTCACGAAGCTCTCGACCGAGTCGGTCTGCGGGCGCGGAAAGACCATCGTCCGAGCGAACTTTCCGGCGGGGAACAGCAGAGGGCAGCGCTGGCGCGTGCGCTGATCAATCGTCCTCGGCTTCTGCTGGCCGATGAGCCTACGGGGAATCTCGACAGCCACACCGGCACCGAAATCATGGACCTGGTCCGGGAGTTCAACCAGCAATTGGGTATGACCGTCGTTATGGTGACGCACGAGCGCGCGCTGGCCGAGCGCTACGCGCGGCGCATGATCTTTCTGGCGGATGGAAAACTAGTCGACCAATCGCTGAATGGGCCTGCCTCCGCTCAATCAGGAACACCGGGAGGGCAGCCGTGAAACTTCCCGATCTGACTGAACTCGCGCTGCGCAATCTGCGCGAATCCGTGCTGCGGAACTCGCTGACTACGATCGGAATTTCCGTGGGCGTGGCCTCTCTGGTGGCGATGCTGTCGCTGGGTACAGGACTGCAGCAATTGTTCTCCCGAAGACTCGCGAAGTCGGGCCTGTTCGATACTGTTCTTGTGTCTTCCCGGCGTGAGCTTCGCGGGATGGGCCGCGAGGAGGAGCGCAGCGGGCCCACTCCGGGCGAAAGCCGCGTTCTCGATGAGCCCGCACGACAGGAAATCGAACATCTGCCCAACGTGCTCGAAGCTTATCCTGACATTCGCTTCATTACCGAACTGCGTTATGAAGACAAGCCGCATCTCACGATGATCTCTGCCCTGCCCTCGTCGGCGAAGTCAAACGATGCGTTCGACACGATGCAGGGGAGCTTCTTTTCCTCTGACACGGCGCCGGAGGTAATTCTGCAGAAATCATTCGCCGAAGAATTGCTGGGGAGAACTCCGCCGTTGGGAGCGCCCGAACCGAACGTCGCCGAATTGGCCAAGCCGCTTCTTGGCAAAGAGTTGACCATGCTCTATAACCAGCGTGCGGCTGCGCCCTCGCCAACGCCCCCGCTTCACACAAACGAAGCCACATCCGCGGACTCCAGCATCGTTGGAGCTGCTTACTCGGTGATTTCGCGCGAGCAGAAGCTCAGGATTGTCGGCATCTCCGATCTCGATGTGGAAAGCATGCGCGGCCCCATGCGGGCAAAGGTGTTCCTGCCCTTGCGGCTGGCGCAGGGTCTCCACGTGATGCAGCCCGCCGATCTGCGCGAGATTTCGCACGCGGCGAGCGATCAGCCGGTTTATTCCTCGATCAGCTTGCGGGTAAAGAACCCTACGCAGGTGCAAGCGGTCGAAGATGCGGTCAAGAAGATGGGCTTCACTGCGTTTTCGATTCTCGACGCGAGTCGCAGCGTGCAGCAGGTCTTTCGGGTCTTGTATGCGTTCCTTGGAATTTTCGGCAGCCTTGCCTTGGCGGTCGCGTCGATCGGAATCGTCAACACGCTGGTGATGGCCATTCTCGAACGCCGCCGCGAAATCGGAATCATGAAAGCGATCGGCGCCAGCGACGGAGACGTGAAACTGCTTTTCTTTGCTGAGGCCGGCGCCATGGGAATTCTAGGGGGCATCGTCGGAGTTGTTCTGGGCTGGGCGATCGGCCAGATCATCAACTTCGGGACCAACCTCTGGCTCAAGAGCCAGTCCCTGCCACAGGAACATTTCTGGGCGGTGCCGTGGTGGCTGGTGTTTTTCGCTATCGGGTTTGCATTCCTGGTCAGTCTGATTTCCGGCTTGTATCCGGCCGGACGCGCCGCCAGACTTGATCCCGTGCAGGCGCTGCGCTACGAGTAAACTGACCTGCATGATGCGGAACCCGCGCCGCGGCTTCTTGTTGCCCATTCTCCTGTGCGTTCTGCTTGCTCCTCACTGGGCAGCGGCTCAGAGCCGGATCGATTGCAGCGCTCTGAACAGCCATATTCTCAAACGAGCAGTCCGATACTGCGTTTACCTGCCCGCAGGCTACGATGCGGGCGCAACTCAGCACCCCGCGCGGCGTTACCCGGTGCTCTATTTTCTGCACGGTCTCGGCGACAACGAGCAAACGCTGTTCAACAGCGGGGGCTGGACCTTGCTGGATGATCTGCGCCGCCAGAAGAAAATGGGCGATTTTCTCATCGTCGCACCAGAAGGGCGGCGCAGCTTCTATATCAATTCCGCGGACGGATCCGAACGCTACAGCGATTTCTTTCTGCAGGAGTTCCTGCCCTATATCGAGCATGGATATCGCGTGCGTTCCGGCCGCAGCGGGCGCGCCATCAGCGGAATTTCGATGGGCGGCTACGGAGCCTTGCGCTTCGCCTTCGCGCATCCGGAATTGTTCTCAGCGGTGAGCGCGCAGAGCGCCGCGTTGATCACCGAATCTCCGCGGGAACTGGACGCTGCAGCGCAGGCGGGCGCGCCATTGGGCAGTGTGCTCAGTGCGGTTTTTGGGAGACCGATCAACCCCATCCATTGGAATGACAACAATCCGCTGGTTCTGGCGAAAAAAAATGCTGTAAGCGTGCGCAAGCTGGCTATCTATTTCAACTGCGGCCAGGACGACAACTACGGTTTTGAAAAAGGTGCGGCACGGTTACACGACGAACTGCAGAAGGAAGGCGTGAAACACGAATATCGCTCTTACCCCGGCGATCACAGTCTGACATATTTCCTATCGCACTTCGCCGAGGTGATGGAGTTCCATTCCGGGAAATTCGGACTCCTGCCACAAAAGACGGACAGCAGCAAAGAAGTGCCCAAGGGACCACTGCATCAAGCGTTCCTCACATTACTGCGCCTGAAAGAAGAGGGAACAGGTACGTTCTAACCGTCCTCTAACCTCGGGCGAGCGAAAATGTGCGCGAAATCACACCGATTGGCGACCTCGCCAACAGGACAGAGCGTGTGCATGATCGCTATGCCCCAAATGGGACAAATCATATTGAGACCAACAAAAACGCCTCTGAAAACGGCGCTGCTGGCAATGTACTTGCACGTTGCTTTCCGAAGGTCACCGTTAGCCGTCCGACGCCGCGCCACCCGTGTGATTCGCATCACTCAACTGCGTGTTTGTGGTAATAGCTGGCGCCCGTAGGCACACGGTATGTTTTTGAATGAGGGAATTTGCGGAAAGGACTGAGATGTCGACACCTTTGCAACTGCATCTCCCAACCGACGAGCAAGCTTTCATTGACAAACTGGTCGCGGAAAGCGCCGGGCGTCCCGGTGCGCTGCTGGGAATTCTGGAGGCTGTGCAGGAAAGAAATCCCCACAAGTACCTGCCGGCGGAGACGCTGCGCTACATCGCCGTGAAGACGGGGACCCCGTTTTCACGGATCTACAGCGTGGCCACGTTTTATGCCCTGTTCAATTTGCAGCCGCAGGGAGAACACACGATTTGCATCTGCCGTGGGACGGCGTGCCACACGCGCGGCTCGCGCAATCTGCTGCAGGGCGCCCGGCTGGATCTGGGCCTTGGGCTCGAAGACAGCGAGAGTGATGGCACCGAAGCGGACAAGCTGGTGCTGACCACTTCGGACCAGAAGTTTACGGTGCGAACGGTAGCGTGTTTCGGGCAGTGTGCGATGGCGCCCGTCGTCGAGGTGAATCATCGCATCTGCGGACACGCTACGGAACGCACGGTGCA
>Ga0209517_10005012_pt1 | contig 17039 bp, 12 predicted proteins | sample PeaSoiMetSII2010_FD_187695 | JGI IMG/M metagenome (GOLD analysis project Ga0209517, IMG submission 187695) | Peat soil microbial communities from Weissenstadt, Germany - SII-2010 (SPAdes) (version 2) | ecosystem: Environmental > Terrestrial > Soil > Wetlands > Peat | place: Germany...
CGAGGCGTTGGATCGCCAGGAACCTTTCATCAACCAGACTCTGGCGTCGAGCGCGCTTGCCATGCTGGCCCGGCTCCTCCGCTACGGAAGGCTCACACACCACGGTGGTTTCTTCAATGCACAAAGTGGGCTCATGAGCCCATTGCCTGTCGATCCCCAGCTATGGTCGAAGACGCGGAGACGCGCTCGGCGGCCGTGATCCCGAAATCAACATCCACCAGGAGAGATATCCATGTTCAAAGAACTCACACCAGTCCTGCGGGACCGCGCGGTTTTGCTGACGGTCACGCTTGTCGATGCAGATCGGATTCGGGTGAATATTGTGCCGAAGAAGCTCAAAGACGGCGACAATGACGCTCTAACCACTCCACTCAGCGTGACCGGCACTGCCGAAGAACTCGATGCTGAGTTGTCCTCTTCCATCGTGAGCTTTGTCGGTTCCCATCTTCAGATGAAGAACACCCTGGAGAAGGCAAAAGCCGAAATGGACGCGGCTTCAAAGGCGGCACAAGCGGAGGCGCGTGTCAAGTCGAAGACGACGACAAAGCTGGTGCCGCCAAAGACGGAGTCCGCACAGCCTGCGGCAACCGCCAAGCCGGCCGAGTCAACGAAACCGGTGCCACTAAAGACCGCAAGCCTCTTCGATGTGTCCACACAGGCGGCCACGCAGATCGCTGAGCCTGCCGAATCGGAAAAGGACTCGGAATCCTTCGTCGAAATTGATGATGACGAGCCGGTGGAAGAGGCTGAAGAATTGGATGACGCCGCCTAACGTCCGCTACATGGCCCATCGCACCAACTAAGGACCGTTTCATAACGGTCAACGATCCTCCCGAGGATCGGCAATTGGCCTGCTGTTCGGCTCGATGCGCGCGTTGGGCTGTTACCGTCAACCGAGGATCATACGGAGGCAGATCGGCGGACACTGGCCGACTTTTCGTTACCGATCCCGGCCCTGTCAGCAAAAAACGTAGTTAGTTCAATGAACGAGCTAGTCAGTCTCACCAGGCTCGTCGCAATTGTCGTTGCCTGAGCCAAAACGTCCCTCAATCTCCGCGCTGATCCATTCACGGATGTCAGAGCACTGCGGTCGCACTAACGCTCTCTCGTCGAAGAGGTTAAACGACTTGTCCAAATACTTTGCAACAAGGCTAAGGTTCCACCAATCGGTCGGAGATTCACGAATTTCCGGCACCCAAAGCTGTCTACTGAGCGGGCTCTCCGAAGGCTGCGAGTTGTAGCGACCCACGTGAAACCAGGTGCTGTGCGCACACTGGCTGAATGGCGTGTAGACATAGTTATAGAAATCGATGATCCCGGCTTCTTCCGCCATTTGCCGCGTAGTTTTTCCGGACCATGCCCCTACGTTTACTTCGACGAGAAAGTGCCACCTTTGAACGTTGATCCACGATTCATAAGCCTGGATGATTTGCTTCATGCCCTCTTTGGAGTCTTCGTCGGCGGATTCCAATCCCTTCTTTCGATGTTCTAATTCAAGTTTCGCTTGTCCCAAACCATGGTCGATGTACTGCCGCGCTCGTGTGTTCGGCTCAAGAAGAATCCAGGAAAGCGTGATGTGGACATCCGACATCGCGCGCAGGAACAACGGTGCAGAATGCGAATTCCATAACTGCGGGGCATCGACAAATTCGATCGCCAGCGTCGCTTGCCTGGCCAACAGGGCGGTGAGTACGCTGAACACTTCAGGCGCCCGAAAATCTGGTGTGCATGCCTCGCATCGGGCTCGAAGCTCGCGCCGAATCCGGTCTTCGATTGCTTGAAGAAACTCTTCGAGATCGCCTTGGGTACTCATCTTCCTTCCAAATGGCGGAAATCCAACGGTTGCAACTCTAGACTGCGCCTCCAGAAGTATTGCACCCAAGAATCGTCCGGATATCTCGGAAGTTCACTCGCCAACATGTTCACAGCGGCGCAGACTGACGCTCCGACTTCTATGGATTTTTCTGTGCTTGGATAGTTCTCAACTTCTGGGAAGTCTGCTAAGGCTAAATCCGCCTTGACATGTAGCCTGCCTGATATGAACGCCATATAGATGGCTTGCGCTTGGACAAGCACCCCGCTTTTTGACCGTTTATCTTCAAGATCTTCCAATCGAGTTTCAAATCGCAAGAGATAATTGGGATCGATTAGGCTGGTCGGTGGCGAGTCAAACAGCTTAGAAATTGGACAGCAGGGAAAGAGATATAGAAAATCACTCCAGCCTGCTTCCATCTGGGGTAAAAGATTGATCTTTGATAGATGAGCTCTCAGTTCACTTGCGTCCTCATCGGATAAGTGACTGTAGTCTGAAGCGAACGCCCACCAATGATCGTGGGCGCCCTTCTCTTTGAAGAATTTGGCAATTTCCTCAGCCGCCGCTGCCGCGAGACGATGTGATGTCTTGTCGATCAAAACGTCCCACCATACCAGCTCCGGCATAATCTGGCTGGTCCAGCTTATATATTCAAATTTCAACGCGTGAAGCAGTGGAGGAATGAACTTCGTTCCGACCTTATGGTAGGAGCCTAGAACTTTGCCAGTCTTCTTCTTACCATCGCTCTTCATTGATTTCACGCCAAACCACTCATCAATAGTAATGTCGGCGGCGAACTAGCGATAGGTCCCCCGAAATGCCCATTGCGTGGGCCATCTTGAACTGGCGCTTGTTCGTGGGACCGCAGATGCTTTGCCGGCCTCACTGTCTATGCATCTGCATCAGGAAGCAGCTCGGAAAACACGTCTCGGTAGCCATAATTTGCGGCGCCCCTGTTGCCCGGATTTCCCGGGTTGCCCGCATTCCCTGGATTCCCGCAATGGCCTACGTTTCCGAGGTTCCCCAAGTGCATGTCGACGACCATGCTCCTGTGCAGCTCGCCAACATACGGGCCAGCAATCTTGTGAACGTGTGACCCAACCAATTGTCCCACCGCGTTCCCGTTGATCGCATAGATGTACTTGCCTTTTACGAATCCTACCGCGTTCCCGTTTGAGCCGAATATGTAGGAAGTCACTAGCAGCTCCTTTCTGTAAACATGTCCTACAGCATTCTATTCAAACAGCCGTTCTGTTTGAGAGAGCTTTGCTGATCGGTCCCGTGAAACGCCGATGTCGCCTGGAAAGATACTCGGTTGACGCATTATCCGCCAATGCGCACGCCGACGGCGGAGACAAGACCAAAGCCATCGCCGTTCCGGTGCCTGCATCATCGGGCTATCCGCCTCCAACGTCGCAATAAACGCCGCAGGCGACCGATCTAATTCGAATTTCGGGGTGTTCATCCTGCTTCCCCCAAGCTGTACGCAGGCAGCGTGGTCAGGCGTCCGTCCTCAACTGGGCCACCCACAGTGAAATGATAGAAGCTCTGCCAATCGCGCGAAGAGATGCCGAAGACCTCGTGAACCGGATCATCGAAGTAGCAGCCGATCCCGGTCGCACGAATGCCCGCCTCTTCCGCCTCAAGGTACAGCACCTGGCCCACGAGGCCGGCCTCCCAGAAGAGATTTCGGTAGAAGCTGGCGCCATACACAACCAAACTGTCCATGTATTCGGCGATCATCCCAAGGCTGAAGGCCCCGTCCCCCGCGATCTCTTGACCGCAGGAGACGCTTGCGGCCAGAGTACGGCAGTCCCCTTCTTTCAGTAGGTATAGTGGAAGGCCATGCGGACACGACGAAGGGCGTAGCCACAGGAACTCAGGCCGCATAGCCTGCCGGAGTGCCTCGACCTTTTCCGGATCCCGAGCGAGCACGTAGAGACCTGGAGACAAGCCATTCACGCGGTGCACGAAGAGGCCCAGGTGGATGCGTGGGCGCCAGGGCAGTGCGTCCCACGGCATAGATCGCCCGTCTCGGGTGGGTACAAGACGAGCCATCATCCGGAAGAAGGTCGCAGCAGGAATAGCTGTGGCCCCGTCCATGCTGACCGCGCTTCTGCGCCCCAGGATGACTTTTTCCGCAGTGAAGGCTCCGGACCGAACTGGCGTCCCGAAGAGCTCTTCCTCCGAAGGGAACCTGGAGAACTCTTCATCGGCCGCAATCCCCGGATTCGTAGTGGCGGCGGCCACCTGGTCGATCACTGGCCAATCGACGCCGTGTTCGGGACTCAGCCCGTTAGCCGTGCCGTACCATCGAGAAGTGGCCACCTGGGTTACCAACTCTTTGGACAGGCAGAGGCCCCGGTCGATGGCCGATTTCTCCCTGACCACAAGCACCACAAGTTCGGGATGCTCCCGCTCCGCGCCGGGGTAGTCGGTCTCGCGGTCGAGTCCGAGAAGTTGTGACACGGCGGCGTTACCCACACGGTCGAGGAGGCGGAATTTCCACCCGAGGGCAGCCGCCGCGAATCGTATCGTCCCCAGCGCGTGGCCGACATCGTGTTGGCAGTATCGGAAGGCACGCTCGCCATATTTCCAGGCCTCCCGCCAAAGAATGGACGACAGCCCCACGAGGAAAGAGCCCTCCGGAAACGCTGACGTCAAGGTCGCCCAGACCGAGGGATCAAAGTCCGCTCGAAGCTCCAGACCGTGCGCCTTCGATGCATAGTGGTATACGCCGGGATGGTCGTGGATAGCGTCCAACGACGGCAACAGGACGTATCCTTCCGTCGGGTGAAGGTTCCCGCTCGACGGATTGGCGCGCAGAGACCACGTGGTTCCCTCGAACCGTTTCCAAGCTGTCAGCGAGAATGCATAGCGCAAGAAGAGTGAGATGGAGTCGACCGAAAGCGGAGCCGGCACGATGTTGTCCGCAACGTAGAGCTGCCAGTACGGAAGCGTCCGCCCCGCGTCGGGCAAAGGAAGGCGAACCAGCGGCGCTCCCTCGTAACGGCGGAACGGATCTGGCTGCTTAGCCCAATCCAGGTATCCAAGCGAGGCGGCATAGCGGTGGTAGTGGTGCTTTGTTCTCTCGTGGTAAGCTACCACGACTTGCTCGGCAGAAAGGTCGAGGTCGTCCCTGTCCGTCTTCACCGTAAAATCAGGAGGAGTATTTGATCGCATGTCCATCGTTACTCGAATAGTTCTGGTTGCAAAGACGCCTGTTCAGGATCGCGAAAGTTGCTCAGGCCAACGCCTACCAGGCGGAAGCGCTGATGGGGATCCAGGTCCACGCGCTCTCTCAGGGATAAGGCTATGCCGGTCAATTCTTCACACGAAGACGGAGGAGACGCGGGCGTATGACTGCGAGTCAGTATCCTGAATTCGCTCGTTTTCAGCTTCAGGACCACAGTGCGCGCTATGCGGGTCTCATTGCGCGATGCAGCCCAGGTCTTCTCAGCCAGTCGGCGAATCAGTGACTCCGTTTCGGATAACGGCACGTCATGCTGGAAAGTATCTTCTGCGGACACAGATTGTGTGGGGCGGTCCGGAAGGACTGGGCTGTTGTCGATTCCGCGTGCCAACTCGTAGAGGCGAATGCCGTGGCGGCCGAACGGTCCTTCGAGCGCCGGCAGCTCCAGCCCCCGCAAGTCTCCCACGGTCCGTATTCCATGCTTTTCAAGCCTTGCCTCTGTCACCTTGCCGACGCCGGGTAGGCATCCCACCGGAAGCGGCGGGAGAAATGTATCTACTTCATCTGGCTGGATCACGAAGAGTCCATCCGGCTTGCGCCAGTCAGAGGCGATCTTTGCCAGGAACTTGTTTGGCGCCACTCCGGCGGAAGCGGTGAGGTTCAGCTCCTCACGGATTTGTGCTCGAATGGCGCGTGCCACCCGCGTGGCAGTCGGTAGCCCGGTCATGTTTTCCGTAACGTCCAGGTACGCTTCGTCCAACGAGAGCGGTTCAACCAAGTCCGTGTGACGCTTGAATATCTCCCGCACGACCCGCGAAACGGCCCGATAGCGTGGGAAATCCGGAGGTACGAAGACAGCCTCTGGACAGAGACGCTCGGCACGAACCGCTGGCATGGCCGAGCGAATACCAAAGCGCCTGGCTTCATACGAAGCGGCGCAGACGACAGAACGGTTTCCCAGCCAGGCGACAACGACTGGCTTGCCGCGTAGTTGCGGGTCATCCCGTTGCTCGACGGACGCGTAAAAGGCATCCATGTCGATATGCACGATTTTCCGAACAGCCATCTTGCAAGAATTCTATGCCTGGTGTGAAAACTCACGCGATTGGAAACTGTGACCAGACAGGTTGTGATTCTTTCCCATTCGCTGAAATGCCACACCAAGCCTCTTCTCAGACCAATCAGCAATCCGACCGAGGTAACCCCAAATGAAACCATCCAAGCTGTACGAAGCGCTTCATGCGCTGATCGGCGAGCGTGTGCCCCTGCATATCTGGGGCGCATGCGGCGTCGGCAAGTCGCAGATTGTGGCGCAGGTCGCCGACGATCTCGACTTTGACTTTCTTGACGTACGCGCCGTGCAACTCGATCCGGTCGATCTGCGGGGACTGCCGCGGATCAAGGCAGATCAGACTGAGTGGGTGCCACCCAAGTTCCTTCCCACCGCGGGAAAAGGAATCCTGTTCCTTGATGAGCTGACCTCGGCGCCACAGATGACGCAGGCCGGCTGCTACCAACTGGTGCTCGACCGCAAGCTGGGCGAGTATGTGCTGCCGGATGGGTGGGTGGTCATCGCCGCCGGCAATCCGGCCTCTGAACGGGGTGTGCATTTCTCAATGCCGCGGCCGTTGCGCAACCGCTTTGTTCATCTCTCGCTCGATGCGGATTTGAATGACTGGTGCAAGTGGGCAGTCGGCGCAGGAGTCCGTCCGGAGATCATCGCATTTCTGCGCTTCAAGCCGGACCTTCTGCACACCGCCGATGCCACTTCGGATGCCAACGCCTGGCCCACTCCCCGCTCGTGGGAGATGGCCTCGAACGTTCTGCGCGGCATCGCTCGCCGGCAGAAGACCACTTTCCTTTCAGGTGCGAGCGAGTTTGAGGCGCAATTGCTCGATGGCACGGTAGGGCCTGCCGCTGCCGCGGAGTTGATCGCATTCCTGCGGCTCTTTCGGCAGTTGCCGTCGATTGATGAGATTCTCCTCAACCCAGAAACAGCATCGCTGCCGACGGAGACCTCGGCACAGATCGCCATTGCCACAGCGCTGGGGCGGGCCATGACGGACAATTCGGTGGCCAGGGGACTCAAGTATCTGGACCGTATGCCAACCGAGATGCGCGTCATGGCGATGCGCGACGCGGCGGCGCGGGACACCGCCATCACCCACACACCGGAGTTCATTCGCTTCGGCGTGGAGCATAGGGAGGTTGTTCAATGATTACAGAGAAGGCAATGCTAGCGGCCGTCCATATCAGCATCTGGACGGCCGTCAAACACGACCGCAAGATCAGCCGCGACGTTGCAAACCAGCATGGAGCGCACCAGAGCGCCGGCCGGTACAACAAGCAACTCCTGCGCGGAGCCGACAAACTCGATGAACTGCGCACGCTGGCCGGCCAGGTGCGGCAATACTTTTACCAAATCACATTGCCGTGGTCCGATGAAGGATTCCGCCTGCTGCCGTCGAATCTCTACTTCGATTTGACGACCCGTATGCGCGAGTTCGAGGCCAGCTTCGAGCAGGGAGTGGAGAGCTTCCTTCAGATCTACCCACAGTACATCGAGCAAGTGCGTCCGGAGTTGAACGGCCTGTTTCGGGAGGAAGACTACCCCGCGGCAGAAAAGCTGCGTAGGAAGTTCGGGGTCAAGCTGGATATCCTGCCCATCCCCTCTGGTAACGACTTCCGCGTCCAGATGTCGGCCGAGGAGCAAGCGCGTGTCGCCCGCGAGATAGACGCCAACGTCCGCCAATCCCTTACGCGCGGGGCCGAAGACCTCTGGAAGCGGCTCAGGGAGGTGGTCTCACACATGGTGGACCGGCTGAATGAGCCGGAGTCCCGCTTCCATGCCACGCTGGTCACGAACGTCTTCGACCTGGTGGAGCTGCTGCCTCGCCTGAACGTGAATGACGACGCGGAGTTGAATCGCCTTGCGGAGCAGATTCGGCAACGGCTGTGCAACTTCTCGGCCCAGGACCTCAAGAAGCACGATTTGTTGCGTGTGGCAGCGGCAACGGACGCCGCGGAGATCGTTGCAGAAATTGATACCGTCCTGCGTAACCGCGAGGCCGGCGCGTCGGAGGCAGCGGAAGCAACGCCATCGGTTGAGAACATCCTGGCTCATATGTCTGCGTACATGGAGGCGCCCGCAGCGGCATGAAACACGAGACACCAGCAGGAATCCGCATCCAGAAGGCTCGCACCACGCTCCTACTGGATCATCCGTTCTTCGGCTCGCTCCTGTTTCGATTGAAGGGAAGTGAGAACCGGTCCATTGCAACCATGGCGACCGATGGCGTGTCGCTTTACTACAATCCGGAGTTTGTCGATACGCTGAACTCGGCAACATTGGCCGGGGTCCTGGCACACGAGGTCATGCACCCGGCGCTACAGCACCATGTGCGGCGCTCCAGTCGCAATCCCAGGCGTTGGAACGAAGCCTGCGATTACGCCATAAATCCGCTCCTGCTCGACGCAGGCCTCAGTCTGCCTGATGGCGTTCTCGTCGATCACCGCTTCCGTGGCATGAGCGCCGAGCATATCTACAACATGCGCGAGGGAGAAGCGCAGCCAGAATCCGGCGGCCAGGACAGCGCAAGCGACGGTGCCGGAGCTGGCACGTGCGAAACGCCAGAAACGCAAGGCAACTCCAGTGAGCCGATTGCGCCAGTAACCGAAGGCGGCATCGGCCAAGTTCTCGATGCGCCACTTCCGGACGATGGGACTCCAAGGGTCGAAGAGCAGGCACGAGAATGGAGTGTTGCTCTCAACCAAGCGGTCACTCTCTCGAAGCAAGCCGGCAAGGCTCCTGCGGGCCTCGCACGAACTCTCGAAGGCGCGGCGGAGGCTGCGGTCGATTGGCGCGAGTTGCTGCGCAGGCTCTGGTCGGACACCATTCCGGCCGATTCGAGTTGGATGCGGCCGAACCGGCGCCACATCTGGGCAGGTCTCTACCTGCCCGGAGTCGTGCGGGAGGGCGTCGGCGAGATAGCCATTGCTGTCGATTGCTCTGGGTCAGTCAATGCCCGCCTGTTGCGCCTGTTTGAAGCTGAAGTTTGCTCAATCCTCGAAGGCCAGAGGCCTCAGTGCGTTCATGTCTTGTACTTTGACACTGAAGTGCACAAAGTGGAGACATATCAAGCGGGAGAGCAAGTTCATCTCAATCCTGTCGGCGGAGGAGGGACGGACTTCGGTCCATGCTTCGACTGGTTGGTCGAGCATGGAGTCCAGCCACAGACTCTGGTGTTCTTAACCGATCTATGCGGAACTTTCCCGGAGACTGAGCCACCCTATCCAGTGATCTGGGCATCCACCGAGCGCCGACAAGCGCCATTCGGCAGCGTCATTTCCATGCAGGCGGCATAGCTTGAATTGAAAGCTCTTATGAGTAGTACATTTCACATCTTTACCGATGGCTCAGTGATCGGGAATCCAGGATGCGGTGGATGGGCGGCGGTCCTGATGAGTGGCGACAAGAGTTGGGAGATGTCGGGATCAAGTCCGTGGACGACGATTTCGGAGATGGAGCTCACGGCAGCCGTAGAGGCATTGCGCTCGATCCCGGCCGGGTCCTCCGTCCAGCTTTACTCCGACTCTGAACTGCTGATCAGAGGAATGCTCTTCCACATCCAGCGTTGGCAGGCAAACGAATGGCGCAACAGCCGCGGTGCTCCATTGCAGCACCAGGAGCTATGGAGAGAATTGCTTGCGATGACTGAGCGGTTGAACATCCAGTGGCGATGGATCAGAGGTCACAGCCGGCATCCACTCCAAACCCGTGCCGACGCTCTAGCCTACAAGGCCGCGCGCACCCAGGGGTGCGGCTTGCGAACGGCGGCATGACATCACTCGCCAGCATGGTGCTCAGGCCGTGCTGCCAGCAGCCAATCATTAGGAGAGACCGCAATGTGCGAGGCCAACACACTGTTCGAGATCGACCGTGAACTCGATTCGCTTCTCGATCTGATTGAAGAGGAAGCCGAAGAGAACGGCACCGCATCACCCGAATTGCTGGAACGATTCCAGCAGTTCTGTCAGGCCGAGAGCGCAAAGGTAGACCGAATCGGCCGGTTCCTGACGTTGATGGATAGCCGACTGAAATACTGCCGACAACAAGCTGAACACTTCCAGAAACGGGCTCGTTCTACGGATGTGAAGGTCATGAGCACAAAGAATATGGTGCTCTATTTCCTTGCCACACGAGGGCTCAAGAAGATCGAAGGCAAGGAATTCACGCTGCGGCAGCAGAAGAACAGCCAGGATTCGGTCCAAATAACAGCTGAGAGCCAGGTTCCGATGGCCTACCGTGAGTTGGAACTTCGCATACCAGGTCGCGACTGGCAAATGGCCCTGGAATTGTTGCCGCCGCAAGTACGCGCCTCATTAAGCGGCTTTGTCCACAACGATAAACCGAGCATTGATTCAATCAGGGAGGCGGCAAGCCGCAACGAGGAGGTCCCAGGCTCGATAGTAAAGCGAGGTATCCATCTACGCATGGCCTGACCGGATGCAGGGGCCACGCACCCTCAAGCCGGCCTGCTCGTACGAATCAAGAAGAAATGAAGGCTGTGCCACCTAGCATTCGAGTTGCTGATACGCAACTTCGGGGGTTCGTCTGCATTATCGTTGATCCCATGGTGCCCATACGGTCTTGGAACAGAGGCGAAGCTGCTCAGACCTTTTCCATCTCGAATTCCTCAGATCTCCTAAAGGTTTGTGGCAGGACGATTCGTGAAGGAAAGAGTTCTTGAATCGCTTCCCACACATCCGGTCTCACGATGAGATCGCAGCCCGCATTTCGGTCTGCGGCTTGTGACAAACGGTCGCCAAGCGGGCGCGTGTGCCATTGCCGGAATGTGACGGCAGGATAGCCAGACTCGTCGTCAAGCTGGAGTGGACCCAAGGTTTCGCGGGGCACAACTCCAAGATGACCTGTTAGTCGTCGCGGAAGCATCAACATGGGCAGCGTACCCAAGTAGTCTGTCAAATAATCCATACCGACCACCGGTCCGCCTCGAAACAGCGGAGCGTCGGCCTGAGTATCATTCCAACTCTCAAGGTCTCCGACCCCGAACGGCATAGAATTGGGCGGGGAACTGGTCTCTCCTGGGCGTGGGATCACCATGCCTGCCGCAACTCGGATGGTGAATTGAACGTCTGCGTGAACGCTTTCCTGGGAAAGAACGTGCTCCGTTTCATAGAGGGCAACTCTGATCCAGCCAGCATGGTCATCGGTTTCTAGCAACGGGCCCAATAGTTGATTGTCCCCGGTCTCTTGAGACGGTAGCGGAATGTCAGGCCTGGCGACTCTGCTAAACCACCAGCGGACATACATTTCAACATTTGGCGAGACCCGGCGAGCCGCCTCGTTGAGAAGCAATGTGTCCGGTCGGCCTTGCCGCCAAAGCTCGATGTCGAAGTGATTCAGCGTCCGGTGGAGGGCTATTTCGAACAGCTCAATATGCCAATGGAGGACTGGCGGCGCTGGTAGCTGTTGCCTGGCTGGATCTTGGCTGAGGGTTAGGCGCCGCTTTTCCGTTTCGAGATTCTCCGGGTCGCTTTGCCACAAGTGATCGTAATAAACGGCCAGGAGTTGCGGATAGTCCGGCCAGAACATCGACAGGTTGTCTACCCGTTCACTGCGGTCCAATGCCAGGATCGCTTCCTCCTTGTTATCGGAGAGCGACCCGCGCTCAAGAAGCACGCGTTCTCGTGCGGCAAACTGAGTGGCAACCTCAGCTCGCTCGAGTAGCATACGCGCAACCTGGCAGCTGCCGAACGAATCTCCGACTGCCAGGGTCTCAAGTTGCGGAGCCAAAGCTCTGGTGACTAGGTACGGGGGCAATTCGAACCGATGGATCAGGACGAGGAGGGCGAGCAACGACGTGAAGGAATCCTGGGCATCCAGAAACTGGGACGCGGCTCTAGCTAATGAATCTGGATCCCATCGCAAAAGGGACGCTGCGCCAGCTAAAGCGGATCTCTTGCGCCTTAGATCCGGATGGACAATTCTAGAAAGAAGCAGCCAGGCGAGCGCGGCCCTGAGCGATACAGAGTCTGTATTCGCCGCGTCGAATCGGTCGAACGGATCATATGTATCGGAAGCTCGTGGAAATCGTGATTCAATCACCTCGCAGACAGCAATCCAGATGAGTCTCGCCATCGCTGGATCGCCGAGCCCGCAGAACAGAGTGACGAGGTTCTGGCTTAGGCCAGCAACATAGGACTCCCCGTCGATTCGAGCAAGCATCTCCTCCGCAAGCAGCCCGTATGCGACTTCCGGCGCGAGTCGAATAGCTTCCCGAAAGAGTGGAACGTGCTTCTCATCGCCAAATACCAGCCATCCGCCCGCCCCTCGAGAACGCGTGAAGGCCAGCCCAAAGCAGAGGGAGGCAATTCGGAATTGGCCGATGCGTTCGAAGCCTGCTGCGAGGCCACTATAGACGATGCCGACCCTTCCTTCTGAAATGGAGTCCTTTGCAATCTGCTTGAGGAGTACCTCGACTTGTTCGGCAGAGCCACTTTCGAGAATGCTAAGGAGCCGGTAGCCAAGCGCGTTGACAAAGCTATCCAGTTGCTCGTCGTCGCGAAACCGAACCTTCCTCACCTGAGCCAGCAATTCGAGCGGGGACGCGACGAAGCTGAACCACGGCTCGGGAATTTCCTTCCGACCCCGGCTGGAGAAGATTCGTCCCGTGCGCCGCTCGCCGCGATTGTCGGCTGCGAAAGTGCTGAGGTTGCCGGGAAGTGCCCCGCCAAGCTCATCGATGCGCGTACGAACCTTATCGATATCGGCGTTGGAGAGGGAGGGAGCGTCGCCCTGCACCTCGCTGGCGAAGCGCACGTAGAGACTCATCCCGAGATCCGGATTCTCTTGGCAAATCCGATCAAGGACAGCCATTCTCGAGCTGATGGTCGCGGACGGATTGTCCGGAAGGAGAGTCGACCACAGGGCATCGAGGGCAAGCGGATCGCCTTGAGTCTCCAGGCTCAGTAGAAGAGCCTCAAACGATTCTTCGAGCCGCCAATCCACCACTCCGCGATTCCGTGCAAAAGCGCGTGCAAGTAAGACCGCTGCTTGAGCCGGACGAACCTGGCACAGCGATTCGAACCAATTGACAGGGAATCGCCTCGTCCCCTTCGAGTCCGTGTGGGCGACGACCTCGTAAATGAATGGCTGACTTTGCTCTACCAGGTCGGCTGCACTTTCGCCCACAACCCTTCCAATAGCTAACTGCCCTTCTAGCAATTCGCCGAGGGTGATGTCTTTTCGCTGACCATACGCGGAGAGATACTTGCAAGCCCGCGCCCAGTGTGCTTCAGCCTCCCCCATTTTCGACAGGCGGGCATTGATGTGGCAGAGCTGAAGTTCTTGTACGACAAGTGCTGTGTAGACGCCGCTGTTGCTCGACCGCTGAGCCCGCTGGTCCTGAAGCACCGGCAAGATCAGGTGTTCTAGAGCAGGGATCTCAACGAAGTCCCTTAGCACGTTGAAGAGGGCCTCAGTGTCCAATGGTCCCCCTTCATTGTTTTGCAGGAGTGTCGTCGTTTCATTGGATACGCGTACAAGCTTCGGCAGTACAACCCCGAAAGCGTTGGGATCCTCATCCAGGAGATCCAGACCGGCTTTAATCGAATCGAAGATATCCGACTGGATGGAAAATAAGTCGCAAGCCCGCGGGTTGCCGACAAAAGGACGCGTGTCCTGAATCAAGAGATCGAATGCTTCCATGGCTGCTTGTTTAGAGGCATTCCGATCATGATCAGCCATCGCACCAGCCTCCGCGATGGCGATCGCAAACAGCAGCCAATAGTGATACCATCCCTCGCCGGCGACGCGAAGCCTCTCGGCCGTCAATTGTGCCTTATCCGTCCGAGCGACGATGCTCAGACACGCTAGCCATTCCGCCAGCGCTTTGCCATCCCGGGAAAAACGGGGATCGCTTAAATTGAAACTGTCGAGGGCTGGATAGGGAGGAAGGTTTTCGGTACTCGCACCAAGTCGAATAGCGTCGGCGATGATGGTCAGATCCGAAGTTGCGGAGACAATCGTGTTCCCGAGAAATGTTGCTCGCTGCTGGTCGCCGGAACTCTTCGCCAACCGTAACTCTTCGAACGCCAAGACCTGTTGCAGGGAATCCGGCAACGTTCTGGCTTTGAGCCGGTCGAAGATCGGTTCTCCAAAGATCGACCGGAGGCGATGCACTGCGCCATAAAGGAGGCCGGAACGTTGCGGAAAACGGACAGCCCAATCTATGAGGATGTCTATGGCCTCCTGTGTCCCTTCCAGTCTTGCGATGCCTCTGAATTCCGCGAGCGCGAAATCGAATTCGCTGATGGGACTGCTTTCAGTGGAAGGGGGAAGACGGAGATACTCACGCCACGGCGGCACCACCCCGCCCCTGTCGCAGATTTCGCATAGGACGAGCCCGGGCTCAACATCAAAGGTGGGTCGCCCTTCAAACAGTAGCCTCTCGTTCAACGCAGCTACGCCTCTGAGTTCGCCGAATGCCATCCCGTACATTGCCACATCGCCCAATCGCTCGCTCACATAGGTCGCATTTGCGCGCTGAAGCTCATTGATGCGTGCAAGGGCCGGCCAATCCTGTTCTCTCGCTGCAGTTTCCGCGGCAACGACGAGGTTGTAGGAAATCGCCGTCGGCGATTGTCCCTCCGCAAGACTGTCGGTCATGAAGGTTGGAGTGACTTTTGCCAGCAAATCAAAGTACTTGCCGGCTCTCCGAAGCGTCGACAGCAGAAAACGATAGGCCCGGGAGTCCTTCAGAAAGCCGCGACGCTCAAGCCATAAGCAGACTGGCTCAAGGCGGTCCTCAATTGATGCGCCCTGCGCAAGGAGATTCTCCGTGACAAAACGCCGAAAGCTTTCGTGGTAGACCCGGAAGCCGCCCTGTGTCGGCAGCCTTTCGAGAATCGGTTCGAGAAGCGCTAGAGCCGGAGCCAGCCTATGCGCGTCCGCAGGAAAGAGCTCCACAAGGTCCGCGCGGGATACTCCAAAGTCGAGTAGAGCCAATGTCTCTGCAAAGGAAACGGATTGGTGTTCCGAGATGCGCCGAAATAGGTACTCGTAGTAATTTCTCAGGTCGCCGTTCCGCAGAGGAATGTCCCGGAGGAAGCCGAATACGTCGACAGCATGTCCGCCCGAGACGCGGGACAGAAGTTCGCGAATGATAAAGGTCGCATACAGGGGGTTGCCTTCAGCCCGCTTGGCGATCTCTGAGACGACGCCCGGTAGCAGATCCGCATGGCCGGAGTCGACAAGCACAGCTGCGAGTGAAGCCTTGTTGATGAGTAATTCTACGTCGCCTGAACTCCAGGAGGGCATTTGGAACACATTGTCGCCACCGGCAAGAGGAGCTAGGTGTGGCCCGGGCTGGGATCCAACGATGAGGTGTACATTCGAAGGCAAGCTGAGAAGGGAGATCTGTTCAACGATGTCGATATCTTCTGCCGCAAGACCCTTCGATTGGTGAAAGACACGGGAGATGTGATCGATTCCGTCCACGACCAAGAAGATCGGGTCATCTTCCCGGGAATTGCCGAGCAACCTCTCGAAGCCTTCGGCCGTGGCCGCGTATAAAGGAGAGGACCCCGATCTCAGCTCTGGGCGAACCTCCAGCAGTTCGGCCGTTAAATTGCCGAACATCAACCGGGAAGTCACGCGACGTTGCACCTCTCTGTCTGTTGGTTCTAGATAGCAGTAGTGGCGGACGGCGGCAACATCAGAGCGAACCCAGCGGTCTGTCAGCCGCGTGAGCAGCCAAGACTTCCCAGCCCCTGGTTCGCCAATCACCAACGTTACGGGGTTTTCACTCACGCGTTGAGCCAGAGCATCCAGGATGGCCTCTTGCTCGATCAGTACAGTGTTGTTGATCGGAAACTTCTGGGCGATCCTCCCGAAATCGGTACGAAGCCGCAGTCGGAGAATCGTGTCGCTTGGCGAAACGGTCCTCTGACCGGACCGTGCCAGCGTAGCGAAGTTAATAAGGTTCGCTGCCGTGTCGACAACCTGAAGATCCTGATTCGGGAACTGCCCCACTCCAATGCCGAGACTTAGGGTATCCAGGAGCAGCGTCTCCAAAGGACCTGGCGAAGCGAGGTCCAAAGATGCCATTGGGCACTCGAGCTCCAGCCTGAAATGGTCACAGAAACTCTCGATCTCGGAAGTTGTATAGGAGTTCAGAAGCTTTCCCAAAGCCCCCCCAGCGGCACCTGCCAGAGCGGATGGACGAAGCCGATATAGAGTGGTGCCGAATCCGGCAAACGATGATCCGGTGTGCACTGGATCGAGAACCTCACTGAGCCGAAGATCCGTTGAGCGCACCCAAGTGGCGCATAGCCTGTACTCTTGAGCGGAAAAGCCGTCTTCCTTTGCCGAGTAGAGGAGTTGGTCAATCCGGGTGTTACGTCGAGTCGTCGAAAGATCCTCCAACTCGAGAGCGAGGGAAGAGTTCAAACTGGACTTCAATTGAATCCGCTGCGAGCCTCCGAGACCGATGTCATCGAAGATGTCGCCGGAGAAGTTCTTCTTATCGACGCGGACCGAGTATGAGTCGATAAGAGCGCGGGCCAGGAAGTAAGCTGTGACGATGTCCTGATATAGGTATCCCGAATGCGCGCGCGCGAGGCCGGAAGGCTCGGACTCGACTCCGTTTTCTCGTGGCTCCGCCACTAGTGCTCCTAAGTGATGCAGTCAGAATCGATTGTACTAATTCGAAACTCATTTCCTTAGACCGGAGGCAAGAGTGACTTGTGCTCTGGTCTGCATTCGCCCTCCCACATGGAGCATTATTTGAGGAATCGCTAAACCTACTGAAGCTCAAATATCGGCCCCATTGATCTGAGTCTCTTCGCCGCACAGAAGAAGATCGCTCCCGCTTCCTCCGGGTCGCGATTTCGCTTTGGTCGCTCGACCGTTCGCCAAACTCAAAACGTTCTGTCGATCTTGCTCTACCGAGCTGCTGCCAATGAGTGAATTGAAAACTTGGTAACAGCCCGGAGCCCCTCCCGACGACA
>Ga0209517_10005013_pt1 | contig 17039 bp, 11 predicted proteins | sample PeaSoiMetSII2010_FD_187695 | JGI IMG/M metagenome (GOLD analysis project Ga0209517, IMG submission 187695) | Peat soil microbial communities from Weissenstadt, Germany - SII-2010 (SPAdes) (version 2) | ecosystem: Environmental > Terrestrial > Soil > Wetlands > Peat | place: Germany...
CACGTTTATGGTTTTGGCGAAAAGAACGGCAAGTTGGACAAGCGCGGCTGGAAACTGGGCGGCTACAATTACGTCATGTGGAATTCCGACACCTTCGCCCACGATTCGAGCACGGACCCGATTTATGTTTCCGTGCCGTTCTATCTGGTGGTCCGCCACGGGCAGGCGCACGGGATTTTTCTGGATGACACCTGGCGCAGCACGTTCGATGTGGGCCGCGAACGGCCGGACCTCCTGACCTTCGGCGCGGAAGGCGGCGATCTGGATTATTACTTCATCAACGGGCCGGATCCCAAAAAGGTGTTGGAACGTTACACCGCGTTGACGGGACGGATGCCGTTGCCGCCCTTGTGGTCGCTCGGCTTCAATCAATGCCGTTACAGTTATTATCCCGAATCGAAGGTGCGATGGATTGCCGACACTTTCCGCGAAAAGCAGATTCCCGCCGATGTCCTCTGGCTGGACATTCATTATCAGGATAACTTCAAGCCGTTCACCTGGGACCACAAACGTTTCCCGGATCCGAAGAAAATGATTGCGGATTTGCGCGCGCAAGGTTTCCGCGTCGTTTGTATCGTGGACCCGCATCCGAAGGCTGAACAGGGTTATGCGCCGTACGACGGGGGCATGGCGGGAAATTATTTTGTGAAAAATCCCGACGGCTCGGTGTATGAAGCGCCGGTTTGGCCTTCGCTGGCGGACAAGAATCCCGGGCCAAGCGTGTTCCCGGATTTCAGCAATCCGGCGGCGCGCGCGTGGTGGGGAACGCTGTACGAAGATTTCCTGGAGCTGGGGGTGGCCGGCATCTGGAACGACATGGACGAACCGGCGGTTTTCAACACGCCACGCGGGACCATGCCCTTGGATGTCGTTTTCAACAACGAGGGCCAACCCGCCACCCATCGCGAAATCCACAATGTGTACGGACAGTTGACGAGCCGCGCCACATTTGAAGGATTGTCACGTTTGCGGCCGAATGAGCGTCCGTTTGTGCTCACGCGTGCCAGTTTCGCGGGCGGCCAACGCTACGCTGCCGTCTGGACGGGCGACAATACTTCCGATTGGACTTCGCTGCGGCAATCCATATCCACCTTGCTGGGCCTGGGATTGTCCGGATTTCCCTTTGCCGGCTGCGACCTCGGCGGCTTTGACGGCGCCCCCTCCGACGAACTTTACACCCGCTGGCTGCAGGCCGGAGTGTTTTTCCCGTTCATGCGGTCGCATTCCACCTGGGGTTCGCCTGACAAGGAACCGTGGTCGTTCGATTACCGTCATGAAATCATCAACAAACACGCCATCGAACTGCGCTACGAATTGTTGCCGTACATTTACCATGCGATGCAAGAGGCCAGCCAGACCGGCGTGCCCGCGCTGCGCCCCTTGTTCCTCGAATTTCCCGATGACGAAAAGGTCGCCGGTACGGATGATGAATTTCTTTTTGGCGAAGATCTGCTCGTGGCGCCGGTTCTGTATGAAGGCGCGAGCGAACGGGCAGTTTACCTGCCCAAAGGGGAGTGGTTCGATTATTGGACCGGTCGCCGGTTCGCCGGCGGCCAGACCATTCATCTGCCGGTCACGCTCGATTCAATACCCCTGTTCGTGCGCGGCGGCGGTTTTATTTTCCGTCAACCTGTCGTCCAGCACACCGGCGAAATGCCGGGAAAACCGCTGCGCGTCCTCATCGCTCCGGCGCATGAGTCGGAATCCTTCCTCTACGAAGACAATGGAGAAACACTCGATTATCGCCAAGGCGCCTTTATGCAGCGCCGATTTCATCAAGCCAGGGAAGATCGAAGACTCATCGTTGACGTGTCCGGACCGGAAGGGACGTATCGCCCTGCCGCACGCGATTTGGTTCTGGAGACGTGGACAGACTATGAACCTGGAAACGTCTCCGCGCAAATCGGTGACCTGGCCGCGGATAGAATTATATTGCCGCATTTGGACGCGGCTGCACTGGAGCATTCGCCGCAGGGATGGTCATTCGCCGACGGCCGGCTGACCGTGAAGGTCAGTGACAGCTTCAAACCGATGCGATTTGACGTTGAGCGTTAAACGGAGACGTGAATTCGCAGAACTTTCATGGAGAATTATAGTTTGCGCAGCCGATAAAAGGTCGCATCGCCCGTCGGGTTGACGTTGATGAAAATCGTTGTCGAGTCGGTCTGGTATTGCAACGCCGGAACCTGATTCCAGGGCGGCGGATTTCCCGCCAGCGTCGGGCTTGAATCCAGCAGCCACTCGGAATAGGTGTTTGGCCAGGAGACGTTCACGGTGCCGTTCGTTGGCGTAATCGTCAACTGCGGCAGGGCGTCGGGCGTTTGCGACAGGATCAGCGCGCTGTAAGGTCCGATGGTGATGTTAGCCGTGGCCGGGTTGCCACTGGCGGTCACAACGGAACTGCCGTTGTTGCCATAGTCCAGGCCATAGTTGGTCGAGTCACTGTTCAAGTGGACATACCAGTTGCCTGCCGATGGAAAGTTCAGGGCATAATTAGTGTAGGTGGCGTTGGCAAAGTTGGCGATCACCACCGCGTCCTGATTCGGGGCGGCGGATTTCCAGCGTTGAAAAGCGACCAGCTTGTTGACGTTGTCCACTTGAAGCATGCTGCACTGATCGCCTTCCAGGCCGGGCGTATAACCCTTCAAGTCGCGACGCGCGGTGATGAGATCGCGGTAAAACTGGACGATGTAGCTGTAAGTATTCGTTTTGCTCCAGTCCACGGGCAAGTTGGAATCGAAGGCATTACTCTCGAGCATTTCCTGGCCTTGGAAAATCATCGGCACGCCGGGTGCCGTGAGCGTCACGGCAGCTCCGAGGGTGGAACGTTTTCTCGCCCAATAGCTATTGGGTGTGACCGGGTCAATCGCCGTCACCAACCGGACGCCACCATTCAAATCGCCGACCACATCGTGCGATTCGAGAAAGGCCACCCGACCCGTACCCGCGGTGCCACCGTAACGGACGTTATACTGCACCGCGTTCGCGATCGTGGGCATGTCGCGGCTGGAATCCGACGTAGCTGTCAGCACCGGCGTGAAATAACCCGGGTAGCTGGTGTCCCAGGCGCTGTCGAATCCAAAAGAATTATACACATCCTCGGAGATGCTGATCTTGCCGGTGTAATTGTAGTGAATCATGGTGTTGATGGCGTTGATGAGATTGCCGGCGGCGGGGATGTAACCGTAGCCGCTGGCGTTCATCATCAGGTTGGGCGTGTCCCAACGGAACCCGTCCACATGACATTCGCTGAGCCACATGGTGAAGTTGTCTTGAACGAAATTGTCAACTTGCTGGCTGTTGAAGTTCGGTCGCGTAGCCCCGTAAGAAGTGTTTTGAAGATTGATATTACTTTGATAGAAGTAAATGCCGCCACCCCCAAGCGAGTTCGTACCCGACCAGCCATCGAAATTCCACATATCAAGATCCCCCGGCCCGTAATGGTTGTGAACGACGTCCAACAGCACTGCGATACCGCGGGCGTGACAAGCTTGGACAAAGGTTTTGAATCCATCCGGTCCGCCGTATTGGCTGTTGTCCGCCGCAAACGGTTGGGCCGGGTCGTAGCCCCAACTGCTGCCGCCGTTGCCGAACTCCGCAATCGGCATGACTTCAACTGCGTTGACGCCTAAACTCTTCAAGTAATCCAGCTTGTTGGTGGCCGCAATGAACCGGCTGGGAACCGAACTGGACGGAAACGTGCCCATGTGGAGTTCGTAAATGAACAAGTCATTCAGTGCCGGCGGGGTCAGGCTGTCGCCGTTCCAGTTAAAGGCGTTGGGATCGTATACTATGTCGTTTGCGCCGGCCGGAGTGCCGGGATTGGTCACCCAGCGCGCTCGCGGATCGTGCTTCCAATTGCCGCTGCCGCTGTAATTGATGTAGTACTTGTATTGCTGGCCCGGCGAGGCGCTGGTCACATCCGCCGACCACACGCCGTCTCCGATGCCGTTGGTGAGTTCCAGGCCGAGCGGCGTGGCCGTCGTGGACCAACTGTTGAACTGGCCGGGAACATAAACGCTCGTCGCATTCGGTGCCCAGACCCGGAAGGTGACACCGGTTCCCTGCGCGTCGTGATACGGGGTTGCTCCCCACCCGGGCCGGCTGGATTGGGCCGGTGCCGTGGTGGCCATGGACAGCGCCGCCCACAACAAGGCCCCGGCAAGTTGTTTGAATGCGGGCAACCAACGGTAGAAAATTGGATTCACGCTGGCAGGAGAGGTTGTTGGCGGTTTGCGCGGATTTTATAAATTCAATATACGCTTGCCCGGGCCGAATTCTATGTCCACATTATCGCCCCTTAAAATCCCAATACCACCGCATCTTTGTGCGGTAGGCTTTCGGGGGAATCAGTGTATGTTGAGCGCCAGACACGCTTCATGCGCCTCCGGCAGAATCAGATGAAGATTTGACGGGGAAAATTTTTGACGGGTATTTGATTGTCAACGGGAACGTGAAAAACAAATCTGGAATTGGCCGGATGATCCTCTGGGTGGCCGCGGGCCTGCTGTTCGCGCCGATGTTTCTGCGCGCGGATCCGGTTTCGCGCCAACCGGCACGGACCTCGCCGGCCTGGCTGCGCGAGGGCGTAATTTATGAAATCTTTCCGCGCGACTTTTCCCCGGCGGGCAACCTCAACGGCGTCACGGCCAGACTCGACGAGCTGCAAAGCCTCGGCGTGAACATCCTGTGGGTGATGCCGATCCATCCCATCGGTGAAAAGGCCCGCAAGGGCGAATTCGGCAGTCCCTATTCCGTCAGGGATTACTATGCCGTGGATCCGAATTACGGCACGCTCGACGATTTCAAGAAACTCGTCGCCGGGGCCCACCAGCGCGGCATGAAAGTCATCATGGATCTGGTCGCCAATCACACCGCGTGGGACAGTGTCCTGATGCAGCACCCGGAATTCTACAAACAGGACGCAAGTGGAAAACCCATGCCGCCGGTGCCCGAATGGACCGACGTGGCCGGCTTGAATTACGCCAATCCTCAACTCCGCGAATACATGATCACCATGATGCAATACTGGGTGCGGACGTGCGACATTGACGGCTTCCGCTGCGACGTGGCCTACATGGTGCCGACGGATTTTTGGGTGCAGGCGCGCACCGCGCTGGAAAAAATCAAGCCGGACATCATGCTGCTGGCCGAAGCCGGCAAACCGGAACTGCTCGTCAACGCGTTCGACCTTGATTATGACTGGCCGCTGCTCTCCACGCTGAATGACGTCTTGATTCGCGGGGCACCGGCGTCGGACCTGGAGGCGACCTGGGAGAAAAGCCGGCGGGAATTTCCGCTGGGCGCGCTCCACCTGCGGATTTCCGACAACCACGACGAAGCCCGCGCCGTGGCGCGTTACGGCGTTCGTGGCGCGCTGGCGGCTTCCGCGCTGATGTTCACGCTCGACGGGGTCCCCCTGCTCTACAACGGCATGGAAGTTGGCGACGCGACCGAGTCCGGCGACCCGGCGCTGTTCGACAAGCTGACCATTTTCTGGCAGCCGAAAGAGCGTCCGCCGCTCCGCAAGATTTATCGCGGCCTGATTGACTTGCGGAAACAATATCCCTGTTTTGAAAATGACCGCGTGACGTGGCTGCAGAACTCGGATGAAAACGACGTCGTCACCTTCATGCGCGCGGACGACCAGGACGAATTTGTCGTCGTGATCAACCTTTCCAACCGGCCGGTGGCGGGACGGGTGGAGCTGAAGGACGACAAGGGTTTCCAGCCCGTGCGGATTGCGGGTCTGCCGGACGGCAACACCGATGGCCTGCCGGCTTTTCGTCTGAACGGCTTCGAATGGCGGATTTACCACCGCGCGAAATGATGGGAGCGCCAAGCACTGCCTCGGCGCGAGCACCAATTGATGATTAACGCACCGAGGCGATGCCCGGCGCTCCGTCGGGCCTTCGCATCCGCCGCCGCTGCGAAAATGAAATCAGTTGTCAATTTCCGGCAGGTCAATGTCCGCTGCCGCTGCCCGCGGGCAATGTTTCCTCGCCGGTCTGCTTGAAGGTCACTACCAACCACGTCAACAGAGCGGCCAGTCCCATGCTCGCGCCGCCCAGGACGAGGGCATTCATGGGTTCGTCGTGTAAACAAGTTTTCAGAATCCATCCCAGCAAGCTGGAAGCAACAATCTGCGGCAGCACGATGAACAGATTGAACATGCCCATCAAGACCCCGATCTTTTCCTTCGGCAACGACGGCGCCAGCATGGCGTAGGGCATGGAGAGAATGCTCGCCCACGCGATGCCGACCCCGGTCATGGAAATCAACAGGTAATATTTGTCCGGAGCCAGGGGAACCGTCGCCAGCCCCAGCGCGCCCACCGCCAGACAGAGAACGTGCATCAGCTTGGGGCCGGTGTATTTCGTGGCCCACAGCAGCACGAATGAAAAAAAGAAGCAGACGACATTATACGCGGCAAAACAGTTGCCCGACCAGGAACCGGAGGCTTCCATTCCCACCGAGCCGGGTGCCGCATGAAATATGTTTTTTGCGACCGCGGGGGAAAAATAAACCCACAACGAGAACATCCCGATCCAGGTGAAGAACTGAACCAGTCCCAGCTCCCACATCCGCCGGGGCAGGTGAAATACCAGCGCTAAGATTCCGGGCTCCTTTGACATGAAAAACAATTGAATGATTGAATAAATTATGCCGTGTATCCCAAACAGAACCGCAACCAAACCTATGGACTTTGGCAGGAAAACAACGCTTAAAAGTGCAATGAGAATGAATACGTAATTGTATGCGATCGCCAATGCTCTGGCCCAATTCAATTTCAAACAAAGGCCAATTCCGCTGACCAAAAGTGTTGCTCCGCATATTGTCAGTACAGCGTATGTTTCGTTGCTATATTCTCCAGAAGGAGTCAATCCAAGGGACACGGCGGAGCCAATCAAAACGCAAAACGCGAATATGATGTTCAGAATACCAAAAATCATTCCCTCGCTCATTCCCTCGCTGACTACCGGTTTAAATTGCTCGGGATTGTTGCCCATAAAGCCGAGCGTCCAATCGAATTTTCGCACGCGGATAGCAGCGAGTTCTGTTTCGGATGGCGGATATTCCTTGGTCTTGAAAACCGTCCAGAGCACCGCGCCCAGGAACGCCGCTGCGCCAATGTAAAATGCGAGCCGGACGGAACTGGGTATATGCCCCTGCCCGGCGCCTTCGGGGGCAACGCCAAACCAATTGGTCATCATCCAGGGCAAGGCCGATCCGATGGTGCCGCCCAAGCCAATGAACAGGGATTGGATGGCGAAGCCTTGCGAGGTTTGTTCATCGGGAAGATTGTCCGCCACCAATGCCCGGAAAGGCTGCATGCTGGCATTGATGGTTCCGTCCAGCACCCAGAGCAGTCCCGCCGCCATCCAAACCGACGGGCAATTCGGCATCAGAACCAAAGCGATGGATGCCAGAATCGCGCCGCCCAGAATAAACGGACGGCGCCGGCCCAGCCGGGTCCAGATGCGGTCGCTGGATTGCCCGACCAATGGCTGGATGAGCACGCCGGTGACCGGCGCAGCCAGCCACAAGTAGGCCAGGGTATCGGCGTTCGCCCCGAGGTAGCTGTAAATGGCGCTCATGTTCGCCATCTGCAGGCCCCAGCCGAACTGGATGCCGAGAAAGCCGAAACTCATGTTCCAGATTTGCCAGAAATTCAGGCGCGGTTTTTGCATATCGGGACTGTGAATGTGAAATTCCAGCTTGCGATAACATCGCGCCTGAAGCAGTTCAAGGTTTTATTCCCGCATGTTTGTGCTGTTCGCCGTTCAAAGCCCTGTTGCGGGACACTCAGAGCGGCCGATGATGGTTCCCGCATCGCAAGCTGAAGCTTGCGGCTACGGTTTTTCCCGACGCACCCGTTCCTTTTTCTCTTCCAGCTCGGCTTGGAGTTTTTTGCGTTCGTTGACCAGTTGCTGTTGTAGCGTTTCAACCTTCTCGAAGTCACCGGTGGCAGCAACCTTGGCGATCTCGTCCTTCAATGCGATTTCGCGCTCGGCCGTTTTCGCCGCGTATTGCGAGTCCAGCTCCGCCAGTCGCTTCTTCTGTTCGGCGGTCAGTTTGACGCTGGGCGCGATCTTGCCCAGCCGCTCCATTGCGAGTTCGTAGGCAGTTTTCATTGTCTCTCAACCACGAAATACACGAAATACGCGAAAAAGAAACGGAAGAAATGATTCAGATTTGTTTTGGCAAATCCTTGCAACGGAGAACGACTTCCTTTCGTGTCATTCGTGTATTTCGTGGTCTCAACTCTTCTTTTTCCACGGCTGGCTTGGAAATATGACGGTCGGCGGCGGCTTGGGCCGGGCCATTCGCAATTCAGGCGTATCACCCGTTTTCGCGCCGGACGGGCCGGCCCCGGCGTCGGCGCGCCACGATTCAATTTTCGCCTTCAATCCGTGATGCTCCGCCTTCTGCCGGTCGCCGCTTTTCATGTAGAAGAGCGAAAGATTTGTATGGACGAGCTGTTCTTTGGGGCGCAACGCCTCGGCCTTGTGACCTTCGGTAATCGCGAGCGCAAAGTTGCCTTGCCGATAATAAGCCATGCCGAGGGCGAGTTGCGAGTCAAAGTGCGCGGGATCGGCCGCCAGCACGGCTTTGAGTTTGCCGATGGCCCCGTCGAAATCGCCGCGGCTGAAATCAAACATCGCGTCATCGTATTGTTCCTGCAACGTCATGCCCATCGTCAAAAGCACGCTACGCACAATGACGGTCCGGCGCAAGGAACAGGTGACTTCAGCCGAAAAGATATTTTGTCCGAGTCGCCGGCGTTCATAAACCGGGCTACTTGCCATCTTAAGAGCAAAAAACGTGTAGTCTGTCTAAGTTATATCTTGTTGATTGTCAAATAGATAAATCATAGATTAGAATTTGACACGTTCACCTTTAGTGGCTTAGTGTGACAGGGCAGGCGGGCCGCGCTGTTTGGCTTCGGCCGACGGCCCGCTTTGCGGCGCAGAAAATTTTAAACGTGAGGATTCATGAGTGAGATAACCACATCCACCTCGCCGGGCGGGGCGTCGAAAGTTTCGCGGATCAACGAAGCGGTGATCCGCCTCGCCGGCAATTCGCAAGACGGCATCCAGGCCATCGGCGGTTTCCTGGCGCGGCTTGCCGGCCGCAGCGAGCAGGAGGTCATGACCTTCATGACCATCCCGGCCACGATTTCGGGCGGCCCCTCGATTTTCCAGGTGCGCATCGGCTCCGGCGAAGTGTTGAGCGCGGGCGACGACGCCGACGTGTTGCTCCCGTTTTACCAGCATTCCTACGAAGACCACATCGGCTCGCTCAAAAAAGGCGGCGTCGTGCTTTATGATTCCGACCACGTCGTGCCGAACCCCGAATGGCAAAAGGATTACCGCCACGTCGGCGTTCCCATTTCCACCCTGACGGTGGAAGCCATTGGCGGCACGGCCAAGGACAAGGGCAAAAACATCTTTTCACTCGGCTTGATCGCGCGAATTTTTGATCTGAACGTGCCGAAACTGGAAAAGCTCATTGCCGAGCGTTTCGGCGGCAAGGACGAGAGCATCGTCCGCAACGCGCTCGTGGCCTTCCACGCGGGCAATTCGTATTCCATTGGCGATGTGCTGGAGACATTTCAGTTTTCCCCCAGCCGCAAACGCGAAGGGCAACAGGTCGTCATGAACGGCAACGAAGCGCTGGGGTACGGACTCATCGCCGCCGGGGTGCGTTTTGGCGCGGGTTATCCCATCACGCCGTGGACGGAAGTGATGGAATTGCTGCGGCGCGAACTGCCCAAATACGGCGGCACGTTCGTCCAGTGCGAGGATGAAATCGCCTCCGTTTCGATGGCCATGGGCGCGGGTTACGCCGGGCGCGTCGCGGTCACCGGTTCCAGCGGTCCGGGCATTTCCCTCAAAATGGAATCGGTCGGTTGGGGCGTGATGGCCGAGGTGCCGCTGGTGGTGGTGGATGTTCAACGCGGCGGCCCGTCCACCGGGCTGCCGACGAACGTTGAGCAATCCGATCTGAATATCGCCCGCTTCGGCAGCCACGGCGACTCGCCCCGCGTCGTGCTGGCGCCGGCCAACGTTGGGGATTGTTTTTACACCGCCATCGAGGCCGTCAACATCGCGCGCAAATACAACGTCCCGGTTTTCATTTTGAGCGATCAGGCCATTGCCACGCGCATCGAGGCGTTTCCGGAGCCGGACCTGGAAAAGATCTGCCAGGACATTTCGCCCGATCTGACGGTGGTCCCTGATTACATGCCTTACGATTTGTCTGCGCCGGACGGCGTGACTCCGCGGGTTGCGCCCGGCACGCGCATTGCCAGCGGCAAATATCCCATCGCGACCGGCCTGGAGCACGATGAAGCCGGCCACCCGACCGGTTCGCCCAAGATGCACCAGGCCATGGTCGCCAAGCGGCGCAAAAAGCTGCTGGCGCTCCAGGCGACGCTGCCCGTGCCGAAAGTTTATGGCCCGCCGGAAGGCAACGTCCTGCTCGTTGGCTGGGGTTCCACGCAAGGCCCGATTCGCGAGGCGGTGGATCGTGCTCGCGCCACCGGCGACAGCATTTCGTCGCTCCACATCAAGCATCTCCATCCGCTGCCGAACGGCTTGGACAACATTTTCTCCGGGTTCCATCACGTGTTCGTCGTGGAGATGAACGACGAAGGATTTTATGGTTACGGCCAGTTGGCGGGCATGTTGCGCGCCCGCTATTGCGATCCCCGGATTCGCGGCATCAACAAAACCGATGGCCTGACGTGGAAGGTGAAGGAGATTCTCGCGGCGGTGAAACTGAAATTGTCGTCAAACGGCCAAGCCGCCAAGACTGTCTAATTTTTTAAATTTAATGATGTTATGAACGAAACGATGGCTGAAAATCCAGTGCGAGCGGATGTTCCCGTGGCGTCGCCGCCACCGGCGATCGAACGCAAAGGACTGACGAAAAAGGAACTGGCCGCCGATCATCCGACGTGGTGTCCCGGTTGCGGCGATTTCTCGGTGCTCGCGTTGTATTTCAAGCTCATCGAAAAGCGGAAGCTGGCGCAGGAGGAATTCGTCAGCGTCGCGGGCATCGGCTGTTCCAGCCGGTTTCCGTATTTTGTGCAGGCGCACGGCGTGCATTACATCCACGGGCGCACGCTGCCGTTTGCCACGGGCGTTTCGCTGTCCCGGCCGGATTTGCACGTGTTCGTTTTCGGCGGCGACGGCGACGCCTTTTCCATCGGCGGCAACCATTTTAATCATACCGCGCGCAAAAACATCAAGCTTACTTACGTGGTCATGGACAACTGGGTCTATGGCCTGACGAAAAAACAGACCTCGCCCACGTCGCCGCTCGGGTTCAAGAGCAAGACCGACCAATGGGGCGCGGTGGATTATCCGATCAACCCGATGAAACAGGCCATCGCCGCCGGCGCCTCGTTCGTCGCGCGCACCACGTCCACGAATCCGAACCACGTGTTGGCGATGATGGAAGCTGCAATGGACCACGATGGTTTCAGTTTCATCGAATGTCTGAGCGAATGCGTGGAATTTTACGAAGGCGCCTTCGACGCCGCGAACCCGCGCAAAGGCGGCATGTTCAAGGAAGTGCCAAAGGACCACGACGTGAGCGACGAGGTGGCCGCCTACCAGCTCGCCGGCACGGATTTCCCCGGTTACTTCGGCATTTTTTACAAATCCAACAAGCCGACCAAAAACGCGAAGGAAGCCGACATCAACAAGGCCATGATGGAAAAGGTCAAAGGCCTGAAACCCTGGCAGATTCTCCAGAAAAACTTCGACCGGCTGAAGTAACCCGATTTACGATATACGATTTTCGATTTACAAGCCTGCGGATTTCCCCGGCTCGTAAATTTTTTGTGGCAGAACAAGTTGGTTCACAGGGTGGGGCGAGCGTCCTCGCGAGCCGAAAACCAACCGAATTCCGGCGAATTTGCGGCTCGTCAGTAGCCTCGCCCCACCAAGTCGGCCCAGTGCCATATTTTTTTGTGGCGCGTCAATCGTAAATCGTGAATCGTAAATCCCAATGCCGATTTACGAATTTGCCTGTCCAAAATGCCGCCGGATTTTCAGCTTCCTCTCGAAGCGTGTGAATCCGGGCCGCCTGCCCGTCTGCCCCAAATGCGGCAACAAAAAAATGTCCAAGCAGGTCAGCCGCTTCGCCATGTCGCGAAAATTAACAGAGCCGGCCCCCAAAGCTGAATCCGAATCCGGCGAACCGCCCATGCCGGATTTTGACGACACGCGCGTGGCCCGCGCGATGGCCGAGATGGAACGCGACATGGAGCATCTGGACGAAAACAATCCGCGGCACATGGCGCACATGATGAAGAAAATGAAGGACCTGATGCCGCCCGGTTCCGTGCCCAAGGAACTGGACGTGGCCATCAAACGCCTGGAGGCCGGCGAAGACCCGGAGAAAATCGAGGCCGACATGGGCGACGTGCTCGGCGATTTCATGGGCGGCGAGGAAGGCGGCGCAGGTGGCGGCGGTTACACAAAGGACAGCGGACTTTATGACTATTAGTCAGTGGTCAGTAGCAAAACAGTTCTTGCTACTGACTACAAGCTGCTGACGACTAACTAAATCCATGGCCCACATTCACGAAAAAATTGATTTCACCGTCGCCATTTTTGTTGTTCATGACAAAAAGATTTTGCTGATTCACCATCGCAAGCTGGACAAATGGCTGCCGCTGGGCGGACACATTGAACTGGACGAAGACCCGGAACAGGCTGCGTTGCGTGAGGCGAAAGAGGAAAGCGGCCTCAACGTGGAACTGCTCGGTGAACGTCCGCCCACGACCGGTCCCGGCACCCGCGCGCTCATCGCGCCGCGTTTTCTCGACATCCACCGCATCACCGACACGCACGAGCACATCGGCATGATTTACTGGGCAAGGCCCCAAAATGTGGCACGGGCGTCCCGCCCGTTCAGTTCAGAAACGCACGGGCAAGATGCCCATGCCACTCTGGCCGCCGCCGAACATCACGACATTCGCTGGTGTTCCGCCGATGAATTGGACAAGCTGAAGCCGCCGATGTCGGACGCGGTCAAATGGTATTGCCGCAGCGCCATCCGGGAGATTTCCCATCAGACATGACGATTAAAAAAGGGCTCCCCTTCAAAACCGCCTGCTACACCATCGAAGGAATGGGTTCCTTCGCCACGGTGATTTTTTTCAATTACCTCTACTTTTTCATGCAGGCGCGGCACGGGTTCAACGACAAGGACAACCTCGCCCTCGCCGCGGTGCTGGGACTGACCTACGCCTTTGCCTCCTGGCAGGCCGGGCGATTTGCGCGGCGCTACGGCTATTTTACCGCGCTCAAAGTCGGGTTCGGCATCATGCTCGCCTCGCTGGCCGTCGGCTCGCAACTCAACTCCGCGTCGGGCCAGATCCTTGCCGCCATGGCCGCCACACCCGGCATGTGCCTCATCTGGCCGACGATTGAAGCGCTCGTCAGCGAAGGTGAATCCCCGGAGGGTGTGCCGCGCGCCGTCGGCCTTTACAACATCACCTGGGCCGTGACCAATGCCATCGCGTTTTTTGTCGGCGGCACGTTCATCCAGACACTCGGCTTCAAAGTCATCTTCTATTTGCCGATGTGCATTATCGTCGGCCAACTGGCCCTGACTTTCTGGCTGCAAAATCATGCAACCGAACTGGCCCGGTTGGCGGTCAATAAACCACACGCCGCACCGCCGCCGCCCGACCCCAACCGGCCATCGCCGGCCCGGGCGAAAGCCTTTCTGCACATGGCGTGGGTCGCCAACCCGTTCGCTTACATCGCCATCAACACTTTCATCGCCGTTATTCCCGGGCTCGCCGCCCGGTTGCATCTCTCACCGATGCTGGCGGGATTCGCCTGCTCGCTCTGGTGTTTTGCGCGGCTGGGCGCGTTTTTGACGCTGTGGTTCTGGACCGGCTGGCATTACCGCTTCCACTGGCTGGTGGCCGCGTTCGGTTTCCTGATCATTTCGTTCGCAGCCATGCTCGTCGTGCCGAATCTGGCCGTGCTGCTCGTGGCGCAAATATTCTTCGGCGCGGCCATCGGGCTGATTTATTACTCGTCGCTGTTTTATTCGATGGACGCGAGCGAAATCAAAAGCGAACACGGTGGCATCCACGAAGCGGCCATTGGCGTGGGCAACTTTGTCGGTCCGGCGGTCGGCGCGGCGTCGCTGCAATTTTTCCCGCAACACACCCACAATGGGGCGATTGCCGTGACCGGCCTACTGCTGATCGGCTTTGGGGCATTGTTGGCGATTTGGAAGACCGCGCGGTAAGATTTTGAACAACAAAGACGCGAAGACGCAAAGATTTTAACATAAACGCCGCACCACAGTTTTCCGGCCCAATTTTCTTCTTCGTGTCTTTGCGCCTTCGTTGTTAATCTGTTCCCATGTCTGCCGAATCTCAGGAACCGAAAGAACGCAAGACGCTTGACGACCGGGCGAAGATGACCGAGTTGGAGCGCATTCGGCACTCGGCCGCCCACGTGATGGCCACCGCCATCCTCCGCCTGTGGCCCGATGCCCAGTTCGCCGCCGGTCCGCCGGTCGAGAACGGCTTTTATTACGACGTCGAACTTTCCCACCGCATCTCGCCCGAAGATTTCCCGAAAATCGAGGACGAGATGAAAAAGGAAATCAAGGCCAACCACACTTTTGAGAAAATCGTCGTCACGCGCGAGCAGGCGCTGAAGGACTCGCAGACCGGACGGCTCGGCGGATTGAGCGAGCGGCCGGGCAATCCGAGTAAATTCAAGATTGGCAATCTCAAAGAAATTCCTGAAGGCGAACAAATCACGTATTTCAAGAATGGCGATTTTGTTGACCTGTGCGCCGGGCCGCACGTGATGCGCACCGGCAACATCGGCGCGTTCAAGCTCACCACCGTGGCCAGCGCGTATTACAAGGGCGACGAGCGCAACCCGCAGCTCCAGCGCATCTACGGCACGGCATTCAAGAACAAGACCCAGCTCGACGAGTATTTCAAGATGATCGAGGAGGCCAAGCGCCGCGACCATCGCAAGATCGGCGCGGAGATGGGGTTGTTCGCGATTGACACCGAATACGTCGGGCCGGGCCTGCCGCTCTGGCTGCCGAAGGGCACGGCGATTGTCGAGGAACTGGAAAAGCTGGCGAAGGAAACCGAATTCGCCGCCGGTTACGTGCGCGTGAAAACGCCGCACATCGCCAAGGAGAAGATGTATCTGACCAGCGGCCATTTGCCGGTGCTTTACGCGGAGTCAATGTATCCGCCGATGAAGCTGCTACTCGAAGGCGAGTGGCTCGCGAAGGCTAAACAAAATCTTGAGGCTGCCGAACGTCGCTTGGAGAAAGTGAAGGAAGCAGCCCGGGCCTTGCCAACTTACAAAGAAGCGCAACCTCGCATTAAGATCGGCGTGCCTGACGATGATTTTAAAATCGATATTGAAGAGGAGATTGAATTTGAAGCGCCGCCTGGGTTAGTAGAAGAATTCAAAACAGCAAGTCGAGAAGTCCGGGATGCAAAGCGTGCAATGAAAGGAGAGCTTTACTACCTCAAAGCCATGAACTGCCCGCATCACCACCGCATTTTTGCGGCGGAGCCGCGCAGTTACCGCGATTTGCCGTTGCGGTTGGCCGAATACGGTTGCAATTACCGCTACGAGCAGAGCGGTGAATTGTTCGGCCTGATGCGTGTCCGCTCGCTCAACATGAACGACGCGCACATCTATTGCACGCCGGAGCAGTTCGCCGCCGAGTTCAACGCCGTGAACGATTTGTATCTGAAATATTTCAAGATTTTCGGCATCGAGAAATATGTCATGCGTTTCAGCACGCACGACCCGTCGCGCTTGACCGGCGACAACGCCAAGTTCGTCAACGAGCCGGAGCTGTGGAAGCAGACGGAGGACATGGTGCGCAAGACGCTCATTGACTCTAAAATCCCTTACGTGGAAGTGCCGAACGAGGCGGCGTTTTACGGGCCGAAGATTGACGTGCAGGTCTGGAGCGTCATCGGCCGCGAATTCACGCTGGCCACCAACCAGGTGGACTTTGCCGTGCCCAAGCGTTTTGGCCTGGTCTATCGCGACAGGGACAACACGGACAAGACGCCGCTGTGCATCCATCGCGCGCCGCTGGGCACGCACGAACGGTTTATCGGCTTTCTCATCGAGCATTACGCCGGCAATTTCCCGCTCTGGCTCGCACCCGAACAGGTGCGCGTGCTGACGATTGGCGAGGAAGAACCGCTGGTGGATTACGCAAAAAAAATCACGGCTGAGTTGCGCGCGAACATGGTCCGCGCCGAAGGCGATTACGGCACCGACAAAATCAACGGTAAAATCCAGCGCGCCGAAGAGGCCAAGGTGCACACGATGTTGGTCATCGGCCCGCGCGACCTGCAAGCCGGCAATGTGAGCGTGCGCGTTCACGGCAAAGGAAATTTAGGCGCGAAACCGAGAGGTGAAGTGACAGCGGACATTCTGGCGGCAATCAAGGAAAGGCGGCCATGATGACTGTCCGTGAACGCATTTCGCTTGGGTTCTTGCTAGTCGTTTTGCTTTGGATACTCGTGGAATTATTGATTAATTCCCACTCGTCACCTTCAAATTAGGACACCGCCCGGCCATGAAAGTAACCGTCACTTATTATCTCGATGTCATTTCGTCCTGGTGTTATTGGGCGGAGCCGGCCTGGGCGGAACTGAAACAACGTTATGCCAAAGCCCCGGTCGAGTTCGGTTGGGCCATCGCGCTGATAGACGAGTCAGGCATGTCGAAATCGCGGGCGCAGGCGGATTGGTTTTATCGGCGCAGCGGCACGATCGTGCACTCGCCGTTCATGTTGAATTCCGGCTGGATGACCGGGCTAAAGGAATATCTCGCGCCGAACTGCGTGGCGGAGGCGGCCAGGAATTTCGGCGTCACGGATGACCGGGTGCGTCTGGCGCTGATGGAGGCTGCCATGCGCCGGGGACAGAAGGTCGGAGAATGGGATGTGTCAGTGGCGGTGGCGGCCAAAGCCGCGGGCCTGGATTCCGGAGCGCT
>Ga0209517_10005014_pt1 | contig 17037 bp, 14 predicted proteins | sample PeaSoiMetSII2010_FD_187695 | JGI IMG/M metagenome (GOLD analysis project Ga0209517, IMG submission 187695) | Peat soil microbial communities from Weissenstadt, Germany - SII-2010 (SPAdes) (version 2) | ecosystem: Environmental > Terrestrial > Soil > Wetlands > Peat | place: Germany...
TCACCACTGTGCATGAAAATGGCTCTTTGGAGGTAACTCCTGTATTTTCAACAAAAGCTTCCGCCATTTTCATAGCAGCGAAGGATCTCCGCAGTTTCCCGCGATTCACGAACGACGAACAACTGCAGCGATCATTCGCTGCCATGAAAGTAGCGAACCCGGCCCCCCTCACCCGACCCGTGCCGGCCGGTGAAAGCGCCGTCGCGAGCCACCCTCTCCCCCAAGGGGGAGAGGGTATTTTCACGACTAGTGGTGAGCCTAAGGATCATGAAGTCTTCGCTCAGGATGACACGTTCAGAATATCCTCGCACCTTCTTCGTAATTGGGCGTCGGTTCAAAAAGGGGGTTGTTGTGATAGACGCGGTCCGGAGCTATACTTTCGCGGCGACGAAAGGAGCATTCATGGCCAAGCCATATGAGAGCATGTCTCCGGATTGCACATCGCGGAGGAATTTCCTAAAGTTAACAACCGCGGCCATCGCGGTTGGAAGTGGCGTCGGATCGCTGGCGGCGCTGCGACCAGGGCAACTCACCGCGGGCAAAAAGAAAAAAGTAGTCGTGGCGGCGCATCCCTGGGTGTATGCGGCGCCGCTCCCGGAGTACGACATCACACCAGTGCTGGAACAGGTCTTCTCGGACATGAGCTATGCTGGGATCGACGCGATCGAACTGATGCATGAAGCCCTGCGCCATCCGGATTCGGTGGAACGCATCAGCGCGCTGTCGCACAAGTATCACCTGCCGGTACTCGGCGCGTCGTTTGGCGCTGACATGTGGGACCGCGCGAAGCACGCCGCCATTATGGATTATGCGGCGACGATCATCACCCGCATTCAAAAACTTGGCGGACGAACCTTGGGCACATCGGTGGGCGAGGCGCGGCAGAAGAAAACGCCGGATCAGCTCGACGCCCAGGCGGAGCTTCTGCGCAAAATCATAGCCTTCGGAAACCAGCACGGCGTAGTGCTGAACCTTCACAATCACACGTATGAAGTCAGGGACAACGAATACGACCTCAATGGAACGCTGGCCCGGATTCCTGACGCCAAGCTGGGCCCGGATCTTAATTGGCTTGTTCGAGCCGGCGTCGACCCGGTGGATTTCATCCGCCGTCATTCAGCACAAATTGTTTTTATGCATCTTCGCGACCAGAAAGCGGACGGCACTTGGTCTGAGGCTATGGGTGAGGGCGTGACAGACTTCGCCGCCGTCGGCAACGAGCTTCACAAAATAGGTTATTCTGGTGATATGGCCATTGAGCTTGCCCACGAGAGAAAATTCGCGCGAACGCGGCCCCTGCGCGAGAGCTTGAAGATGAGCCGTGAATATGTTCGGAAAACGATGGGATATTAATCTGAGAGGAGAGGAATCATGGCAAACGTCAAAGATCTGAAGGTGAACGAACCGGCGCAACGCTTGCGCGGCACCTTGCCGAAGATCGGGATCAGGCCGGCCATCGACGGGCGGCGCAAAGGGGTCCGGGAATCGCTCGAAAACCAGACCATGGAAATGGCCAAGGTGGCCGCCAAGTTCTATCAGGAACATTTGCGCCATCCCAATGGACTACCGGTGGATTGTGTGATTTCCGACACCTGCATCGGCGGCGTGGCGGAGGCTGCGGAGGCTGCGGATAAGTTTGCGCGCCAAGGTGTGGGCCTTTCCCTCACGGTTTCGCCCTGTTGGTGCTACGGCTCGGAGACCATGGATATGGATCCGCTCATCCCCAAAGCGGTCTGGGGATTCAATGGCACCGAACGGCCCGGCGCGGTTTACCTGGCCGCGGTATTGGCGGGACACAATCAAAAGGGGCTGCCCGCCTTCGGCATTTATGGGAAAGACGTGCAGGACGCGGGAGACACAACCATTCCTAAGGATGTGCAGGCGAAACTCCTGCGCTTCGCCAAAGCCGGTCTGGCCGCGGCTGAAATGAAAGGCAAGTCCTACCTTTCCCTCGGCTCCGTTTCCATGGGCATTGCCGGCTCCATGGTCGATGCGGCTTTCTTCCAGAATTTTCTGGGCATGCGTAATGAGTATGTGGACATGTCGGAATTCGTGCGGCGCATCGACGAAAAAATCTACGACCAGAAAGAATACCTCAGCGCCGCTAAATGGGTGAAAGCGAACTGCCCCGAGGGAAAGGACTACAACGTTCCGAAAATGTCGCGAACTAGAAAGTATGACGACTGGCACACAGTGGTGAAGATGGCCCTCATCGCGCGTGATCTGATGATAGGGAATCCCCGGCTGGCGGAGCTGGGATTCGGCGAAGAGGCGCTGGGGCACAACGCGATTCTGGCAGGGTTCCAGGGACAGCGGCATTGGACCGACCACTTCCCCAACGGCGACTTCATGGAGGCGATCCTCAATTCCTCCTTCGATTGGAATGGCGTTCGGGAGCCCTTTGTTTTCGCTACCGAAAACGATTCGCTCAACGGGGCCACGATGCTGTTTGGCCATTTGCTGACGGACACGGCCCAGATCTTCGCTGACGTGCGAACCTATTGGAGCCCGGAAGCGGTGAAGCGCGTCACCGGAAAGGATTTGACCGGAAAGGCGAGCGGAGGCATCATCCACCTGATAAACTCCGGCGCCGCCACTCTCGATGCCACGGGTGAACAAATGAGAGACGGCGTCCGGGTGATGAAGCCTTACTGGGAAATTACTCCTGAAGAAGTGGGCCGGTGCCTGGACGCGACCCAGTGGAGCCCTGCAATCACCGAGTACTTCCGGGGCGGCGGGTTCTCTTCGACGTTTGCAACCAAGGGAGAATTGCCCGTCACCATGGCGCGCCTCAACCTGGTGCAGGGCTTGGGGCCGGTGCTCCAGATCGCTGAGGGTTTCACGGTGGAGTTGCCAAAGGACGTGCACCAGACACTCGATCTGAGGACCAATGCCACCTGGCCCACCACCTGGTTTTCTCCCATCCTTACGGGCGAAGATCCTTTCAAAGACGTTTACTCAGTCATGAACAACTGGGGAGCGAATCACGGCGCCATCAGCTATGGCCACGTCGGCGATCTGCTAATCTCCCTCGCCGCGATTCTGCGCATCCCGGTCTCGATGCATAACGTGCCGGAAGAACGAGTGTACCGCCCCAGCGCCTGGACGGCTTTTGGAGCTCAAGATCCGCAGGGAGCGGATTATCGCGCCTGCGCAAACTTCGGCCCCGTCTACGGGAGGAAGTGATACGGCCATCGCGTTGTTGCCCTCTCCATAGGGGAGAGGGTGGCCCGCGGCGGCGCTTTCCCGAGGCGCGTGGGTCGGGTGAGGGGTTTCTTCAACTTCGTACTTAGCGGACGATCGAGCCTTTCGGTTAGTTCTGCCGAGGAGCACAGGGAATGAAGTCGCGGACGGAAATTGATGATGCCGAACCCCGGCAAGTGACCCCTCACCCGTCACGCTCCGGCTGGTGAAGTCGCCGTAGCGTGACACCCTCTCCCCAAGGGAGAGGGTTTTGTTTCCAACATCCGACCCGTGTCCACCCGAGCATTCCCTCACGCGATCAACTTTTCCAAATACGCTTTTTCCTTGCGAATGTCCTCGAGTTGGCGCGGCCCTGAGATCTCCCTCTCAATCGTAAGAGGCCCGTCGTAGCCGAGTTGTTTTAGACGAGGAATGAGCCTGGGGAAATCCGCTTTGCCCTGGCCGATGGCAACCTCTTCGCCAATCTTCTTCGGATCGGTTGGGAAGAGACCGTCTTTGGCGTGGGTGCCGCGCACCAGTTTGCCGATTACGTCCAGGGCGTCGTTGGGATTGCCTTTGCCGTAGAGGATCAGGTTGGCAGTGTCAAGGTTAACAAACTGGCTATCAACGCCCACGTCCGTGATCGCCCGCAGCAGGGTTATGGGAGTCTCCTGCCCCGTCTCATATAACATCATTTGACCGTTCCCTTTTAAATAGGTCGCAACTTCGCGAAGCGCCGGCAGCACATCCTTGTAGGCAGGATCGTTGGGGTTTTCGGGTATGAACCCGAAGTGGGTGTGAATAGCAGGAATCCCCAACTTCTTGGCGAAATCGGAAGCCTGCTTGAAGTGCGCGATGCGCTGGGCCCGGTACTTCACAGGCACCAAGCCGATGGTCAGCGGCCCTTGGTAGAAGTCATAAACGTGCGGCCCGGGGCCACCGGTATTGAGTGCGGTCACCTCGATATTGAACTTCTGAACCGCGTCGCGGATGCCCTTCTCCATCTGGTCCGAAAAATCCTCCGTTGAAACCTGGCAGGTAGGGACTCCGAAATCATGAACTCTCTTGAATGCTGCGTCAGGATTCTTGCCCATGCCGATAATGATGCCCAGGCGCATGCCTTTTCCAGCCGGAGCAGCGGGTGCGCCGGACATCAGCCCCGCGGCCCCCGCAGCAGCCGTAGCTTTCAGGAAATCGCGTCGGTCGAATGTTTTCATAGAAGATTACCTCGTCGGAAATAGGATTCAGGATTCAGGGCTCCCGCGCGCCAATACCTGAATCCTGATTGCCGTCTTGTTGACAACTTCTGAGACTACAGCATAGTATCCAATTTTGAGCAAAAATGCTCGGGATTAGCCGATGATTCGAGGATGTCCTGACTCCTGACTCCTGAATCCCGAATCCTGCTTTTATGAAACAAGCATACCTGGATTGTTTCTCCGGCATCAGCGGCGACATGTTTGTGGGCGCGTTGCTCGATGTAGGCTTGCCCCTGGAGCGGTTGCTCGCCGAACTGAAGAAGATCCCACTGGGCTCTTACGAGTTCGAGCGCACGCGCGCGTTGCGGGGGCATCTGGTAGGGACGCGAGTGGAAATTCGCGTGCCGGGCAAGCAGCCAAGCCGCAAGCTCGGAGACATCGAGACGCTCATTCGAGACAGCGCACTCTCTGCGGGCGTCAAAGAACAAACCCTGAAGGTCTTTGGCCGCCTGGCGGAAGCTGAAGGAAAGCTGCACAATATGCCGCCCGGGCAGGTGCACTTCCACGAGGTCGGCGCGGTCGACGCGATTCTTGACATCGTGGGAACTTGTGTCGGACTTGAGCTCCTCGATATCTCGCACCTTACTTGTTCGCCGGTGAACGTGGGCAGCGGTTGCGTCCAGGCCGCGCACGGCTCGTTGCCGGTTCCCGCGCCCGCCTCCCTCGAACTGCTCAAGGACATCCCCATCTATTCTTCCGGCGTCGATGGCGAGCTAGTGACGCCCACCGGAGCGGCGCTTATCTCTTCGCTCTCGAGTGGTTTCGGACCCATTCCGGCCATGAGAGTGGAGCGCGTAGGGTACGGCGCCGGAGCGCGGGAAATCCCGGGGCATCCGAACCTGGCGCGCCTGCTGCTCGGGGAGAGCGCCGAACCTGTGAGCGTTCGCGAGGGCGCAGCGGGCGATGAAGTGGTTTCGGTGATTGAGGCCAACGTCGACGATATGAGTCCGCAGCTTTACGGCTTTTTCATTGACCAGGCGCTGGCCGCCGGAGCCCTGGATGTAACCTGCACGCCCATCCAGATGAAGAAGGACCGGCCTGGAATTCTGCTGAGTGTGCTTTGCACCCCCGAGAAGAGCGATGCGCTGGCCCAGATGCTCTTCGAGCAAACCACCACCATCGGAGTGCGAATCTACGAGGCGCGGCGCAAGATTCTGGAACGGGAGCTTGTGAACATCCAGACCCCCTACGGCACGGTCAAGGTCAAAGTGGCGAAGCGCGACGGCAAAGTCTTGAATTTTGCGCCCGAATACGAAGACTGCCAGCGTTTGGCCACCGAGAAAGGCATCCCGCTCAAGCAGGTTATGATCGCCGCGCAAGCCGCGTACCTGGCGCACGCTGAGCAAATAGCCCTCTCCCAGGGGAGAGGGTGAACCGCAGCCGGCGTCTTCTTCAGCCGGGGCGGGCCGGATGAGGGGTTAGTTTCACGATGAACAGGCCGGACGAGAATCAACACGGTCCTGGCTAGGTCATTGGCATGACACCAAACACCTGGCACCTGATACCCATGAAAACGTTCTACCTCACAACTCCCATTTATTATCCCAACGCCCGGCCCCACGTGGGCTCAGCCTACACGACAATTGTTTGCGACGTAATCGCGCGCTACAAACGCATGTGCGGGTACGATGTGGCCTTCCTCACTGGCACCGACGAGCACGGGGAGAAGATCGAGCGCGCCGCGGCGGCGGCCAGCCAGACGCCCAGCCAGTTCGTGGCGGAAAAGCGGAAACTGTTTGTTCAGCTTTGGGAGAGACTCGGCATCCCAGTGAGCGTTTATCCCGAGGGCAGGCCCGATTCCCTGCGTTTCATTTACACCACTCATCCCGACCACGAGAAGTCCGTGCGGCGAATGCTCCTGCTGGCAAAGAATTACCCGCTGCGACACTGCGCTAATTGCGATCTTTATGTACATGGCGTCGAACCCGAGGCCTGCCAGAATTGCAACGGGATCTTAGAGTCGACGCCTGTAATCTATAAGAAGCAATACCAGGGTCGCTACTGCGTCTCCGATGAACGGTACGTTTCGGACGGCACCGATCCGGTGGACTGCGACATTTGTGGCCGCCCTGCGGAGCTGATCAGCGAAGAGAATTACTTCTTCAAGCTTTCAGCATTCCAGGACCGCCTGCTCGAGCTCTACGAGAAGCGCCCGGATTTCGTGCAGCCGGACTATCGCCGGAACGAAGTCAAGAGCTTCGTGAAGAGCGGTTTGCGCGACATTTCGGTAAGCCGTAAGCGCCTCAAGTGGGGCATCCCGTGGCCGGATGACCCCGATCAGGTGGTTTACGTCTGGTACGACGCGCTCACCAGCTACCTCACCGGCATTGGGTATGCGCAAGACGAAAACGGCGGCCCGGATTTTCAAAAGTACTGGCTGCACACCGAAGGGCAGGGTGAGGTCGTTCACATGATCGGGAAAGACATCCTGCGCTTCCACGCCGTCTACTGGCCCGCGTTCTTGATGGCCGCGGGGCTCCCCCTGCCGAAGACGGTGTTCGCTCACGGCTGGATTTATTACGAGCAGGATAAGATGTCGAAGTCGAAGGGCAACGTCGTCTATCCCGAGCCCATAGTAGAAGGCGAAGGGTTAGTTCCAGAACGTCCGAAGAAAGCGTCAGATCAGGAATATGCAAAGCTCGTTGCCGCTACCAAGCTGGTCGGCAACGACGCCCTGCGCTATTACCTTCTCCGCGAGGCTCCGTTCGGACAGGATACGAGCTTCTCATATGAGGGCTTGATTCAGCGCTACAACTCGGACTTGGCGAACGACTTGGGGAATTTAGCCAGCCGCACGCTCGCGATGCTGCATCAGTTTTGTGGGGCGGAGGTACCTCCGAGGCCGACGCTAAGCAAACGGGACCCGTACTGGGATATTGAAGGGGCGTATAGCGTTTTCCGACAGGAAATTCAAGCAATGAGTTTCTCCACCGCGCTAGCCTCCATGGGGCTTCAAGTCTCCGCCTTCAACAGGGAGATTAACGACGTTAGGCCCTGGGAGTTGGCCAAGTCCTCGTCGGCAAACGACAAAGAAGACCTCCAAAGGATACTTTACCAAGCTGCAGACTTCTTGAGGGTGGCGTGTATTCTGCTATATCCCGTGATGCCCAGCGGGATGATACATCTCTGGGTTCAACTCGGCTGCGCAGAGTATCTCGGCACGGTCACGGAGCAACGCCTCGACCAACTCAAGTGGGGTGCATTGAAACCCGGCACAAAAGTCGGTAAGCCAGAACCCATTTTCCTGCGCCTCGACAAAGCCAAGACGCTCGCCAAGCTCGAAGAACTCGCCGAGGTTGACCGTGAGCGTGGTAAGCCTGCGGTAGGGGCGCTTCGCGAAGCGCCCCTACAGACGCCCCCACAAACGCCCCGGCAAGCGCCAGTACAGCTCAGCCTTGCCGGAACCGGCGGCGAACCTGACAAATCCAAGGAGGCATTCCTACCCGTGCAAACAGAGAACAAACCCGAAGCAGCGCCTAAGCCCGCACCAGAAGCCAAAGCCCCAAGCTCCCAAGCCCCAGCCCCCAGCCCCCAGTCCCTAGTCCCTGGCCCTCAGTCCCCAGCCCCTAGCCCCCAACCCCCAGCCCCCAGCCTGATTTCCATTGACGACTTCGTCAAGGTCGAGATGCGCGTGGGCGAAGTGAAGGCTGCCGAGCACGTTCCCGGTGCGTCGAAGCTTCTGAAGCTGATGGTGGACATTGGCTCGGAAGTTCGCCAGGTTGTGGCCGGCCTGGCAGAGTACTATCGGCCGGAAAACCTTGTCGGAATGAAGGTCGTGGTGGTCACCAATCTCCAACCCCGCAGGCTTCGCGGCGTGGAATCAAACGGCATGATCATTGCTGCTTCGGTAGGCGACCACGGCCGTCCCGTGCTCGTGACGTTTAAGGAAGACGTGGAGAACGGAGCGCGATTGAAGTGATTGAGTCATTGAGCCATTGGGTCATTGACTCCTTCAATTAGCTGGTTTTTCAATGGCCCAACGACTCAATGACCCGATGACCCAATGAATCAATTGCTGGATTCCCATGCTCACCTTGACGACCCCGATTTCGACGCTGACCGCGCGGCGGTGATGGCGCGCGCCCGTGCCGCCGGAGTGCGCTATCTCCTGGTTGTTGGGGGCGGCACCGGGCCGGATAACCTCGAAGCTCCCGTCGCCCTTGCCGAGAGCCACGATTGGATTTACGCCGCGGTGGGCGTTCACCCGCACGATGCGAAACATTTCACGGAACGTCACGCCGAGCAAATCGGCAAGCTGGCGCAACGCCCAAGAGTAGTGGGCATCGGCGAGATCGGCCTTGACTACCATTACGACAACTCACCCCGCGACGTTCAGAAGTCCGTGCTCATTCGGCAAATGGAATTGGCTCGTCAAGCTCGGCGCCCCATTATTATTCACTGCCGCGAGGCGTGGCCGGACCTCACCGAAGTCACTCAAGCTCACTGGCAATCGAGCGGGCTGGGCGGCATTCTGCATTGTTTTTCGGGCTCACGTCTGGACGCGATGAGGTTTCTCGACTGGGGATTTCTGGTTTCGTTTGCCGGCAACGTGACGTATAAGAAGGCGGAGGAACTCCGTGAAGTGGCGCGCGAGATTCCCCTGGATCGTTTGCTGACCGAAACCGACTGTCCTTACCTGGCTCCCGTCCCGTATCGCGGCAAGCGCAACGAGCCGGCCTTTGTAATCGAGGTTGCGCGCACCCTGGCCGCTCTTCGTCACTTGAGCGCTGAGGAACTGGGAGAAACCGTAGTGCGAAACTTTGAACGGCTATTTGGGTTAGCCTCGCACGGAGCGTGACTATCGAGGAAGGGTTCACGCAAAGGCGCCAAGGACGCAAAGCTCGCAAAGAAATGAAGTGCTTCCCCTGCGCGTTTTCTTGCCAGTGGCGTCTTTGCGGAGCTGTTTGGATTTGTGAGTTAAGCAGCGCTATAGGAAACTTGCGGTGACGGTGCTCGTCACTCGTCACTTGTCACTCGTCACTATGTATTTCAACTGCTGGAAGTGCCGCCAGAAAATCGAATATCCTTCCGGAAGCCGCGTGGGCACGCGCGACATCTGCCCCCAGTGTGGCTCCGACTTGCATGCCTGCTGCAATTGCCAATTCTACGATCCCGGCAAACACAATCAGTGCGCCGAAACCCAGGCCGAATGGGTCCGCGATAAAGAGGCCGCGAACTACTGCAATTACTTTCGCCCCAATCCCACCCTGCTGGCCAGCGCCGATACAGGGGAAGCCATGCAAGGAAATTGCAGTGGCTCTTGAATTCTCTGATAGACTCACCCGGAATTGTGGAATCAAAATTCCAGATTCAAGATTCCAGATTCAAGAGGGCTAGCGTGGGATACGAACGGTTTGAGGAACTTCCAGTCTGGCAGGCCAGCGTCGAACTGGCTCTCGCGACCTACGCCATGACCGCACAGCCGGCCTTCCGGCGGCAGCACAGTCTGCGCGACCAACTCGAGCGTGCCGCGGTCTCTGTTTCTAACAACATCGCGGAAGGCTTTGAAAGGGGCACGAATCAGGAACTGTTGACTTTCTTGTACATTTCGCGTGGTTCTGCAGGTGAAGTGCGCTCGATGCTCTGCCTGCTTGAGCGTATGCCCGGCTTTCGTGATCTGGAATCCGGAATCTTGAATCTGAAATCCAGTGTCGAAAGGGCAACTCGGCGCGTGGATTCGCTCGTTGCGCGATTCAGAGCTTAAAGGCCAGCGCTACGTCTCGGAAAAGACGCGCCGGGCGGACAAGGCTCGCCTGGAGCGCGAGGAGTTTCTGAAGAAACTCGAGCAGATAAGAAAGGGAGGCGGCACGGTCACTGGCAGCGCAGATCCAGCCTCTGGGACTCAAAAAGTGTGAAATAAGGCGGTTCTTGAATCTTGAATCCGGACTCTGGAATGCGAACCCTTCAGCCAACTTCAAACCCACCCGCTCTCTCGAACGCGTCGGCGACGCGCAGCAGCCTTGCTTCGTCGAAGTGCCGGGCGAGGAGTTGCATGCCCACCGGAAGGTGCGGCTCAGCTTTCGTCTTCCCGCAGGGAACGGAAATGCCGGGAATGCCGGCCAGGCTCGCGGTGACGGTGTAGATGTCGGCGAGATACATTTGCCACGGGTCGTCCATACGCTCGCCGAGTTTGAAGGCGGGAATGGGGGAGGTGGGAGTAACGATGATATCCACATCATCGAAGGCTTCTAGAAAATCGCGGGTGATGAGGGTGCGCACTTTCTGGGCTTTCAAGTAATAGGCGTCGTAATAGCCAGAACTCAGGACATAGGTGCCAAGCATAATGCGCCGCTTCACCTCAGCCCCGAATCCAGCGTAGCGGGTTTGTTTGTACATCTCCTGCAAATCCCCGTGCTCGCTGGAGCGAAATCCGTAGCGCACGCCGTCGTAGCGCGCCAGGTTGGAGCTCGCCTCCGCCGTGCAGATGATGTAGTAGCAGGCGATGGCATAATCGGTGTGAGGAAGGCTGATGGGTGCGACCACGCATCCCAACTGCGCCAGCAGATCAATTCCCCTCTGGATATTGTCCCCAGTTTCCGGATTTAGCCCCTTGAGATATTCGCCCGGAACGCCCACCCTAAGGCCGCGCACGTTTTGATCGAGGCCGGCGACGTAGTCCTCTACGGGAACATCTGCGGATGTGGAATCATGCGGGTCGCGGCCCGCAATGGTCTGGAGAACGCGCGCCACATCGCGGACCGTGCGCCCAAAAGGCCCAATGTGATCGAGTGAAGAGGCGAACGCCACCAGTCCGTAGCGCGAGACCCTGCCGTAAGTCCCCATCATGCCCGCCAAGCCGCAAAACGCCGCCGGTTGGCGAATCGAACCTCCGGTGTCAGAGCCGAGCGATGCCACCGCCATGTTGGCTGCAACCGCCGCCGCAGAGCCGCCGCTCGAACCACCCGGAACGCGCGTCAAATCGTTCGGATTGTGAGTCGGGAAAAAGCCGGAGTTTTCCGTGGAAGATCCCATGGCGAATTCGTCGCAATTCGTTTTCCCCAGGATGACTGCGCCTGCTGCCTCCAGCCTTTCGACCGCCGGAGCGTCATAGGGTGCCACGTAGTTCCCCAAAATCTTCGACGCACAAGTATTGCGCACTCCGCGCGCCAGAATCACATCCTTGATCGCTACCGGAATTCCAGCCAGCGCCCCCACCGGCTCACCTGCCGCGATCTGCCGATCGATCCTGGCGGCCTGCTCAAGGGCTCGTTCCGGACACAACTGCAAGTAGGCACGCACCTCTTTGTCGCGCCGCTCGATGTGGTCGAAGTGCGCGCGCGCAACCTCCGTAGCAGAGACTTTGCGCTGCACGATAAGCTCGCGCAGCGAGTCGATGGTGAGTTCAGTCAGGTTCATTCGTAAGAGCTAACTTCCCCTTCGCCTCTTGTGTCATTCCGAGCGCAGCGAGGAATCCCGCTCTGCTCTCGCCACGTGAATTTCTCCGGCAGAGCGAGATTCCTCGCGGAGTTTACCCTGAGCACCCAGAGCGAGATCCTTCGCTTCGCTCAGGATGACAGCGAAGGGCTCGGAATGACATTGATAGTATGTATCGCCTTTAGCCGTGTTGTCGCGCCCATGGCGCCGGCCTCTACTCCTCTTTCTCAATGACGCGCGGGATGCGGAAAAAGCCCGCGATTGGGTCGGGCGCATTGGCGAGGGCTTCATCCTGGTCGAACGTCTTTTTTGGCTGATCGGCCCGCAGAGAAGGGTTCGCGGCAGCGGGATAAGTCACCTGAGCCATCGGCTCGACTTGCGAGGTATCCAACTCATTCAGCTTTTGCATATGCTGAAGGATGGAATCGAGCTGAGGCAGGAACTTCTTCACCTCCTCGGCCGTCAGCTCGAGATGAGCGAGTTCGGCGACGTAGCGCACGTCTTTTTCTTCGAGTGGCATCAGTCGACCTTTCCGTGCTTGCGTCCGACCTACTTGACACGCGAACGTCCGATTGGCTCCGCCCCGCTGAACGCAGGGCGGTGGCGCCGCCAGTCCCCAGGCTCAGAGACAGCAAGCGATTCAAGCCGGCGGTGCACGGTGTTACCCCGACTTAATTCGTGAATACACTCAATCCTGATATGTCGCACCACTGGTTTGCCCAGGAAGCGGTTTACATGGGTGCGGATTTCATCTGCCATCTGTCTCAAGGGAACCGCCCACTCGGGATCCGTTGTGGCGAGCGTCAATGTTCCCGTGCTGAACGCCGCGGGCCGGCACTGCCTGGCCAGCGCCTTGCCCGCCACTTGACCCCATAGAGGGGTCAGAACCTCGATCACAGGAGGTTCGAGGCGAGAAAACTGAGGTCTTAGAACCTTGGGCAGAATCTTCCCAATCTCTTCCATGGCTCGCGTCCTAGATTATTGGAGTCGTTTGTAGACAGTTTTGAAGTCTAACACAACGAGGCCCATTGGGGAAATCGCTGTCGAGGAAAAATCGTGGATGAGGTTTTTGTCGCAGCGGCGAGGATCACCTCGCCATGTGGCGGCGTAAAGCCGCCGCTACATCATTCTGCCAATGTCGCTTATAATTCTTACACATGCGTCTCATTCTTGCCTCAGCTTCGCCGCGCCGCCGCGACCTATTGCGCAATGCCGGCATCGATTTCGAGGTCCGGCCTGGCCAGGTGGTTGAGGAAATCCAACCGGGCGAATTACCTGAGGAGTTTGCTCGCCGCGTCGCACGCGAGAAAGCCATGCAAATCGTAGCCTCAGTGCCTCCTGGTCTCCTCGTCTTGGGAGCGGATACGGTCGTAGTCATTGACGGGCAGACGCTAGGAAAGCCGTCGGACCCTCAGGATGCCGCGCGTATGCTTCGCCTGTTGTCGGGTCGAACCCACCAGGTGCATACCGGCATTTGCCTCGTGCGCGCGCCCGGTGGAATTGAGGCGCTCAAACACGAGACAACCCTGGTTACATTCCGCGAACTCGATGAGGAAGAGATTCGCCAGTACGTCGAGAGCGGTGAGCCCTGGGACAAGGCGGGAGGCTACGCGATTCAAGGGCTCGCATCCAAATTCGTCATTCGGATCTCGGGCTGCTACTCGAACGTGGTGGGCTTGCCGGTGGCTCTGCTTTACGAGGTTCTGAAGCCGCTCATGAAGGCGGAAGGCAGTAGGCAGTAGGCAGTTGGCAGTTGGCAGTTGGCAGTTGGCAGATGGGCTGAGGAGAGTTGCCGGAACACCTTTGGGGTGGGGCGAATGTCTGAAAAACCAGAGCGAGATTCCTCGCTCCGCCCTGGACCGTCCGGCCCAGGACTCCCCTCTCTCGGAAATCACGTCATTCCCGCGAAAGCGGGAATCCATTGTGTTCCCGACCAACGATGGGCCCCCGCTTTCGCGGGGGCGACAACGCATGTGATTTTCATTCCTCAGGGTGAGCGCAGGCCCCTGACCGCTCGGAACGACGGGTACCAATCGGCAATCGACCATCGGAAATCGGCAATGAACTAGAGGATAATCCGCTCGTCGCCGTCCCGCCTCGTCACATGTTCGCGGTCGAGGTACTCAAGCAGAGGGATAGCGTACTTCCGGCTCAGCCCGGTGATTTCCTTGAAAACGGTGACGTTGATGCGGTTGCTTCGCGCTTTCCGCCGGGCAAGCAGGTCCTTCAACTTCCTCAATGCCGAGCGGTGAAAAATCAGCTCCTCGTTTACCTTCGAGAGCACGTTTTCACGCAGCAGAATCTGAAGCAGTTTCTCGGCCCGCAGGCGGTCGATGCGCAGCTTAGCCAGGACCTCCGGCGGGCTCGGGACCTCGAGTCCTCTTTTCTCGAATGCCTCGCTGATCTGCTCTTTGGCAGCCTGCTCTTCCGGTGTCATTTGGATCTTCCTGCCGGCGAGCCGCACCGTTTCGCCCTGCACATCGATTTTGCCCTGCGCCGCCAGGGCGTGAAGAAGCGCATTGAAGAGCAAAGTCGAAGGCGCCACGGGGCGCAGAGGACCGCCGGCACCCGTTCTCGAGCGCAGGTCTTCCTTGGGTAGACCAGCAACCAGGGGGTTTGCAGCGTGGAACTTCTCGAGCTGATCAATCAGCTTCGTTGCCAATTCCTGGAAATGCTCCACATGCACGAACAGTTCCGGCGGCTGCCCCAGCAGCAAGATCCGATTTGCGGAGGCTAGCGCCCTGGTGAGGCGCAGGACCTCCGCAGGAAGCAAGCCGGTACGCGAGACAAGTCCGGAAAGGAGAGCTTCGCCGGTTTGCCGCACCAGGCATTCGAGTCTTGCCTGCGAATCGCCTTTTTCCAAAGCGTCGAGGAGCGGCACGACGCTGGAATCTCGAACGCGATGCCGTTCAGGCTGGTTGTCGAGGACCGTTCCGCCCCCGATCGTAGTGACGGGTGAAAACTGCCGGATGATAAAGCGATCTCCCGGCATGAACACGCCGGGCTCGGAAAGCCGCAGTTGTGCGAAGGCGCTGCTCCCTGGCGGCAGATCTTTCCGGTCCAACAAAACCACTTCGGCCAGAGTTTCAGAAGTATGGCAGTGGAAATGCACTCGCGCGCAGTTCTTCAGCGGTCGAGCGTCAGGCAGCAGGTTCAGGCGGCAATCTAATTGCCCGGTCGCCTGGAAAATCCCGGGCGGCGCCAGAATCATTCCGCGAGAGATTTCCTTGGCTTCAAGGCCGGGCAAGTTCACTGCCGTTCGTTGCCCGGCCAAGGCGGTCTGTGCGGCCGCGTTGTGGACCTCGATGCCGCGCACCCGCACCCGCCGGGCCAGCGGGTAAATCTCCACTTCCGAATCTTTTTCGATCCTCCCTGCCAAAAGCGTTCCAGTCACCACCGTTCCAAAGCCCTTCATCACAAAAGCGCGGTCGATGGGCAGCCGAAAGGGCAGATCTTCAGGCTTGGGAGTAATCATCAGGGCCAGCCGCTGCAACTCGTGTTTTAGGGGCTCGAGGCCCTCGCCGGTCCTGGCGCTCACCGGGAGCGCCGCCGCGGTTTCGAGGAAGGAGCCGCGCACAAACTCCTGAATCTCCAGCCGCACCAATTCGATGATGTCGGGGTCTACCAAATCGGTTTTGGTGATGGCCACCAAACCGTGACGTACCCCCAGCAGTTTGCAAATGTCGAAGTGCTCACGCGTCTGGGGCTTGATGGACTCATCGGCCGCTACCACAAGCATGACCAGGTCGATCCCTCCCACTCCAGCCAGCATGTTGCGCACGAACCGTTCGTGCCCGGGCACGTCGATGAAGCCTACACGCACTCCTTCGCCGAGGTCCAGGTGGGCGAAACCCAGGTCAATCGTGATTCCCCGCCGCTTCTCTTCTTCCAGACGGTCGGGGTCGGTGCCGGTCAGCGCCAGCACCAGTGCTGACTTGCCGTGATCGATATGCCCCGCCGTTCCGACAGTGACGTAACGCATCTGGTCCTTGATTATGCGAGAAAGGCCGAGGGGAAGCAATCGCTTCCATGATTCCGTAGTGTCCTAATTTGACTCGTAGCGCTGGCCTTTAGGACAGCGCTACGCTGAAATTAGGACACCACCCTTGATTCCCAATAGTGGCCAGAATTCATCCCGCATGTTACGCTAAAGCGAACGGGCAGCACGCACATATTATCGGAGGTGAGAACTTGAAACTCACACTAACCACTCTTCTGGTATTCATCTGTCTGGCCGCATCGGCACACGCGGACGTGGCGACCCTCAAGAACGGAGACCGGGTTACAGGAACACTAGTCACGATCAAAGGAGGAACTTTGCAACTTAAGACCGCCAACCTCGGGATCGTATCGATCCCCATGGCCCAGGTGGCGACTTACTCCTCAGATAAACCCGTAGCGGTTGTTATTAAAGGCCAGGAACCCGTCGAAGGCATGCTGGAACTCCTGCCTTCCGGCGACTGGCAGATTAAAGGCGAGAACGGCCAGACTCAGACTATCGCCGCCGCCAAACCCGAAGTCATCATGCCGGCCGACGATTACCAGAAAACCGAACAGGCCCCTGGGATCTTGCAAGCGTGGAAAGGCGGCGCCAGCCTGGGGTACAGCCTCCAGAACGGCAACCAGGAATCGAACACTCTGACCACAAGCGTTGCCGCGTCCCGTGAACGTCCGGCGACGCCCATTTTTGAACGGCATATGCGCACAACCTTCGACTTTACTACGCTTTTCTCGCATGCCGAGCAGAAGAGCATCACAGCGCCATTCGTCGTCACCAGCACGGTGTCCTCGCGCACCCTCACCGCAGACCTGCGGCAGGACTACCTTTTCAGTCCGGACAACTTTGTGTTTGTATTCGGTCAAGTCAACCACATCTCAACCCAAGGCCTCTATCTGCAACAGACCTACGGCGGCGGCTTCGGGCGCGACGTTTTCAAAAACGCGCGAACGACGTTCAGCGTCCTCGGCGGCCCGACCTACGTTCAAGAGAAGTTCTTTAATGGGCAGCTCACCCAGACCATCGAACTGCTGCTGGCAGAGACACTCGGCGTGCAATTCTCCAAGCGGCTTCGGCTCGACCATTACTTTCAAGTTTACCCGGACCTGATTCACGGCGGACAATACCGTTTTGATACCAGCGCAGTCTTGTCCTACAAGCTGCTCAACAAGTTTACGGTGAATGCCAGCCTGATCGATCTTTACCTAAGCAATCCGCCCACCG
>Ga0209517_10005015_pt1 | contig 17036 bp, 15 predicted proteins | sample PeaSoiMetSII2010_FD_187695 | JGI IMG/M metagenome (GOLD analysis project Ga0209517, IMG submission 187695) | Peat soil microbial communities from Weissenstadt, Germany - SII-2010 (SPAdes) (version 2) | ecosystem: Environmental > Terrestrial > Soil > Wetlands > Peat | place: Germany...
CGAGCTCTCCGAGATGATCTTCGATGTTGCCGGGAGTCACGAGCTTGGCCGCGCGCGCCGACATGAACGGCGCGGGCTCGGTTTTCAGCATCTTCGCGATCGCACCCTCGGCCAACACATTGCGGTTGGCGGCACCGTCGGGGACGATATCGAGCAGAAGTACCGGGACTCCCGCATTGGCGAATTGGGCAGCGATGCCGGCGCCCATGACCCCGGCGCCGATGACTGTGGCTTTACGGATCGGTTGCATAAGAAATACGCTCCTTTAGATCCGCTCGAGAATCGTGGCAATGCCTTGACCGCCGCCGATGCATTGGGTGGCCAACGCATATCGACCACCGACGCGCTGCAGCAGGCTGGCCGCTTTGCCGACGATACGCGCCCCGGTTGCACCCAACGGATGTCCAAGGGCGATCGCGCCGCCGTCGATGTTGAGGGTCTCGTCGCGGATGCCGAGATCGTGGGCACAGGCCAGCGCTTGGCTCGCGAAGGCTTCGTTCAATTCGACCACATCGATGGCCGACATCTCTAGTTTCGCGCGCAGCAACGCTTTCTGCGTCGCGCCGACCGGACCGATGCCCATGATGTCCGGCGCACAGCCGGCGACGGCCACGCTCACGATGCGGGCGAGCGGGGTGAGGCCATGCTTGGCCGCGTAATCCTCGCTGCAGACCAGCACGGCCGAGGCGCCGTCGGTCAACGGCGACGACGTGCCGGCGGTGACGGTGCCGGTCTGCGAGAAGGCGGGCTTCAATTGAGCGAGGCCGGCCGCGGTGGTGTCAGGTCGGATACAGCCGTCGGTATCGACGATGCCGTGCTTGGCTAGAATGGGAACGATTTCGTCCTTGAAGCGTCCGGCCTTGGCGGCGGCGGCCGCACGTTGCTGGCTGCGTACGGCGAAGGCTTCTTGCGCCTCGCGGCTGATGTGCCACTTACCGGCCACGTTCTCGGCAGTGTCGCCCATGCTGATATACGCATGCACTTTCGCCTGGAGCGTCGGATTCGGCAGCGGATTGAAGCCCATCATGGGCACGCGGGTCATGCTCTCGATACCCGCCGCGATGAATGCGTCGCCCGCATCGAGCTGTATCTGGCCCGCGGCGATGTGGATCGACTGCATCGATGAGCCGCAAAAGCGATTCACCGTCATGCCCGCCACCGACTGCGGCAGCCCCGCCAGAAGTCCGATCAAGCGACCGACATTGAAACCCTGTTCGGCTTCCGGAAAGGCGCAGCCGACGATGACATCCTCGATGTCCTGAGGTCTGACCTTGGTGCGTTCGATCAGCGCTGCGACGACCTGCGCAGCGAGGTCGTCGGGACGGACTCGCGTCAGCGCGCCCTTGTTGGCCAGAGTGAAGGGGGAGCGAGCGTAGCCTGCGATCACGACATTTTTCATGCTGTTACTCCGATTGGGTCCGCGCCAGTCGCGGCTCGTAATTCAACTATTGACGATCTGATTCAACCGGCCGCGCGTCGCGCGCCGGTCTCGAGCTCGCTCAGCGCATGGTGAGCCTGAGCTTCGACTTCCCGCAGTTCTCCCAAGGCCTCATCGAGGGCAACTCGCTGATCCTCGAGCTGCAGAATTCGACTGCGCACCGCTTTCAGCAGCAGGCGCAGCTGTTTCGCCTGGGTCGGGTCCGCGTTGTAAAGATCGAGGTACTCCCTGATCTCGCGCAACGTGAATCCGAGTTTCTTGCCTCGCAGAATCAGAATCATGCGGGCCCGGTCGCGCAGCGTGTAAACGCGGTTGTTGCCCGCGCGACGCGGCGAAATCAGACCCTTGTCCTCATAAAACCGGATCGTGCGCGCACTCACGCCCAAATCCAGCCCCAGCTGGGTCACGGAATAGAACTGCCCGGTCGTTTCGATCATGGTGTTCCGGTATTGAGCCAAAAGTTAACGTATACGTCAACTTAATTTCGTATAAGATAGCTTAGAGTTTGTGCGTCGACAACAGCAGACTGGTTTCGGTGCCGGAGATACCCTCGATGCGCCGGATCCGACTCAGGACCTGATCGAAGGATTGCAAGCTGTCGGCCCGGATCTCCGCCACCAGATCCCAACGCCCGTTCGTCGTGTACAACGTCACGATCGATGGGTCGCCGCGCAGCGTGCGTAGCACGGGATCGATCCGGTTGCCCTCCACCGCGATGGTCATCAGGGCGACGATGCGTTGCTCATCGATCGCCGGCCGCAATCGAATCGTGTAGCCGGCGATGGTGCCGTCTCGCTCCAGCTTTGCCAGCCGGTTCTGCACCGTCCCCCGAGAGACCTTCAGGGACTTGGCTAACGATGCCGCCGAGCTGCGCGCATTGTCGCGCAGCAGTCCGATCAGTTTTCGGTCGATATCATCCATAGGGTCCACTGTTTCACTGAACAATTCGCCAATAAGATCTAGCGTTATGCTTAATCATAGGAGCATTTTGTGCAACTTGCTGTCTTCTTGTTGGCTTCGCCGCTCGTCATCATAGGGATGCGGACTTAGGCCCACGGGAGTTTGAAACCATGATCGATTACATCGGTGTCAGCGATATGTTGCGGCTCGTCAGCCGGGTCGGAACCGGCGCCTTCATCGAGCGCTTGGCAAACGAGATCGCGCATGATTACCGTCGCTGGAGCGACTTCGAAAAGTCCGCGCGGCATGCCAGCCATTCCGCCGTTGGTGTAATCGAACTGATGCCGACCAGTGATGGGCGGCTGTACTCATTCAAATATGTCAACGGGCATCCGAAAAACACGGCCGCGGGACTTCTCACGGTCACCGCTTTCGGCGTGCTTGCCGACGTGGAGACCGGTTATCCGCTGCTGCTGTCCGAACTGACCGTCACGACGGCATTGCGCACCGCGGCGATGTCGGCTCTTGCCGCTCGCCATCTAGCACGCGCCGACAGTCGAGTGATGGCCCTCATCGGCAACGGTGCCCAGAGCGAATTTCAGGCCGTCGGATTTTATCGAATGCTGGGTATTCGCGAACTGCGGCTGTTTGATACCGATCCGAAAGCGACGGCGAAACTCGAGCACAATTTAAGGGCCATGCCCGAACTCAGCGAATTACGCATCGTACGCGCGTCATCTAGCGCGGATGCATGCAAAGGCGCAGACATCGTCACGACCGCCACGGCGGATAAGCGCAATGCAGTCATTCTGACGCCGCCGATGATAGCCCCGGGCATGCATTTGAATGCCGTCGGCGGCGACTGTCCCGGCAAGACCGAGCTGCATCCTGACGTGCTGCGAATGCCGAATGTCAGTGTGTTCGTCGAATATGAAGCGCAATCGCGCATCGAAGGCGAGATTCAGCAGATGAACCCAGAATATCCGGTTACGGAGTTCGCAGACCTCGTGCGCGGTGCGGCGCCCGGGCGCAGCTACCCCGAACAGGTCACGCTCTTCGATTCGGTCGGGTTCGCGCTGGAAGACTATTCCGCCTTGCGATTTTTGCATTGTTTGTTGAAGGAGGAGCGCGGTGGCGCGCGTCAAATCGATCTGGTGCCGGAACTCGACAATCCGAAGGATTTGTACGGCGGCACCGTGGGCAAAGCCGTGCGATCGCCCGTTCGCAAGACCGCGTAGGAGGTGGGTGTCATGATCAAGCGAGTTTCGCTGATCGGCGCGCCGAGCGACATCGGCGCCGGAACCCGCGGAGCCTCGATGGGGCCCGAGGCGCTGCGCGTTGCCGGACTTCAGGACATGTTGGAATTGCAAGGTCTCGATGTTCGCGACCACGGCGATTTGCGCGGACCTCCGAATCCGTTGCGCGGACCGGTGGAAGGCTATCGGCACCTCGACGAGGTGACTCAATGGAATCGCACGGTTCACGATGCGGTGTATGGCGAGCTGGCCGATTCGCGCATGCCCATACTGCTCGGCGGTGATCACAGTTTGAGCATAGGGTCGATCAGTGCGACCGCCCGCCACTGCCGCGAGCGGGGACGCAAACTGCGCATTCTCTGGCTCGATGCTCATGCCGACTTCAATACCAGCGTGCTCACGCCCAGCGGCAACCTTCACGGTATGCCGGTTGCCTGTCTCTGCGGGCTGGGACCCAAAAACCTCATCGAGATGTCCGGGCGCGTGCCGGCGATCCAGGCGGGGAGTATTCGGCAAATCGGAATCCGCAGTGTCGATCAAGGCGAGAAGCGCTTGGTTCATGAAGTGGGCCTCGAAGTATTCGACATGCGCTTCATCGACGAGGCTGGTATGCGCCAGACGCTCGCGAATGCCCTGGAATCGCTCGACCGCGATACGCACTTGCACGTCAGTTTCGATGTGGATTTCTTGGATCCCGAAATCGCACCCGGCGTCGGCACGACCGTGCCGGGCGGCCCGTCCTATCGGGAAGCGCAGCTGTGCATGGAGATGATCGCTGACACCGGCCAATTGGGCTCGCTCGACATCATGGAATTGAATCCCTCGCTCGACGTGCGCAACCGAACGGCGGCGGTCGCAGTCGATCTGGTCGCTTCACTGTTCGGCAAGAGCACCTTGATGCGGCGGGAAACCGCTGCGTTGCCGCTGTTGCGTGCCGTTTGATGCAAGACGCCGCCACGCGATGCGTCAAGGTCTTCTCATTGCCTGTTGGGCTGCCGACCCAGTACACTACGCGGTCTTCCAATCGTAGGCTTCCGGAGCGGCGGCGCTCACGAGCGAGTCCGGGTTTCGGCGTGCGATTTCGATCGTCGGGGTGTAGCTCAGACTGGTAGAGCGCTACGTTTGGGACGTAGATGTCGCAGGTTCGAATCCTGTCACCCCGACCAATTCAAGTGGGTCCATTCCGGACACATGGGTAACGGTCCATTCCGGACAGATAGGTTTATACCGGAACGATGTGTAACCTATGTGTCGGTAAGTTCAGTAGGTCCTAACCGGTCTATTCCGGCCCATAAAAGAAAAAAAAGATCTTTTGCAATGAATACCTCGTTTTGATCGCTTGACGCGCTTGGTGCGAATGGGCGATATATGAAGCTAATCGGCCCCTTGCTCCAGCCCGACATGGATGAAAAGCCGAAGTCGCGCGATTTAGACTCCATTCTTCTAATGGCATTGGTATCCCACTGACTGCCGAGGCGAACGTGGACGCCGATCAAACTGCCGATAAGGCCGCCATCAACGCCGTGATCACGGACCGTTTCCTCGCGGGCTGGAATGCGCACGACGCACGCGTCTTCGCTTCGGGATTCGCTCCGGACGCCGACTTCACTAATGTTCGCGGCGTGAGTGCTTCGGGCCGCGAGAACATCGAACAATTCCACGCACAAGCGTTCCAGAAAATGTTCATGCAAAGCCACCAGACCGCCGAAGTGAAGAAGATCCGGTTTTTGAAACCGGACGTTGCCGTTGTTGACGTCCGATGGGAGATGACCGGCGCGCTGACTCCCGACGGCATTTCATGCCCTGTTCGCTCCGGTCTTCTTGATCTTGTGTTCACATCCTGCGGCGGGAGCTGGCTCATCACCGTCATGCACAACGTTGATCTCGCGCCCGCCGCAGCAGCGTCACCAGCTAGCATGTAGGCGGTCGGTCTCAGCCTTGCGTGCGTTGACCCGTTCCGGCTAGAACGCGTGATCGAAGGCAACCTCTCCCTGCACGGCGACTTGATATGCCGACACCTTGCGCTCGAAGAAATTCGTCAGTTCCTGGACATCTTGCAGTTCCATGAACGCGAACGGGTTACGCGAGCCGTAGATAATCGGTAGATTCAGCTTCAACAGCCGCTGATCGGCGACGTACTGCAAATACTCGCGCATCTCGACCCGCGTGAGACCGGCAACTCCCTCGCAGAGCACATCATCGGCAAAGGCTGCCTCGCATTCCACGGCCTCTTGCATCATCGTTTTCACTTGCGCCGCCCAATCCGCGTCGAACAGCTCCGGTTCTTCCTTCCGCACCGTCTCCAACACCTCATAGGCGAATGCCATATGCGCGCTCTCGTCGCGGAACACCCAATTGGTCCCCGAGGCCAAGCCCGGCAACAGCCCGCGCGAGCGCAGAAAGTAGACGTAGGCGAACGCGGCAAAGAAGAACAAGCCTTCGATGCAGCTGGCAAAGCAGGTCAAATTGAGCAGAAACCGGCGCTTATCGTCCAGGGTCTCGATGCGATGCAGATCCAGAACGGAATCGGTCCAACGTTGGCAAAACTGCGCCTTCCGGCGAATGGAAGGAATGTTGTCGATGGCCGCGAACGCGCGCTCCCGCTGAGCTTGATCGGGCACGTAGTTGTCGAGCAGCGTCAGATAAAACTGCACGTGCAGAGCTTCTTCGTAGAGCTGGCGCGATAAGTACATGCGCGCCTCCGGCGCGTTGATGTGTTTGTAAAGGCTCAATACCAAGTTGTTCGCCACGATGGAATCGCCGGTGGCGAAAAAAGCCACCAGGCGCTCGATGAGGTGGCGATCCGCGGCGCTCATGCGGCGCTGCATATGGCCCAAGTCGATTTGAAAATCGATCTCCTCCACGCTCCACGTATTCTTGATCGCAGCTCGATACATGTCGTAGAACTTCGGGTAACGCATCGGTCTCAACGTCAGATTGAAGCCGGGATCGAGCAAGCGGCTCATTGGCAGGCCTCGCAGGTCTCAGGATTTTCAAGCGAACAGGCAAGGACGGCTGCGCTGTCTCGAGGCGCTTCGGTCTGCTGTTCACGCACGGTCGTCTTGGAGATTCTCGTCGCGGGCCGAGACCGCAAGTAGTACGTCGTCTTGAGGCCTTGTTTCCAGGCGTACATATACATGCTCGACAGTTGACCGATGCTCGGGTTGGCGATGAATAGGTTCAATGATTGACTTTGATCGATGAAGGCGCCGCGGTCGGCAGCCATCTCGATCAAGGCCTTCATCGGCATCTCCCAGGCAGTGCGATAAATGCTCTTGAGTTCTGCCGGCAGCGCGTCGAGGCGTTGCACCGACCCATCGGCCAGTTTGATGGCATCGCGCATCTCCGCGGTCCATAACCCCAAGAGCTTCAGTTCCTGCGCGAGGTAGGCATTCACCTGCAGGAAATCGCCCGACAGGGTCTCTCGCTTGAAGAGATTGGAAATCTGCGGCTCGATGCACTCATAGCAGCCGGCGATCGAGGCAATCGTCGCGGTGGGCGCGACGGCGATCAGCAGGCTGTTGCGCAGTCCATGGGATCGAATCTGCGCCTTGAGGTCCCGCCACCTTTCCGCATTGGCAGGAGTGACGCCCCACGAGTCGAATTGCAATTCGCCCTGAGCGGCGCGAGTCTCGGGGAAACTTGGATGTGCGCCGACCTCGCGCGCCAGCTCCGCGGAGGCGCGCAGGGCGTGGAAGTAAATGTCTTCGGCAATGCGGCGCGACAACGCCCTCGCGGCTTCGCTGTCGAACGGCAGCCGCAGCTTGAAGAAGACGTCCTGAAGTCCCATGACCCCGAGGCCGACCGGGCGCCATCTCAGGTTCGATGCCCGCGCCGAAGCAATGGGATAGAAATTGAGGTCGATGACACGGTCCAGCTGCCGCACCGCCTGTTCGACGGTATGCTCGAGTTTCTCGAAGTCGAACTCGCGATCATCGACGTGCCGTGCAAGATTGATGGAACCCAAATTGCATACGGCACTCTCGGCGTGGGTAGTGACCTCGATGATTTCAGTGCAGAGATTCGATAAGTGCACCACGGCTTGCGGTTGCGCCGTCTGATTGCAGGCGCGATTGGCTTTGTCCTTGAACGTCATCCAGCCGTTGCCCGTCTGAGCGAGCGTCCGCATCATCCGCGAATAGAGATCCCGCGCCGTCAGCGTCTTGCGCGCCAAGCCTCGAGCTTCGGCTTGCACGTACGCCTGCTCGAAGGCATCTCCCCATAGGTCGGGAAGCTCGGGCACGTCCGTCGGATCGAACAGCGACCAAGCCTCGTTGGCTTCCACACGCTTCATGAACAGATCCGGAACCCAATTGGCGATATTCAGATGATGAGTTCGGCGAGCATCGTCGCCGGTATTGTCGCGCAGTTCGAGAAACGCCTCGATGTCGGCGTGCCAGGTTTCGAGATAAACGCAGGCTGCGCCTTTGCGCTTACCGCCCTGGTTGACTGCCGCAACCGATGAATCGAGAGTCTTCAGCCACGGGACGATGCCATTCGAGAGACCATTGGTGGATCGTATCAGCGACCCTTCGGAACGGACCCGATGCCACGCAACGCCGATGCCCCCCGAAAATTTCGACAGCAGGGCAATGTCCTTATATTTGTCGTACACGCCTTCCAGCGAGTCGGGCGGCGAGTCGAGCAGAAAGCAGCTCGAGAGTTGCTCGTGCAGCGTGCCTGCATTGAACAGCGTTGGAGAGCTCGGCAAGTAGTCGAGAGACGAGAACAGCCGGTACAGCTCGATCGCGCCGTGAATCGTGGTGCTCAAGGCGACGGCGACGCGCATCCAGAAATAGGGCGGGGTTTCGATGACGAACCGTTTCGTCGGATGCTTCAGCAGGTAGCGGTCGTATAACGTCCGGATGCCGAAATATTCGAAGCGCTGCGTGCGCTCCACATCGATGGCATCGTTAAGTTTTCGCGCATTCGACTCGACGAATTGCAGCACCCGCTCATTCACCAGACCCACGTCGAAACCGGTGCGGATCGATTGGGAAAAAGAGTAAATCCCCAATCCTTGAACTTCCTTGTCGATGAACGCGGCCAACAGTCGCGCGGCAAGCTTGGAATACGCCGGCTCGTCCGCCATGAACGATGACGCAGTGCGTATCGACAACTCGTCGAGTTCGCGTGTGGTTGCACCATCATAGAGGCCTGCGATGGTCTTCAACGCCACTCGCATGGGATCCACATCCGCAATGCCTTCGCAGCAGCGCGTCACCGCGCGTACGATTTTGTTCACGTCGATGGGTTCGTGAGCGCCGGAACGCTTCTTCACGCTCATCGGCACGCGCGGCGACGGCGGCGGATTCAAGCTGAGTTCAGGCTGGCGCGCGCCGGAAGTCAGCGCGTTCGTACTGGTCGGTAACGCGTCATTCTGTGGTTGTATATTCATATGATGGTCCTTGACGTCCCCCCGGAAGAATTGGAGTTCGCTAAAGGGACGACGGAATGAGGCCCGCGCGCGGCGCAGGCGAAAACATCCCGGCCGCTCCTCCCACGAGAGCTCCAGAGCCGAACGACATCCCTTTCGAGATGAGGATCGCGGCAGGTCTTCGGGCTCACGGGCGTGCGGCTAATCTTTGCGCCGATTCCTACTGCATGCCGCTTCCCGAGCCCCGACTCGCGTCGTCCACTCAGTGCCAATGACATGGTTCGTTCCCATCCACCGCTGCGGGGCAGCTCCGGATTCGGACCGGATTCCCTCTTAGGCCCAGATTTTGTGCTGGGCACCGCAATAGGGCACAAGATATGGTGTTTGGCGGAAGACGTCAACCTCACGTGCTCGGCGGGGCGGGCGCACGGCAATAGACTCTTCAATTGGTTAAAAAACTCTATATAATCCGCGCGCACTTCCGATTCGGTTTGCACGGACCCGAACATCGGCCTGGAAAATACGTTTGGCGCTATGAGTTTTTGTTGGGTTAGGCGCCCGTAGCTCAACCGGATAGAGCACCGGCCTTCTAAGCCGGCGGTTGCAGGTTCGATTCCTGCCGGGCGCGCCACCTCGTCTCGGAAGGATGACGATGGTGGACGTAGCTCAGCTGGTAGAGCCCCGGATTGTGATTCCGGCCGTCGCGGGTTCGAGTCCCGTCGTCCACCCCACTTAAAAAGTGGGTCGAGTTGCGTTTTGCGGAAAAGTTCGTACGGGCCGTCAGCTTCAGCTGGTGGAGCAGTTGACTCTTAATCCTGTGGTTTTCACTTAAAATTCAACCGTTTAGCGGTGACGATTGTGCCCCAGCATCGCAGTTACCCTCGTCTTACGCCTACTTAATCGATGCAATATGCCCCATGGGCAGCGCGGATCAGCCTCCGCCAGAAAGCGGCATTTGGTCTAGTTGATGTATTACGTTAGTTCAGTTAATATGAACCAACGCAATACATGGAAATTGTCGTGGCCACATCGCTGCTGCAACTCGTTCAAGCTCGCTTCTTGCGTGAGTTATTTCGCGCGAGCAAGGGCGGCTTCGTTCTAAAAGGCGGTATGGCGATCGCCGCACTCTATGGTACCTCTCGGCAAACGCGAGACATCGATCTTGACTTCCCGCCGCTCGATGAACGCACCGCTGAGAGTTTGCACAACCAGGTTCGACGAGCACTTGATCAAGCTCTGCGCGGGTACGTCGTGGACGTCAAAATACATTCCCCGGGGAAGGGCGAGATCTCGCCCAAGTGGAAGGTCAGCGGGCGCAGCACGGAAGGCGCCCCGTTTAATCTGAAGGTCGAAGTATCACGACGGCCGCCCCCGCCCGGTTCGATACGCCAAGTCACCGTGTCTGGGATCGCCGCGCTCGGGCTCGGGGTTTTCTACGTCGATTTGTATAGTGAGCCAACTCTCGTTGCCATGAAGATCGCCGCGCTTCTATCCCCCGATCGCTGCGCGCCGCGGGATGTCTACGATTTGGATTTGCTCCTTCCGGTACACCAGCCGGGCCGCGAATTGTTGGAATGGGCACTCGCGGTAGCGCACGTCGCTCCAATTGGCGCTTCGCAGGTGCTGCGAGACAAACTCGAAGCAATGCCATGGGACCTATTTCAAACGCAGACGCTACCGGCGATCGAACCGACAATGGCATCGCGATACACCGCCGACACTTGGGCGGAAATGAAAGATCGAGTCGCTGGAACGCTGACGCCCTTATTTGAGGCCTACGCCCTCGAACTTCTCGAGACGAAACCATGATTCCCTGGAAACAGAGGTTGGAAATGCAATTGAGCGAGCCGCAAGCGCCCGCCGTACTGACTCTCGGCGAGTTATCGCGCGCTGCAAGTCTCGCCCGGCTCGAGCCGGTTCCAGATCCGACCCTGCACGCTTGGATTCGGGACGCGATCGCGCGCAATCGGCTGGCGCCGGTCATTCGAGGCATCTATTTAAACCGATTCATCCATCCGGCCGGCCGTCTCGCGGACGCCGCGGCGCACGTACGCAGGGACGCGGTGGTCTCGTTGCATAGCGCTCTAGACGAATCCGGCATGCTCAATAACCCACCGGCCGACGTTACCGCCATATTGCCGCTCGTCTCAGGTCCGGCCCGTCCTCGAGTGGGGCGGGTGCAAACTTCCGCAGGAGCCATTCGGTTCCACGCAATGCCGCGCGCCATCTTAGAAGCCGGTGAAATAGAGGATCGGCTTGATCTCGAGCGCGGACCCACACATGCTCGCGCAACGCCCGAGAAAGCGTTGCTCGATTGGCTGTATCTTGCCAAGAGTCCCCGCAGCGCAGTCTCGCCGCCGGCACTACATGACGTGGAGCACGACAGGCTAAATAAAAAACGCTTGATGCGACTCGCGAGGGCGATGAAGCTCGAGGACACTCTTGCGCAGTGGCTTCGCGGTGAATTCACACAGAAGAAATCCGGCGCGACGGTAATTCCAATACCCGGTCCAGCAGATGTGTCAGTTCTTCCTGCCTTGCCTGCGACATAAGAAAGTCCCAGAAGGCGCGAAAGCTACGGCCCTGATCGGATTCGGCGATGAGGTCACGTTCGCCCATGATCTCCTGCAAGAGCGAGCCCTTCGCGCCCTCCCACAGAGCGATACGCTCGCGCACGCTGCGGTCCAACGCGCGAAAGTTCTGCTCGACCTCACGAAAGTCCGCGAGTAACTCGCGAGCGATACCGGCGAATTGGATGAAGCGTTCCTTGAGCGCCGTGGAGTCGAGCAAGGGCACGTCTCCTTGCTGTATTCGTGCGATTTCACCGTCGATATCAGCCCGACGCTTGACCAGCTCACGAATGCGCGCTTGCGGATCGGCTTCGCTGCCTTCGCTCATCTGTCGCAGCAGATCGAATAATGTGAGCAGCCGCGATTCGGTGCCCACGAAGGGTCGTTTGGCAAGGTTTGCGAGCCAGGCGATCGTCCTTTCCGTGGCCGGGGTTAATTCGAAATGCGCCTCGTCCGACCCCGGGGGATAGTGTTTTCGAAGCCATCCCTTCTCGTTCGCAGTCCATTCGTTGAGGTATTCCATCGCGGACCTTGGAAATGTCTCATTCCCCGATTGCTCGCGCAGCCCGAACAATTCGTCTTCCAGTGCTTCTGCTAGGTCGGCGGCGCTCTTCATCCTTACATTGGGCAATACAAACGCCTTATGCAGAAAACTGGCGATGAGAGCGGCGTGCTCCGCGAGCAGCAGGCGCCAGGCGGGGTGCTGCCGACGAAGAATCTCGAGGGTTGCGTAGTCGAGACTCATGTCTATCCCTGTGATACGTGAGTTCACGCTGATCAATCCGGAAAGCTATCGGGTTTCAGCGCCAACAGAAATTCCTCGCAGGGCATGCACAGCACCCCGTCACGCTTTATCCGATCTTCGCCGCGGTAGAGCAGGTAGCGCCGACTCTGCGGATAATCCTCGGCGAAATGCTTCAATGCAGTCAAGTCGCTAGAGTCGACGCGTTTTGAGTTCTTCACTTCGATCGCATAGATTCCGGACTCTCCGTAGATCACGAAATCTACTTCGGTGCGTGATCGAGTCTGCCAGTAGTGCAAGCTGTGCTTGCCCTTCGAGTAGCTACGCCAGGCATGCAGGTGCTGAGCGACTAGCCCTTCGATCGCAGCGCCATCGAGTTCAGTGGTTGCATCGAGTGGTCCGGCAGGCCGGTTGGCGCGAAATACGCCAGTATCGAAGAAATAGAATTTGGGGTGAGCCGCGAGTTCGCGTTTGGCACGTCTAGTGAAGACGTCGATCCGAAATCCCAACAGTAGGTCCTCGAGAATTTCCAGATATCCTTCGACCGTCTTGCGGCTCACTTGGGCTTCACGCGACACGTTGGCCAGATTCAGCACGGTCGCATGACTGAAGCTCATGGCTTGCAGGAAACGGGCAAAGGCACCGATATTACGCACCAGTCCTTCCGCCTGCACTTCTTCATGCAGATAGAGCGCGTTGTAGGCATCGAGAACAGCAGTTGGATTGTCCGCCCCCCATACAACGGGCAGCATTCCCTGCTGAAGTGCGGTGTCGAGTTTGAAGCGCTTGCCGAGCTCCGCGGCCATATAGGGATACATGAGCTTCTGGCTAGCGCGACCGCCTAGCAAATTGACTCCCTGACGGCGTAGCTTTCGTGCGCTTGAGCCGGTGAGAATGAACTGCTGGCCCGCCTTGCGTTCGATCAGTAGATGCACGACCTCGAGTAGGGTAGGGAGCTTCTGGATCTCATCGATCACGATGTGTCGGGCTTTTGTATTTGCCTCGACGATGTTTATGAGGTATTCGGGTTCGATGGAATACCGGCGTAGAACCGCTGGGTTGAGGAGATCGATGCGCAAAGCGTCGGGATATTGTTGCGCACACCATGAGGTTTTGCCGGTGCCGCGCGGCCCGAGGAGAAAAAAATTGTCCCTGCCGGTAGTCAACAAACGTGGAATGAATTCCATTCAGGGGTCTCGAATATGGCGACTCGGCCGCCGTTCTGAGACTCAGAATGGCGACGTTATCGCCATTTTGCAATAGGCATGACCCATATGACCTCCTTTACGGTCTGGCAGCCAAGGCTCGGCGCACGGTCGAAACAGTCTGGGACGCTGAGGCCCTTGGTAACCGGAATCACAAAGCCATTTATAGGAAAAATGAGTACACTACGCACCGCGCGTAATTCGATGGCGCGCGATTTGTGCCCCAAGAGGCAGAATATGCGTCGCTGATATTACAATTCGTGACGCATTTAGAATGTTTGGCAGCTAAATTCGTCTACCGATTTCTGCTAACATATTGATTTTAAAGGTTATATTGGGCCGTTAGCTCAGCTGGTAGAGCAGTTGACTCTTAATCAATTGGTCGTAGGTTCGATCCCTACACGGCCCACCATCCAATAGAGATCAAGGACGTCCGAGAACGTCCACTGCGGCGATGAAATCGCCAAAAATCCCTAAAAATCCTGAAGGAAATAGCTACCCGGCATCCATCGACGTCCACCGTCGTGACAAGCGGACGCGTACCCTCGCGGCGGGGAGCCGCCAAGGCGCTCGAGTTTGGCATGGCCCGGGAAGGTCATTGATTGCCTAGGCTCCGGGCTGTGCGCTGAGAGACTGACTTTTGTGCCTCTGGTGGTAGGCGGAGCCGCCATCAACCCGCGTAGCATTGCCAGCCTTGGGCAAGTCATGGTGTTAGCCGAGGAATCATGAGCCATCAGAGCTTAGAAGACCTGTTGCAGACCCGGAAGAGTCCAGTCGATCTTCTGCGAAATCAGCAGACAGGCCCCAATGTGTATCCTGGCGTACCGGCCGAATACACCAATTGGCGCGATGAGCAGCGGGCCTGGCAGGAAACGTGCGTGCTGTTCAACCAGTCCTATCACATGGCCGACTTGCTCGTAGACGGCCGAGATGCTTTGAGACTGTTGTCCTACCTGGGCGTCAACAGCTTCCACAACTTCGGCATCGACAAAGCAAAGCAGTTTGTCCCGTGCAGTTACGATGGATACGTGATTGGCGATGTGATCCTGTTTTATCTGGCGGAGAATCAGTTCAACTTGGTCGGGCGAGCACCGGTTTTAAACTGGGTTCAATATCACGCAGAGACGGGGGACTTTGACGTCAAAGTCGAATTGGACGAACGAACCGTTCGGCGTGCGGATCCGACGCGGCGTAAATCGTACCGATTCCAGGTGCAGGGACCCAATGCAATGAAGGTGGTCCAAGCCGCCACCGGCAAGCTGCCGCCGGAGCTCAAATTCTTCCATATGACCACGATATCCATCGCTGGCAAACCGGTGCGTGCATTGCGGCATGGCATGGCGGGACAACCGGGCTTTGAACTCTTCGGGCCCTGGGATGACGGTGAGACGGTCAGGCAGGCACTGATCAAGGCGGGACAAGACTTTGGGTTGCGCCTGGTGGGTGGTCGGGCGTACTCGACGAACGCGCTCGAGTCCGGTTGGATACCGTCACCGCTTCCGGCGGTCTATACGGGCGAAAAGATGAAATCTTATCGCCAGTGGTTGCCCGCAAACGGCTATGAAGCGATGGCGTCGCTCGGGGGCAGCTTTGATTCCGACAGCGTCAACGACTATTACTTGACGCCGTGGGAACTCGGCTACGGGGGGTTCGTCAAGTTCGATCACGATTTTATCGGCCGCGCGGCCCTCGAAAAAATGGCAGCCAAATCTCATCGCAAGAAAGTTACTTTGGCGCTTGATGGCGAGGACGTTTCCCGCGTCATCAGCTCAATGTTTCAGAAGGGCAGTCGCGCCAAATATATCGACTTCCCGTCGGCTGTTTATGCCATGCATCCATATGATGAGGTGCTGATTAACGGGAAGTCGGCGGGTATATCGACATGGATAGGCTACAGCGCAAATGAAGGACGGATGCTGACGTTGGCGATCCTCGACGAGGAGCACAGCAGACCCGGTACTCAAGTGACGCTGCTCTGGGGAGAGAAAGACGGCGGGTCGACGAAGCCCACGGTCGAACGGCACGTACAGACCGAAATCAAGGCGACGGTCAGTCCGGTTCCCTACTCCGAAGTCGCGCGGGATTCGTATGCCGATAGTTGGCGCACGCGTCAAACGACTTAACGATGCCTTGATTAACCGATTGCCCCACGGCAGGCGGTCCATCGATTGCAGGGCACCGGGATCGTTAAGGCCATGTCGCCGCAGTCCAAGGCTAGGTCGCGGCGCTCTATGCTCACGGGCACTGATGGCGTGAGGTCATAGGCAGGCGAGAGGTTCCAGCTCTTTTCCTTCGCGATTACCGCGTGATTGCGCGGGTGATCGTCAAGATTTGAGATGAGCGCGTTGAAGCAGACTCGGCGGAATAGTTCGCGGGCATCCTAAAACCCTGGCGATGCCAACGGGTTGACTGATTTGCGGGCGGGTCGGAAGGTATCACTGGTCCTCGCGTCAGCGGCCCCGTCGCGCCGCCTCGATCGCGGCGATATCTATTTTTTTCATCGCCATCATCGCTTCGAACGCGCGCTTGGCCGCTGCGGGATCGCTGTCGGAAAGCGCGGCAATGAGGGCGCGCGGGGTGATCTGCCAAGACACGCCCCACCTGTCCTTACACCAGCCGCACTGGCTTTCCTGGCCGCCCTTTTTTACGATGGCGTTCCACAGGCGGTCTGTTTCGGCCTGGTCGTCGGTCGCGATCTGAAACGAGAACGCCTCATTGTGCTTGATCTCCGGCCCGCCATTCAGCCCGACGCAGGGGATACCAATCACAGTGAACTCGACCGTCAGGACATCGCCCTGCTTGCCGTTGGGATAGTCGCCCGGCGCGCGGAGCACTGCGCCCACGGTGCTGTCGGGGAAGGTCTCAGCATAGAAGCGAGCAGCGTCTAAGGCAGAACCGTCATACCAGAGGAAGATCGTATTCTTGATGGCCATTGTCGTTCTCGTATGAGAATAACTGAAAGAGTTTCCCAGCTTTGAGTGCCGCTTGTCGAGCGGCACTGCTCTCCGCTTGCCCCTTGCGTTGAGCCGTAGGGACGTGCCGATGAAATCGTACAAGGGGGAGTCAGCATAAGCCGTGCCAGCCCCTCGTTTGCGCCTAAGGACGCTCTGACCGCAGCCGGGTAAGCAACTTTGAAATCCTGAGTTGCCGAGTCTCTGGGGTCTTAGCTTCTTCGATAGCGGCGACCTCTTTCCGTTTGAGACCGTATGGCAGGTGGTCAAAGGATCAAGGGTCGAGGGCCGGAATCAAGCCCCTCCACCACTTTTTTTGGCACCTCGACAGCAGTGGCATTACCGGAAGGAATGACCTTAGCGCGGAACTTCACGCTCCTACACCCATGGCGTCTGGCAGTAGATCTTCACGATGCATGACAATCGAATGCTCCCTCTGATTAGAACAGCACGGATCTACATGGGATGACGCTTCGTTCGCCCACGTGCGCGGGCCGGCAGGCAAGCTATCCAGCTGATCCCTCAGCGAGCCGGCGCACCAGATAGTCCACCGAGCCGTCGAGCGTCATCATCTTGCCGTAGTCGGACTCCGGAACG
>Ga0209517_10005016_pt1 | contig 17035 bp, 13 predicted proteins | sample PeaSoiMetSII2010_FD_187695 | JGI IMG/M metagenome (GOLD analysis project Ga0209517, IMG submission 187695) | Peat soil microbial communities from Weissenstadt, Germany - SII-2010 (SPAdes) (version 2) | ecosystem: Environmental > Terrestrial > Soil > Wetlands > Peat | place: Germany...
TCAACGGCGTCAATACGTTAGTCGTCAACAATCAGAACGGCGCCACATTCACCAACCAGAACGGAGCCACCGTTTTCAATCAAAGCGATGCCGAGATCAGCAATCACGGGACCTTCACCAACACGTCTGGCGCTGTCGTCAATAATTCCGGATTCTTCTACAATCATGCCGATGGCGTGCTCAACAATCAGAGCGGGGCAACGTTCACCAACGGCGCCGTAGCCAACGGGTTGAACAACTTTGGCACCAGTCTCTATAACAACGGGCAGATCAATAACGCCGGAACCTTCGTGCTTGCAGCGGGCAGCTCTTTGTTCACCAATCCGAACGGTGCTGAGGGTATTTACACGCAAACGGCGGGCAAGACATCCATCGCCGCTTCGGCGACGTTCAATGAATTAAGCATCAATATCAGCGGCGGCGTGTTTGGTGGGGTGACGCCGACGCCCGGAACGCCGCATCAGAACGTCAACGTCTCGGGGGCGGTGAATCTGAGCGGCACCGGCGTTCTGGCACCTGGGGATCCCCAGACGCTCACGATCGACGGGTCGTTGACCATGAACGGTGGTGCGATTGAACTGCAAATCGGCGGTACCGGTGCAGGACAGTACGATGTGCTGAACGTAACGGGGTCTGCCAAGATCACTGGCGGCACTTTGATTTTGGATTTTATCAATGGCTACGCGCCGAAGAGCGGAGATTCCGTACTGCAGTTGTTCAGCGCCACCGGTGGCTTCACCGGCTTGAACAACCTGAACGTAGATGTGTTAGGGCTTGCCCCGGGCTTCTCCTACGACATTCAAGGGGGGGCTGGAGGCGACCTTTCGCTGTACGCGCTGAACGATGCCACTGCCGCTCCGGTGCCACTTCCGGCCGCTGCCTGGCTTCTCGTCAGCGGTCTCGGCGGCCTCCGAGCGTTTACACGGAAACAAAGGCGTGGCGGCGGTAAGAGCTCGGATTTAGTCGAAACATCCGCGCTGAAGAGACGCTGTTTTGCAGACAACTCGCCATGAGTAGCGTTCCGATTCGAAGCAACTACTGCTATAGGGAAACCAAGATGAAGAAATTGCCGACGCTCCTTTTGTCACTCGCTGTGACCGCAACTCCTACGTTCGCCGACACCGTGTCGGTCACCGGAGCGGCCGGTGCGAACGGAACCTCTGGCACATCATCTATTCCTAATGGCACCAAGGGTGTCGCCGGAAATAATGCGAACGCCACAACCGCTGTACCAACGGACCCGACCACTTCCGCTACTGCCGTGGGCGGTACCGGCGGCAATGGGGGTAATGGATACAGCCCCGGTGGAAACGCTGGTGCGGGTGGCAATGGCGGCAACGCATCGGCTACCGCTAGCCCTACGTCGCCCGCATCAGGTAATGCGAATGCGACGGCAACAGCAACTGGTGGAAATGGAGGGGCCTCTGGTACCCCGGGAACCCCCGGCAATGGTGCGTCAGGCGGAACTGGTGGAACCGGCACCGCCGCATCAGACGCCACAGCGACCGGCGCGAATAATGCCACCGCGACGAGTACCGCAACTGGCGGGAGTGGCGGCGCAGCGATTGGGAGCGGTTTCGTTGCGGGTAACGGTGGGGCCGTTTTAGGCACGACGGCGTTTGCCAATTCGGTCAGCGGTGCTGCCAATGCGTCTGTGACGCAAACCGGGGGTGCCGGCGGGAACGGAACCGGCGGCGCGAGTGGTGGCGCGGGCGCTGGTTCTTCGCTCACGAATGCGGTTTCAGGTGGTACGACGGGCGCTTTGACGTTCAGCCAGGCTGCTGTAGGTGGTGCAGGCGGTTCTTCGGATACTGGTGCGGCCGGCGCTGGTGGCAACGCAAGCTCGGCGCTTATATTGAGCGATACACAAGCGAGTTCGCTGACGATCTCCGTTTCAGCTACCGGAGGCAACAACGGTCTTTCCGGTGGCGCTCCCGCAGGTACAGCGGGGAACGCCGTAGTTCTGGCGAACGTCTCCGGCATCGGGACGGTTAATGTTTCGGGTACAGCTACGGGTGGACAAAGCGGCGGCGGCGTTGCTGGTCCCGCCGGCGGCAGTGCTTCTTCTACGGTAACGGTGACTGCAACGGGTGCAAATGCAGCCACCGCTTCCAGCACCGCGACGGGCGGTTCAGGTGGACCCTTTGGATATGACAGCGGTGGTGGAAATGGCGGGGTCGCGACGGCCAGCGCGCGAGCTATCTCGGTCAGTGGAACAGCCACGGCGTCCGCAACGCAGATTGGAGGCAATGGCGCAAATCTTGCGACCGGTGGCATCGGCGCTGACTCGACGTTATCGAACGCCGTGTCTGGCAGCACTACCGGCGCTTTAGTGCTCGGCGAGAGCACTACCGGTGGTAATGGCGGTTCGTCGGATGGTGGAGGAGCAGCAGGCCGGGGTGGCAACGCGGTTTCCACGCTCACATTAAGCGATACCACGGCCAGTTCATTAAGCGTTAACCTCAGCGCGCGTGGCGGTGGCGGTGGCAATGCGAGCACGATTGGAGGGACTGCAGGTCAGGCCGGTACTGGCACAGTTACCGCCAACGTTTCAGGACTGAACGGGGCTAGCGTTACGGGAAACGCTTACGGTGGCTACGGCGGCGGAGCGGTGGTTGGGAACTCGCCGGCAACCGGTGGGGCGGCGTATTCAAATATAACTAGCAACGGTAGTGCCTATAGTAACGTTAACAGTAACGCTACCGGTGGAGTGGGTGGTACTAATTTGGGTGGTGGAGCAAACGGCGCAACTGGTGGTGCCGCCACGGCGATCGTCTCGGGGGGCGGCCAGGTAACGAGTTCAACTATCGGCGGTCAGGGTGGCAATGCGTACGGTAACGGGTACGTTGCTGGCGCCGGCGGCTCTGTCTTAAGCACGACAGCGACCGGAACGTCAGCCTCCTCCGGGGTGACGGCACAGCAAACGGGCGGCATCGGAGGTGCAGGCTATTCCGGCGCGCTCGGTGGTGCCGGCGGCGATTCGACATTGACCAACGCGGTTTCAGGCGGCAACACCCTCACGCAGACCGCTACTGGTGGTCAGGGCGGCAGTTCAGACACCGCGGCGGGAGGCCGCGGCGGCAATGCTCAGTCTTCACTGACGTACGCAGATAATACATCGATAGGTTTGGCGGCGGCCGTGGCTGCTCAGGGTGGTAAAGGAGGGAGTGGCGGCGTATTTGGTAGCGGTGGAACCGCAAGCAGCTATTTGTCACTAACATCGACCAATTCAAGCGTCAATGCAGTGAGTGGTACAAGTTCGGCGAATGGGGGCGTGTCAGGCACCGGAAACAATTTCACTTATGGCGCGGCGTCGGCGACATCCATTGTGTCCTCAAACGCGGTCGCCCCGGCGGCTCCTGCTAATCCGCACGGGCACCTCGGGACTGTAGATATCAGTTCGACGGCTAGCGCGGTGGGAAGCACTGTCGTGACAGCCAACTCTACAGCCACTAACACTCAGTTAAACAGCGTCGGTAGCACCGTCACAAGTAATGCTCAAGCCCTGGGTGGGTCTTTTGACACCGTAAATGCGAACGCGAGTTCATATTCGTTCGGTAGCACTCAGGGAACGGCCCAAGCTACCGCTTGGGGAGGTGTGGGCTCGGCCACTCCGGGTTCGGCCACAGCGCAAAGCACTGCCGTGAATGCGACCGGCCAGAAAGTGATAACGACCGCAAGTGCACCATCGAGTTGGATGTCAACCGTCGCGACCGGCGCGAATTTTACCGACAATTCCACTAACTTGGTTCCGACGTTGGCGAATGCCACTACGAATCCGGCACTGGCCGCCTATTCTTATGGCCAGGGCACGCCAAACTCAGCGTCGGCGGCGTCCTTCGTGAATAGCACAACACCAAACTCCACCGCAGCGCTTACTGGCCAGAACTTAATAGGTTTGGGCGTGATGGGTGCTAACCTAGGCGGCGATTCTAATTCGTCGGGGACGTTCAATTCTCAAGCAGAATATATAACGAATCGGACAGGCACCAACAATCTCACCATCGCACTGCTTAATCTTGCGGCCTCTGGCAATGGCTTCCAGAGCCTTTCATTCACCGTTAAGGACAACGGGAGCACTTTGCTCTCTGACACTTTCACGAGCCTTGCAAGCGCACAGACTTTCTTCACTGACGATCCATTGACGTTTTACAATCTCGCCAGCGGCGTGGACTTATCTCTCAACTTCTCACTGACCGCGAGCAGCGAATCGGCAGGGATCTCATATGCAATTGGCGATACGGCGGGCACTGCGCCTGTTCCACTGCCGCCGACGCTGCCGATGTTGCTAGGCGGGCTGGTGAGTTTGATGTTCGTGAGGCGTCACCGCCTACCCAATCTGTTGCCACGGGGCAGAGTGCGTCCGGCCCACTTGCGCCGGGCCGGCTTGGTTGGCGGTCAAGCGTGTTGGACCTTAAGCCGCCACTATAGCAATGGCGCGGCCTGTCAAATTTTGCTGATACCGAATTCTTTTATCGGTGGTCAGCAAGAGCGCGAAGCCTTCGCCCTCGGCGGCTTTCAGCAATTCGCTGTTTGAAACTCTGTCCCATCCGCGTTCTCTCGCCTCTGTGACCTCATGCCCCGCAAGCGCCTTGGCAATGCCGCTCCGGATGCCGTGGTCAAAGAGAATGCGCATCAGCCAGCAATGCCCCACTCACGGGAACAGGCGGCGCGGTGCGGCCAACTTTGATACACGCGCCAAATTGCGGTCAGAAACTTCGTACTGACCGCTGGAAACAGCCCTCTCGGTACCGGGCTGGGCGCGCGACACGCCGCAGGCCGCCGAGGCTACTTCTGTCCCCCCGCCTTAGGGCTCGTGGCGGTCGTGTGAATCCCGCCCTTCTGATGAGGATGAGCCGCCGCTTTTTCGGCTTCGGTGGTTTTTAGTCGAGCAACGGTGTCCTTGTCGGTCGCTGCACGCTCTTTCATGGCAGGGTGTTCGCTTTTCGGACGATTGACGCTCATGAGGGACTCCTCGCTGTAAAGGAAAGGCTAGGCTAGTCCGATTCGGACCGTAATGCTGTAGTGGATACCCGATACGCATCGTATTGCGGATTGGGTGCGTGGTAACGCGGTACAGGTGAGGCGCGCCAGCGCCCCGAGGGGATGTCGAGCAGGCCCAAAAGCCTCCTCGCATCGGCTGCGAGTGCGATCTCGGCGGGATTCGGCTGGAGCAGGCGGACGGAAACTCAGGCGGCGGGCTCGAGATAGGCGGCGAGCACCCGCCGCTCGCAGCCGCGGATGAAGTCCACGACGACCTGATCGCCCTCGACCCGCAGCACGTCGCCGCTGCCGAAGCGTGCGTGATGGACCCTCTGCCCGCGCGCGAACCGGGGGGCCGCAGATGGCTCAGCGGCCGGCCGGCTCATCGGGCGCCTTGCAAGCCTCAGTGCCGGGATCGGTCTCATGCAATTGTCACAGCGGCCGCAGCGCTCGGCCTGTGGCTCGCCGAAATACTCGCGCAGGAACTGCATGCGGCACATCGTGGATTCGGCATAGTGCATCATGGCATGCAGCCGCTCGCGATCCTCGGCATAGCGGTGCGCAAAGTCGGCGGCAAACTGCTCGCGCCCCCCGTTCTGCATTCGCCGTCGTGCCCGAAACCGGATTCCGGTGCGCTGCACGGTACCCATCGCCTCGAGGGATGCGCCAATGACCGCTGCTCGGTGCGGGGTAAGGCGGCTCGCCTCCGCAAGCTCGGACAGAGTGAAGCCCTGCTCCGCGCCCGGTGCCCCCTCGAGCGCTCGCAGCACGCGTCTCACTTCCTCCGCGCGCGGGTACTTGCCTGCGAGCAGGAAGCTCCATACGCGCCGATCCTCCAGGCGGTACAGCAGCACGCAACGCGCGGGCAGGCCATCGCGCCCGGCGCGGCCCGCCTCCTGGTAGTAACTCTCCACGGAGTCCGGGAAATTCCAGTGCACGACGCTGCGCACGTCGGGTTTGTCCACGCCGAGACCAAACGCGCTCGTGGCCACGATCACGCGGCATCCGCCGGACATGAAGCGCTCCTGCGCCGCTCCACGCACGCGCCGCCGCAGCCGTCCGTGGTAGCACTCGGCCGGAATGCCGCGCTCGCACAGCCATTCGTGCAGTTCGTTCGCGCGGCGCACCGTTGCGACATAGACGATCGCGGCGCCCGGCGTCGATTCGAGGACCGAGAGAAGCTGCCTCTCCTTCTCGCCGCGGTTGACCGTGCGCAGGACCTCGAAGGTGAGGTTAGCCCTCTCGATACCGGTATCAATGACCCGGGCATCGGGAATGCCCAAGCTGTCCAAGATATCGCGCACACGCTCCGGCGGTGCCGTCGCCGTCAGAGCGAGGACCGGCGGGTGGCCGAGATCCTCGATCACCTGCCTGAGATGCAGGTAGGAGGGGCGGAAGTCGTGGCCCCATTGGCTGACGCAGTGCGCCTCGTCCACTACGAACAATGCGACACCGCGCCGTTTCAGGGGCTCGACATGCGCCGGGTTCTCGAGCCTCTCGGGCGTGAGCAGCACCACGTTGCGCGATCCACGAGCGATCTCGTGCTCCTGCCTGCGCTGCTCAGCCTCAGAAACGGTCGAATCCAGACGTGCGGTGTCGATCGCCGCCTGCGTGAGATGATCGAGCTGGTCCTGCATGAGCGCGATGAGCGGAGAGACGACGACCACCAACCCTTCGAGAAACAGCGCCGGCAGCTGGTAGCACAGCGACTTGCCCGCCCCGGTGGGCAGGATGCCGAGTGCGTTGCGCCCGGCGAGCACGCTCTCGATGAGCTCGCGCTGCCCGGGTCGGAAACTCGTGACACCGAAGCGACGGGCCGCTTCGGCGCGGATGTCCGTCCACGGGACGCGCTCGGCTCGTCCCTTCGACGTCCGCATACTCTCCGGTATCGTGCCATCTCGCGTCACGCTCGCTACAAGCGTGGGCGCTTGTGCTGCCGAGGGATGAGACGCGCGACCGCGTCCAACTCCTCCGCGATCATCTCGAGCCAATCGTCCAGCGATACGATGCCGATCAGGCGCCTTGCGCATCGACCACCGGAGCTCGCCGCACTGCGTGCATGCGCAGGCGCTCGATTGCACCTTTCACCTCTTCCGACTGCCGGTACTGCTCGCAGACGGCGATGGTGCCAACGCCCCAGGCGTGCATGAGCTCGACCGCCGTATGCAGCGACTCGGTCATTTGCGCGATCACCACTTCACGATTGCACATCGCTCCGATGCTCATACGCATTACCCCAGGGGCATTTGTGACAGCAGGGCAGACGGATCTTGCAGGCTTTCATAACCGACGCCTATGAGATGAGACCGAAACCTGCCTCGGAAAATCCCTATGAGCCCCTGGTGTTTTCGCAGCATGCGACGTCACGCCGATTTCGATCTGCGGGATGTGGCGTGATTTGTAGACTGCAGATAGCCCTGAGCGGGCCAACAGGTCAACGGCTTTTTCAGTCGAAGAAGATTTCATGGCCGGCGTGTTTATAATTCCGAATTACGCCGCCGCTACCAACAAACCCTACTTCTGCCAACGTGCCACCCAACAGTGCCGCCTTCGGCGCCTCCACCTTCTCGATAATGGCCATCAGGTCGTCGGGCGTCGAGCTCGGCGGCGGCTGATCGACCAGAGGCTTCACGGAAAGGCGGCTCATTCACTTCCCAGCGGTGGGAAATCAAGCATCAAGCCCTAAAGGCCGCGAGCATCTCGACATCCGCCCCGCCGTATCTGTTACCAGCGTTCGGGTCGAACGCTCGGCTTCTCACTTTCGGTCTGAGCCAAAAGATGATTCGGCACCAGTTCCGCTTTAACGAAAGCGAGGGATGTGATATTGACTATTGTGTCGCGACTCTCGCCCACCCCATTGGACGGAACACTCCTGAATTTGACCAACGGCGGCGAGACCTCAACGACCAGCAACGGCAAGGACACTTCGGTCCTGCCGCCATCTGCGCTGTGTTGCCATGTCACGAGTTTGTAGTACTTGCCGATCTCGAACATATAACCCTCTCTGGTGTTTGTCCAACGCGTCCTATGTGTTCGTTGATCGCCATTGCGAGGCTGACGAGCTAGACGTTTCGTCCGGTGTTTGTCCGGGGGTATTGCGCGCCTCGGTGCAATTTCAGGCAATACGAGGAAACCGCGCTACCGGGGAAGCCCTTCGGCTGGCGAGGCCGATCCAAAGTGACGCGTGAACCACGTGGCTGCCAGTGATGCAACCTGTTCAAGAGCACCGGGCTCCTCAAACAGATGCGTCGCCTCGGGCACGATTACTAACCGTGCCTCACAGCGCAAATGTGCGAGTGCTTGTCGATTCAGGGCCAGTACATCGCGGTCGTTGCCACCGACTATGAGTAGCGTCGGAGCGAGCACATCGACGAGCGCAGCTCCCGCGAGATCCGGACGGCCGCCGCGCGAAACCATGGCGGCAATGCCGGGCACGCGTGCAGCGGCAATCAACGCGGCCGCGGCGCCGGTGCTAGCTCCAAAGTAGCCGATCTTGAGCTCGTGCAACCGTGGCTGCGCCTGCGTCCAGTGAGTGACCGCAACTAGGCGCTTGGTTAGCAGCGGAATATCGAATCGCAATGTCGCTGTCAACGTATCGCGCTCTTCTTCCTCTGCCGTAAGCAGATCAAACAGCAGTGTCGCGCATCCCGCACGATATAGTCGTTCCGCCACGTAGGTATTGCGAGGGCTCAATCGACTGCTGCCGCTCCCGTGGGAAAATAATACGATCCCGGCAGCACCGGTCGGTAAGGCCAACGCGCCTCGGAGCGTCGCCCCTTCGGTAGCAATCGCGACTTCTGCGCGTCTGATCGAATTGTCTGCGCCAACTGCGTGTTTCACGCCGATAAGGGTAGCCATGCTGTTGCGCAATGACATCAGTAGTTTTACCTAAGCCCACGTGCGACGGTGCTGATGTGGCAGCTCGACAACGACCTGTTCCTGAATACGGTTACGCACTTTCACCTATATCGTCGCCGAGCGGAAGGGCGCACGTTTCTAGTCTCGGCAACGGAGCAGGAAATGAACAGAGCGGCTCTGGGTCTTGGGTTTCAGTCGCCTCGGCAATACACGTCAGAGATAATGGAATACTGACCATGGCTGGTCACTGGGAGCATTTTCCCCATGAGGCTGACGTCGGCATTCGCGGCTTCGGCGCGACGCTCGCTGAGGCGTTCGAACAGGCCGCGCTCGCGATGAGTGCGACGGTGTGCGAATTGGGCGTGATAAAAGCTCAGGAGTCCATCACGATTGAATGTGAGGCGCCTGATCGTGAACTGCTGTTCGTTGAATGGCTGAATGCACTGATCTACCAAATGTCGACCCGCAAAATGCTATTTAGCCGCTTCTCTGTGCAACTCGACGGCGGGCAACTGCACGCGGAGGCGTGGGGTGAGCCCGTCGATCGGACGCGTCATGAGCCGGCGGTCGAAATCAAAGGTGCGACCTATACGTCGTTGCGCGTCGCACAGCAGGCCGGCGAGTGGGTGGCGCAGACTGTGGTGGATGTTTAGGACATGGACCTGACGCTTCTCAAACGACGCTCGGAGCATGAATGGGAGATTCCCCTTCAGGGCACGATGCGCGTGCCGGGAGTGATCTATGCCAGCGAGACGCTGATGCGCGACATGGACCGCATGGTCTACGAGCAGGTAGTCAATGTCGCAAAGCTTCCGGGCATTGTGAACGCGTCGTACGCAATGCCGGACGCTCACTGGGGCTATGGCTTTCCGATCGGTGGCGTGGCCGCATTCGATCCCGACGAGGGTGGCATAGTGTCGGCCGGCGGAGTGGGATTCGACATCTCCTGCGGCGTACGGTGTTTGCATACCGGGCTGGTGCGCGCCGATCTGATGGCGGTTCAGGCGCAGCTGGCTGATGCATTGTCTTTGCGGATTCCGGCGGGTCTGGGCGGCACGGGCACCATCCATCTGAATACTGATGAGATGGACGCGATGCTCGTCGGCGGTGCGAAGTGGGCCGTCGATAGACGTTGGGGGCTGCCGGAGGATCTCGAGCGCATCGAGGAGCACGGGCAGATGCTGCACGCGAAGCCAGGCAACGTATCCGAGCAGGCCAAGAAACGCCAGCGCGACGAGATGGGCACTCTCGGCAGCGGCAACCATTACCTCGAGGTGCAGGAGGTCACGGCGGTTTTCGACGAGGCCATCGCTCGTGTCTTTGAGCTCAAACAAGGCGACATTGTAGTAATGATCCACTGCGGCTCGCGCGGCTTGGGGCACCAGATCGGTACGGATTTTCTCAAGCGCATGACGATTGCCGCGGGACGCTACGCCATCAGCCTTCCAGACCGCGAACTCGCCTGCGTGCCGATCAATTCCGAGGTTGGTCAGGAATACCTGGGAGCGATGCATGCCGCCATCAACTGTGCGCTGGCCAATCGCCAGATTCTCACGCACCTCGTGCGTCAAGTGTTTGCCGACATTCTGCCGCGCGCGCGCTTGTCGCTCCTCTATGACGTTTCACACAACACCTGCAAGATCGAGCAACATAGTGTTAACGGGATAGCGCGCAAACTGTACGTTCACCGTAAGGGGGCGACGAGGGCCTTTGGGCCTGAGCATCCGAGTCTGCCCAGCGCTCTGTACCTGGCGGGCCAACCCGTGCTGATCGGCGGGTCGATGGGCACCGGATCCTACGTACTCGCGGGTACCAAGCAGTCCGAATCCAGGGCATTCAGTTCGGCCTGCCACGGCGCCGGTCGGGCCATGAGCCGCCACCAGGCGCTGCGCACATGGAAGGGACGAGAGGTGGTCGATGAACTCGCACAGCGTGGCATCCTGATTCGAAGTCCGTCGATGCGTGGCGTCGCTGAGGAGGCGCCGAACGCTTACAAGGACGTGTCCGCTGTCGTGGATGCCGCGCAAGCCGCCGGCCTCGCGCAAAAAGTGGCGCGACTTGAGCCAGTGGTGTGCATCAAGGGATAGCCATAAACATTACCATTCCCTGCGGGTTCTGCTGATAAGAGAAATGTCGATAGTTTTTTATGTCGTCGTACGTGAGCGACGGGCGCCTCGCAATGTCTGTTGCTTCAGGCGACAGCAACAGCAGTGTAGTTGACGATGGCCGCCTAGCACGGACCATTATCGATCTTAGTGAGGCGCAGATGGCATCAGCCGGACAAAAACGGTGGTCGCAATGGGTAACCAAATCCAGCAAGGCTCTGGATCTGGAGCCCGGCGTGTTCACGTGGCGGGACCCGCGCCAGATCGCCCGATCGCTGAAGGTCTCTGCTGAGCGCAGCCGGCGCCGCAAGGCGGATCCGTTCCGCTCGGCCATGTCGATGCTCAGCTTCTACATCAACCGTGCTGGTCGGAAGCTCCCGGCGAGACAACGCGCCTGTCTGGAGACCGCGAAGGACGAGCTACGGGGACTCTTCGACAGGCCGCCTCGGCGGCCGACTACGAAGCGCGCTGTGCGGAACGCGGGTCGTGGCCGAAAATCCGCGTCCCGGTCTCGCTGAGCGAGCGGGCCTGCGGGATCAACGCGCTGAGCTGCGCGTCTGCCGGTCCACGAGGTGTGCGAGCGAACCGAGCTGCTCGGCGATAATGCCGAGCAGATCATCGGTCGATACGATGCCGACGAGATCGCCGCTGGCGGCGACCACCGGTGCGCGCCGCACGCCCCGCTGGCGCAGACGCACCATGGCGTCGACGATGGATTCGTTCTCGCACAGCGCGAGCGGATCGCGGGTCATAATATCGGCCACCGGCAGAGTCCCGAGGTTGCTCGGGTGCTCGGGCAACGCGCGTGCGATATCGCGGTCGGTCACGATGCCGATCGGCACCAGGGGCTTGCCGCGCTGCTCGACGACGATAACGCACCCAACGTTTCTCTTGCGCATCTCAAGGGCCGCCTGCAGCAGCGGCTCGCCGGGATTCACCATATAGACTTCGCGCGTACAGACTTCGCCAATGTTCATGCAACCTCCGCGACAGCGACCGCTGCCCTCAGTCGCCTCCACTTATGCCAGCTCGGCGCGGTCGCGCAATTCGTCCCTTCACCGTAGCAGTTCAGCCCAAATGTGCGGAGACAGCCCTGGACTCGAACCCAGCGTCTCCCGGCATTGCCCCCTTACCCAATCCCTACGGGCCATATTCTGACCGCACCACACCGCCAGGCAAGCCTGCGAATGCCGCGGGGTGCTACGTGGAACTCCTCGTTCTGAGCTCGCGGGCTTCTACGAACGGCGCGGGTCGGGTCTGTGCACGCCGTGGCATTCCCCAGAATCTTTTTTTCGAACCAACGCTGTTCCGTTTCGGAATTAGAGCCTTGTACCCATTCTCGCTCCTTTAGCTGATAGGCGACGAGACAGTCATCCAACCAAACTGGGTTGTCTGCGAGTTCGACCTCCTTCTTCGGTATGGGGCGGGTCCCGCTGCGCCAGCGTATTGGTGGCGTCCAGTGCCCGATGGGATTGGAGCAGGCGCTCCTGTTCCGCTGCAAGGAGCGTTGTGGTCGTGCTACGGCTGCCATCATGGCTCCAGCCGGGGGGGCCGAAAAAGTAACCAATCCGTTGCGGCAGGGTCAAATTCCGCTTTGCGAGGTCCCGCGCGATGCCCACGTATTCATGCAGCGCGATGCGTATTGGATTGAATGACCCGAGGTTCGTGACTAGACCGTAGCGTGCCGGCTCGCCGACCTGCTCCGGCACAAACGTGCCGAAGAGCCGATCCCAAATCATGAACACACCCGCGTAGTTCGAATCAAGATAGCGCGGATTGCTCGCGTGATGCACTCGGTGGTGAGAGGGAGTATTTAGTAGCCACTCGAACCAGCGAGGCATGTGATCGACTGCCTCCGTGTGGATCCAGAACTGATACAGAAGATTTAGCGCAAAGGCGAGGGCGATCATGTTGGGATGGAATCCGACGTAGGCGAACGGCACATTGAGCAGGATGAGCCCACTGAACTGAGAGGTCCAACTCTGGCGCAGGTTCGTCGACAGATTGAAATGCTGGCTGGAGTGGTGGACGACGTGCGAGGCCCAAAACCACCGAACACGGTGGCTGATGCGATGCCACCAGTAATAGCGGCAATCCTCCAGCACAAATGCTAGCAAAAATGACCACCCCGTGAAGGGGACGTCGGTCAGCCGGTGACTGTATGCGACGTTGACCGCACGCATCAGGATCCAGCTAAACGTGCCCCAGAAGAAAATGCTGCCGACGCTCAAGACCACATTTGCCAGCGTGTCGCGAATGTCGTACTCGGCACGGATTCGTGCGCCTGAGGCCATGAGAATCTCGAGGGGGATGAGCAGCAGCAGCAGCGTCTGGGCGACATTGACGACCTGAAAATAGTTTGGATCAGGCATGACGCCAGTCCGATGGATGTTGCGCGCGATGATTCGCACTCAGCGAATCAAGCCGGGCGAGCCAGGTTGCGCGCAAATCCGCATCGTCGATTCGAATGCGCGCCCGCGGCCAAGCGAAATCGACAAAGTTAACTTTGATGCCCCCGTCCGGTTCCTGTTGGATCGATGCGATTTCGCCTCGCACGAGCACCCGCGCATTCCAGCGATGGCCGTGGCGCTGCAGGAGGCCGACCGCGTCTTGGGATTTCAGGTCGATCAGCGCGCTGCGTCGGTCCGCCGCGAGCGTCACCGTGCCCATCGTATCGGGATAGTGCTTACTGAAAATGTCCGTCGCCTCATCGGTATCGGTGAGGCGCGCATCGTCCGGGCGCTGCTTCCAGATCAGTAGCGCGAGCAGAACGATCCCGAGCACCACGTTCACAGCAATGGGTTCTATCAGTTCCATCCTCCGGTAGCTTAGGCGGAGGACTCATCTTCTGCAAACTTGACCTGCAGCATTGGTTTGCCATCAACGCTACTGCAGCACGAGGGCTCAAGTCGATGCACCGCCGAGAGATGTTCTCATCTGCGTTGACGACGAACTCAAGATCATCAATAGTCAGGGCGTGGGTGCGAACCGGCGTCCCAGCAAGGACTCCATCTCCGCGACGATACGCAGGACCTGGGGCTCGACTAGGATCTCGGCGTGATTGCAGGGAAGGTCGAGCACTTCGAGGTCCGAACAATACCGGTCCCAGCCAAGTGCACCCGCAGGATTGGGGTAGCCCCGGAGGTTCCGGTCCGCACGGAATAAGCGCACCTTGCCCGCGTACTGCGGTGATTGCCAACGAAGCGCCTGCTCGAAGAGCAGCTTCATTTCTTCCGAGTCGATGAGCCCCTCGGCCTCGCCGTAGTCCTGTGCGTCGTCCCCCATCGGGAAGAAGCGGCGCGAGAACTGTTCCGTTAACCAGATGCGCCGGTCGCGCCAAGAGAAGCGCCGCAGTTCGGAGGTGCGGTGACGCAGCTTCGCCCAGCCCCGCTTGAACGGTCGGGGAACAGCGGCGTCCAGCAGCAGCACGAGGGACACCACGCGCCCGGCACGCCGCAGCTGTTCAGCCATCTCCACGGCAAGCGCGCCGCCCAGTGAATACCCGACCAGGATCAGTGATCCGCTCGACGCCGCCATCACCTCCTCGACATACGTGGCGCAGCGCTGCTCGATGGATGGGTAAGCCAATTTGCCGGCCGCTTGCAGACCGAACAGGGTTACCGAGGCATCCAGATGGTGTGCGAGGCGCGCGTAGGGCGCGAGGTGCCCTCCCACAGGGTGCACGAGGAATATCGAATCACGACCGCGACTGCTACGCAGCGGCAACAAGTGTCGCGGACGGGCGGCGCCGGCGAGAAGTTGCTCGAGCCTGGCCGCCATACGACGGGGAGTCGAATGCAGAAACAACTCTCCGGTGGTCAGATCGAGGCCCCGCTCCTGTGAGAGGCGCGAGATAAGTCGCAGTGCCCCGAGCGAGTCGCCGCCGGCCTCGAAAAAATCTGAATCCAGAGTGACCGTCCGGCCAAGTGCGCTGCCGAAGCGGGCGACGAGATCCGCCTCCACGACCGATGCCGCCGCAGAAAGCGCAACCCCTGCCGACGCTGCCGGTCCAGGCTGGGGGCGCAGCTGGGCGAGGCTGCGCCGATCCACCTTCCCGTTCGGCGTCAGCGGTAGCGCCGCAATTTGCACGAAGTGATAGGGCAGCATGTACTCGGCCAGCCGGTGCCGCAGTTCCGCGCGCAGATTAGCGCTTGGCGGCATTGTGACGTCGGGCTGTGGCACGAGATAGGCGACCAGCCGCGGATCACCGTTTTCCGGCCGGTGCAGCGCGACCGCCGCTTGCGCCACGCCAGGCAGACGAAGCAGCGCCGCTTCGACGTCGCCCGCCTCGATGCGATGACCGCGCACCTTGAGTTGGTCGTCGTTGCGGCCGAGCAGGTCCAGGTTGCCGTCGGGCAGCCAGCGGGCGAGATCGCCGGTTCGGTACATCCGAGCGGCGCCGCCGCGGAACGGGTCGCCGACGAAGCTGTGTGCAGTGAGCTCGGGGCGATTCAGGTAGCCGCGGGCCACTCCCTCGCCGCCGATGAATAGTTCGCCCGGCACGCCGATGGGAAGCGGCCGCAGCCCCTCATCGAGTACATGCAGCTCGGTGTTGGCAATGGGCTTACCGACGCGCGGGCGGCCTGCCGGTCTTGGCAGCCGCCACACTGATGACCAGATAGTGGTCTCGGTCGGCCCGTACATGTTCCATGCCTCGCCGCAGCTCGCCGCCAGGAGCTCCGCAAGATCGCTCGGCAGCGCCTCGCCGCCGACTAGTGCCTTGAAGTGCGCGCCGCCGGACCAGCCCGAGGCAAGGAGCGCGCGCCACACGGAGGGCGTGGCCTGCAGAACGGTGGCGCGGCTCCGCGCGAGCGCTTGCTTCAACAACTCCGCGTCGCGGGTCTCCTCACGGTTGGCCAGACAGATGCGCGCGCCGCAAAATAGCGGCAGCCAGATCTCGAGGCCCGCGATGTCGAATGAGATCGACGTGACTGCCAAGAGTGCATCGCTCGGGACGATGCCGGGCCGGTGCGACATGCTGCTGAGGAAATTCACCAGCTGCCGGTGTTCGACCGCCACCCCTTTCGGCTTGCCGGTCGAGCCAGAGGTGTAGAGGACGTAGGCGAGCGAGCTTGCGTCGGCCGGCAGCCAGCCGGCGGCGGGCGGCCCTACCGGGGAATCGTCGTCAACGCAGATCACCTGCGCTGAGTGGGGCGGCAGCTCGGGGAGGAGCGCGCGCCGGGTGACGATTGCGCAAACTCCCGCATCCTCGACCATGAAGGCCAGTCGCTCGCGTGGGAAGGTCGGGTCGAGCGGCACATAGGCCCCGCCTGCGTCGAGGATCGCGAGCATCGCCTGCGGCAGGGTCGCGTGCCGGTCGAGGTAGAGGCCGACGCGCGCCTCGCGACTCACCCCGGCTTGCTTCAGCCGCGCCGCTAACGCCCCGGCGCGCTCGAACAGCTCGGCGTACGTCAGCCGAAAATCCCCTACCTCGAGGGCGGTGGCCGCAGGGGTGCGCGCCGCTTGTGCTTGGAGCAGCCGCGTCAGCGGCTGGTCTCGCGGGTAGTCTTCTGCGGTCGAGTTCCAGCTTGCGAGCTGCGTCCTGTCAGAGGCTGAGATCCACTCAATCTGGGAGAGCTTGGCATCCGGCCGCTCGGTAGCAGCGTGCAAAAACTCCTCAAGGTGGACGAGCAGCCGGGCGCCGGTCTCGGGATCGAGGACGCCGCGCTGGAACTCCAGCGCGAGCGTCGCCGTTGGCCCGCGATGCTCGACTTGGAGAGAGAGCTTGAACTTGGCTGAAACGGGCAGTGTGTCGAGCGGCGTCAGAACCTGATCGCCGAGATGCAGCGCCAGGGGGTGGTCTTCGAGTAGCGAAAAGAAGAGTTGGAACGGCGAGCCGATTGCAAGGCGCGGCGTCGCCTTCGACGTGGCCCGCACTAGCAAGTCCATCGGCAGCCGCGCGTGCGAGCGGACATCTTTCCAGCGCTGCACCAGCTTGTCCACGGCCTCGCGAAAACTGACGTCCGGGTGCATCTGCATTCGCAGAACCACGGGGGCGAGGAAGTAGCCGACCACGTTCTCGGCGGCTGACGTGTCGCGCAGCGATACCAGAGAGCCGACGACCAAGTCTTCGCGCGAGGTGTAGGTTC
>Ga0209517_10005019_pt1 | contig 17029 bp, 9 predicted proteins | sample PeaSoiMetSII2010_FD_187695 | JGI IMG/M metagenome (GOLD analysis project Ga0209517, IMG submission 187695) | Peat soil microbial communities from Weissenstadt, Germany - SII-2010 (SPAdes) (version 2) | ecosystem: Environmental > Terrestrial > Soil > Wetlands > Peat | place: Germany: Weissenstadt...
TCGTCACGACCGGCCCCGCCTCGGCATCGGTCCTGTACCCGACGGCGACCGTATGCCGGACGAAGTCGAAGGCGTTGGCGTCGGCCGCGACGACCTTCTTCGCCTCAAGCGAGAAACCGGATGTCTTGTCCGCGATCTTCAGGGTGACCGTGATGTCCTTCTTGACGGCGGCAAACGCCTCGCCCGCCGAAGGGGGAGGCGAGGACCAGCACAGGCACGCCAGCGCCAGCAGCACGGCGGTTGCGGGGAAGCGGAGTGACGATCGCGAAGCCATGACTCACCCCCACGGCCTTCGGAACGGGAACGGGCGCCAGTCGATGATGCCGCGCTGCGGCGGGCGCGACAACTATAAAAAACCCGCGGACAAGCACTGCCATTTCTTCACCGCTAACGTCATCGCCGGGGTTGCCCTCATCCTGCTTATCAGCGACCCGGCGCGGGACCTGCGCCCCGTCCTCGCACTGGTGGCCGTGGCCGTCCTCATGGCGTGGGTGTTGCCGAGATTCGTCCGGCCGAAGTCGTGAACCGCTTCCGTGCCTGGCAGAATTGTCTCCATCATCAGGGATAGGACCGCCGCCCGCCGCCATGATCGCTGGTTCATCCCCCAGATCGATCGACGAAGGGTATTCCGCACTGGGCTACGCTCGGAACACGCATCGGTGTGTCGGACCTCCGCGCGCTGGGAACTTCGACTCGCGCGCGCAGGTCGAGGTGACCGGAGCGCGCAACACACCCAGGCGATCCGATTATCAGGAATGTTCGCCTGACAAGTGGCAAGGAATGATGCCCGTCAGTGTTCGTGCGGCAACCCAGGACTGCCCGGACCCGTGGCGAATGGACGAGGTCGGGCAAGTGCCGGCAGCGGCGCGAACGTGCGGCGCACCCAGCAGATTACCGCAAAGACGTTGAGGCCTTGCCACCTCCTGGCGCCCGCCGTCCGACCCTACGCACAGGTGGCGCGTGGCGGCCGCAGGGGTACTGGCCATTCAAGTCGCGACCGCCGGCCTGTGCTCCAGCCGGTCGAAGAGAGCCCCCAGCGCCGTCTCGTAGTGCCTCCAGCGGGCCACCGAGCGCGTGTAGATTGGCTGCCGCACCTGTGTGACGCTGGCGGTTCGCACCGCTCGCTTGCCCTGGTGAAACGCCAGGCAGGTGGGCTCCCAATCCAGTCCGCACCAATCGACTAGGCGCCGCGCCACGCCCTCCAGATCGGCCACCGTCTCCTCGTAATCGACCTCCAGCAGGGGCACCGGTAACACCAGCCGCCAGTGCCCCATCAGCCGCCCATATTCGTGGAAGCGGGCTTCAATGTGCTCCGGGTCGTTGGCCCAGCGGATGTGCCGAAAGTTGGTCATCCAGCAGGAGACCGCGATGTCGCGCAGGTCGCGGCGACAGTGGATGAACTTCGCCCGCGGGAACAGGGCAGCCAGGAGGCCCAGAAACAGATAATTGTCGGGCATTTTGTCCGCGACCCGCGGCGCTGGTTCGTTCAGCGCTCGCAGCCGCTCCAGGTGGTGCCCGCCGACCCGATGGGCGGTTTCTCGGTCGAGGCGGCCCAGGGCCTCCAGGGCCCGGTCATCGAGGCGCGCGCCAGCAGCGGTCGGGTCGCCCGCCAGCGAATCGAAGCCGTCGCGGGCCAGGCGCAGCTCGCCGGCCCCGAAGACCTGCGAATGGCTTGCCAGGATCTGCTCGGTCAGCGTGGTGCCGGAGCGTGGCAGCCCCACGATGAAGATCGGCCGCTCAGTCTCCAGCCCGAGGCCGCGCGCCCGCGTGAAGAAGGCCGGCGTGCAGGTCGCCATCATGGCCGCAACGAAGCGGGCATGGTCCGCGGGGTCGTAGCCCTGGCCGCGCTTGCGCCCTTCGGCCAGGGCGAGGGCGTTGGCCTGGCGCAGCGAGTCGGCGGCCTGGTCGTAGTGCCCCCGGGCGTCGAGGACCTGGGCCAGGCCGAAGTGCAGAGTCGCGCGCCGGCCGTCGGTCAACTCGGGTTCGGACAATTGCTGCCTCAGGGCCTCGAGGTCGGCCTCAGGCAGCTCGTCGCGCAGCAGGGTGGCGAGCTGGGCGCGGGCGCCGGCATGGCGCGGGTCGTGCCTCAGGGCCGCACGCCAGCAACTTTGCGCCTCCACAAAGTCGCCCATCTCCTCGCGCACCGTGCCCAGGTTGCCGTGGGCGGCGGCCAAATCCGGCTTGAGGCGCAACGCCTCGCGGTAGTGGGCCTCGGCCTCCGCGAAATGCCCCTGCTCGTGCTGCACCCAGCCGATGCCGCTGTGCGCCTCGGCGTGGCTCGAGTCGAGCCGCAGGGCCAATGCATAGCGAGCCAGGGCGTCGTCGTACTTCTCCTGCTCGGCCAGGAGGCTGGCGAGGTTGCTGTGAATGCGGGCCGAGTTGGGGTCGAGCTGCAAGGCGCGCTGATACCAGCCCAGGGCGTCGTCGAGGGCGCTTTCCTCCTGAAGGGCCTGGCCCATGTTGTTGTAGCTCATGGCCAGGCCCGGGTTGAGGCGCAGGGCTTCGGCATAGCAGGCCCGGGCCTCGGCCACCTTACCCAGGTCGCGGAGCACGTTGCCGAGGTTGTTGCGGGCTTCCGCGAAATCGGGGCGCAGGCGGACGGCTTCGCGGCAGTGGATGAGGGCCTCGCGCAGCTCGTGCTGCTCCAGCAAGATCTGGCCGAGGTTGCTATGGGCCTCGGCCAACAGGGGGTCGATCTCCAGGGCGCGGCGAAAGTGGGCAACGGCCTGGGCGCGGTCACCACGGGCGCGGTGGGCATTGCCGAGGTTGTTGCAGGCCATCGCGAAGTCCGGCTGCTGGCGCAGGGCCGCCTGGAACTGCGCGGCGGCCTCGTCGGTCTGGCCCTGCGTCAGCAGCACCAAGCCGAGGTTGTTGGCGGCCCCGGCGAAGTCAGGCTGGAGCTGCAAGGCGGTGCGGCAGGCGGCGGCGGCCTGGTCGAGGTGGCCGAGCACCCGATAGGCTTCTGCCAGGTTGGCGTGGAAGGCAGCCGCCCCGGGCCGGCGCGCCACAGCGCGGGCCATCAGGTCGGCCGCCTGCTGGGGCCGGCCCTGCTGTAGGGCGGCCACGCCCAGCAGGTGCAGCGCGTCGGGCTCCTCGGGGTTGGCGGCCAGGGCCGCCTCGTAGTGGCGCGCCGCCTCGTCCACGAGGCCCTGCTGATGATAGGCCAAACCTCTGTTCAGGTGATCTTGCATGGCATCGTTATCGCCGCCCCGCGCGGAAGCGCCGGCAACCCCACAAGCCGGCCAGGCCCAACCCAAGCAGGCCCAGGAGCCCCGGCTCCGGTATGACGACTGCCGTCGCCACCGCCGGCTGTTGGGCCCCGGAGTTGTCGATAAACGGAAACGTGAACGCGGTCGTTGTGCCGTCCGGGTTGAGGTCGATATCCAGGACTTCGCCGAGAGGGCTGTTGGGCATGTTCGGCGGCAGGGTGTTCCCGCTGCCGTCCAGCAGGAATAGCCGGAAGGTGCTGCCCGAACCGCTGTCGTTTGGGTTGTCCACCGCATCTCCGGAAAAAGTCAGGATGAAGCTGAACGTGCTGCCGTAGGTGAACGCCTGGTTCAACTCGTTGGAGTCCGGCGACAGGGCGCTGTTGACGATACTCACGGTGCCCGGCAGCATCCCCGAGGCGCCACCGCCGGTCATCGGCGGCGTGGGGGGAATCACACTCCCCACGGTCCCGTCGGTCATGAAGTTGGTGATGGTCGCGGTGGCCGCCTGAGCCGTGGCATCGCCTGGGTTGAACTGGAAGTCCAGCGAGCCGGTGACCCCGCTGAAGTACGAAGAGAGCGTGTCCACGGTGACGGCGTAGCTAATGGGCCCGGCCGGGGCCGGCGAGCCGAGGGCCAGTAGCGCCAGCACGGCTGCCAGCGTGAGGGTGCGAATTCGGCTCATGGGTGCTCCTATCATGTTATGGCTTCTTGGCCATGCGAGCGTAACATCTGGGGCGTCACGAGTTGTCCTGGAACATCCTCGCGGTGAATGTGAACAGTGCGGGGTCGTCGAGCTGGAATGTCAGCACCAGCTTCAGCGGCTGCCCCTTGGTCAGCACGGCGGCCAGGCTGGCGGGGACGAAGATCTCCCCACCGCTGCTTCCACCTGGCTGGGACATGGTCACCGTCAGCGGGGTCAGATTGCCGTGCGCGTCCATGAAGCTGGCCCCCGTGAGGATATCGTAGGCCGGCAGCCCGTTGAGGACCACCAGGAAGGCGCCGGTCAGTGGGCCGCCTGTGTTGGTCAGGGTCACGGTCTGGCTGTACACGTCGGTGCCGGGTTTGTGCCCGACACCGTTCAAAGACACGGCGATCTGGCCCGACCTGTCCTGAAGCGTCTGCACCTCGAAGGCGCCGATGTCAACGGTGCCGCCGACGATGCGGTTGTAGCCGCGCTGGTCGGTGGCGGGGGCGCCGGTGTTGTCGCCGGCGTTGATCGCCGGGCTGCCGGTCATCAGAGCCATCGTCTGGGTGGGTCCGCCGTTGCTGGCCAGGGCGCACAGCAGCGGGTCACTGGTGATATCTGTCCCGCCGGGGAGAGGTGAGGCGCCTGTATAGTCGTTGCTCAGGTTGTGCCCCAGGGAGACGAAGGTGCCCGTGCCCGCGAAGTTGAGCCCCGCGGTGTTGTTGGCGACGATGGTGTTCTTCAACTTGAGGGTCCCGCTAGCGTCGTTGAAGATGCCGCCTCCGGCGGCGGTGCCGCCAGTGCCGGGGGTGCCAGCCGTGGCGGGCATGCCGTCGGTCCCGGGCGTGCCGGGGAGGCCGGCGGAGCCACCATCAGGTCCCGCGCTGCCGGGCGTGCCGGGAGTGCCGGCGGGTCCGAGTGTCCCGGGGGTGCCGAACGTACCGGGGGTACCAGCGAGGGCCTGATTCCCTGGGGTGGAGCCGTTGCTGCTGCCGGCGATCGTGGTGCCGAGGAGCGTGACGGTGCCGGCCCCGACAAAGAGGCCACCGCCCTGGGCGTTGCCGCCGTTGCCGGCATTTCCGCCGTTGCCGGCATTTCCGCCGTTGCCCGCGTTGCCGGCGTTGCCGCCATTGCCGCTGCCGGTGCCATTGCCGCCGTTGCCGCCGTTACCGCCACCGCCGCCGTTGCCGCCGTTCTGGCCAGCGGCCCCGTTGCCCGCCTGGGCGATGTTGGCGGCCAGGGTGTCGTTGGTCAAGGAGAGTGTGAGCCCACTTCCGGAGGCGTAGAGACCGCCGCCCGCCGCGTTGCCGCCGTTGCCGCCATTGCCGGCGTTGCCGGCGTTGCCGGCGTTGCCGGCGTTACCGCCGGCGCTGCCGGTGCTGCCGTTGAAGCCGTTCCTGCCGATGCCGCCGTTGCCACCCGCGCCGGCCCCGGCACCTGCCCCGCCCGTGGCGGTGTTGGTCGAGAGCGTGTCGCCTGTAAGGGTGAGCGCACCTCCGCTGGCGTAGAGGCCGGCTCCCAGGGCAGCGCCGCCGTTGCCGCCGTTGCCACCGCGGCCGCCGTTGCCGCCGTTGCCGCCGTTGAGGGCGCTACCGTTGCCGTTGGTGGCGGTGCCGTTAACGCCGTTACCGCCGTTGCCGGCCTTGCCGCCAGCACCCCCCATCGCCGTGTTTTTCGAGAGGGTATCGTTGGTGAGAGTCAGGGTGGCGCCGCTGGCGTAGGCCCCGCCACCTTGTGCGTTGCCGCCGTTGCCGCCGTTTTCGCCCGAGCTGCCGCTGGGGTTGAAGCGGGAGCCGGCGTTGCCCGCGCGGCCGGCGACACCAGCGCCGCCCGTGGCCGTGTTGCTCAAGAGGGTATCGCTGGTGAGGGTGAGCGCACCACCGGAGGCGTACAGGGCACCCCCCATCCCGTTGCCGCCGTTATAGGAGACAGCGGAAGCAGCGCCGCCCTGCGCGGTGTTGCCCGAGAGGGTGTCGTGGGTGAGGGTGAGGGTGGCGCCGCTGGCGTACAACCCGCCACCCTGCGCGTCGCCGCCTTTGCTAATGCCGCTGGTGCCGGTGCCGAAGCCGCCGCCACCGCCCTTGGCGACATTGCCGGAGACGGTGCTGCTGGTGAGCGTCAGCTTCCCACCACTGATGTAAAGGCCGGCCCCCTGGGCGTCCCGGCCGTCGCCGTTGCGGCCGCCACTGGTGAAGCCGCCGCTTCCCGTACCACCCGTGGCGACGTTGCCGTTGCCGTTTTTGCCAATCGTGCTGGCGGCAACGGTGACGACGCTGTTAATCGCGCAGAGAGCACCGCCTTGAGCGAGGCCGCCGGGGCCGCCATCCCCACCCTGGGCCGTGTTGGTCGTGAAGGTCGCATTGCTGAAGGTGAGAGTGGTGCTGACGGCGTACAGGCCGCCCCCCTGCGCGTAGCCGCCGTTGCGCCCGTTGCCGAAGTAGAAGCCGCCGAAGCCGCCCGCGGCCTTGTTGGTGGTGAAGGCAGTGTTGGTGAGGGTGAGGGTGGCGCCGGTGGCGTACAGGCCGCCCCCTTGACCGTTGCCACCGCCGCCCGCGAGGAAGAAGGCGCTGGTGGTGACGCCGCCCGCGGCCTTGTTAGTGGCGAAGGTGTCGTTGGTCAGGGTGAGGGTGACGCCGCAGGCGTACACCCCGCCGCCTTGACCGCTGCCGCTGAGCGATGAGCCCGCGCTGCTGCCGCCAACACCGCCCTGGGCTTTGTTGCCGGCCAGGGTGTCAGCGGTGAGAACGGCCCGCAGGGTAGCCCCGCTGGCGTAGAGCCCGCCCCCTTGGCCGTTGCCGCCGCTGCCGGCGCTGCCGGCGCCGCCGGTGCCGCCGAAGCCGCTGCCGCCGCCGTTGCCGTTGCGTCCATTCGCGCCTCTCAGGCCGCCGCTGCTGCCGTGAGCGCCGCCGAGGCCGCCCGCGCCGCCCGCGCCGCCGGCACCACGGCCGCCGCCGTTGCCGCCGAAGACGGGATTGCTACTGCTCCCGCCGCCGCCGCCTTGCGCGATGTTACCCGAGAGGGTGTCGCCGGTAAGAACGAGGGTGCCCGCGCTGTCGTACAGCCCAGCGCCCATCGCGTTGCCGCCGCCGCCGCCGTTGCCGCCGGGACCGCCAGGGCCCCCCGCGCCGCCATTACCGCCATTGCCGCCTTTGCCGCCATTGGTAACGCCGGCGCCGCCGGCGCCGCCGGCACCGCCTCGGCCGCCCGCGCCGCCCATACCGCCTCGGCCACCGAAGCCGCCCGCGCCGCCCGCGCCGCCGGTAGCCAGGTTGCCGGTGAAGGCATCGTTGCTGGCGGTCAAGTTGACGCCGCTGGCGTACACGCCGCCCCCCAGCGCGTTGCCGCCGACACCGCCATTGCCGCCGGGACCGCCGGGGCCGCCGGGACCACCATTGCTGCCAGTGCCGCCGGGGCCGCCGTTATGTCCGGGGGAGCCCGCGGTGCCGGGGGTGCCGGGGGTTCCGGCAGTGCCCGTGGTCCCTGTGCTGCCGGTGACGCCGCTGCCGCCTGAGCCGGCGCTGGCGAAGTTGCTTGAGAAGGTGTCGCCGGTGAGGATGACGGTTCCGCCGCTGGCGTACAGCCCTCCACCCTGCGCGTTGTTTCCGGTGCCGCCGGGGAAGGCACCGGTGCCCCCCCTGGCTTCGTTGGACAGGAGGGTGACGTTGGTGAGCGTCAGGATGCCGCCGTTGTCGAGGATGCCCCCACCTTCCGCGGTCGTGGTCCCCGGCTTCGCTCCGGTGCTGCCGTTATCCTGGGCCAGGCCGTTCTCGACGATCAGGTTCTTGAAGACAACCGTGGTACCGGGGTTGACGATCTCGAAAACGCGGTCGCTGAGGGCGCTGGCATCGATGATCGTTGTGGGGTTGCCATTGACGTCCACCTGGCCCTGGATGACGAGTTGGTGTTTCGTGCTGGTGATGGCCAGGGCGCCGTCCTGGGCGTTGTTCGTCCGGCCGCCGCTGTGCTGCAAGCTGAGGGCGTAGGTGCCGGCCGCCAGAGTGATGGTGTCGGTGCTGGCGCCGGCGTCGGCGTTGGCCGCGATGATGGCGTCGCGCAGGCTGCCGGCGCCCGCAGTATTGCTGTCTGTGAAGATTGTCACCGGGGGCAGGACGGACGGGAGCGTACGGTCTTCGAGGCGTTCCAGGCAGAGCAGCGCGCCGGGGCGGCGGCGCGGCGGCTTGTACCCGCGCCGGGAGGAGGTGGTGTTACCCAGCCAGCGCCGCCGTAATTGCTCGAGCCACATGGTCAGACTCCGATGGCGCGTAAGGGTTCCGTACCAGCGCAGAGAAATCCGCGTGAGGAGCCGCCGCGGGAGGGAAAAGGCGGGAGGGAAAAGGCGTCAGGAACGGATTTTGAAATCCGTTCCTGACACCTTTACTGTCCGCAAAGGGCCTCATGGCCCGATGTTGTCGTTGCTGGTGGAGGCCTCGTTCTTTTTGATGACGGTGAACACGTCGAAGGTGAACGTCCCTAAGTGGTAGACGCCGCCGCCCACGCCCAGGCCGTCGCTGCCGCCGTCGTCGTCCCCTTCGCCGCCCTTGGCCTTGTTGTGGGTGATCGTGCTGCCGGTGACACCCACGCTGGTGCCGCTGGCGACATAGACGCCACCCCCGAAGCCGTTGCCGCCGTTGCCGCCGTCGTCCCCCTCGCCGCCGGTGGCCTTGTTGTCGTTCAGTGTGCTGTCGCTGACCGTGGCGGAACTCGCCGCCAAGACCGAGAGGCCGCCGCCCAGGCCGTTGCCCCCATTGCTGCCCGACTCGCCGGCGCCACCGATGGCCTGATTGCCATCGAAGGTGCTGTCGGTAACAGTCAGAGAAGACGTGTCCGGGGGAAGATTGGGGATACCGAAGAAGACGCCAGAGCCGACGTTGACGCCGCCGCCCACGCCGTCGCCGCCCTTGGCCCCGGCGCCTCCTGCCCCGCCGATGGCCTTGTTGTGAATGAGGGTGGTGTTGGTGACGATCACGGACGAGAAAACTGCGACGTCGATGCCGCCGCTCACGCCGGTGCCGCCCACCGCGCCGCTGCCGCCGGCCCCGCCTTGAGCGACGTTGTCGGCGACCGTACAGCCGGTCACGACAGCCAAAGAGCCGCCGACGACGGAGATCCCGCCCCCTTCCCCGATACTGCCGGTGCCGCCGGCCGCCCCGGCGGCGCCGACAGCCCGATTGCCGGAGATCGTACTGTCGGTCACGAGCATGGTGGCGGGGGCGAAGTTGGTGAGTTCGAGGATGCCGCCGCCGGCGACGACAGTGTTGGCCAAGACGTGCTGTACTGGGGCGGTTGAGACCAGAGGCGAGCCTTGGGCCAGGTTGCCGGTGAGAGTCGAATCGCTCACGATCAGGTTAGCGAAATTGTTGATGCCGCCGCCCTGCCCGGAGCCGAAGTTGGACACTCCGTCACCGCCGGCTGCACCGATGGCTGCGTTGCCGCTGAGCGTGCAGCCCGTGACGATCATGGTCGCCCCCAATGTCTTGTCCGCCGGGGTGCTGGAATCGCTGAGCGCGCCGCCACCCGCACTGGCGCCGGGGACGCCGCCGAGCGCCTGGTTCCCGGTGAAGGTGCTGTCACTGATCGTGGCCGGGCCGGTGCTGTACAAGGAAACGTCGATGGCGCCGCCCAGTGCGATGATGTAGTTGGGACCGGAGGGAGGGGCGTTGGGACCGCGGGCGATGGCCTTGTTGGTGTCGAACGTGCTGTTGGCGACGGTCATCGCTCCTGACGAGTTGTCCTCGATGCCGCCACCGTCCCCATCAGGGACAGTCAAACTGCCAGCCAGACTGCCGAGGGCCTCGTTGTCGGTCAGCGTACACTTGCTGATGCTGAGGGCAGCGCTGCCCTCGAGCAGGATGCCGCCCCCCGTGGTCGCCCGGCCGTCGGTGATGGTCAGCCCGGCGATGGTCACGCTGGCGCTGCCGCTGATGTCAAAGATGCGGCTGGCGTCGTTGCCGCTGACGGACAGCTTGTTCGCCCCCGGGCCGTTGATCGTCACGCTTTTGCTGATCGGCAAGTCGCCCTTCAGCGAGTTCAGCGTGATGGTGCCGTGCAGCCCGTGCGCGAACCCGATGGTGTCCCCGCTGCTGGCGGCGAGGATCTCGCCGCGCAGCGACCCGTCGCCGCTCACGCCCGTGTCGCTGAGGTTGGTGACCATCAGGGTGCTGGGCAGGCTACGATCTTCCAGGACTTCGAGCCGCGGTAGGAACCGGTGCCCTGGCAGGTGCCGCCCCCGGCGAGAGGCGCGCCCGGAGAGAAGGGATCGGGCCCTGTTTGCGTTCAGCCAACCGGCGAAAGAGAACGAAGCCATGGTGTAACTCCTTGGTCGCAAGAAAGGAAAGAAAACAGTGCCGGGTATGGTCCGGCGCGCAGGTCGCGCCCGGAAAGCGCCCGTCCGCCCTAACTCTCGATGTTCTTGTCGCCGGCGAGCCCGAGGGCCTGTCATCCGCCCGGGAAGTCCATGCCCAACGGCGCGGCCAAGGGGACACGAAAATCGAAAAATGAAGAAATACACACCCGGAGCGCCGCTGACCGGTCGCGTCAAGGCCCGGCGCCGGCTGGCCGGGCCGGCCGACAGCGGTGGAAACGCGCCCGTACCTGTCCCCGCGGGCGCCCGGACGGGCATGTACCTGGGAGAGACGGTCGTTCGCGCGGCGACAATCTCTTTGCTCTCCCCAACCGCGGGCCCTACAATCGGGCTGTCACCACGCGGTTCTTGGGGTCCGGGTTAATGTCGTCGGCCGAGGGTTCCGTCTCGCGCTGGCTCGGTCCGCTCCAGGAGGGCGATCCAGCCGCGGCGCAGCAGCTCTGGGAGCGTTACTTTCAGCGGCTGGTCGAGTTGGCCCGCCAGAGGTTGCGCGATGCGCCCCGGCGTGAGGCCGCCGAAGACGTGGCGCTGAGCGCGTTCGACAGCTTCTGCCGCAACGCCGGCCACGGCCGCTTCCCCGAGCTGGCCGACCGCGATGGTCTGTGGCGGCTGCTGGTGGTCATCACGGCCCGCAAGGCGGCCCGCCACAGTCGCGACGCGCGGCGCCAGAAGCGCGGCGGGGCGACCGCCGAGCCGCCGGGCGGCGACGCCGAGCCGAGCCTGGAACAGCTCGTCAGTCGCGAGCCCTCCCCCGAGTTCGCGGCCCAGGCGGCGGAGGAATGCCGGCGGCTGTTCGGCCTGCTCGGCGATGCCGAGCTGGAACAGATCGCCCTGCTGAAGATGGAAGGTTACACCGTGGAGCAAATCGCCGCGCAGCTGGGCTACGTGCCGCGCACGATCAAGCGAAAAATGCGCTTGATCCGCACCCTGTGGGAACAGGAGATCGCACCGTGAATGAGGCGCCTCCTTCTTCCTCCGCACTGCTGCGGCCGTCCCTGGCCCGCGACGTGGACCGGGTGTGTACCCAGTTTGAAATCGCCTGGAAGGACGGCGGCCAGCCCCGCATCGAGGCCTTCCTCGGCGGCGCGGCGGAGCCGGAACGGTCGGCGCTGCTGCACGAGCTGGTGCTCCTGGACGCGCACTACCGGCGGGACCAGGGCGAGCGCCCCGCCGCGGGCGACTACGAGGTCCGTTTCCCCGCCGACGTTAGCCTGATCCGGGCGGCCTTCGCCGAGGCGCCGCCGGCCGAAGCGGTCCAGCCCGCCAGCGAATCGACCGGCGTCAACGAACGCAGCGATGCGGCGGCGGCGAGGATCGGTGCCCCAAACCCGGGCGATCCGGCCGCGACGCCCCCGGTGGCCGGCGCCGGCGCGGTCCCGGGGAATGCGAGGTTTCCGGCTGTACCCGGTTACGAAATCCTGAGCGAGTTGGGCCGCGGCGGTATGGGCGTGGTCTACCGCGCCCGCGACCGGGCCCTCGACCGCGAGGTCGCGGTCAAGATCCTGCAAGAGCAATACGCCCCCGACTCCAGCACCGCTCTCCGCTTCTTGGACGAGGCCCGCGTCACCGGGCAGCTCCAGCACCCCGGCATCCCCGCCGTCTACCAGGTCGGCCATCTCGCCGACGACCGGCCGTTCCTGGCCATGAAGCTCATCCAGGGGCAGACGCTCGACCAGTTGCTGAAGGCGAACGCCTCCGTCGATGCCCTGGCCGTATTCGAGGCGGTCTGCCAGGCTGTCGGCTACGCGCACGCCCACGGCGTCATTCACCGCGACCTCAAGCCGGGCAACGTCATGGTCGGCAGTTTCGGGGAGGTGCAGGTCATGGACTGGGGCCTGGCCAAGGTGCTGTCCGCGCGCCGGCCGCCGGAGCGGCCTGCCGCCGGCCCCGACGCCACCGCCGCCCCGACCGTGACCTACACCGAGCGGCATGAGGCCGGCCCCTTCACCCAGGAGGGCGCGGTCCTGGGCACCCTGGCTTACATGGCCCCGGAGCAAGCCGCCGGCGAACTGCACAAGATCGATGCCCGCACGGACGTGTTCGGCCTGGGGGCGCTCCTGTGCGTGCTGCTGACGGGCCGGCCACCGTTCGAGGGCCAACATGCGGACAGCGTGCGCCTCCAGGCGGTCCGTGGGCAGACGGCGGCCGCGCTGGCGCGGCTGGACGCTTGCCCGGCGGACCCGGCCGTCGTGGCGCTGTGCCGACGCTGCCTCGCGTTTGCTCCGGGGGAGCGCCCGGCAACAGGGGATGCGGTGGCGGCGGCAGTCGCGGGCTTGCGGCGGGCGGCGGACGAACGGGCCAAGCAGGCCGAGCGCGACCGGCTGGCGGCGGAAGTGCGGGCGGCCGAGCAGGCGAAACGCCGCCGGACCGTGCAGTGGGCGGCCGGGGTCGTGGTAGCGGTGCTGCTCCTGGGCGTGGCCGGCACCACCATCGGGCTGCTCGGCGCGGAGGCCGCCCGCCGGGATGCCGAACAGGCCGAGCGCCAGGCCGACAAAAAGCGGGCCGAAGCCGAAGCCGCCCAGCAGGCGGAGCGGGAGCAGCGGGCAAAGGCCGAGGCGAAAGAGGCCGAGGCGACCGCGGTGGTGACGTTCTTCCAGGAGCAGGTGTTCGCGGCCGCGCGGCCGAAGGGGCAGCGGGGCGGGCTCGGCAGCAGCGTCAGCCTGCAGGAGGCCCTTGCTGCCAGCCTGGCGGCCCTGGACAAGGGGTTTGCCGACCAACCGCTCATCGAGGCGCGACTGCGAACGACGCTGGGTAACACCTTCGGCTACTTGGGAAAGACCCGGGAAGCAGCAGCGCAGCACGAGCAAGCTCGGGCGCTCTATACACAGCAGCTAGGCCCCGACGCCCCGCTCACGCTCGAGAGCCTAAGTAACCTGGCCGCCGACTACCATACCCTGGGCCGCCGTACCGACGCCTTGAAGCTGCGCGAGGAAACCCTGGCCGCCTGCCGGCGCGTTCTCGACCCCGACGACCCCCTCACGCTGAAGTGCATGCACAACCTGGCCGTTAGCTACGGCGCCCTGGGCCGCATGACGGATGCCCTCAAGCTCCTGGAGGAAACGGTGAGTGCTCGCCGGCGCGTCCTCGGTTCCGACCACGAGGAGACGCTGGGGAGCATGCACAACCTGGCCAACTGCTACTTCGCGGTGGGCCGACGTGATGAGGCCCTGACGCTGCGCAAGGAGACGCTGGCGGGCAGCCGGCGCGTCCTCGGCCCCGACCACCCGCGGACGCTGGCGGCCATGAACACGCTGGCCAACAGCTACTTCGCCCTCGACCGCTTTGCCGATGCCGGCAAGCTCCAGGAGGACACGCTGGCCGCCCGCCGCCGTGTCCTCAGTCCCGATCATCCGGACACGCTGACGACCATGAACAACCTGGCCAACAGCTACGAGGCTCTGGGCCGGGCTGACGACGCCCACAAACTCCGCGAGGAGACGCTGGCGGCCAGCCGCCGCGTCTACGGCCCCGACCACCCGGAAACGCTGCGGAACATGGGCAGTCTGGCCGAATCGCTGGTCAAACGGAAACGCGGCACCGAGGCCATTCCCCTGATCGACGACTGCGTCGCGCGGGCTGCCGGTAAGGCCCTCGATCCCGGCCTGATCCCCGGTGTCATGGACCTGCGGCTACGGCACTTCCAGCAAGCGGGCGACCCGGCCGGCTGCCGGACCACCGCCGAGATGTGGGAGAAACTCCAGCGCAGCGACCCGGGCAGCCTTTACCGTGCCGCCCGCTATCGAGCCGTTGCCGCCGCCGTCCAAACAACGACTCCGGCGTCCGACGCGGCCCGCCTCGCCAAGGACGACGCCGACAGGGCGATAGTCTGGCTGACCCGTGCCATCGCTGCCGGGTACAAGGATCGCGCTCACCTGGAGAAGGACAAAGACCTGGACGCCGTGCGCGGCCGCGGCGAGTTCCAGAAGCTGTTAGTCTCGCTGCCTGCGACAGCCCCGCCGGCAGGAGCGGAGCCATAGGCCGGCCGTTTGCAGCGGCTTGCGATCGTGATTCTGCGGAAGCGTGCAGATGCCGTCGCCGAAGCCGCCGAGTGTGGCCGTTGCCACCGTTGGCTGCGTTGGTCTTCACCATCACGCCGCTGAGCGCCAGCGTCCCTGAACTGTAGTTGGGTCCCGCCTGACGCCGCGAAGCCCATGCCCTGCGCTAAATCACCCGCATGCACCATGCACCTGAAGGCAGGGAGCGGGCGGAGCATTGGTGGCTGGTTCCTGGATCGCGCCAGGTACTTCGCCACTGGGGAGGGGCGACGTCGCCTCCCAGCAGACACAACTCAGCCTGAATGCGCGGTGTGCCCCACGATGGTTTCCCCGGTTCACGCGTCGGATCAGGGCGCGGACATCGGCGCCTACCTGCGAGCACCCCGTGCGGCGGCGCGACACGGGTTCCAGGAATCCGCGGAGGAAGATCTCCAGCAATGTCAGGTAGTTCATGCCACCCATTCTCGGCGGCATGCTCTTGTTGCAAGGGGCCTCGATGGCGTTCCTTGGGGCGGCTGAAGCGGCTCGCGCTCGCGCGCGTTGTAAACCGGGGTGTCGCTTTCCAGCCCCGCGAACCCCGGGACAAACTGGTTTACTGGAGGGGAGCGGAGCCATTACGATCGGGCGCCCGATCGGGACTCGAACCTGGAATGGCTCTAATCCCTGGGTTCGCCATAAATCCTTGCTATCAAACGCTCTCTGAATAAGAGTGCGCGCGAGTCTCAGATAGGGAGTTCGACAAGGGTTACGTTCCGGGAGCTGATTGTTTTGAAGCGGAATAAGCCGCCCCGGCGCCCTGCCAATAAACATTAGCGACCTGTTCTACCTCCGGAAGCTCGACGAGGCGCGCGGCCCGGTGATGGGCAGCCGGCGACTGATGCGGAGGACGATATCCCGCTGATCGAGACCGCCCTGCGCATCAGTCGCCGGCTGCTGGAGCCGCAGCCGCAGCCGCAGCCACAGGCGGCGAGCACCCGGCCCCAATGACGCGCGTCGGTGGGATCGACAACCGCGGACAAGCCGATGTTCGTTGCGCGCTCCGGTCGGACACCCCGAGGGCAATTCGGCTCTCGGCGTTGCGCTCTCCGGTCACATCGCCCGTTGCGTGTCGGACCGAAGCGCGGAAGGACTGGTCGAGAGGCGCGGAACACGAGGGCCGGATCGACCTGCCGGCTGACCGACGTCATCAAGCCCCGGCTCGGTGGCCGGGACGTGGCCGACCGGCTGGCAGCGGTCCCGCAACTTCGGCAGAGCCTCCCCGAAGGAAACTCCAGGAGCGTGCTGCTCGGCTTCTGGCTGGACGAGGGGACCGCGCGGCGCTGCTGACGAGCCTGCGCGGGCTGCTGCCGGTGGGCGTCGTCGCGGAGGTGCGGGTCAACGGGCGTGGGTGGGGAGACGATGCGTAACCGCCGGCGTCTCGCGCGGGCCGCTGGCCGAGGCCCCGAAACCGGGGACGAGGGCGGCCGCGGCACGAGACAACTGCCCGGCGAGGGGGTTAGTACCAGTGTTCCTCCCCTTCCTCCTTCTCCGAGGTCATCGTGATGAACCGATTCCTGAGCGGGCTGCTCTGCGGGGGCGCGCTGCTGGTCCTGGCCCTCTCCGCCCCGGCGCGGGCGGATGACAAACCGGACGACAAGCCGAAGGACCTCCCCGCAGCGCCCAAGGGCTTCGACACGAAGCGCGACGGCGTCGAGCGTGGCAAGATCGAAACCGTGGAGTACGACTCCAAGAGCGTCAGCGCCAAGCGCAAGGCAGTGATCTACACGCCGCCGGGCTACTCGAAGGACACGAAGTACCCCGTCCTCTACCTGCTGCACGGCGCCGGCGACGATGAGACTGGCTGGACGAGGAGGGGGGCGGCCGAGGTCATCCTCGACAACCTCTACGCCGACAAGAAGCTGGCCCCCATGATCGTCGTCATGCCCAACGGCAGCACCGGGGGGCGCGGCGGGGCGGCCACGGCCCTCGCCGGCGCCATCATGAAACGCGCCGACACCGACAAGGACGGCAAGGTGTCGCTGGAGGAGTTCCTCGCCGCCGCCGAGGCGCTTTACAAGGAGATCGACAAGGACAAGAAGGGCCAGGTGGACGAGAAGCAGCTCGCCGAGGCGATCGGCCGCGCTCTGCCCACCCCGGGGCGCTTCGCGGGGGCGAACAGTGCTTTCGAGGGCGACCTGCTCAAGGATCTGATCCCATACGTCGAGGCGCACTACCCCGTGAAGGCCGACGCCGAGCACCGCGCCGTCGCCGGGCTGTCGATGGGCGGCGGGCAGGCGCTGACGATCGGCCTGCGGCACCTGGACACCTTCGCCTCGGTCGGCGGCTTCTCCTCGGCCCTGTTCGGGCGGTCGGGCGCCCTCGCCCCCGACGCCGCCGCGAGCAAGAAGCTTCGACTGCTCTGGGTGTCCTGCGGGGATGCCGACAGCCTGATGGGCTCCAGCAAGTCGTTCCACACCAGCCTGGAGGAGAAGAAGGTGCCCCACGTCTGGCACGTCGATTCCGGCGGGCACTCCTGGCCGGTCTGGAGGAACGACTTGTACCTGATTTCGCAGATGCTGTTCCGGGACAAGTAACAAGTCCCCATGACGCCGCGCGACTACCGAACGCATGTAAGGAGACGGCGCACGGTCGGCACATGCGTGCGCTGCGGAAGGAAGTGGGCCTGTCCCGCGCGGAGCTGGCCCGGAGGGCAAGCGTGCCCGCCAGCACGCTACGCAATTGGGAGAACGACCGGGGCTTTCCCACCCTGCCCGTCGTCATGCGGCTGGCCGAGGCCCTC
>Ga0209517_10005020_pt1 | contig 17028 bp, 14 predicted proteins | sample PeaSoiMetSII2010_FD_187695 | JGI IMG/M metagenome (GOLD analysis project Ga0209517, IMG submission 187695) | Peat soil microbial communities from Weissenstadt, Germany - SII-2010 (SPAdes) (version 2) | ecosystem: Environmental > Terrestrial > Soil > Wetlands > Peat | place: Germany...
ATGAAATGTGCACAACATGCTGATGTGGAGGCCACCGGCAATTGCCGGCAGTGTGGCAAGCCGCTTTGCCCCGCTTGCACCCGCGACGTGCAGGGTGCTCTGTACTGCGAGAGCTGCCTCGCAAGCATCGTTTCCTCGCCGCAAGCAGCGCCCGCCGGCACAACGGTCGGCACGCACCCGGGGACCGCGCTCGCCCTCGGATTCATTCCCGGACTTGGCGCGGTCTATAACGGCGAGTATGTGAAGGCACTGATTCACGTCTTGGCTTTCGGCGGGATGGTTGGGGCGCAGACGGCTGATCTGCCCGTTGCGCTTCACGTGATTCTCGGCATCGGCCTCGGCTGCTTCTACTTCTACATGCCGATCGAAGCCTATCGCACCGCCAAAGCCCACCGCTCAGGCGAACCTCAACGGCCGGATATCCTGGAGTCTGAAGGCCGGAAGCCGATCGGCGCCATAGTCCTGATCGCGCTGGGCGTGCTGTTCCTGCTGGCGAACTTTCACGTGCTGGATCGGGATTGGTTCTCCAAAGTCTGGCCCGCAGGGCTGATCCTGCTGGGTGTCTGGATCCTGTTCGATCGCATGAGAAGGACTTCCTAGAGAAGGGGGAGCCATGGCGGACGAAACGAAATCGAAATGCGCGTGCCCGCGCTGCCGCATGCGCGGATTGATGGGGCCGCTGATGTTGATCACCATCGGCGCGATCTTTCTGCTCGGTCGATTCACGAGTGTCGGTTTCGAGGAACTCTGGCCGGTCATCTTGGTCGTCGCTGGCGTGGTACTGCTCCTTCAATCCAGCGCTTCCCGCGCGGGACACACGGGATCGTGAGGAACGCGTGACCGAAGGCCGACACCAGCGCCGATCGATTTTCCCGGGCTTGCTCCTGATCGTGCTCGGCGCCATCTTCCTGCTCCACCGCTTTGACCCATCCTTCGGCGTCGGTCATCTGATACGCGTCTACTGGCCCCTGCTGATCATTCTGTGGGGCGTCGCCAAGCTGATCGATCATTTCGCGGCGCAAAACACCGGACAGTCCCGCGCCCCTCTGCTCTCCGGAGGCGAGGCCGCGCTCCTGGTTCTCCTGGCGTTCGTGCTGATCGCGTTTGGTTTTCGTGACTGGCTTAACGAACGCTTCCCGGAACTCGACATCGAGATCGCGCCGTTCCAACAATCCTTTTCGCAAAGCCGCCAGCTGGCCGGTCAGGAGATTCCTCCCGGGGCGCATGTGCTGATCGAGACAGCGCGCGGGAGCATTACGGTCCACGGAGGTGACGGGCGCGATCTCCGCGCCGACGTCAATGAATCCTCCCCCGGAGCGAACGAATCCGCGGCCGATGCCCGAATGAAAAGCGTTGACGTAATCATCGAGCAAACCGCAAATGGCTACAACGTCCATCCGGTGCACCAGACCGATTTCGATGGCGCGGTGACCGTCGACCTCGATGTGCAGGTTCCGAAGACCGCGAATCTAACCCTCCATACTTCCCACGGCGACATCAATGTGTCGGCAATCGGCGGAGTCGTCGATGCCCGCACCGAAAATGGCGACATCGAGATCCACGAAGCGGCTTCCGATGTTTTCGCACAACTCCAAAAGGGCGACGCTCGAATCTCCGGCATCGGCGGAAACGTAACCTTGAAAGAGCGCGGGAACGACTCGGAAATCGCCGACGTCGTTGGCGACGTCACGGTGGAGGGCCCCATCCTCGGGTCAACCGTCGTCCGCAAAGCGGGGAAGACGACCCGCATCACTTCTCCGTGGTCCAATGTCACCTTCGAGCATTTGAGCGGACGTCTGGAGTTGGACTCCAGCGACATCCAGCTCTCCGACGTTGCCGGGCCCGCCCGGATTCAAACGCGTAACAAGGACGTCACCGCGGAAAACGTCGGGGGCCAGCTCGATATCGTCAGCTCGCACGGCGATGTCAAAGTGGTTTACGCGACTCCTCCGGCCGCTCCTCTCTCTATCACCAACGATTCCGGAGGCGTGGACGTCACCCTCCCGGCCAAATCGAGTTTCGAGATCGCCGCGTTCTCGCGATCCGGCGAGGTGAATAGCGACTTCGAGGATCCATCGCTGAAAACGACTGACGAGTCACGCGACGGGCGCTTGAACGGGCAATTTGGAGGAAAATCGGGAACGCCCGGACCCAAGATCACGATCACCACGAGTTACGGCACGATCGAATTGCACAAGTCTTCCTGACTTGCGTTGTATTCGCACGCTAACGCCGGACGCCTTTACTTCTTTTCCGAACCTCGCAGTTTATCGAGCGTGGAATAAAACTCCGGAAACGAAACGCCGACGCACTCCGCATCGCGAATCGTCGTATCGCCCTCGGCCCCCAGCGCCGCGACCGACAGCGCCATGGCGATGCGATGATCGCCCCGCGGATCGACCTTTGCGCCGCGCAACTTCCCCGCCGAGCGTCCCTCGACTCGCAGTCCATCCGGAAACTCCTCGACGCGCGCGCCCATCTGCCGCAAGCCCTCGGCCAGCGCGGCAATGCGGTCGCTTTCCTTCACGCGCAATTCTTGCGCGTCGTGAATCTCGATTCCCTTTTCCGTGAACGGGCCGAGCGCCGCGAGCAGCGGCAATTCGTCGATCATTTCCGCCACCTGCGAGCCGGAAATTGTGCCGCCCTCAAGCGCCGCATGCCGCACCGAAACATCGCCGACTAATTCGCCATTGCGCATCTGCACCGTCGCCACCCGGACCGGCGCGCCGATGGAATTGAAGAAATCGAGCACGCGGGCGCGCGTGGGGTTCAGGCCGACGTTGTGAAGCATCAGCGACGATCCGGGCAGGACCAGCGTCGCGCCGATCAAGAAGACAGCGGTCGAAAGATCGCTGGGGACCACCAGTTGGCGCGCGGTCAGTTTCGGCCGCGGATGGATGCGAATCGCGCCGCGGCCGCCGTCCATCACCGCGCCGAACTCGCGCAGTGCAACTTCGGTGTGATCCCGGGTATTGACGCCTTCCCGCACCGTGGTCACACCATGTGCATAAAGCCCGGCAAACAGGACTGCCGATTTCACCTGCGCGCTGGGAGTTGGCGGCGTGTAGTCGATCGCGCGCAGCCCGCCGCCGCGAATCTCGAGCGGGGCGCGGTCGCCCTCGTGGCTGCGAATCTCTGCGCCCATCTGGCGCAGCGGTTCGATCACGCGTCTCATGGGGCGCTTGCGAAGCGAATCGTCGCCTGTGATCGTCGAAGTGAAGCGCTGGCCGGCCAGCACACCGGCGAGCATGCGCATGGTCGAACCGGAATTTTCGGCGTCCAGCGCCCGCTGCGGCTCGCGGAGTCCGTCGAGGCCCTTCCCGGCAACGCGTACCCGCCCTTCCTTCGATTCGATTCCGATACCCAGCCCGCGGAGGCATTCCAGGGTGCTGCGGCAGTCCGCCGCCGAGGCGTAGTTTGATATCTCGCTGGTACCCTCGGCCAGCGCCGCCAGAATCGCGTAGCGGTGCGAAATGGACTTGTCTCCGGGCAGCTCAATGACCCCTTCGACTGTTCCGCCCGGCGAAATAACCCTTTTCCCCATGGCCTCAGTCTAACATGCTCACGGCGTGTGACTTGCCGCCTCTCCGTATTTTGGGAGAGCCGTTTTTCTTGACGAAATCAGCGATTCCTGTTACAAAAGCTAGCTCTTTGATGTGACTTCTCGCAAGTACGGGCTCCCGTTCAGGGGGCTTTCCTCCCGGGGGAAGGGCGCCGTTGCTGACTGGAACGGTGGACTTGCGGGCGCGGGCCGATGTGCGGGCTCGCTTGGCGGCACGATGGACTGCCCCCGGAAGTTCGCCTGAAGTATCTCTTATGAAATCAATCGATGGAGGATCACTGATGCGCACCAGACTCGCAACCGCCCGAGGGAGGGACGAAAGTCACCTCGTATCCCGTTTGGCGAAAATCTTCGCGGCCGGCACCGCGCTTCTATTCATGCTGACGAGCGCCGGAGCGGCCATGGCGGATGAAAGCACGGGCGGCGAGGCCAATCTGAAGCTGCCTGACCTTTCGCAGGTGCGGTTCCTCAACTTCGGTGGCCGCCCCGGAATCGACGGGCACGCGCTGCTGGTCTATGGGATTCTCTTTTGCATTTTTGGGCTGGCGTTCGGCATGACGATTTACGTGCGCCTGAAAAATCTGCCCGTGCATCGCTGCATGCGCGAAATTTCCGAACTGATCTACGAAACGTGCAAAACCTACCTCGTCAATCAAGGTAAATTCCTGTTCTTGCTGTGGATCTTCATCGCCGCCGTCATCGTGCTCTACTTCGGCGTGTTGCGTCACTACGACGCGGTGAAGGTAGCCATGATTCTGTTTTTCAGCGTCGTGGGCATTTTGGGAAGCTACGGAGTCGCATGGTTCGGCATTCGCGTGAACACATTCGCGAACTCGCGGACAGCGTTCGCCGGGCTTCGCGGCAAGCCCTACCCGATCTACCAGATTCCACTGCGCGCGGGAATGAGTATCGGAATGATGCTGATCAGCGTTGAGCTGCTAATGATGTTGATTATTCTGCTCTTCGTTCCGGGCGATTATGCGGGGCCTTGCTTCATCGGGTTCGCCATCGGCGAATCGCTGGGCGCGTCGGCGCTGCGTATCGCCGGCGGCATCTTTACCAAGATCGCCGACATCGGCGCCGATCTCATGAAGATCGTGTTCAAGATCAAAGAGGACGACGCGCGCAACCCTGGCGTGATTGCGGACTGCACGGGCGACAACGCGGGTGATTCCGTAGGCCCCAGTGCCGACGGGTTTGAAACCTACGGCGTCACGGGCGTCGCTTTGATCACCTTCATTCTGCTTGGCGTATCGAATCCCGTCGTGCAGGTACAGCTTTTGGTGTGGATCTTCGTGATGCGCATCGCCATGTTGGTGGCCAGCGCCGCGGCATACTTCATCAACACGGCCATCGCCAAGGCCCGCTTCGGCGACGCCGACAAGATGAATTTTGAATCACCGCTCACTTCCCTGGTCTGGATCACATCGCTTGTCTCGATCGGCATGACCTTCCTGATTTCCTACTTCATGATCCCCGATCTGAGCGGCGACACAACGCAGTGGTGGAAGCTAGCGACAATCATCTCCTGCGGGACGCTGGCGGGCGCGATTATTCCGGAACTCGTGAAGGTATTCACGTCGACCGAATCGCGCCATGTTCGCGAAGTGGTCGCCTCGGCGCAAGAGGGCGGCGCGTCGCTGGGAATTCTATCCGGCTTCGTGGCGGGCAATTTCTCCGCTTACTATCTCGGCTTGACGATGGTCATCCTCATGTCGATCGGCTACATGGTCAGCCTCGGCGGCCTGAGCGCCATGATGATTGCCGCTCCGGTATTTGCTTTCGGGCTGGTGGCGTTCGGCTTTCTGGGGATGGGCCCCGTGACGATCGCCGTGGATTCCTACGGCCCGGTAACGGACAACGCGCAGTCGGTTTACGAACTTTCCCTGATCGAGCAAGTGCCCAACATCAAGCAGGAACTCAAGACGGACTTCAGCATTGACGTAAATTTCCAACGCGCCAAGGACATGCTGGAAGAAAACGACGGCGCCGGGAATACCTTCAAGGCCACGGCAAAGCCCGTGCTGATCGGCACGGCCGTCGTCGGCGCGACCACGATGATTTTCTCGATCATCATGGCACTGACAAACGGCCTGACGACGAATGTCGACAAGCTCTCGCTCCTGCATGCCCCGTTTGTTCTTGGCTTGATTACGGGCGGCGCGATGATCTTCTGGTTCGTCGGCGCGTCCACACAGGCCGTGACCACGGGCGCTTACCGCGCGGTCGAGTTTATCAAGGCGAATATCAAACTCGAAGGCGTCGAAAAAGCTTCCGTGGAAGACAGCAAGAAAGTGGTCGCCATCTGCACGAAATACGCGCAGAAGGGAATGTTGAACATCTTTATCGCGGTGTTTTTCGCTGCGCTGTCGTTTGCCTTTGTCGAACCCTTCTTCTTCATCGGCTACCTGATCTCGATTGCGATCTTCGGTCTCTACGAGGCCATCTTCATGGCCAACGCCGGCGGCGCATGGGATAACGCGAAGAAGATCGTGGAAGTCGAGTTCAAGCAAAAAGGAACACCGCTGCACGACGCCACGGTTGTCGGCGACACGGTCGGCGATCCGTTCAAGGACACCTCTTCGGTCGCGCTCAATCCTGTGATCAAGTTCACGACACTTTTCGGTTTGCTGGCGGTCTCGCTGGCTGTCGATCTCGCGTCGAAGAACCCCGAACTGACTCACATTCTGGCTGCCGTGTTTTTTCTGATTTCGTTTTTCTTCGTGTACCGCTCGTTCTACGGCATGCGGATCAAAGCGGGTGCGTAAAATCAGTTTCCGAGCTACGGAAACAGAACGCACAAAGGCGTGAAAAGTGCGTCCTGTTTTCTGGCTGGCCCACCGATCAACATCCGCTGGCAATTTCTTGAGTGGCACCTCCTCGAATCGCCAACAGTGGTCACCTGTACTTCCGTTGAACCTTCGGCCAGCTTACTTGCTCGGCCAATCCTGCTAACGTGAATCGAAGCCGCTTCGGCTTCGCTGCAAGCCGCCCTCCTGGCGAGGGCGTGATAGCTCTTTGACAATTTGATACGCAGTCGTCGTTGGTGGCACAGACATTCGCTTGCGCTGACGCAGGAAGGGTGCCTGCGCCGAGTCTCGCTAGCAGCAAGACGTGTACGTCTATTCCCGGCGAAGCGAATGCGTGCACTTGATCTTCATGTAGCTCACCCCGGTTCTACGGGGTGAGGCCGTTCGGCCCGCTTCGTCTTGCAAAACTCACTCAGGAATTACCAAATTAAGTGTCACACCATGCCGAGTAATTTCTCGCGTAAGTCATTGAAAACAAAGAAAAGCGACCCTCATGAAGTGACACACTTTTTAGAGGGCCCGGCCGCTACGATTTCAGCACGCCGAGAAACTCGCGAGGGTCGTTTGCGAAGCCGGGGAAGACCATTTTCAAATCGCCGCCGCCCAGATGCTTGGTCATGATTTCGCCGAGGACGCTGCGGTAGTCGGTGGTCACGGCGAGGTCGCGCCCTTCGTACAGCTGGCCATCGTTCATTCCCGGCCAGCGCGTGTACACTTTTCCGCCCTTGACGTCGCCGCCCATCAGGAACATGCAATTGGCGTGGCCGTGATCGGTGCCGCGATTGCCGTTCTCGTGAGCGGTGCGGCCGAATTCGGACATGCTGACGAACACGACGTCCTGCATGCGATCTCCCATGTCCTGATGAAACGCGGCGATTCCCTGCCCCAGATCGCGTAGCAGATTCGAGAGCTGCCCCTGCACGCCGCCTTCGTTGACGTGGTGGTCCCAGCCGCCGCTATCGAGAAACGCGACTTCGAGGCCTAGGTCGGCCTTGAACAGCTCGGCGATCTCCATGAGGCTCTTTCCGAAGCGGCTGGTCGGATAGTCCGCACCGTTTTCAGGCGCATACGAATCAGGATTTATTTTCTTGAGCTGATCGATGGCTTCAAAAGTTTCCTGGCCGACGCCGCGCATCGCCTGATCAACCGTCTGCGCGTACATCGCCTCGAAGCCGCCTTCGACGGTCTGCTGCGGGCCGTACATCTTGAACTGCTTCAAGTCCGGGATGGCAACGGCCGGCGCCGTGCCCGCAAGCGTCCGCGGCAGATATGGGCCAAACGCGACGGCGCGAAAAGGCGAAGACTGCTCCTCGGGCATTGACTGAAGCGCGCGATTGAGCCAGCCATCGTCAGTGGATTTCACGCCGGGCGTGCCCGATTCCATGAAATCCTGCGCGTCGAAATGCGAGCGCGAAGGATCGGGCGAGCCAACAGCCTGCACGATCGCAAGCTGCCCTTTCTGAAAGAGCGGTTGCAATGGCTGGAGGCTGGGGTGCAGGCCAAAGAAACCGTCGAGGTCAATCGCCGCGTCGGCGCCGCCATGGCGCGGCTCGGGGATCGCGATGGTCGGGCGCAGGCGATAGTAGTTCGGCTCCGCGAAGGGCACCACAACGTTCAAACCGTCCATCGCGCCGCGCTGGAAGAGCACGATCATCTTCTTCTTCTTGTTCGTTCCGGTGGTCGCCGCGACGGCGCGCTGCAGGAACGACGGCAGAGACGCCATGCCGAGCATCGCGATGCCGCCGTTCTTCAGGAAATATCGCCGCGAGATATTCATCACGTCTCTCCTATGTAGCCAAAAGAACCGGCGAGACGCCGGCGCTACGAACTACCGGCGCTGAAATTCGGGCGTGCCGAGGACCAGACCGGAGAGCAGTCCCTCGTTCACTTGCTTGACCGGGTCATCCAGGCGCGCCTGCAATATTTGCGGATCGTTCAGCCGGCTCCCGAGTGTCTGGCGGGTCGGAGGCTCGACCTGCCCGCCGAGGAATAGATCGAGCGAACGCGCCAGCGCCATCTCGGGATCTTTCGATGCGTCCGGGCCGAACATCGCGCTCAGATCGATGCTGCTTCCGGCCAGGCGGCCGGACGAGAACGTGAGCGCGAAGTTAAGCCGGTTCAGTAGCGCGCCGGTATTGACCCACGTCTCCGCCTTGTCCGAATAACCGGTCGGGGGCTGACAGAGAAACAGCGGCTCGCCCATCCGTCCCACCCATTGCGCCAGAGGCAAGGCGATGGTGACGTCCGCGTTCAGCGCGCGCGCGGTGCTGGCAACCAGCTCGAACGGCGTCTTCACCTTCGCGCGGTAGGTTTGCTTCGACCAGAACTCCGGCGAGTAAATCATGGTCTTCATCACGCTGCGGATATCGCCGCCGCTCGATTCGTATTCTTTTGTCATACGATCGACAAGCGCAGGTGGAGGAACGTCCGAGACAAAATGCCGCGCGAGTTCCGTGGAGATGAATTTCGCGGTGTGTGGGTCGCTCGCGAGCATTTTCAATGCTTCCTCGCCGTCCTTTTCGCCGCCGTAGTTGAACGTGTGGCCCATCACCACTTTCTTGCCCTCGGCGTGGAACTCAGGCCGGAACACAAAATCCGGGTCGCGGCGCGGCTCGCGCACCGTCCAGCCCGTGAGGCACCGCGCCATTTCGATAACGTCCTGCTGCGTGTAGGCGGTGTCCACGCCCACCGTGTGCAGCTCCATGACCTCGCGGCCGTAGTTCTCGTTCAGGCCGCGGTCCTGCTGCTGGAGACGCGCGCCACCCTGCGCTCCCGGGAAACGCGAGTTCGGACCAGGGAAAGTTCCCGGGTTGGGCGGAAATCCCCCGGCGAAAATTCCCTGGTAGCGCGCGCGGCGCATCGCGATTTCCTGTTGATGATCCTTGAACGCCACCGGATCCACGCTCTGCCAGTTGTCGAGGAAGAAAAGCATCGCCGGGCTTTTCGCGGTGGCGGTCAGCAAATCTTGAAACTTGCCCATGGTGTGCGGGCGAATCGTATCGCGCACATACGCCGTCAGCATCCACTTGTCCGCGCCCTTGTTGGCAAATACATTGAAGTGGTTGAACCAAAAATCTTCCATCACCGCTTCGAGCTGGCGCTGACTGTAAACGGCGCGATCGATCTTGGCCATGGACAGCTCGGCAATGATGCGATTGGGGCCCTGCATTTTGGCGAGCTGCTGCTGCGCCCGGTACGAGTTGTCGTTGACCGAGTCCATCGTTTGCGTCGTTGACTGGGCCATCGTTTGGGTGGGCGCCTCGCGGCGCTTTTCCGCCATCTGCTGTTTGTATTCTTCCAAGGTCTCGCCGGCCCGCTTGGCCGCAAGCTGAGGAGGCGGGAACTTATCGAGAAGCTCCTTGGCGGGCATGTTCAGCGTCGGGTACTTCTCCAGGCGTTTGTCGAGAGCGGAATCGTCAAGGGAGTCGGGATGCAGCTGTTGGTCAATCCATTTTTCGAGACCCATCTGGCGGATGCGTTCCGCGTCGCCGGGACGCGGACCGTATGCGAGGCGATTGAGCGCGTGCAGGATGGCTTGATCTTCGTTGAGTTCGGTGATGGGAAGATGGCCCTTGAACTTACTGTCGGAAGCTATGGCGTCGGGCGATGAGTGAGCGGGCCTGTCGTGATTGTCGGCGATGGCGTTCGGCGCGGCGATCATGAATAGCACAACCAGCAGCGCAGCAATGGTGACGGCCAGAAACGATGCGCCGTACGCATCGAGGTGCCGATCACCGCTTCGGATCGTACGCCGAGTATTTCGAGCCCACGCCATGACCTTCATGCCAGTGTAACCCTGCGGCGAGACAAAAGTTGCGGTGGAATACTAGCGGTTAACAAACGCCCGTTCGCAAACGCGGCTCAGGCCTGAAGTTGGACGAGTAACTGCTTCAATTTCCTCTCATCTTCCTGCGTAAGGGCCGTATATTCGACGCCCATTCCGGTGTCGGTGACATCCCGAACTTTTCCTACGGCTTCGAACGACAGGCCGGGGCACTTCATTTCAAATTTCAATCCACTCCCTGGCGGTGGCTGTTTTCTTGAACGCACGAACATCCCTCCCAGACCGATGACTGTTGCAACCCCTGTGACCAGCAAACCGTTCCCGATGCCCGCCACTTGAATCTCGAGCCCAGCAGGCACACGAACGCGCTGGTGCTGCCGCAACCCGGGCTTGGTCGTGGCATCGATAGGCGCTGAGTTCATCGGTTCGCCGCGCGCCGCGCGAAATCCATCGAGCGTCCAGGAATCCTGCGCCTCGTCGTGCCGCAGGACATAGAAATTGCCATCATCGGCGCGGACGCGAAAATAGGTCGCCTGCGGGGAATACCACCGGCCATCGAGTTCGTGGACCAGGAATTCACGTCCATGAAGAACGAAACGGAGAGGGCGCTCGTCGGCGCGGTGCCCCGCATAGCATTCGACGCGAATTTCGCTCATCGCGCCTCCGCGGAGCGGAAGGGTTTCCGCCGCAAGGGAAAAACATCTCGCAGCAGCAGTGTATCAGGTTTCGCCGCCCGTTCGACAACGGCGCGCACGTGTGTCTACGGAACCAGCAAGGTCATTTTGCTGGGCCGGGCATCGGCCTCACGCGCTTCCCGCGCTTCGGCATTGTAGGCCGCACCCAGAAGCACGATCATCGCCGTCAAGAACATCCACAAGAGCAAGCCGATCGCCGATGCCAGTCCCCGGTACAACACGTCATATGGCATCTTCCGAACATACCAACCGAACGAAATATCAACGGCCCACCATAGCACAGTCGCAACCGCGGCTCCGGGCAGCAGGTCCCTGTAGCCAACATGGCCGGGACGCCCAATCCGGTAGAGCAGGACGAGGACGCCCATGGCCAGGGAGAAAACAACCGCCGCGTAGCCAATCAGTTCGACGTAATGAGTGAAATGCGGGGACGCGGTGCGCTGGATCAGCCAGGCGCGCAATTGCTTGCCGAACACGGTGAGCAGGACCACGGCCAGCATGGGCACGATCGTCAAGCACAGAAGCCCCAGAGCGCGCGCTTGACGCTTCCAATAACTCGGCTCCAGTAGTTCACCCTCGATGACACGAAATGCCTCCATGAAACCCACCATCGTTTGCGTGCCAGCGAGGAGGGTTCCCCCCAGTCCGAGCGATATCCATCTCACGGGATTGACGGTCCGGCGCACAAAATATTCAGCCACCACCCGAGCGCTGCCTGGAGGAAGAATCTGCATAAGACGGTTGGGGATTTCCTGAATCGCTTCGGGAAATAGCGACGTTCCGCTGAGGAGACCAAGCGCCAGTAGCAGCAGGGGGAAGAAGGCCAGGAACATGTTGAACGCGATGGCCTGGCTGAGCGTCACGCAGTCCGGGAAAATACGCCCGAACGCGCGAGCCAGGTTTGTCAAAATCCTATGCATCGCCATTGGGCCGAATTATACGGGAACCCTGGGAATTCGCGGTCGTTGTTTCGCGCCGCCGGCCTCTGCCCCTCCGCCGTTGTCGGAGCGCACTTGCCCGCAGATCAAGCCACAGAGTAAACTGCCAACGAAATGACCACACAGCCAAAGGCAACGTCGAGTCGCAGCGAAGAGATCATCCGCAAGCACAAGGAGTATTTGTGGCCGGCGGTCACGAACTACTATCGCGAGCCGCTCGTCGCCGATCATGCCTCGATGCAATACCTGTGGGACATCGAGGGGAACAAATACCTCGATTTCTTCGGAGGTATTCTCACCATCGGCGTCGGACACTGCAATCCGAAGGTGACGTCGAAGATCAAAGCGCAGGTGGACAAGCTGCAGCATACCTCGACTCTCTTTCCGAATGAAGCGATCGTGGCGCTGGCCGAAAAACTCGCCCAGATTACGCCGGGGAAACTGCAGAAGAGCTTCTTCACCAGCTCCGGAACCGAAGCCAACGAAGCCGCCATCCTGCTGGCGCGCATGGCTGGGCCGAGTTACGACGTGGTGGCGCTGAGACACGCGTACGCGGGCTCGTCGGCGCTGGCGAAAGCCGTGACCGGGCAGGCGCCGTGGCGCAAAGCCGGTGTCGTCAGCGTGGGCGTGTCGCACGCCGTGAATCCGTACTGCTATCGCTGCCCGCTGCACCTGAAATACCCCGAGTGCGGCGTGGCGTGCGCGAACGACGTCGAGAACCTGATCCAGACCGGCACCAGCGGCTCCATTGCGGCGTTTATCGCCGAACCTATTCAAGGCGTCGGAGGATTCATTACTCCCCCGCCCGAATATTTCAAGATCGTTTATCGCATCGTGAAGAACTACGGCGGACTCTTCATATCCGATGAAGTGCAGACCGGCTTCGGGCGCACGGGCAAGAAATGGTTTGGCATCGAGCAGTGGGAAGTCACGCCCGATATCATCACGTGTGCGAAAAGCATGGCGAATGGCGTGCCGGTCGGAGCGACGATCACGACGGCGGAGCTGGCGGACAAATTCCAAGGGCTGACCATTTCGACGTTCGGCGGCAATCCGGTCACGTCGGTCGCGGCGCGGGCGGTGATCGAAGTGATCGAGGAAGAAAAGCTGCTCGAGAACACTCACGTGGTCGGCGGCTACTTGCGGAAGCGGCTCGACGAGCTGAAGGAAAAGTATCCGCTGATTGGCGATGTTCGCGGCATGGGTATGATGCAGGCGCTTGAACTCGTCCGCGACCGCCAGACCAAGGAGCCCGCGCCGGTCGAAACAGTGGAATTAATGGAGCGAGCACGGGCGAACAGCTTGCTTATCGGCAAAGGCGGCCTTTACGGAAACGTGATTCGCATCGCCCCGCCGATGAATATTTCGAAGGCCGACGTGGACGAAGGAATTCGGCTGCTCGATAAATCTTTCGGCGAGATCACCGCCCGGTAATCTGCCACGTACCACCGACGCACATAGGAGAGTCATACGGCCGGATTATTCGATCGCGAAATCTACCTGGACATTGAAACGCTGCGCCTGTCGCACGAAGTGCCGGGCGGGTGGGGGAACATTCAGGGATTCGGAGTGGCCGTCGCCGTGACGTGGGACAAAGAGAATAACTTCCGGCGTTGGTTCGAGACGGACGCGAAGCAACTTGTCGCGGAGCTCGAGACCTTCACCCACGTCGTCACGTTCAACGGCAACCGGTTCGATATCGAAGTTCTTCGCGCCTATGCGCCCGTGGAGGGACTGCGCCGGCGCTCCTTCGATGTACACGAAGAGCTTCACAAACTCCTCGGCCACCGCGTCAAACTTGATCAGCTCGCCAAAGACACCCTTGGCACCGCGAAAAGCGGGGACGGAATCGAAGCCGTCGGCTGGTGGCGCGCTGGGGACAAAGACCGCGTCGCCGCCTACTGCGAGCAGGACGTGGCGATCTTGCGCGATATCGTCGAGCATGGGCGTGCAAAGGGATACGTGATCGTGGCGTCGCGCCAGGTGCCTGTGAAGTGGGAGTAGATCGAGACCGCTCTACGGAATTCCTTCCGCTGATGTATTCTTCTGATTGATGAAATTGCCACGAGGAAACTGTCGCCGTAGTGATGCGGTTCATCGCGCGCCCTGTCTGATCGCATGGGGGCTGCTCGTGCTGATTTCGCTGGCGGCCAGCTCATCCGCGGCGGGACAGTCCGGAACGGCCGGTGAATCGGCGCGCGTTCGCTGGAAGCCGCTCGAGATGGCCCAAGTGAGGCTCGACGACAAGACGCCGCTGAAGTGGAACGTCTATCAACCGGATAAGAAGGACAAAAAGGACAAGAAGAAGGACTCCGACCTGGTCCTCGTGCTGCTGGGGCACCGATATCTGATGCTCGACACCAAAGCGCGACTCGTTTACTCGGTTCCGCTTTCCGAACTCCACGCGCAAGGAACTGATTTTAAGAGCGGCGACCTAGCGCAGGAATCCCACGTCATCCCCAGCACAGATTGGACGGAGCGTGACGTCGGACCCGCTGAGCTAATCCGGCTGACGCTCGGCGACTACGGCCGCGTCCTCGAAGTATCGCTGCCGCACATGCCTGACCTCCGGCCGTTTTACTGATGCGTTTAGCCACAGCCGATCGGGTGTTATCTGTGTTCATCCGTGTTTATCTGTGGCCACCTGAGTCTTCGTCTGCAAGCCGCGCCAGATCATCCAGCCGACAATCGCGATCATGCCGACCCAACCTAATAAACGCACGGCGTGGGCGATCTGCGTGTCGTGCTCGAGCACGCCGAACTTTCCGAAGAGATACGCCCAGTCGTGAATGACATCGTCGCCATCGCCCACAGTGAGCAGCGGCAATTCCTGCGCCCGCGCGTCGGCCATGTACGTCGCGATGGGCAGAAACTGCTCGAAGAAGAAGAAGATGCAGAATACGGTGCCGGGGATCTGGCGCTGAAAGACGAAAAAGGTGGCGAGCATCAGCGGGACAGCCAGTTGGAGAAGAGTGCCACCAGCCACGGCGAGAAACTCACCGAAGAAGCGAAATAGCAGATGGCCTCCCTCGTGGATGGGAACGAAGACCAAGTCAATCATCAACAACACGCCGGCGCCGCGCGCCGCTTGAAACAAGAACAACAGGTAAAAGGCGCCCGCAATGATTAGGACGGCACCAGGAACGGGCCGCCAATCGTCCTCGAGGGGTTCGAGAAATGGAAAGCGCTCGGTCCAAGATTCCGGGAGGCGCATGGAGGTTATTCTATGTCGTGGCTGATGCCGCGACCTGAGAAGATTCTCGAGTTGCCACCCCGACTCTGAAAGTCCTTCAATCGTCCCTCCGGGACTACAGGCTCGTTTCGCCTTCTTCCCGGCACTGCGCTTCGCTCCGTGCCGGGCTAATTACGGTCGCCGCTCCGCGGCTCATCGACGCCGTCGAACCTTCGCGTCGTCCGCAGCAAGTTTGTTACACAGACTCTGAAGCACCGACCTGCTGAAAACCATTGGTGACACCGTTTCTAACGATGGAAAGCGTCGACGACCCACGGAATTCCGACCAGCCCGCCCTCGACCTTGACCTCGACAACGTCGCCACGGCTAAAGCTATCGAAGTTGACGCGGTCGACCCGCACCCGCTCGACGCGGTGGCCTTCCCGCCACGACGTGACAATCAGCCTGCGGCTCGGAAGCGCTCCGCCCATCGAAAATTTTCCGACCACGCGCGCTTCCTCGATCTGGGGCGCTTCACGGTCGAACACCCCATTGGCCAGCAGCAAACCCGCGAGGAGCCAGGGGAGAGGGATCAGTCCGTAGTAAACGCGCTTGAGCGCTTCGACTTCCAAGTGCCGCAGCGCGCGACGCTCGACCAAGATCGCCAGGCCAAGCGTGAGAAAGAAAAGCACTCCGATGAAAATCAGGATGCCGTCGAGTTCGAGTGGCGGATAGCGATTGCTCGCGGCCACAAACGCGAGCGCGCCAAGAACGAAGAACGCAGTGCGGTTCAGGAGTCTCCTGCGGAGTGCGAATTCCGCTGCAGTTGAATTGAGCCCGCAAGATTCACAGACGTCCGCGCCTCGCTCCGCTCCGCAATTCAGGCAGCGCGTCATTTCACCGGGCGGATGCTCGAGGGCGGGTTCGCGAGGCATACCATATTCTCGTCGCGGCCACTCGAAAGTAGCTGGCAGTCTATTTCCTGGGCGCTGCGGACGGCCTGATCGTAGCTCGATCCGGATGCGCTCGCGCAGTGAGTGGCGCCTTTGAATACCACGCAGACCTCGTAGCGTTCGCGGGTCTGCTGGAGCGTCGAGTACGCGAGTATGCCGATCAGCGCAACGGCTCCTAGCGCGATAATCCAGCGAACCTGGTTTGATTTTACGGCCACGGTTTCTTTAGTCAACCTCTCGGACCGGACGTCCCCGCTCGTGCGTGTCTCGTTCATTACCGCGGCGCAAGAGTTCCTCCCGCATATGCTTCTTCAGATGCGGCGCGAGCCCTTCGAGTCTTGCTAATTGCTTCAAATCGCCCAGCGTCAGCTGGGGCAGGAACACCAGCACGGACGCGGCGGGCGTCTGCGCGTTGCGGACCAGCGCGATTCGTACATTGTACTGGCAAGACCATTTCGAATGCTGTGCGATCGCGCCAACAACACGCTCCGGCACGCCCGCCTTAGCCAACACCTTCAGCACCTGGCTTTCCGTGAGGAATGCGTTCGCCAGCGCGAGCTTGATCGCCTGCGGATGCCCCTCCGCGAGGATCGCGCCCGCAACGCGCGAAGGTCCGCGGCGCGCGAGTGTTAGTTTCTCTCCAACGGCGAGATGCGGCACGCGCGTCAGGATCACTTCCTCGGCCACTCGCCGGATATCAGCCGGCGCGGACGGCAACAGGCTCAGCCGCACCAGGTCGAAGAGAAAAAGCTGCCTCACGGCCGCGAGGGCGAAGCGCTTTGGCGTGCGGGGATGCCGCGCCAGACGCAGCCGCACGCCTTCGCTCGACATCCACTTCCCTTCCCCAGCGACCGCGCTGAGAACGGTCGCGGACAGATCGAGGCGCTCGAGCATCAGAATCAGGTGCGGTTCTTCCAGTCTTGGATTTTCAAGCAGCGCCAGCAAGACTTGGTCGCCGGCTTCGTGCACGAGAGTCTTCAGTTCGTCGCCCGACGCCGACCGGGCGCGCTCGATCCGTGCATCGGTTTCAGGCGGCATTGTCCTTTGCGCCACCGACCAGAACCGCCATGCGGACAGCGGCCTCAGCAGGAGAAATTTCCCCCGGCACGATGGT
>Ga0209517_10005021_pt1 | contig 17024 bp, 16 predicted proteins | sample PeaSoiMetSII2010_FD_187695 | JGI IMG/M metagenome (GOLD analysis project Ga0209517, IMG submission 187695) | Peat soil microbial communities from Weissenstadt, Germany - SII-2010 (SPAdes) (version 2) | ecosystem: Environmental > Terrestrial > Soil > Wetlands > Peat | place: Germany...
ACCTTCCCTGGCAATCACTTCTTACGAAACTCTGAGTTGCTTGATCTCCGGGAGTGGGTGCGCGGACTGGCGTGCCTTGTGCTCTTATTCGACGTCTACACCGTCTATCAGCAACTCCAACTGCAGCGCATTCGTCGCGAACTCACCGAGCGCAATCAGCTTTTTGAAGTCATAACCGAGAATGCTGCGGACATGATCGCGGTCGTCGACGGCACTGGGAATCGGCTTTACAACAGTCCTGCGTACCAGAAAGTGCTCGGGTATTCGTCGGAGGAATTGAAGTTGACTTCCTCGGTCGAGCAAATCCATCCTGACGATCAGCAGCTCGTACTGGAAGCGGCAGACAAAGCAAGAGTGACTGGGCGAGGGGAGCGGGTCCAATACCGCATGCGCCACAAGGATGGGACGTGGCGGAATCTGGAATCAGTCGCCACAGCAATTCCCAATGAACAGGGTCAGATCGAGAGACTGGTTATCGTCAATCGTGATATCACAGACCGCAAGCGGGCAGAAGAGACGCTCGCACACAATGCCTTGCATGACGCTTTGACGAACCTACCGAATCGCGCTCTGTTCGTGGACCGCGTGCGACATGTCCTTGCGCTTTCCCATAGGCACGCAAGTTATAAATTCGCTGTGCTGTTCATTGATCTCGATGAGTTTAAGGTCGTCAATGACAGTTTGGGCCATGCGGCCGGAGATGCCCTTTTGATACAGATTGCCCGCCGATTGAGTGCTTCCATTCGGGGTGTCGATACCATTTCACGCTCGGTCCTGATGCAAGCTACAAGTCAGGTTGCGAACGAAGGAAGTTTGGCAAGAGTTGGCGGCGATGAATTCACCATATTATTGGAGGACATCCGAGATTGCAGCGATGCCATTCGAGTTGCCGAGCGCCTGCAGGAGCGATTGATCATTCCCTTTGTTGTGGAACGACAGGAAGTCGTGATAACCGCCAGTATCGGGATCGCCTTTTGTGGAACTTCCTACACCAATTCAGAAGATTTGATACGCGATGCCGAGATTGCGATGTACCGAGCCAAGCGAGAAGGAAAAGCACGCTCTCAGGTCTTTGACGCCGAGATGCACACGGTCGCGGTCAAGAGATTGCAGATCGAAACGGATCTTCGCCGCGCACTGGAACTGGGTGAATTCCGAGTTCACTATCAACCCATTTTGTCGCTACAAAGCGGGAGGATCGTTGGATTCGAGGCGCTCAGCAGATGGCAACGGCCTGAAGGGCTCCTGGCACCCGCCCATTTCATCCAGATCGCTGAACAGACTGGGATTATCCTGCCAATGAACCGCTTATTGCTCCGCGAAGCATGCCTGCAGCTTCGTGCATGGCACTCTCAATTTCCCTCGGATCCCCCTTTGACGATGAGCGTGAACATCACCCCAAAAGAGTTTGCCCAACAGGACTTGGCGGCTCAGATGAAAACTATTTTCGACGAGGTCGGAATCCACCCGAGCAGCATCAACGTAGAGATCACGGAAACCATCGCGATGGCAGACCCACAAAGGTCGAGCCTAGTTCTTTCAGAGCTCAAGGCGCTGGGGGTTCACATAAGCATTGACGACTTCGGGACCGGATACTCTTCACTGAGCCGGTTGCAAGGATTCCCGGTGGACACCTTGAAGATTGATCGTACCTTCATTTCCGCGATTGACACCGACCGCGAAACAAAGAAGATCGTGCGCATCATCATTATGCTAGCTCACAACCTTGGCCTGAAGGTCGTAGCCGAAGGGGCTGAAACGGCAGAGCATGTCAACTTGCTCAAACAGCTAAAGTGCGAACTTGTGCAAGGGTACTTCTTTGCCAAACCCGGTGACCACGCCGCCTCTCAGGAGCTCTTGATTAGCAACCGCGCAATGGCCTTCCGCGCGTCACCTACGGCCACTACGTAATGGATACATCTCAGGAACGATGGTCAAACACGTATCCTGAAGCTACCACGACGCGGACGACATCTCAATTACCTGCAGCAGGACAGTCTTAGGCTGGCGCTGACACGAGAGCCCTTACGAATAAATCAGTAATCAATGAGGCTGGTCAAATAGTCGACTGTTCACGTTTTGCAAGATCATCACGTTCGGAGAGTAGGTTCCTCCGTTTCGCGCAATGTCGATGTGCGAGTAATCGCTGCTACGAATCGTGATTTGAGAAAGATGGTAGCTGCGGCAATTGGGTGGATATCTGCGCTCAAGAATCTGGTCAATCATCGCCGATTCGGAACCTTTATTTCTTCCTTTTATGAGCTTTCGACAGATCCTCCTTCCAGTTATAGCCGATCAACTCATACGCTCGGTCGACCCTTCCGAACCGCCACTTCAATTGGTGCGAAGAAACCAACCTGGGTGCTGCATCCAGGATTGGCCTGCTGAGTCGACCATGTGAGGCTAACAGCGAACGCAGATCCCCTAGCATTTGCTCGTCCGACTTTCTCCCGTTGCTCCTCCAGTCGTAGCCGATTAGTTCGCAGGCACGACGTAGGCCTCCAAATCGGTAACAAAAAGTACGGGAGCTCGGCATCCCGACGCTCTCGTCGATGAGCTTGTTTCGTAAACTGGAGATCGACTTGCTCCTCACGGATGTGGTCATGCCCGGACAAACAGGGATTGAGCTTCTGGCACAAGCCCAGCTGGTCCATCCTAATCTCCGCGCGGTGTTCATGTTGGGATACGCCGGCGATCTGGCTCTACGCGGCGGGTTAATACCGGAAGGCGCGTTCCTGGAGAAGCCATTCACTAGAAAATCGCTACTGAGGAAAGCTCACTCGGTCCTGGAAATCTGACTCGTAAACCGCAACAGCAGCACAACCTTTCGGCGGTTATCGAGGCACTGGCGTTGGTTGTGGCCCTAAAAGAAATTCCGAATAGCGAGGACGCGACTAGGTAGGCTTTGAGGCGGGGATTTGGAGTTCCTCAACTTCCTTCTGTTCAACCACAAAATCACACCACTGACCTCCACCGCTAAGTTCCGGGCGCCACACGCGCCGGTAGGTGAGCTCGAAAAGCACGGGTGTGCGAGTTCCGCAGGGCGACTGGATGCTGCGCGTTGTGTAGTACGTCTCAGGTGTCATCCTGCTCTGCCTTTCATTGCGTCGGGCCAAAGTCCGTCTAATGGGCGTGCCGCATCTGCGTTATCATGCGGTGACATGGGCTTCCGACCTCCATGCGCAGCTGCGGCGTGCTCGTTCATCGCCCTAGCCGCTTGGGTGCGGGAGCTGCCGTTCTGGCTGCTAAATTCCCGTGTCGTGACGGAGTGTTGGCAAAGGATGCACTTGAACGTGCTAAAACCGTTCATCATTTTGATAGTGTAATATCTCATAACTTCAAGTGTATTCGCTTATCCCAGGTCTGACTTCGAACTAAAGTTACTCTCACCACGGGCCATGAGTGAATGGGGGACATTTGTCAGTTCCTTTCCGACTGCTGACACGGTTCACGACTTGAACTGTGGGTCCGCGCGAGGCCGGGCACAGCAACGCTTTCCCTCTGCTTCGTGGTGGAGTGTCGCGCCGTGGATCAGGGTGCAACAGTGGCAGTATCTACGCTGCCGCTGCCGTCCCCACGACATCCGTAGCCCACCATCGCCTGCGTCAACTGCAAATCCACTTCATCCGCGATGGTCATGACATCGGGCAACAGCAAGCTGAAATGGCTGAAATCCAGCACTAAAATGTTTCTGCAACGTGCCGAAGAGGGTTACTTGGAGTATTCGTGAGTCGTGCACCAACATGGCGGGAGTGTAGCCTTGCGACTTCCGCATCTTGCCATGGGCTACGGCGGCGGAACAGATGGAATCGTTTTCTTCTTCACAAATGTTGGGCGATCTCAGGCGAACAATCAGGTCTTCAATTAGCTTGGGAAGATAGCCAGTGCGCTCTTGGTCGCTGAGAGAAACGCTGTTAAAGTTCTTTGCTCTTCTTGACCTTCGCCAACCGGTCTTCGACGATGAGACTATCACAAGTGTCTCTGAGACCATGTCTTTCCCTTCTTCCCTTAGTCATTGACGGGATAGGGATAGAGAAGATGAAACGACACATGGATGTTAATCAGATGAGAAACATGTGGAGATTTCGTGGATGATGTGACGCGCGCGGATGTGGATTTGGGGCGGGGGGCGGGGCGCCAGACGACGCAAACTTGCGCTAAGGCCTATTCTCAACAGTTGCAGGTGGCCTGGTCGGGGAGCGACTGGTCAGTTTTGGGACAATCGTTCAATTCTGAGACATCACTGGCTTTTCATCGTCCTTCAACCGCGTGAAGGATCAAGAACTTAAGCTGCCGACAGAATGGACCCTCATGTGCGACAGAGGTGAATCTGGTCACACTCAACCGCGACAGACCGTTGCGAGCGTGTCACTTCAAGAGTGATAACAAGAGACTATATGTTTAAGATTCTCGTGGCAGACGACTCCCGTTTCCAAATAGCACTACTCACGCAGGCCTTGCAAGAGAAAGGCTTCGAGGTGGTGGTCGCCCAAGATGCTTGCCAGGCAGGGATGGTCGCGAGGCGTACTGCACCAGATGCCATCGTTCTCGACATAAACATGCCCGGTGGATCTGGTATCGAGGTGCTTAGGAGGTTGAGGCATTCCCTCAAGACTCAAAGCATCCCGGTTGTGGTAGTGAGTGGCAGCAGTGATTCGGATGTGCGGAACGACGCTATGAAGTTGGGTGTCATTGATTTTCTAGCTAAGCCCGTCGATCTCAATCAGCTTTGTAGGGTCTTGTCAGGCTTGTTTGATAATGTTAAAGCGCCTGCCTAGGAATTTCCTGGTAGATTGCCTGCCGGTGGAGAGACAAGCGCTAGCACAATTGTGACTCAATTCCCCGAGCTCGCTGCGGGGACTAGATTCTTCTCATAGTCAAGGAAGAGGCTGCGTATGGAAAAGCCAAGCGGGTTGCTTGTTGTTCCAAAGGGAGGAAAGTCGGAACAGAAAAGAAAGAATCAGTATCCAGTCAACTCCGCTCCGACCATTACCGAGGCCCGTTGTCAGCCCCGGTTCACAATTGAAGTAGATATCACAATCAATTCTCCCACTTGCGGTGTGCTGAAGGGGCATAGCGTGGACCTTAGCGAATCCGGGATCGCGGCCATGCTGTTAATTGAAGTGCCATTGGGCGAGAACGTGGACTTGAGCTTCACGCTTCCAAACGGCCGCGTGACGATTCATGCGATAGTTCGCGAAAAGAATGCGTTTCGTTACGGTTTCGAATTCGTTGACTCAAACTCCATGCACGAATTGATTCGTCGCACATGCCGCGACCTTGCTGTTGACAGGGCCCTGTCCTTGGTATATTTCACGGCAGTCACAGGATGATGGTGACCGCATCGTCAAACTGCTTGAGTCTTGCTTACAATCGTGCGGACGTTCATAAAACTGGAACCGCGTCCAAAAGTAAGCACGAATCGGGTTCCTCTCAAAGACGTACTTGTGGCAACTATGAGGTCACCTGATGAAAATCCTGCTTGTTGAAGACAGCAAGTTCTTGAGACTGGCGACGGGACGGGCGTTGACCCGTGCGGGCTATGAGATGAGCTTCGCGGCCGATGGAGATGAGGCCTTGCTCATGGCAGGCGAGAAGCTACCGGACCTCATTCTGCTGGACATGATGTTGCCGAAAATGAGCGGGCTGGAAGTTCTGAAGGCACTCAAGAAAGAACCTGCCACGGCGGCGGTTCCCGTCGTAGTGTTGACTGGACTCTCCCAAACAAATGCCGAACGATTACGGCGCGATGGAGCTTTTGCTTTTCTGGCGAAAGCGGACCTTGCGCTAGATAGGGATGCAGCGCCCCTTTTGGCTGTACTGACGAAACTCTTCACGGAACTTCCCGGCGCATCCCGTGCGCAGGCGGCGTGCGCCCCCAATAGCTGAGGAACAGTATCCGTCGCAGGTCGTGAGCACAATCGCCTGTCTGTGATGCGACAATTCGCCGTAAGTGTAGCGCTTCCATGGAGCGCACTTTGTTCCGGCCGAAGGGACTCTTTTCCAAAGAATGGCGTTCGATCACTTCGATTGACTTGTTCGAACACAGGCTGGAGACGAGGTTGAGGACGGAATTACAAAAACTACGTGATCCCCGTTCCGCACACGAGGAGATTGCATCGATGCAGAAGGCGAGTGAACTCTCATCGGTTCTAGCTTCACCCACACCCGAACGGTGGCGTAGTGGGCGTTTGAAAGGGTGAAGCTCCACGACGCCACCAAGGAAACGAACGACAATGGGCCGCATACTCCTTTCACCTGGGGTGCCGAAGCGCACCGTGCTGTTGTTAGCAACTTAAAATGTCCGGTTTTCTTAGCACGTGATGTGTCCGCTTTTCGAGCGGCGAGGGTAGGAGAACATACGGAGCGTGTTCTGCCCATAAGCTGGAATGGTGTTCACACTAAGGACAGTCGGGCCGCCTCACCTGTCGGGAAGAACGATGCGAATCAATCACTTGGGACGAATCCGAGGGTTGGTGTTCGAGATGCATATATTCTATCGGAGTCGCACGCCCTCAAATCCTGTGCCACTCGACGACCCATGCGTGTGCATTCCATCCTGAGTACCCCCCTAAGCCCGCCACGTGGGTTCTCGCTTAGCTTGATTGCAGCGTCCTGCATCTTGTTGGTAGGGCAAGCCCTCGTGATTGCCACAGTGGGCCACCGGACGCCGGGTCCTATCCTTTCTGAGGTGACCCTGCTTGCTCTGGGCCTGATTTGTATTCTGGCTTGCACGGCGGCATTTCGGCGATCCAGTGGCATTGCACGATATGCTTGGCGGTTGCTCGCGGTTACGTTCGTCGTGTGGGCGGTCGCACAAGTGCTCGCCGTTTACCTCGATATCTCTGGCGACCACTCCCTAGACAGTCTCGATGAGATCATCTTCTTCTTATCAGTACTTCCGTTTGGCATGTTGCCCTTCCTCGACCCAGATGGTGAACCAAATCACTTCGACAGACTGCACATTCTGGACTTCGTCCAAGTCGGTATTCTTGCAGTGTCGATCTTTCTCTGCTTCTCCCCGAGAATGTGGTCGCCGGCCACTGCCTTCCGTATCGGCCCCATCTTATGGTCGCGAAATATCGCCTTTGATGGACTCTTGGTAGCAACGTTTGTTGTTCGAGCTTTGCTTGCGAAGTCGAGAGCCGTTCGCTCATTGTTTGTGCGGATGGCATTGTTTTTAACTCTGTCGGGGATCGCTGATTCCTACTCCTTAAACCCGAAATCCGATCTGCAATCGGGGGGCTGGTTTGACCTGATATGGGCCGCGTTGCTTGCGATTCCCATTCTGATAGCAGCCACATGGAAGAGCGAGAAGGAGGGCCAAACAGATGGCTCTCCCAAGTTCCAGACCATCGTTGTTAGCCAAGTCTTCCCGCTGGCCTACCCACTGATTAGCTTCTTTGTCCTAACTCGCGTTAATCGAGCCTACCCCACACTGTCTACGATACTGTTCGCGCTCGCCTTCATGACTTTTGCGGTGCGTGTGCTGGTCATCCAGCATAGGCAAGGGCAAAGCAAAGAAGCACTGCTCCAGTCAGAGATGGCGTATCGCCTTCTATTTGACAGCAATCCGCTTCCGATGTGGGTCTTTGAACGTAAGACTCTTAAGTTTCTGGCCGTGAATGAGGCCGCATCTCGACAATATGGTTTTTCAAGTCAGGAATTTCTGACGATGACAATCGCGGACGTCACGCCCGAGGAAGAAATCCCTGATGTGTTGGAAGCCACCGCCAAGCCAATTAACGGACTTCAGGAAGCCAAGCTTTGGAGACACCGGAAGAAGAACGGCACCGTCATCGATGTCGAGATTATTGGTCATGACCTTGATTTTCATGGAATCGAAGCAGACTTGATAGCAGCACGGGACATCACTGACCGCATGGTCGCGGAACAGCGGGTCCAATACCTAGCCTACTACGATGCGCTGACGGGACTACCCAATCGGACTCTTCTTCTGGATCGACTGGCAAAGGCACTCGCTGCCGCTTGTCGTCAAAACAATAAACTCGCCCTTCTGTACCTCGACCTCGACAGGTTCAAAGACATCAACGACTCACTGGGGCACTCGGTCGGCGACCTCTTCCTGCAAGAAGTTGCAGGGCGGCTTAAGAGATGGGGGCGTGAACAGGATACCGTCGCCCGGCTAGGGGGGGACGAATTCCTGATCATGTTGACTGATGTAAAGGACATCCCTGACGCCGCGGTTGCGGCCGAGCGGCTTATGGATGCAATGACCGCTGAATTCGTCGTTCAGGGTCACACTCTCGGCGTTAGTTGCAGCCTTGGCATCAGCGTTTTCCCAGAACACGGTGCCGATGGCGTAACCCTGATCAAGAATTCTGATGCGGCCATGTACAGCGCCAAAGAAAGTGGACGTAACAACTTTCGGTTCTTCACCGAGGACATGAATGCGCAGGTTGCGGAGCGATTGGCCTTGGAGCACAGCTTGAGGCTTGCACTCCCCCAAAATGAACTTTTTCTGATGTATCAACCACAGATAGATATTGCCACTGGAAGGATCATCGGACTGGAAGCACTCCTTCGCTGGCAGCATCCGGAATTGGGTCTTGTGCCCCCTGACAAGTTCATACGCATTGCCGAGAACAGCGGGCTGATCGTGCCAATCGGTGAATGGGTGCTCAAGACAGCCTGCTCTCAAGCCCGGAAGTGGCAAAATGAAGGTCTGCCTTTGGTGACAGTAGCGGTAAATGTATCAGCGGTTCAGTTTCGGCAAGAAGGCTTTTGCGAGCTCATCAGAAGGGTCCTTCATGAGACTGGTCTCGCCGCGCAATATCTTGAACTGGAGCTAACAGAAAGCTTGCTACTAGCCAATGCGGACCTGATGTTATCAGTTCTTCGGGAACTAAAGGCCATAGGGCTGACGCTGGCGATTGACGACTTCGGAACAGGCTACTCCAACTTCACATCCTTGAGACAGTTTGGGTTTAGCAAACTCAAAATCGACCGCTCGTTTATTCAGGATGTAGCCGTGAATACCGATGACGCGGCGATCACAGCCGCAGTTATCAGCATGGCAAAGAGCCTGAGGCTCAAGGTGATTGCGGAAGGGGTTGAAGACGAAGCGCAAATGTCGTTCCTGCGGGCACATCATTGTGACGAGCTTCAAGGCTACTATTTCAGCAAGCCTTTGGCAGTTGACAAAGTTGCTGACATACTGCGAGGCGACCCTAACAAATCGCAAGCGGAGCCCATGCCAGTAGGAGACAATCGTGACAACAAACCTCATGAGGTACGAATTTCACTTATGTCCATAGCACTTGCACTTTTGGTGTCCGCCGATCCAGTTACAATTCAGCAGTTCAGCCTTGCCCTGCGAGAATTGTCTATCTCGCCGGATACATGTAAGGACGCGGTAAGCGCGGGTCTTCTCCTGAAGCGTCGAAAATTCGATGCCGTTATCGTTGATCTCCAACTCGGAGAGCAGTCAGGACTGATTCTGGACGAAGTGCATCTTTCCGCTTCGAACCGAACTGCGGTGAGCTTCGGCATCGGCAACAGTGATGCGGAAACTACAGTAGCTTTCCGGAAGAAGGCGCAGTTTGTCTTTGAGAGACCTCTTTCACCTCAGTCAATCCACAAAATCCTCAATCCTGCTTATGGGCTCATCCTGAGAGAACGGCGGCGGTATTTTCGCTGTCCGATCTCTCTTCCTGTCATTATCCAGAGGGAAGGCGGGCAGGAAATTCGGTGCGACAGCGTAAATGTCAGCGGAGGGGGGATGGCGTTGAGCACGCAGGTTCCGATGGCTCCCGGAGAAAATGTCCGCGTCCAGTTCACTCTGCCGGATCACGAAGCACCAATTGTGGCGGAATCGACGATCTGCTGGTTGAAAACGGGCCATCTGGGAGTTCGCTTCGCGTCCGTGGCGGACTACCACAATTCCGAGCTACAGGCGTGGCTGTCACAAAAGCTGGAACAGATACTCCCGGAATTCGTTGCCGACCAATTCCGAAAGGCAGAACGCGGCTCCAAATGAAGCGATCATCCTCGTTGCCGCCGTCCGATTCGCCGCTGACCATGATGTTCCTGGGCCAATATGTGAGTTCGCTGATGCAGGAAACAATCACCTACCGCAAACTGCCCTACGGCGGACTAGCTCACGAGATGTCGATCCCGGAACTGGTGCTGCGCGATGCGGTCGAGGGCAAGATGGGGCTGACTCGCGGACAGTGGGTCAAGTTTGGCCGTTTGCTGGGTGTGCCAACAACGTATGAGCTACGACCCGGCGAGCGGGATGGTAGGCCCTGCTGGGAAATCTGCTTTCCGCCCGTTTCTCTCACGGCGAACAGGACGTAGATCGCGATCCCACTTTGGTCGGCACGCATTAGCTCGACCCATTTCAACGACCTATCCCGAGAGGAAAACGAAAGCGCCCCGGACTCATCGAGTCAACTAGACGCTCATTCGTTCGATCAGCCCTCCCCCGAAAGCTGCTCTCACCCACTCTACGTTCTGCTCCGGGCTAGCGCAATGACCCGTCGTAATCCGACTCGTTACCCAAAGTCAGCCACCGCTGCACCGTGCGGAGATCGACCCCTGCCCAGAGACATCGCGTTGCAAACGTCGCGCGGAACTTGTGAAGCCAGAAGTCGTCTTCGTCGAGCGTCGCACGCTCTGCAACGGCTTTCAGGCAGTCGAGAAAGTCGAGCTTTGGATTGCATCCGGCAGTCGGAAACACCAAGTTGCAGGCCTTGTTTGCATCGGAACCCTTCTGCTCGCTTCGGGCCGAATGAAGCTGCCGGAACTGGGTTATTTACCAACAACGTGTCGAAAGGCACGGAGCCGCTGGTGGCAAAGGGTCACGACGTGACATTCTGGTCTCAAAACCACAAGCACTTTCGTAATGTGGCGTGCTCATCTGGACGTGCCCAACAGTAGGTCTGATCCTCGATAGTAGTATGTGGCACTTGCTGTAAGGCGGATCAGCCGATCCTCCCTACTATCCATTCTTGCGCACAGACGAGCTTGCGAAGAAATTTGGTCGGTTCTTCATGATCAAAATGGTGCGGGCTACAGGGAGAATCCTCCACTCTCGATGTGGGAGTCTAGTAGCACGTCCGAAATTGGCCTTTGTATTTGGTTTTCTCGCGACGGCCGTCGCCGGTCTTGGCTGCTCTCTCTTGGTTTCAGCGGAATCAGGTTGACGAAGCCCTCTCTGCCCAAGTGATTCTCAATCAAATTGCAGTTGTTACGCGAGAGATCAACACTCTTACGTTGACAGCCTTACGACAGCAAAACCTGCCCCCCAAAGCGGAAACCGAAATGCGGGCTGCAAGACAGGCACTGCCTAAAGTAGTACTGGCGGCACGCCTGCATGCTTATCACACCTCTGCCCTAGAGGCAGTCTGGCCCGTGTTAGACAACTGCCGTACGTCGGCCTGGCCCGGCAATGGATCCTGATGGAACTTGGGGACTTTGACGAGGCCAAGCAGGCTGATTTCCAGGCGGTCAGACCGCAGTTCGACCTGCTGCCGCACCAAGTGCAGATCGCCATTGAAGCCGAGGACAAATGGGCCCAAGGTGTTGCGCTGGGAGCGCTGCCTACAATCTGGTGCGAATGCGAAACTTGGCCTTGCAGGTCCGGCGCCCTAAGTCGGGGGCCCACCTGTGTCAGCAGCATCGAGTTAAATCCAGAGATCACGAAAGTACCGAAAATCAAACCGTTCGACATCCTCCACGATGAACAACGGAAAGAAAAAACACGCTGCGAATCAATTCTTCAGCAGCCTGCTAGAGGCACAGTCAAGGGAATCCGTGTTGCCACGGTTGCGTATTCTCCGACCTGGAAATCCTTGGACCTCAGCTACGGAACGCGACAGATCGATTTTGCGAACCGCCGCCTCTTAGGCAGAATTACAAAGAGACGCTGAAAATGTCGCGACTCGGAATCGCTGCTCCAGTTCCCCTCCGATAGGACCTGACGGTAGTGCCTCAAAACTGAGGCACCACCGACCTGATACCTCTCTTCCTTGATGCAAGAGCCTATACTATCATTATGAGAAGGCGAGACTTGCATGCTGTCATGGGATGTTTCTGACTCCCGGCGGTCCTTTTCACCGGGTGAGCAGGTTCACTTCGGGATTTTCAACTCATCCCGATTGCCAGACTAGTACTCTTTGAGGGGCGGATCAATGAAGCCCGCTACGCTGCCAACTCTAAAACTATTGGCAATTGACGATGATGCCCAGAATCTCGAAATCATTAAGGTGACGCTCAAGCGCCAAGGGCTAGAAATCATCACGTCGCAAGATCCGGAAGAGGGGTTTGCGACATTCCTGCGAATCCGGCCGAGAATTGTCCTGCTTGACCTGGTGATGCCGAAGGTGAGCGGGATTGAAATATTGGAACGCATCGTGAGTGTTGATCCCGGCGTGGATGTGATTTTGATTACAGGGCACTATTCTGCAGAATCGGCGGTAGAGGCGATTCAGAAGGGTGCCTGTGACTACCTGACGAAGCCATTTGATATCGAGAAACTCCGGTCACGGATTGCCACTTTGCTAGAAGAGGCTGAGGAGCGACGAAGAGCTTTGTGCCTGGATCAAGAGCTCATTGATGCGTATCAATTCGAAGGCATGGTTGGACGCAGCCCCCTTATGCTTGAGGTTTACGCAAAAATACGAAAGATCGCCCCGCATTTCAGAACTATTTTGGTAACTGGAGCCACGGGAACTGGCAAAGAACTCGTGGCCAAAGCGTTGCATCGGCGATGCCCAGCCTCACGAGGGCCGTTTGTGATTTGTAACTGTTCCGCACTTGTGGATAACCTCGTTGAAAGCGAGCTGTTCGGCTATGTCCGAGGGGCGTTTACGGGCGCCACTCAAGACAGAGTTGGCATGTTCGAACATGCTGACGGCGGAACAATCTTCATGGATGAGATTGGGGAGCTCGCGCTTGCGGCGCAAGCCAAATTGTTGCGGGTCATCCAAGACCACCAGGTGCAGCGTGTGGGCTCACCGACTGCACGCAATATCGATGTGCGCGTAATCGCAGCAACCCATCGCAACTTGAAAACCATGGTTCGGGAGGGTGGGTTTCGGGAAGACCTCTACTATCGACTGGCGGTTGTGGAAATTCCCCTGCCAGTCCTGGCAAAGCGGCGCGAAGATTTGCCTCTACTTGAAAGGTATTTCGTCGAGAGATTCTCCCACGAATACCATAAGCCGATCTCTGGACTTGTCAGACGGGCGCAGATCCGATTGGCAACCTATCCCTGGCCGGGGAATGTCCGGGAACTCGAGAACGTGATTGGCAATGCCTGCATGATGGCGGACGGAAACTTGATTGACATCGGCGACCTGCCCGAGAGGCTGCGGGGACCGTTGAGCGAAGACCTGGGAGGAGATGAGGCTAATCTGACTCTCGACGAGTTGCAACGCCGACATATCTTGCGGGTGCTGGAAAATGTCGGCGGCAATAAAGCGCGAGCGGCAGAGGTGCTGGGCATCGGTCGGGCAACCATCTATCAATTGTTGTCAAGAATTCAAGAATGGAGATTGAAGAATCCCCAAGGGTTAGCATAGCTAACCGGAACTCGGTCCCGAGCCCTATCCAGCGTTTTCCAGATGGCCAGCGACGTTGCGACCATAGAAACACAATACGCAATTCGCGGGGATTGATGTACACAAGAAAGTGTTGATGGTCGTTGTCGTGGATGCGAGGACACCGGAAGAGAAACCAGCGCGGCGGCGATTCGTCACGATGCCGAGCGAGCTGCACCGCCTTTTGACGTGGTTGCGGGAGCAAGGAGTGGAAGAGGCGGTGATGGAGTCGACTGCCCAGTACTGGCGATCGGTGTGGATGGAACTGGAACCCCACATGCGTTTGCACTTGGCGCAGGCGTTTTCCAACCGTGCTCCACGTGGGCGTAAGCATGATTTCAAGGATGCCGAGCGGTTGGTGCGCCGATTGATCGCCAACGAGCTGATTTTAAGTTTTGTGCCCAGCGGCGAACAGCGTATCTGGCGGAGCATGACCCGCATGAAGCTGCAACTCACGCGCGATCGAGTACGACTGCAGAACCAGATCGAGTGTTTGCTGGAAGAAATGCGGATCAAGCTGTCGATTGTGGTCAGCAATCTACTGGGCGCCAGCGGGTTGCGCATTCTGCATGCTTTGGCCAACGGAGAGACCGACCCGAACAAGTTGGCACAACTGGGTGGCGAGCGGCTGCAGTGCACCGAGGAGCAACTGGTCGATGCTTTGACGGGAAGAGCACAGCCCGTGCATGGGGAGATGTTGGCTTTGCAGCTACAGCGACTGCAGTTGATCGATCAGCAAATGGCGCGGCTCAATAGCATGATCGCGGCAGCCATGAAGGCGCATCAAGACGCCGTGATTCGACTGGCGGAAGTGCCCGGTCTGGGAGTGGATTCTGCGCAGCAGATCATTGCTGAAGTAGGGGCCCAGGCCAGTACGTTCCCCTCGGCGGCGGAGTTAACGTCGTGGGTGGGAACCTGTCCCGGCAAGGAGGAAAGCGCGGAGCAGAACCACAGCAGCCGCTCCGCGAAAGGCAATAAATATCTGCGCCGCGTGCTGAACCAAGCAGCACACGCTGCTGTGGCGATGAAAGGCAGTCATTTTCAGGCCGTGTTCCGGCGTCTGCTGCCCCGCCTAGGCTATCAGTCCGCCATCTGGGCCGTTGCCCATCGGCTCTGTCGTGTGGTTTGGAAGATCTTGCATGAAGGGGTGCGATTCATCGAGCAAGGCCACGAAGTCGGTCCCCGAGAAAAGAAGAAACGTGCTCAGATGCTGGCGCGAGCCCTCCGCAAGCTCGGGTATGAGGTAACCATCACCGCCATAAAGCAACCTGCGGCCAACCCTGCTGTCTAGGTCCTAGGGCAGGATTTTCGACGGAGTGCACTCGGGATTTCTCGCCAATCGCCTTGCCTAGACATACCTCAAGCTTAAGTGTCTAGCATGTCCCATTCTTCACCGAGAACCCAGCGGATCGCTGAGAGCTTCCCGCTCAGGAAACCCCAGTCCCAATCAGTTTTCATATTGTCCATCAAACTTTTCTTGCCGAACCTTGTCTCCGCTTCTCGCTTCCCCCTGAGCATACCCTTGATGATGAATTGTGAAAGAGATCAATCGGCGGCAAGCTGCGGGCGACGATATGCACTACTCCACAGTCAAGTCCGGGTGCTTTGTACCGGCTACGACGGGACCGAAAGACGTGTATACCATTTTGTGTACCACCGTGACCGCGAATTCAGGTTAAGGAGCGTCAGGACGCTTTTTGAGCCACAACAAAACCCGCTGATTTAGCGGGCTTTAGCGGATGATAGCTGGTAGCGCTACCGGGAATCGAACCCGGGTTTGAAGATTGAGAATCTTCCGTCCTAACCCCTAGACGATAGCGCCGCTGGTTCAGATTTTACCATTAAAACCCGCGAGATCAGCGGCTTGTGTCCGTGTCCGCCGACCCCGCCGTTCTTGCTTGCTAGCGCCCGTTAGCTCCAAAAAGCGCGTGCGCTGGTATACAAGGCGGTATACAAGGATTGGAGACATGTTGTCGGTGAATCGTCATCCGGGCAAATGAAAGTGCTGTTTCTTGAGCAACCGCAAACTTGTGGCAGCAGCATGACTTTACCACGGCAACGGAACGATTTCGAATGGTGCGATTTCCGGAACATGGACGTGCTACGACGACCCGAGTAACGCTTGTCAACCCGGTGGGTTTTCGGCACCTTCACTGGAAGCAAGCAGCAGTAAGGGTCGCGTGACGTCGGTCGCGATAGCGATCCGGTTCGGCAAACTCGCCGCAGGTGCGCTCGTCGCGTCCGCCAGCCACAAACCAAGTTTTGTTACAGGTCGGCGTCGCGGGCTGGTCCAGGATTTCTCCGCGACAGCAAGGTTATGGCAGCTTAGGATCAGCGCCGTAATCAGCGCCTGGCTTTACTGGACTGTGGACGGCTTTCAGGAAACGAGCTTCTGTCCCGTTAGGGGCCTTTGTCGGAAGCTGTACCTGCATAGGCGGTCGCGGGATGCGCCGTCGTCCGTTCATCGTTGCGGTTGCCCTTTGCGTTAGCCTCCGCCGAATACAAGCCGAGCTTAATGAGGCGTAAGCGCGCATGCTGACAACGCGCGCGAAACTCCATGTCGGAACAAGGCAGAGGCTCATTTTCCGGCAACACAATCTCAGAGACGCCGTAGTTACTGCCTAAACTCGACAGTTCCGTAAGTCCCCCAATCACCTGGGTTCCCCATACCCAACGCCCACAGTCGGCTCCTCCATTGGTGTCAATCAGGCCAGCACAGGCAATTCGCTGATCGCGCAGGAACAGCAGCGCCAGTTCGGTTCGTTCCGAAGTACCCAGCACGAAGACTCGTCGCGCGTTCCCGTGGCTCGGGCCCCAGCCGTCCAGAGAGTTGCGGAAGAGTGAAAATGACTCTCGAATCGCCAAAAGCAGGGCCCACGAGAAAACCGCATCCAGGACAAACACGACCCGAGAAAACCCGGTAAAACGATAAACCGCGATCAGGAGGAGAACGGTTGCGGCCTCTCCCGCCAGTGTGGCCTTCGCCAGTCGGTACGGATCGGTTTTGGATCCGCGCCACCAGGAATGCCGGTACACCCTGCATCCCCAAAGGCAAACAAACTTCAAAGCCAACACCGTCGGCCAGGTCCGGAAAAACAGGTCCATATCGGAGCGCGGCACGTTGGCGCGAAAGCGCAGGACATAGGCCAGGTAGTAAGCCAACGATAGAGCTACAGGATCCAGAAGGAACGCCAGTGCGTCACGGGTGAGGAGGCGCCGCAACAGAGTGCTGTTCGGGTGGGGGGAGTTGGCTGCATCAACAGCCATCGTGTCCGAGCGGAAAAGATGGATTCCAAAAAGAAGCAGAAAGAGAAACCAGAATCCGATGAGACGAAGGGCGCGCGAATAAAGGATATGGCGTGCTACCAGGGCGACCGCCCCCGAGGCAATGGAGAGCAGGCTTAGCAATAAAACAGCACTGCGTTCGTTTAACCCCAACTGCACCAAACGATGGGAACT
>Ga0209517_10005022_pt1 | contig 17024 bp, 15 predicted proteins | sample PeaSoiMetSII2010_FD_187695 | JGI IMG/M metagenome (GOLD analysis project Ga0209517, IMG submission 187695) | Peat soil microbial communities from Weissenstadt, Germany - SII-2010 (SPAdes) (version 2) | ecosystem: Environmental > Terrestrial > Soil > Wetlands > Peat | place: Germany...
CCCACATCTGCACAGCCTCGACGGCGGCTGCGAGTTAATCTCGGAGCTAAACCAAAACCGGGAAACTCCAGTTATCAATGGTTGAGAAATCGGGGGCAGGTCACAAGCTTGGTCTTATGTGCGGACAGATTGTCCAGGATGATGTGCTTGTGCCTGGGGCAAAGCGAGACGACTTCCTTCTAGTCAGCCACACTGACAACAGTGAACTTGCATGGATAGGCTTACAATGAGTCATATCTCTTGGATCTAATGATGAGGATTAGAACACTTTCGCAGTATCTACAGGATGTTGCGGCATGGAACTTTCGAGTATGGGTCTATTCTTGCCTAGTTCTGTTTTTCTGTGGATGCTCGTCTCGACTTGAAACACCGCTCCCCAATGAAGTTTCTATACAGCCGAAGGAAGCCTGTGCTGAGCCGGGAGAAGTTGTCAGCTTCAGCGTCAATATTCCTGCTGATGATGTCGAATGGCAATTGTCTCCGTAAGCGTCCCGAGTTCCCCTCTGGCATGGAGTTGGGTGCGACCCGGACTATGCCGTCATGGGTGTTGCAGAGGAAGCAGTTGGGGTACGGCCGGTCCGCCGGTGGCGGACGGTATCGGAGAAGCGGCGCATAGCGGAGCTGACCTTGGAGCCGGGTGCGAGTGTGGCGCTGGTGGCTCGTGCGCACGGAGTGAACGCGAACCAGGTGTTCAAGTGGCGTCGCGCACTGAAGCGGGGCGAGCTGAGCGAGCCGGCGGCAGCATCGACGGCGCTCCTTCCAGTCACGTTGTCTGCTCCCAGTGAATCAGCCAACGGGACTGGAGAAGTTGGTGTGAAGAGCCAGCAGACACCGGGCGGCGCGATTCACATCGAGTTTCCTGGCCGGGCCATGATCAGTGTGGAGAGCGGCGCTGATCCGGCGTTGTTGAGATCGATCCTGGAGAGTTTGCGCAAGTGATCGAACTGCGCACCGGAACGAGGATATGGATCGCCGCCGGCGTGACCGATATGCGTCGTGGTTTCGATGGCCTGAGCGCGAAGGTGCAGACGGTGCTCAACGAGCAGCCGTTCTCGGGTCACGTCTTCGTTTTCAGAGGACGCCGTGGCGACATCGTCAAGCTTTTGTGGTGGGACGGAGATGGCCTGTGCCTGTTTGCCAAGCGTCTTGAACGAGGACGATTCATCTGGCCGCAGGCCACGGAAGGAACTGTTTGTCTGTCGCGTGCGCAGCTTTCGATGCTTCTGGAAGGCATCGATTGGCGGAGACCTGAGCGCACCTGGTCGCCGCAGCTCGCGGTATGAGTGACAAGTGTGATTCCCCTGTATTCATGCGGGTTTCGTACCAGTTTTCCTCGCATCTTCATGGCATACTGCGGGCATGGATTGCGCACCGCTCCCCGATCTCGATTCACTCGATGTTGAAGCGTTGAAGGCGCTGGCCATTCGACATCGAGTTGAGATCGCCGCCCAGAGAGCCGAGATCGCAGCCAGGGATGCGGAGATCGCAATCCGGGAAGCTGAGATTGCATCCAGGGATGCGGAGATCGAACAACAGCGCCAGACGCTTTCAGAGGAGCTGGCGGAACTGCGGCGAGCCAGCAGCGAGCAGATCGAGCATCTGAAGCTGGTCATCGAGAAGCTGCGGCGCAGGGTGTTCGGCATCAAGAGCGAGAAGATCGTAATTCAACTTGAGCAGCTGGAACTTCATCTGGAAGAGCTGGAGTCCTCGCAGGCCGAGATGGACGCCGCCGTGGTGCGAGTTCTACCGGCTGCGGAACCTAAGACGAGATCCCGGCGCAAGCCGTTGCCCGAGCATCTGCCGCGGGAGGTTGTCAGCCACGCTTTTCACGGTGACTGCTGCCCCGACTGCGGCGGCCAGTTGCGCCAGTTCGGCGAAGATGTCTCCGAACAACTGGAGTACATCCCCGACAGCTTCAAGGTGATTCGCCACGTGCGGCCGAAGTTCGCCTGCAGCGGCTGTGAGCGCGTGATTGAAGCGCCCGCGCCATCCCGTCCGATTGAGCGTGGCCTTGCCGGACCAGGGCTGCTGGCCCACGTGCTGGTTTCGAAATTCGCAGATCACTTGCCCCTCTATCGACAGTCAGAGATTTACGCCCGCCAGGGAGTTGAGATTGAGCGCTCCACGCTGGCGGGCTGGGTAGGCGGAGCCAGTGAGTTACTCTCTCCGTTGATCGATGCGATTCAGAAGCACGTGCTCGCAGGAGCCAAGCTTCACGCTGACGATACACCGATGCCGGTGCTTGCCCCTGGCAGTGGCAAGACCAAGACTGGACGTCTCTGGACCTACGTGCGTGACGACAGGCCCGCGGGTGAAGATACCGCGCCCGCTGTCTGGTTCGCGTACTCGGAGGATCGCAAAGGCGAGCATCCGCGGCAGCATCTGAAGAACTTCAGGGGCGGCCTTCAGGCGGACGCCTACGCAGGGTTCCATCATCTGTACGGCGATGGCGCCATTTATGAAGTCGCTTGCTGGGCGCATGCACGCCGCAAGTTTCACGAGATCCATGTCATTCACGCATCACCTGCAACAACCGAGGCTCTGGCCAGGATCGGTGCTCTCTACGCGATTGAAGACGAGGTGCGCGGCAAGCCCGCCGATCTAAGGCTGAGTGTTCGTCAGGCGCGAGCAAGGCCGCTGCTTGAGGATCTGCGTAAGTGGATGGAGAAGGCACTGCGTTCGCTGTCAGCGAAGAGCGAAACCGCGGCTGCGATTCGATACGCGCTCTCGCGCTGGCGTGCCCTTACGCGATACACCGAAGACGGATTATTGGAGATCGACAACAGCGCAGCCGAGCGAGCTCTGCGGGCCGTGGCTCTTGGACGGAAGAACTATTTATTTGCGGGTTCCGATTGCGGTGGAGAACGGGTCGCCGCCATGTACAGCCTGATCGGATCGGCAAAGCTGAACGGCCTCGATCCGGAGTTCTATCTCCGCACCGTGCTCGCCCAGATCGCCGACCATCCCATCAGCCGCATCGAGGAACTGCTGCCCTGGAACCTCGCCCTGTCTATACAGACCCAATCCTCCCAGGCCGCTTAGACACACTCATCAGGTGCCCACCAAAAAGGTAGTGGGCACTTCATGAGAGGACTCCTCAACTAAATCAAGAGGGGAGATCGGGACGCTTACTCTTTACCCAAGGTCTAGTCTGTATCTCCAGAGCATCTCGCGCGGTATTTGCCGCGGATTCAGCGGCTTTGGCAGATTTAATTTGGGCGCTGGTTTGATTGATCATTTGGCTCATCGTGCGATCAAACTGACTCATGTCTTTATCCAGCGTATTTTGAGTTTCAGTCAATTGCTGGTGGGCAGTCTCCGTAGAATTCTCCAATTCATTGAATTGCTCGTCAGCGATCCATGCATAGATTGCAGCGGCGGAGAATGCGAGCCAAGTCCCGACTGTAAGCCACCTCTGCATTCGGAGATTCTCCCGGTGGCGGCGGTCCTGATTGGTCTCAGCGGCAGCTTGTTCGTCTGGCGTTGGTCGCAAACTTGCTATAACTTTTCGCGTCTTTTCCCTCTCACTTTGTTGGGATTGTTGTTCTTCTACGTGTTGGTTGCGTATGGAGGTGGAACTCTCCTGGATCGTCTGCCGTAGGGAAGCGAGGTCTGCTTTAAGATTCTCAAAGAATTCTCTGAAGGCTTTGAACTGATGAGGCCGCAAAGGCATACCAGACCCTCGGAATTGAAAGGAAGCACAACACAGGGGAGATGAAACACGAATACCACGAAGGCCCCAAGGCTGGCGAGAACCTTAAGAAACTGGCTACGGCTGTCTTTCAGACCCCCAAGGTTGCGAAGCCCAAAAGGCAGCCCAAGGCGAAGCCTACAAGCCGTAAAACGAATGGCAGTGATAGGGCCTAGAATGGTTCCTCTTGCCCCGTCCCTGCCTCCGGGTGGCACACGGCGTCCGCGGGTGAGTTGACCTGAAAAGTAACCGCCGCGGCCAGCGCTGTGCGAGCCTGCGTCGAATGTGCAGAACAACACGGATCGGCAATCTCGACGCGGCGATTCTTCGCCCTGCCGGCGTCGTTCCCGATGACTGGCCGCTAATTCCTGCGCTATGTTCTTTCGCTCTCCAGAGCCCGCAACGTGGGCGGTATAGGCTAGCCCCAGTCGCAAGACTGGGGAATGAATGCACAGCTCGACGTGCCAGCCCGCTTCAGCGGGCGTAAGAACTCCGTTTCTGCCAAGCAACGCAAATGGACGGCTCGGCGACCATGTCCTTTGTCCGCTCACGGGCCCCCACCACGTGCCGAGTGTTGTAGGATACGCACATCGGTCCTTCCCCTTTTCGCTTCATACCTACTCTCAAATCTCGTCAACAGTCGGGCCCTGCCGAAACCCGGAGGGACAGATGACTCAAGCAACGGACGACCGCAACCTCAAAGTGCTTGTTGTCGATGACGAACGGCTCATTGCCGACTCACTCACGATGATCTTGGGCAAATCTGGATTTGACACGCGCGCCGCGTACAGCGGCGAAATGGCGGTTGCGATGGCCCGGAACTTCTGCCCGGATATGCTGATTACCGACGTTGTCATGCCCGGCATGACGGGAATAGAAGCCGCGATCCAGGTCCGCGACATGCTGCCCGCCTGCAAGGTCCTGCTCTTTTCCGGCCAACTGGCGGCAGAGGGCCTCGTTCAAATGGCGCGTGAACGGAATCAGGAGTTCGAGCTGATCTGCAAGCCGATTCACCCGGAAGAGCTGATTGCCAAGCTGCAAAGTGTCCTGTGCGTCTGAAGGGCCACATGGCCGAAGGCGCACGCCCCGGAAAACAATACCCGCTCCCCTGGGGCTTCCTTTGTCTGGCCGGGTCGAGGGTGCGACGCGTGGCGCGGTCCGCCGGGTGGTTGCACTCGCACGGTGTCCGGCTCTTGAGCCCGCAACGCGTGTGGCCAAATTGGACGCCTCAGCCTGCTTCAGCGGGCGAAAGAACCGATCTCTGCTCTCTGTTCTCTCGCGCTCTGGCGTGCCAAAACGCGTCAAAATGAGGCTCAAATCGGCGTTTTAGAGGTCAAATAATTGCATTTAATTGCAAATAATTCCACTTTCGCGAAATTATATGGTGCGCTTTGCTCTATTTCGCAACCTGCGAAGGTTACATTTGCATGCAAAATGGCACCTGGAGAGGTCATTGCGTCGTAGAATCGCAACCTCTGGTGGTTACATTTTGATGCAATTCGTAACCACTTAAGCGAACGTTTCACGTGTGCAACGCACCACTTGAGCGAACATTACACATGATTCCAGGCACGTTACAGCCTCGACGCTGAAAAGCTGCACTGAAAGCAGTGCGACAGCGATTCAGTTGTCAGTCTGGCTGAGCGGCGACGGCTGGTTGAACGGCGATGGCTACCGGAGTCGGGATGGTGTAAGGCGAGCCCGGCGCTTCGCTGGCCGTTGTATTTGTAACGCTAAACACGTGAAGCTTGCCCGGACTTACCGAGTTCGACCCGTACGCGGCTCCGGTCAGGGTGAATGCGTATAGATGGTTGCTGTTATCCCACGACATCCCGCTGATGCTGTCGGCTGTGAGCAGGCTGGTAAAGCCGGTGATCGAGTTCGCCCCGTTGAAATGGAATACCTGCAGCCCGCCAACTCCGCCCACCGCAAGAAGCGTGCCCGAGGAAGAGATCTCAAGATCGAGAGGGGTGGTGACGGACGTCGCCGGCATGGTCGCATACGTGTCGTTCGTGCTCAGGTTGCCGTTTGCGTCGGCTGTATAGGAGGCGAGTTGAACCGGCTGAGGAGCACCGTTCACCGTGAAGTCGGGGTACTCCGCGATCGCGACGTGGTTAGCGGTGTCGGTGCCAGTGAGTCCGGGAGTGTAACCGTTGATCAATCCCAGGCTCGACCCGGGCGGCGCAGCCATCAAGTGCACAGATGTGAAAGAGCCGTTGCGGTCCAGCATGCCGTTGCTGCCGCGCTCGAAAGACATCACTGACCAATACATGCCGGGAAGGGCCGAATAAGCGAAGTCGTTCGTACCGAGGAACGCGATGTCGGACGAGCTGTTATAGCCGATGTTCACATTGCCGAGGTAGCTCAGGCTCCCGGTGGATTGATCGACGGCGAAGGAAGCAATCGCATTGTTGCTGGAGCAGTTGATATTGCCCACAGCCGCATACAGGGACTGCCCGCTGTGATCGAAAAGGAGACCCCCCATGCCGCCGCAGGTGGTGTCGATATTTGACCGATAACCGGCATCCTGTCCGTAGTTGAATTGAGTGGCCAAGGTAGGCGCGCCATTCAATGCGATGGTGTAGGTGTTGATGTCCGGTTGGGAATTGGCGGTCGCCATGAGGTACTTGCCATTCGCCGCGATCGATGTGACATCTTGATTAAAAGGCGAGCCCGGCACCGCCGTGAGTAGTCCGTTGGCATCGGCGGTGAAGGCAACAACCTGGTTCGGTGTGCCGCTGGTGGACTGGCTGACCACGTAGACAAAGGCCGCTGTCGAACCTGAGCCGCCGGGTTGGGGATTGCCGGGGCTGCCGAGATCGTTAATGATCGTGGTGCGGCCGCAGCCAATCAGCATGAACGGGAGGAGTGGCGCCGTTAGAGAAATAAGGACGAGACGCGGGATTCGCATAGGAAGCCTCCTGAAGCAAAAGGCACTTAAACCTCGCCGCGTTCAACAGGATCCGAGAAGCCCGCTTCCAGAATTTGTATTCATACGCTTGAATCAGGCCAGAGCCCGTTCGTCGAGCAGAAAGAAATATCGAATTTTAATGTCACGCAATGGCGAGACAAGGCGCTAGCCGTCGATGGTGAGGGTTCCGTGCAAACTGCAATCTAAAAATGAAACCGGGAAACTTCGAAACCCGGCATCAGCAAGGTTAGATGCATGCGCACGAGGCGAGATGTGTGCTTTGTTCGCGCCTCGTTACACAATGGTTGCGCGGCAAAGGCCTGCGCATTGTAGGGCAACGAGTTCAGGCGGTTTGCCAGTGCTCGGGCGAGAGGGTGACGGTGGCGCAGCCGAAGGAGTAGTTGTACCAGACGTGCTCGGTGTTGGGAGTGGCGAAGAAGCCTTCGAGGTTGAGCGCGGAGGCGACGCGCGTGATGAAAGAACGCTGGCCGTAGAAGAGCGTGAAGAAGCTGTCCCAATCGACGGTGAAGAGGAAGGAGTGGTCGCGGGCGAGGAGCGTGCCGCGCGTGGGAAACGGGATGGAACGCGTTGCCAAGTCGGCGATGGGAAGCGTGATGACGGGATCGGTGGCGAGGAATTCGGGGACGCAGATCAGTTCATCGGCGCCGGCGGCGGTGAAGGCCTGAAGCAGGTCGGACTGCAAGAGGGGCTCGAAGCGGCCTTCGACGGGCATCCAGACAGGCTGCGATTCGAGGAAGTTTTTGAGCGTGTCGCGGGCGAAGGGGTCGGCGAGGTGATCGGCGAGTGAGCCGATGGAGGTGAGCAGCGCCTGGTTGATGCGCGCGCAGGAGTTGAGGCCGGTGCGCGCGGCAGCCTCGGACCACGTGCATTTTGCGCCGTGTGCGAGGATTTGCGTGTCGCCCGGGTAGTGCCGCGTGGCGCTCCATGCGAGCGACTGCGGGACGCGCACGAAGGGATGCAGAACGATGAAGACGGATTCGAAGAGGTTGCCGTAGGCTTCAACCAGCGGGATGGTGTATGGCGGATAGGTGAATTGTTCGGATTGCACGAGGGGGATGGTAACAAAGAAAATGGGGCGTTGCTGTGATACGCGCCCGTCTACCGCCGTTGATCGCGATCCGCCTCGAGCGAAGTACGGCCGTCGGGAAGCTTCCAGCGGCGGGCCACGATGATGAACCACACAAAATTCGCCGCAGCCACAACCCAGGCGGCGCTATAGACCGGCCAAAAATAACGGTTCTTCAAGTCCATCAACGCCAGCGGAGCGGTGACGATCAACACTTCCAGGGCAGCGAATCCAAGGGCGAAGACAAACTTCGACCAACTCCACCTTCCAGCGCGCTTCTCTCGCTGGATGCCGGAGAGGATGATGACGCCCTGGAGCACCACGAAGACGATCCACCACATATCTGCAAACGCCTCCCTGTGATCCGTGGCAGCAGCGCTCGTCAACTGGCGCGGAGCTGGCGGCTGCGATCGAGGTGCTTTACCAAAGTTCGATGGACGGTGACAGTTCTATTTTGGTGTTCCATTGCCGTGGACCTGCGTCGTCTGGGTCCAGTTTCCGCTCAGCACCCCATTCGGATCCGAGTTCGGATCGTTGGTCTGATACCACTGCGATCCGTTAGTCCAGGTTTGTGAGTAGGCGCTCGAAACCTTGGCGAGGGTTCCATCGGAACCCATCACCGTCTGCTGATCGAGCGAGTAATCTACCCAGTCAGAAGCAGCCGTGCTCTGTGCATTCATCGACGCGTTGGCGTCGTTCATCGCGCTCTGAAACTGCGACTCCTGCTGTTGCATAAAGGCCTGATGCTCAGCCGCCGAACTCTGCATGATCTGCTGGAACTGCTGGTAGATCATTTTGCTCTCCTGCTGTTCCTGAGCCGTCAAGTTGGCTATTGCCTGGGCGCCTTGTCGCTGCTGGCGCAGCAACGCGGCCTGCGTCCATTGCGGGGAGTTCACGCCGTGCGGCAGATTGTTGCTGTCGACCAGTTGCACCAGCGCATCGAGTTTGCCCTGGGGAGCGGTGAGCACGTCGACTCTGGCCCAGCATGTGCCGCCGTAAAGGGCGTTGCTCATGGGCGTGCTCCGATCATTGTTCATTGTGCACTCCACCACCGTCCGCAGCCGCTCCTCGACCACAAACGACCCGTTCACCACCTCGATCCGCAACGCCGCCGTGTCTGCCGTGTTGCTGTTCCGCATGGCCGGCGGCGCGCTACTTTGCATTTGGTTCTTTTGTGCCGCCAGCCCCTGCGCCCATTGCTGATAAGCCGAGGAGATCGGCATGGTGCCCACCACGTGCACGCCACCCTGCATCGTTCCCAGGTAATACTGCAGGAAGGCGGCCGCCGAAATCTGGCCGGAGATATTCGCGCACCCGCTGTTCAACGTGCCTTTCGCGTTGGGGTGCCACTGCCAGCCGATCACGGGCTCAATCCGCATCTGCATCAAGCCATCGGGCGAGTAGGCGCGGAAGACGGGCCACGGCGAAAAGGTGCAGGCACTGATCATGGTGATTCCTTGCAGCTTCCAGCCGGCGGGAATCGTCAGAGTCGCCGAGACGATGTTGCTCAAGGACGGGTCGGTGATGGTTGCGGTGGTTAGCTGATTCGAGAGCGGCGAGGCGGAGACGTACGTCGCGGCCCCTGCTTTTCCACCTGGCTGTACTCCCGAACCACCGCTCGCCGTGGCAGCGGCTGACGTTCCCGAAGATGATTTGCAGCCCACCAGCAGAACCGCGATTGCGCAGAACACAGCAGTGCACCGACCAAACTTGCTCATCAATGGGGATCTCCTTTTTGGCGCCGAGTCTCTGCATTGTACCGTGCCGGTGATCGGTTGCGACAACAGAATCAAGATTTGTGGGAGCTGCGCTCAGGGCATGGAAGAGATGAGGTGATTGATTTCGCGCAGAACGTCGGTCTCGTTGCTTTGAAAAATATAGTGGCTGGTATTAGGCAAGAGAACAACGCGTGATCCGGGGATGCCTGCGCGGAGCGAGTGGTGGTTTCGGATGCGGGCTTCCTCGTATACCTGGAGAAGCCAGAAGTGTTCTATTCGCTGGTGAGAGAGCGGCAAAGATCCGCCGCGGCGGACGCCGCGAGGGTGGGGCACCCGTTTCCGGCAGGGAGCAGGGAATAAAATGCAGGGAAACGGGCGGGTGTGAGCGCCCGCCGGACGGTTGGGTTGGAAGGGGGGTGTGTGCGCGTTGTTGCTCTCATTGCCGGGGTAGCTTGCCTGCTGACGGTGCTGCTTGACGCGTTTCAGACCATCATCCTGCCACGGCGCGCGACGGGGCGTTTCCGGCTGACCCGCATTTTCTACATCGTTACCTGGATGCCATGGGGGTGGGCCGCGCAACGTCTACGCAATGCGCGCATGCGCGAGACGGCGTTCAGCTTCTACGGGCCGCTGTCGCTGATCTTCTTGCTGATGGTTTGGGCAACGGCGATGGTACTGGGCTTCGCGCTGGTCTTCTTTGCGCTGGGCAGCCCGTTCATCGATGCGGGGCGACATGCGGGTTTCCGCTCGGACATTTACGTGAGTGGAACGACAATTTTCACGCTGGGGCTGGGCGACGTGACACCGCTGGATCCCTGGTCGCGCGCGCTGGTTATTGTCGAGGCGGGCACAGGCTTTGGGTTTCTGGCGGTGGTGATGGGGTATTTCCCGGTGCTCTACAGCGCGTTTTCGCGACGCGAGGTGAGCATCTCGCTGCTGGATGCGCGCGCGGGCTCGCCGCCGACGGCCGCGGAGCTGATGCGCCGCCATTCGTACGAAGGCGCGGAGCAGGCGCTCATCATGTTGCTGATGGAGTGGGAACGCTGGTCGGCGGAATTGCTGGAGAGTCACATCTCGTATCCGCAGCTCTGCTACTTCCGTTCACAGCACACCAACCAAAGCTGGCTGAGCGCGCTTACGGCGATCCTCGATACGTCGGCGTTGCTGATCTCGGGCGTGCGCGGGCAGGAGGCGCGGCAAGCGCAGCTGACATTTGCCATGGCCCGTCACGCACTGGTGGACCTGGCGCAGATTTTTTCGAGGCGGCCGGCGAATCAGGCGCCGGACCGGCTGCCGCCCGAGCGCTATCAAAAGTTGTTCGAAGTGTTGTGCGCGAGCAGCGCCACGCTGTGCCGCGACGAGTTCTCGCAGGAAAGGCTCCGCGAGATGCGCGCGCTTTACGAGGGATACGCCGAAGCGTTGAGCCGGTTTTTGCGGATGCCGCTGCCGCCCTGGATGGCCGAGCAACCGCATAAGGACAATTGGATAACGGTGGCCCGCGTTCGCACACGAGCCGAAGAGGCCAATGCGGACTTGCCTGCGCCTGCGCAGGATGCAGCGCGCACGATGCCGCCGTTGATCGATCATCATCATGATTTTTGAGCGACAGGCGGATTTGCCGCAGCGCCCGCACCTTTTCGTGTCCTCAGTGAATCTAAACTGGCAGCGGGAAGACCAAGCGAGGGCAGGAGCGGATGCCGGAGTGGATGAAGGCGCTGGTGGATGAGGTTTCGGGGTGGCCGGGCGTGACGAGTCATGAGCATCGATTCGGCGGAACCGAGTTTCGCGTGGGCGGGCGCGAGATCGGGCACGCGCACTGGTTCGGCATCGTCGATATTCCATTTACTGTGCGGGTGCGGGATGCGCTGATTGCAGCGGGCAGGGCGGAGCAGCATCATTGGCTACCGGACTCGGGTTGGACGACGGTGCGGGTGAGCAGGCACGGCGGTGAAAACGCGCGGGAGCTGCTGCGGTTTTCGTACCTGAAGGTCCGCATGAAGAGCGCGGATGGCGCGGTTGCGGAGGAGGCTCGCGTGGAGCTGGGCCGGTGCGGGCTCGAAGAGCAAGTGCTGGAGGCAGCGGGGGTTGCGTCGGCCGTGGAAGCAAAGAATTGAAGCGCCGAAAATGCGGCGCGGGCGGTGCTTGCCGCTGCTACTTTCGGGGAAGTTCCTGACTAGCGACCGGCCCTTGCATTGTCTGCTTGCCAGCGAATGCCCGGCCATGACAACCTTGATTCAGGTGCGGTTTCCGCGCACATGAAGGAGCACCTTAACCCCAATGCCCATCCAAACGACAGAGAAGATATGGCACAACGGCAACCTGATTCCGTGGGAGCAGGCCACCATTCACGTGATGAGCCACGTGGTGCATTATGGCTCGAGCGTGTTTGAGGGGATTCGCTGCTACGCACAACCTCAGGGCTCGGCGGTATTCCGCCTGCCCGAGCACATGCAGCGGCTGCTGGACTCGGCCAAGATCTACCGGATGCAGATTCCATTCAGCCTTGAGGAGCTTTGCGCGGGCGTGGTTGACACCATTGAGGCAAACGGGATTTCTCCGTGCTACATCCGGCCGATTGTGCTGCGCGGGTACGGCGAGATTGGAGTGAGTCCCAAGGGCTCGCCGATCGAGGTGTACATCGCGAACTTTCCGTGGGGCAAGTACATTTCCGGCCACGGCGGCGCGGATGTTTGCATATCGAGCTGGAACCGGCTGGCCCCGAACACGATGCCGGCGCTGGCCAAGGCGGGCGCGAACTATATGAGTTCGCAGCTCATCCGGATGGAGGCTGAGGCCAACGGCTACCAGGAAGGGATCGCGCTGGACGTAAACGGGCTGGTGAGCGAGGGGTCGGGCGAGAATGTCTTCATTGTGCGCAACGGCGTGCTGTATACGCCGCCGCTGGCGAACTCGGCGCTGTCGGGGATTACGCGCGACAGCGTGCTTACGATTGCGCGGCATTTGGGGCTGGCGGTGACTGAGCAAGCGCTTCCGCGCGAGCTGCTGTACATCGCCGACGAAGTGTTCTTTACGGGGACGGCGGCGGAGGTTTCGCCGATTCGGTCGATCGACCGCGTCGTAATCGGCGACGGAAAACCGGGCGACATTACGAAGCGGATTGCGGACGAGTTCTTTGGCATTGCCAACGGACTGAAGCCGGACCGCTTTGGCTGGCTGACACCGGTGAAAGTGGACTCAAGCGAGACGGTGACGGCGTAGAAACAGGGAATAGGGAGTAGGGAATAGGAAAGGTAAAAGCAAGAACAAAAGCAAGAGCGAGGCCCTGCGGCGAGTGCCGTAGGGCCTTTACTTTTTGGGCGGCGAATACGTAAAGAGACACCTTCCAGCCGCGTTGCGGCTGGCGGTGGGGCGCGGCGGGGCGGGTATTATGAACGGAGACCCGCGTGAATTGATGATGGCAACCGCTGAGCGGGAATTCGGCGACAGATGAGGGAAGGAAGCCGCACGTGAAACCCGACATGAAAGTTTCGTTCGCCGGGCTGGAACTGGTGAATCCGATCATCGCTGCCAGCGGCACCTTTGGCTACGGCATTGAGTTTGAGGAGATCGTATCGCTGGAGCGGGTTGGCGCTGTCGTTACCAAGGGCGTTTCGCTCGAACCCATGGCGGGTCACACTCCCACGCGGATTGTGCCAACTGCCGCAGGGATGCTCAATGCAATCGGTTTGCAGAATGTGGGCGTGGAGGAGTTTGTCGAGAAAAAGCTGCCGCCGATGCAGCGCTATCCGAATTGCAGAGTGATTGTGAATGTCTTCGGACAGACGGCAAGCGATTATGTGGCGGTGATTGATCGGCTGAACGATGCTGAAGGGATTGCGGCGTATGAGCTGAATGTTTCGTGCCCGAACGTGCATGCGGGCGGAATGAGTTTCGGAGCGGATCCGTATTCGCTGGAAGAACTGGTGGACCGGACGAAGAAAGTCGCGATTCAGCCGCTGATGGTGAAGCTCTCGCCGAATGTGACCTCGATCAGCTATATGGCGCGGATCTGCGAGGAGGCGGGCGCGGATGCGGTGAGCCTGGTGAATACGTTCTTGGCCATGTCAATCGATGCGGAAGAGCGGAAGCCAAGACTGAGCAACGTCACGGGAGGATTGTCAGGACCGGCGATCAAGCCGATTGCGTTGCGCATGGTGTATGAGGTTGCCAATACGGTGAACATTCCTGTGATCGGCATGGGCGGAATTGTGACGCCGGAGGATGTGGTGGAATTCCTGCTGGCAGGCGCAACGGCTGTGCAGGTGGGCACAGCGAGCTACGCCGATCCGCGCGCGACGGAGCGGCTGGCGCGAGGACTGGAGGCCTGGTGCAAGAGCCACGACGTGGAGAAGGTGACGAGCCTAACGCGAGGGCTAAAGGCTGGGGGCAAGAGGCTGGGGACTAGAGATTAGAGAACAGGGAACAGGGAACAGGGAACAGGGAAAAGAGAGACTCTCTGGGGAGCGGCGAGTTCGATCCGGCAAATCAGAACGTTAGAGTGGTTTGAAAGACGATGTTGCGGTTACCGGGGGTGGGGCTGCCGTAAGGACCGTTGGCGAGCGACTGCGTCTGGTTGAAAAGCGGCGAGAGCAGGACGCCGTTGGGCGTGCCCAGGTTGACCATGTTGAGAATGTTGTTGGCGCCGGCAACAAAGGTGAGATTGAAGCGGCGCGGCGCGGCGGCATCCAGACGAATGGCTGCGCCACCCCCGCTGAGCCCCCGGCCGCTTACATTGCCGTTTTCGCCTGGATTGTAGGTTTGGCCTTCGCCGGCCTCTTTGATGCGCGGCCCGATTCCGATTACTTTGCTGATGCGAACGTGAAGAACGGCATTGGCCGGCCCCAATCCGACACCATATGGAACCAGAGGCTCATCTTTACCGATGGGATCGGTGTCGAGGCAGCCGTATTGCGTGCTGACAACATTTGAGGCACCGCAGGTTCCGTAGGTGGGCCGCGCGTTGAACTGGTTGTTGCCGGTGAGGTCGCTTCCGATTGTAAGGTTGTAGGGCGTACCGGATTGCGCTGTGAGCAAGGCGGCGATGACAAAACCGTGAGGCGCCGTGTAGCTTTCGATGAGCGTAAACCGGTGACGGATGCCGAACGTGGCGCGGCCGTAGTCCAGGCCGGGATCTTCTGCAACGGAGGGAAAGGAATTGACACCCTGCGTGTCGCTCTTTGCCTCGTTGAGAGTGTAGTTGCCGCTGAGTGTGAGGTGCTTGAGGGCGATGCTCGACGAGAGGATGAGCTGATTCTGCCGGTAGAATCCGCCGGACTGGTACCGATAGTTGTAGAGCGTGGGCGCCGGGCCTGTGGTGGTGTAGTCGGCTAGATCGAAGCCGGGCGCGGTGACGTTGTTGCTGAAGTACTGATGCACGCCCTGCGTGTAGAGGTAGGTGACATTGCCCATGATTTTCTTGGCGAGCTGGCGGTCGACACCGATGCCGGCCTGCATGTCGAGCGCGGCGTGGAAGTGCGGATCGATGGTGTGCTCGGTGGGAATGGATGAGGGGGCGGAGGCGAGCGTTTTCGGAGGAATGGCGGTAGTGTTGTTGGGATCGAATTGATTATTTGGAAAAACCGCGTTCGGATTGTCGACGGTATAGCTCTTCTGGTTGATGAGATTGTCGTGGATTAGCTGGATGACGTAGGGCACGGCGCCGCCGCCGTTGAAGGCAGTGGGCCCTGCGAAACGATTGAAGAACCAGCCATAGCCGGCGCGGACAACGGTTTTTGCGGGAGCCTTGCCGGTGCGGCCCGGGCTCCAGGCGACGGCGATGCGGGGCGCGAAGTCGGCGTGGTCGCCGATCCAGTTCTGGCCTTCGTAGCGCAGGCCGAAGCCCATCATGAGATTTGGTTTCCAGTGCCAGTCGTCCTGCAGGAAGAGCGAGCCGTCGACGACCGTGGCGCGCGCCAGTGGATTGGTGATGACGGTGGCTGAATATTGCGTGGGCGTTTGCGCAAGGTAGTTCGCCACGCTGGAAAAGTAGTAGCTGCCGTTGACGCCGCCCTGGGAATAGTTGGCATCGCGATTAGCACGGATGCGCGCGCCGAAGCGGAATGCGTACCTGCCTGCGGTGGCAGTGAAGTAGTCCTGGAGAACGAGCTGGTCGGAGTGGTTCTGCGAAGCTCCCACGCCGCTGCCGCCGTTGATGAAGGCGCCCTGCACGGTGACGGTAGGAGCGAGCGAATCGGGCGTCTGGCCGGTGCGAGTGCGATCCCAGGCGAAGCGCACTTCGCTGAGGAGACGCGAGCTGAGGATGATGGTGTCGCCGATCTGCAGCTCGTTGTACGTGGTTGTGCCGTTTGTTCCGAGACTGGGTAAATCGAGCGTGCCGACGCCGCTGCCCGACTGCGTAAGACGGAAGAAGGCCTCGCGCACCGTGAACATGCTCTTCTTGCCGATTTCGAAGTCAATGCGCGGGCCGATGGAGAGGTAAGTGGTGGGCGTGGGAAACGCTTCAGCGAGATGCGCACTGGTATTTTGCGGGTCGAGCGCGTTGACGATGGTCTGATTCTGGCTGCTGAAGCGCTGGGCATGAAAAAAATAGGCGGAGGTTTTCGTCAACGGCCCGCTGACATCGCCGTAGACGCCGTAGCGGTAGTAGCTGAGTTGCTGCGCGAGGAAGGGATTGGCGGTGTTGAGCGCCGAGTCAATGCCGTAGCCGCTGATGCTGCCCTTCAATTTCTGTGAGCCGGGCTTGGTGATGATTTCGATGCGGCCGTAGCCGATGCGATCGAATTCGGCAGAGAAGGGATTTTGATTGACGCGGACCTCGAGGATGGACGATTTGGGCGGAATCTGGCCGCCCTCGAAGCCGTCAATGTAGATCTGGCCGCCGTTGGGTCCGGCGGCGGGACCGGCGAGCGCCTGCAATTCATTCTGCAGTTCGTCGGGATCGTCGGAGAGCGCGTCGAGATCGCTGCCCTTGATGACAATGGCGCCGACATTCTGGTCAGGACTGAGGTTGACGGATTGGTTCTGTTCTTCGACGGTGACCTCCTGCTTTTCGACTTCGATGGTGAGCGGAAGGTTCAGTTCTTTCGACTGGCCGGGAGCGATCGAAACATTTGAGAGCGTGAGTAGAGCGAAACCGTTCGCTGTCACGGTGATGGTGTAAGCGCCCGGCGACAGTGCATGAAACACATACTGGCCGTCTGCAGAAGATTTTGTCTGGAGGGTTTGCGCGCCGAAGGTGAGCGAGATGGCGGCTCCGGGTATGACGGCGCCGCTGGGATCCTGCACCTGGCCGTGCAAAGTGGCGGTTTGCGCCGTAGTTAGCGTGGGCACCGCCAAAGCAACGAAAAGCAAGAAGACAGAGAGGAAGTGATGCCTGAAGGTCATAATCTCCTGAGCAAAGGGGAAGTTGGAGTTGGACCTGTCTTTTGTTGACACGCACTGGCCACAAAGAAAACAGAACGACGGTTACGTCAACTTATACGAACGAGCGCGCCGGCCGGTTAACAATCAGTTACGGTCGGGAATGGGATTGTCGTTAGCTAATAATATGTCCGGTGTTTTTAGCAAGTGAAGTGTCCGCATAACGGGCGGCGAGGATGGAGCCATGCGCGAGAGCATGGAGATCTATCCGAGGACCGCAGCGGAGCGGGCGATGAA
>Ga0209517_10005023_pt1 | contig 17020 bp, 14 predicted proteins | sample PeaSoiMetSII2010_FD_187695 | JGI IMG/M metagenome (GOLD analysis project Ga0209517, IMG submission 187695) | Peat soil microbial communities from Weissenstadt, Germany - SII-2010 (SPAdes) (version 2) | ecosystem: Environmental > Terrestrial > Soil > Wetlands > Peat | place: Germany...
AGCCGAATCCTCCCGTTCCGCAGTGCGCCTGCCAGTCAAGTAAAGCAGGCTACTTCTTCTTGAAGTTTAAGTCCTGCGGACCGCCACGACCCTGGGTCGTCAACGTCAGATCGCCGCCCTTCAGCGTGCCCTTGTACTCCTGCTCCTGCTTGCCGTTCTTGCCTTCACGTACGACCTTGAACGACACGTTGGGGCCTTCAATCTTCCCTTCGGAAATGTCCACCGGACCACCCCGTCCACCGTCCAACTTCCCGGTCAGCACGCCGCCCTTGGACAAGAGCGTGAGGGTCTGAGTCTGCGGACCATTCTTACCCTGGGTCTCGGCTGTCCAAGTCCCGTCGATATCGGCCGCCAGCAGCACCAATCCGGTAAGTGCCAGCAAAGCCATCAGTGTTACGAGATACTTCTTCATACGTTCTTAAGATCCTCCCCTTTTGAGTTGCGTTCGGAGACGCTACCGGAGTAATGATGCCACAAACCTAGTCAAAGGTTACAGCCCGGCTCCTTAAGACTCGTTAATTAGCATTCCTTTGCATCAACTTACAAAGACGGCAAACCACAGTTCCGGGATGACACCGGGCCGGATCCGTTTTTCCTTTTTTCGTGGGCTGTGTTAGCGTGGGAGGTTCCACTGTCCGGATGAGACCCAATCTCGACAATCTGCGCCACGAAATCGAGCAACACCTGGAATCGCGCGGGTTGGCGGTGTTTCGGAGCTTTCCGCGGGCGGACTCGGAGAGCTCTCTGCCGGGGGCCATTTACTGGGATTGGGAGAATCACCCCGATTACCGCGAGTTCGTGGAAGCCGCCTGCGCGGCAGGGGTGCGCATGGTCACCCTGTATGCCCGCGAATTCACCTCCGATATCGTGGAAACCGCCCTGGCGCACCTTTCTGAAACGGAGCTGGAACGGGACGAGCGCCGGGCGTTCGATGCGCGCTTGCACGAGATACGGGCCTACGAAGGGTTTACCTGCCAGATCGAGATGACTTTCGATCATGCCCAACGAACCTACGTTTTCGAGGTTCGCACGGACTGGTTCGACGAGCTCAACGATATCGTGGAGCGGATCGAATATTCTTATCAGGACGAAGAAGGGGATGAGAATCCTCTGAGCGGCTACTACTCTAATAATTAGGTGAAGTGGAGCATACCTGAATCCGATGCCGCGGGCGCTGCCGGACTGGCTCGGACGTTGGGGATCGCCGTTCCCGCGGCCCGGGTGTTGTGGGCGCGCGGCTACCGATCGCTTGAGCAGGCCCGACGGTTCCTGGAGCCGTCGATCGCCGATCTGAACGATCCGGCGCTGCTCAAGGACATGCCCACGGCCGTCGCGCGCCTGCGCCGCGCGATCGAGCACAAAGAGCGAATCTTACTCTACGGAGACTATGATGTCGACGGCACTAGCGCCGTGGTCATCCTGAAAAAAGGTCTGGAACTGCTGGGAGCGAAGGTGTCATTTCACGTGCCGCACCGGCTAAAAGACGGCTATGGCATGCGAAGTGAAGTGGTGGAAGAGGCCGCCGCGGCCGGCGTCTCCCTCATTGTCAGCGTGGATACCGGCATTCGCGCTAACGACGTCGTGAAGCACGCCACCGGGCTGGGTATCGATGTCATCGTGACGGATCACCATCTGCCCGAAACAGAGCTTCCTCCGGCAGTGGCGGTGCTGAATCCCAATCGTCCCGATTGCGGCTATCCGGAGAAGAACTTGTGCGGAGCGGGCGTGGCGCTCAAGCTCATGGATGCGCTGATTCGGGACGTTGGCTGGGAGCAAGACCGCCGCGAGCGCCTGATCGATTCGCTTTTGAAGCTGGTGGCGATCGCAACGGTAGCCGACGTGGTGCCGCTGACCGGCGAAAACCGCGTGATCGTGAAACGAGGCTTGGCGGGGCTGGATCGAGTGCGCAATCCCGGCCTCCGCGCGCTGCTGGATGTCTCCGGCTTCCCGGAAGGCGAATCTCCCAGCGCGCGCCAGGTGGCCTTTCAGGTGGCTCCGCGGATCAACGCCGCCGGGCGCATGGCCAGCGCCGCGGACGTGATCGAAATGTTTCTAACCGAAGACCCGGAGCGCGCCCGTGCCCTGGCCGCCAAGCTGCATGAGCTGAATTCCGACCGCCGGGACACCGAGGCTGAAATCGCACGCGCGATCTTCGAGCAGTGCGTGGAGCAGCCCGTGACGGACCTCGACGCCGCGCTGGTGTTTGCGGGCGAAGGCTGGCATCGGGGCGTGGTGGGGATCGTCGCCAGCCGCGTGGTGGAGCGTTTTCATCGCCCGGCGTTCGTGCTGGGCCTGGAGAACGGCATGGCCCAAGGCTCGGGGCGCAGCATACCCGTATTTCACTTACTCGAAGCCTTGGAAAGTATGCCTGAGTTGTTCGGCAAATTCGGCGGACATCGGCAGGCTGCAGGCTTGACCATGGAAGCTGGAAGAGTAGAAGAGTTTCGCGAACGCTTGCGGGCTTACGCTGGCGAACGTCTTACACCAGCCGACTTCGAACGCGAGCTGGCGATGGACGCCGAAATCGCGCTGGATGAAATCGACGATGGTTGTGTCGCGGACATCCTTCGGCTGGCCCCGTTCGGCTTCGGGAATCCGGCGCCGACGTTTGCCCTGCGCGGCGTCGAGATCGCCGCTCCGCCTGACATCATCAAAGAGAAGCACGTCTTTATCAAGTTGAAGGTCGCCGGCCGCATCATCCGCGGGAAGGCCTGGAACTTCGCGGAGCGCGTTGCCGAGCTCGCTCCCGGCGTGCATGTCGATATCGCCCTGCAATTCGAGGACGACGCTTATTCGGCCGCGCGCGGATACGCGCCGTGGCAGGCGATTGTGAGGGATGTCCGCGCGACCGGGGTGGCTGCTCGCGCCGGAAAAGGGGACAGGCCCTGATATCGTTGGACGCTTTTAGCAGTCAGAGACCTAAGACCTGTCCCCTTTTCCGCCCTCCACTTAACTCCCGCGCAGTTCGAGGATCAGGCGCATGACCAGCCCTTCGATCTGCGCAGCGACGTCCCGGTAGACACTCTCGCTCTCTCCGATCGGGTCGCGGACGCTCCACTCGATCACCCGAGCCGGCCCGAACGTGGCGGGAAGAGGCTCGCCACTGAGATTGATCACGACCTCGAATGAATCCCCGACAAAGGTTTCCAAGGCTTTCGGAAACTGGCCTTCCATCGGGATGTTTTTCTCGCCGAGCGTCTGCCGGGTGAGCGGCGGGAGGCTGGTAGCGGGCGCCAGGCCGGCGCTCTGCACGGTCAGTATGTCGGATCCATACTTCCGCGCAAAAGCCTCCGCCATCTGGCTGCGGCAGGCATTGCCGATACAGACGAAAAGGACGCGTTTTTTGACCGCCGCCGAGCGCGCAACGGGCGGCTTCGGCTTGCGATCTCCGCCCATGCGCGGGCGGCCTCCGCGAATGCCGCCTGTTACGCGGTCTGGCGGTACCATTCGAGCGTTCTCCTCAAGCCTTCTTCGATCGTGATGCGCGGCGCGTGGCCCAAATCCCGGACGGCGGCCGCAGTGTCCGCCTTGGAATGCCGAACATCGCCGGCCCGCGGCGGAGCCATGTTTGGAGGAAGGCTCACGCCTTCCATCTGCTGTAGCAGCTTCCAAATCTGGTTCAGCGTGTATTGGTTGCCATTCCCCGCGTTGTACATCTTCCCGGCAACTCCGCTCGCTTGAGAAGCCTTCCAGCACAGCTCCGCCACATCTTCGACGTAGGTAAAATCCCGTGATTGCTCGCCGTCGCCGAAGATCGAAGGAGACGTGCGCGCCAACAAGTGCTTCATGAATAAGCTCAGCACTCCGGAATAGGGGCTGGTAGGATCCTGGCGCGGACCGTACACGTTGAAAAATCGAAGGGACACCGCTTCGAGGCCATAACAGGAGTAAAACACCGAAGCATAGTATTCCCCCAGAAGCTTCTGCACCGCGTAGGGAGATTTGGGCAGAGGCGCCATCGTCTCGGTTTTGGGAAGAACTTCGGTGTCGCCGTAGGCCGAAGAAGAAGCCGCATAGACCACGCGCCGCACCTTGCCAAGAGCCGCTGCACGCAACACGTTGAAGGTTCCGTCTATGTTGACTTCGTGCGATGGCACCGGATCTTCAATCGAGCGCGGCACGGATGGGATCGCAGCCAGATGAAACACGGTGTCGGCGCCGCGGATCACGGGCTCAAGTGCAGCGGCATCGCGGATGTCCACCTTGTGAAATTCGATCTGGTCACGGACTTCCTTGAGGTTGGCTTCGTGGCCAGTCAGAAGGTTATCGATCACCATAACGCGCCCCCGCGGGAGCAACGTCCGGACCAGCGTGGAGCCGATGAAGCCCGCTCCACCGGTTACTATAAATTTCACGTCTTTTTTGGGATCACTAGCCATAGTTTTCTATTTAGTCTTCAGCCGCGCGTCACTTTAAGACGAGCTACGATCACCAGCGAAAGGCCCCGCCAGGGCAGCAGGAAATCGACACGCCGCCAGAACCATACGGTTTTGTCCCACAGCTTGAGGCCCGGGCGATTCATCTTCGCGCGGTGAAGAATCTTTCCAAAAAACCACCAGGAAACAGCGCCGATCTTATTGATCTGATGCTCGCGCTCAATCTGAAATCCGTGGGATTCAAGTGTCTTCCGAAGTTCCGGCTCATCGAAACGGCGCTTGTGACCCATCCCCTGGTCGAGAGAACTGAAGAGAGACTTGCCCTGCGGGACCAGCACCACCAAATCTCCGCCCGGCTTCAGACATCCGGTCAGCGAAGCAATCACGGATTCGGGATCTTCCACCGTTTCGAGTAAGTTCACGCACAGAGCGCTGGCGAACTGCCCCGCCCACGGTTGGTAATTGGAGGGTTTCTCCGGATCCAGCTCGCACACGGTGACATTGGGCGTTCGCAGAAACCGGTTGCGCAGAGCATGCAGATAGAGCGCGTCTTTTTCCGCCGCGACGTACAAAAGTTTTTTGCCCATGAGGCGGCCGGTCCAATTGCCCAGGCCCGCGCCGATTTCGAGCACCGTGTCGCCCAGGTAGGGACGCAGAACCCGCGTGATCCAGCTTTGATATTGCGGGGTCCCCGTGAGGCTATTGAGTAGCCCGCGTCCGTAGGTCTCCGCGTACAGATCGTCAATGACCCAGAAATACAGAATCACGCCCAAGGCCTTGGCGCCATCTTTCCACCCGATCTTCTTGCCTTCCTCATACGTGCGGCCGTGATAGCTGATGGGAACTTCGTACACGCGCAGCTTGCGTTTAGAGACCTTCATGGTGATTTCCGGCTCGAAGCCGAAGCGGTCGCTGCGGATGGGAATACTCTTCAGAAGATCTGTGCGGAAAACTTTATAGCAGGTCTCCATATCGGTCACGTTCAGGTTGCTGAACATATTCGAGACCAAGGTCAGGAACTGATTAATCTTCGTGTGCCAGTACGGCAGCACACGGCTCTGCTCTCCGGCCAGATAGCGCGACCCGAATACGGCATCCGCGTGGCCGTCCAGCAACGGTCTCATCAGCTTGGGATACTCCGAAGGATCGTACTCCATATCGGCGTCCTGAACCAGGCAGAAATCGCCGACGGCTTCCTGGATCGCGCGACGTACCGCGGCTCCCTTACCTTGATTCACCGATTGCCGAAAAAGGCGGATGCGCGGTTCCCGGGCGGCCAGCCGGTCGAGGATATCGGACGTTCCGTCGGTGGAACAGTCATCCACGATCACCAGCTCGCGGTCCATATTTTCCGGCAAAGGCGCTGACAATACGAGCGCCAGGCTCTTCTCGACCACCGTCCGTTCGTTGTAGACCGGAATCAGGATCGAAAGGAGCATCGAAGTCTGGTGTGCGCAGCCATATGGAAAGTATAATTGGGTTTGGCACCGAAACCCTACTCAAACCCCCAAAGCGTGCTCTTAGAGAGCGATCTGAAGAATTATCGGCTGTTTGCCCGAGGAAAAGTACGGGACGTCTACGAAGACGGCGACCGCCTCCTGATCGTAGCCACCGACCGCATCTCGGCGTTCGACTACATCCTCCCCACGGGCATCCCGGACAAGGGCCGCGTCCTGACCCAAATGACGCTGTTCTGGCTGGATTTCCTAAGAGAAGTGGTCCCCAATCACCTGCTGACCGCCGATACCACGGGGCTGCCCCCCGAGTTCGCCGGCCGGTCCATGTGGGTGAAGCGCGCCGAGATGTTCCAGGTGGAATGCGTGGCTCGCGGATACCTGGTCGGCTCCGGATGGAAGGACTACCAGAAGACCGGCGCCGTGTGCGGCATCGCGCTGCCCCCGGGCCTGCGCGAGTCCGACGCCCTGCCAGAACCGATCTTCACCCCGGCGACCAAGGCCGTCAGCGGGCACGACGAAAACATATCGTTTGAGGAGATGGTCAAGATTGTCGGGGCGGCCGACGCGGCCAGGCTGCGCGGCCTGACTCTCTCGGTCTACAAGAAAGCGGCGGACTACGCCCGCACGCGCGGCATCATTATCGCCGATACCAAATTCGAGTTCGGAATCGTCGGCGGCCAGATCGTGCTGGCGGACGAGGTGCTGACGCCGGATTCGTCGCGCTTCTGGCCAGCGGCTCAATATGCTCCGGGAAAGGCCCAGCCATCCTACGACAAGCAGTTCGTCCGCGATTATCTGGAATCCATTAAGTGGAACAAGCAGCCGCCGGCGCCCGCGCTACCGGAAGATATCGCGGCGCGTACCAGCGAAAAATATAAGGAAGCCTATCGCGAGCTGACCGGCCGAGAACTCGCAGTGTCCGAACAAACCTCGTGAGTCTGCTCGACCTGGTATTGATCGCGATTATCGGCGGCTCGGCTGTGTCCGGTTTTTTAACCGGGTTTGCACGCGCCGGCGTAGGATTCCTGGCCGCCGTTACTGGAATCTTGTTCGGTTTCTGGTTCTACGGCATCCCGTCTGCGTGGGTCCACAAGTTCCTAAGCTCCATCGCGGTCTCGAATATGGTCGGATTCCTGATGGTATTCGTGGCGTGCGTGGCGGTGGGCGGGCTGATCGGAATTCTGCTGTCGAAACTGTTCAAGTGGACTGGATTGTCTTGGCTGGACAGACTGCTGGGCGCGGGATTCGGGCTCGTCCGCGGAGGCTTGGCAGCGGTGGCCTTTGTGTCCGTGCTGCTGGCATTCACGCCCCGGCCAGTGCCGGCGTGGATGACCGGGTCGGCTCTGCTGCCCTACGCAATCGACGCGTCGAATATCATCGCTTCGCTGGCGCCGCGGGCGCTGAAAGACCCCGTACGCGATGCCGTTCGGGAAGTCCGCCAAGCCTGGGACGACCAGGTTCGAAAGAGCCAGAGACGCGACAAGGAGCCCAAATCGCCGCCTCCCAAGCCGGTAAATCAGTGAGTCACGATCTTCTGGTCTTCGATCTCGATGGCACGCTGGTCGACTCGCAGAGCGATCTGACCGCAGCGGTAAACGCCACCCGGGCCTGGATGGGCCTCAGTCCTCTGCCGCCGGAGGACGTTTCCCGGTATGTGGGCAATGGCGCTCCCGTGCTGGTGCAACGCGCGCTGCCGGATGCGGGCGAAGAGGACTGGGCCCGGGGGCTCAAGTTCTTTCTCGAGTATTACCGTGAGCACATGCTGGACTCGACCCGGCTGTATCCCGGCGTTCGAGAAGCGCTTGACGAGCTGCACAGAGCTCGCGTCCCGCTGGCGGTGCTGACCAACAAGCCGATACGCTTCACGCTGCAGATGCTCGAAGGGCTGGGGATCGATCTGCATTTCTTCCGTGTCTATGGCGGGAACAGCTTTCCGGAGAAAAAGCCGCATCCCATGGGGCTGGACGCGCTGATCGCCGAATCCCGTGCCGGCCGCGGCCGCACGGTCATGGTCGGCGACAGCGCCGTGGATGTGCAGACCGCGCGCAGTGCGGGCGTGCGGGCCTGCGGCGTCAGCTGGGGTTTCCAGCCGGAAACGTTCGTTGGGTCGCCTCCGGATTTCCTGATCGACGATATGCGCGAGCTAGCCGCGCGGGTGCTTGCGTAAACCTACTTCACCGCGATGGTCGTGATCCGTCCGTTCCCGCCGCCCGCGGGGCAGTTTGTGGGACCCGGTTGGAGAACGATGTCGTTGAAGGGGTTGTTCGGGTCGAAGCCGTAGTTACTCGGCACATCCCGCTGGGTCACGAAAATCGCGACCGCGTTGCACGGCGGGACGGTAGTCGGAACTTGAACATTGATCGTCCACGACCCCGGAAATGTGGGGTCCAAGTCGGCGGAAAGAACGTTTTGCGACCCGATGTCTGCGCCGTTTATGAAGACATGCAGGTCGCCCAGACTGGTCGGTGTGAGGCTGGAAGGTGCGGTACCATCGGGCGGCGGGTTAGTCACCGGACCCTCTCCGGTGAGCGCTAGCGTGATTATTTTCCCCCGGCCGACCGGGCTTTGAGGGCCGTTCCGCGTGCCGTCGTCAAAATTGGTGGCGAGCACCTGTCCGAAGCCGGATCCATCCGCAGTTTTGAAGGCGGGATCGGCCAGCGCCATCAGGAAGCTTCCCGCGGCGAAAATTTCACCTGTGTCCGGTTTATAGAGGACGAAGTCCGCGGTTCCGGAACTGGGAGCGTTCCACGGCACATTGAAGTTAATATATTTGTTCCCGATCGCCGAGACCCCCGCCGGCAAGCCATTCACCAGCATCTGGAATCCTGCCAATGTGCTGCCGTAAGGCGGACCTTGCGTCTGGTCCGTGAGGCCCAGGGCTTTCCCCACCGGAGCGGCCTGCACCCACATCCCCGGTGTCAGTGGCCTGGTCGAGGTAAAGCTGTAGGCATTCCTGGCGGCCAGCTGGGCAAAGTAGAAGGTGATACGATTAATCCCCTCCGCCACAATCGGATTGCCGTTAGAGTCCAAGGCGATGGCCATCGGAAAATTCGACGCGATCTGCTGGAGAGCGGCGCTTGTATTAGTCTGAAAAGTGGTGATCTCGGGTAGGTGATAAATCACGTTGCCCGTGGCGACCCACATTTCGCCACTGGCCGCGTTGACGGCGATCCCCAGGGGCTGACTGAAGATTGGAAAATTGAAGGCCGAGGCAGGACCCGTTTGTTGAATATTCGAAGTGTTGGTAAAGACGATCAGCCGGTTGTTTCCGGTATCGCAAACATAGAGGCGGCCGACTGAATCCGTAGCAATATGGCGCGGGGCGTTCAGACCGGCCAACGAATTGGAGGCTCCGCTCGAAAAAAAGTTCGCCTGTCCTACCACGCTGAAGGCGGCTTGTCCGTTGGTGAAAGGCTTCCGGAAGGTCAGAACCCGGTTGAGAGCCAGATCGGAAACCGCCATCGACCCGTCGGGAAAAAGGGCTAACCCATACGGGGTGCTCATGGTCTGCTGAGAAGCGCTCGGGTCCTTTTGGGTAAAGCCGCTTTGCCCCACCACCGTATCGGCGGTCTGGATGGTTCCGGCCGCAACAGTGAAAGGTGCGGGGAAACGCACAACCCGCCCGTTGCCCGAATCGGCCACCCACAAATTGCCGCTGTCATCGACTGCCAGGCCCACCGGCTGGAGAAGTCCCGTGCTGGTCGGCAGATTTGGGTTGCCGCCGGGATAGTTCACTACGGCGCGGAACAAATCGGGCTGTCCGATCACCAGATCGGCTTTCTGCGTGAGAAGCGATCGCTCGTCCGTTCCCACAGCCCGCGCATCCTTGAATCCCAAGACACGGTTATTGTAGGTGTCGGCGATGTACAGGTGAGGAGGGGTCGAGCCCGTGTCCACGACGATTCCTCCGCCTGGAATAATTTGAGTGCCAACTTTCTGGCCAATCCAGACTTCCTTACCTTCAATCAGATTGGGAGCCTTGAATGGAAAATCCGTCTGACCAACGACAATGGTTGCCGTAGAGAAGCTGAAGTTTGAGTTAGCCGGATAGGAAAGCACCCGGTTGTTCCCTGAGTCGACCACCCAGAGTCTGCCTGCAGAGTCGAAGGCACCGCCGATGGGCGCAGACAGCGAAGTGGCGTCGGGCTGGCCGAACTGTACGCGGTTGCTGGCTCCGCTAAACAGGTCGGGCTGTCCGACCACCCCCAGAATCCTAGGCGACGGGGTCGTGGGCGACCCGACGAACTGAGACGGCGTGGAATAGCTCACCACCCGATTGGCCAAGGGGTCCGCCACGAATATGTTGTTTCCGCTCGCGAACACCCCTAACGGGGCGTTCTGAAAGCTGTTCCCCAGGCTGTAATCGTCGGGTAAGGGCTGCCCCTGATCCACGCCCGGAACAACGCCCAAAACCGTCGAAGCTGGAACTCCTTGACCGGGGTTCGGATAGTACAAAACCCGAGCGTAGCCGTCCGCTACGTAAAGAGCCCCGGTGCCATCGAAAGCCAGACTTTGGGGTTGGAGCAATACATTTGTAGTGGTCTGACAGTTGTTGCAATTAGGGGGGCCGTTCGAGTTGAGGTCGGGTTGCCCGAGCTGGAGATCGGCCTGCGGCTCAATGGTACCTGCGGTGAGTTGGTTGGCGGGAAACCGCACCACCCGGTTATTTCCCGCATCGGCTACCCACAGATTCCCCACGGAATCGAGTGCCATCCCGGCTGTAAAAACGGTGCTGCCCGAAGAGAAGAACAGCGTCTTGTTAGAAGCTTTGGGCTGTCCCTCATTGGGTGAGTTCCCGCTGCTTAGAGTCGTTTGCCCGATGACCAGGTCGATCGAAAGCGGGTTGTTGGTCTGAGTGAAGGGGTTGGGATAACGCACAATGCGATTATTTCCGGCATCCAAAACATAGAGGTTGCCGCTTCCATCCACCGCCACGCCGATGGGGAATCTCAGGCCCGACGAGAAGCTTGTACCGGGGCCGTTTTGCAGGTTCGAATAAAAATCCCGCTGCCCGATCACTTTGTCGGCCTGGTTTCCCCTGGTTAGAGTCCCCGGATTGAGCCATGCCAGAACCCGATTATTACTCGTATCGGCCACGTACATGACTCCGCTCGAAGGAGAGAATGCGACCGCGGACGGCGAGTTTAGTTCGCGTCCCTCCAAAAGGTTGGGCGCATCGGAGGTAGCCGGGTTAACCAGAATCGCTTGACCGAACTCGCGCGATGGGATGGTGTTGATCGTGGGGGAATTCTGGGCCCAAAGCGGAACACTCGCGATCCACACAAAACGACATAAGAGCTTCATTATCAGGATTCTCCGAATAGGGCGGAACGCGGAGATCGCCCTTCTCCCCGAAGATACCACAGCACGAAAATCGTTCCATGTACCATTCGTACTAGGCCCGCGCACCCAAGCTTGGCCAGTCTCTAGACCGCCAGATGATAAAATGAACGCTTGTCTCCGCTTTCACCGACCAAGCCCCGCGTGTGCGCCGTGAGCTACCTGAATACGGTGCCTCTGGTCTGGGGCCTCCAGCATTCACCTGACCCCGCCCTTCACGACGCTTTCGATCTCCGCTTCGCCCTGCCCTCCGCCTGCGCCGATCAGCTCGCCTCGGGCCAAGCCGATATCGGGATTGTTCCGGTCATCGAGATGGCCCGCCAGGGCCTCGAGTATTTCCGCGGCACCGGTATCGCCTGCCACGGCCCGGTTCGCAGCATTCTTCTGGTTTCCAAGGTTCCCTTCAAGGAAATCCGCACTCTGGCGACCGACTCTGGATCGCGCACCTCAGCCATGCTCGCTCAGGTGATCCTGGCCGAACGGTTCGGCGTGAAGGCGAGCGTTTTCTCGCATCCCGCCGATCTCGCCGAAATGCTGGGCAAAGCCGACGCCGCCCTGCTCATCGGCGACGCCGCCCTGCGCGTCGATCCCGCTACTTTGCCCTTTGAAACGCTCGACCTGGGCGCCGAATGGGTCACGCTGACCGGTCTCCCGATGGTGTTCGCCGTGTGGGCCGGACGCAAAGAAGTCGTTCGCGAACCGTACGGCCAGATCTTCCTGGAATCCTGCCGCTACGGCCTGGCACACATGGACGACATCGTTGCCGCGGAAGCTCCCGGGCGCCAGTTCAGCCCGGATGTTGTTCGCCGGTATCTGACCCATCACATCGTATTCGAACTGGGCGAAAAAGACTACGAAGGAATGCGCCTGTACATCCAGCACGCGCTTCGCCTGGACAAGGTTATGATGGTTTCGAAATGATGACGCGCGCGGAAGCGATCGAGATGTTCCGGAGCGACGACCTGATCGGCATCGGCATGGCCGCCGACGCCGTTCGCCGCAAGCTGCATCCGGAAAACGTGGTCAGCTACATTATCGACCGCAACATCAACTACACCAATTTCTGCACCGAGTATTGCAGCTTCTGCGCCTTCTACCGCCCCATGGGGCATGCCGAAGGCTACATCCTGCCGCAGGAAACCATCTTCAGCAAGATTCAGGAAACCATCGACCTGGGCGGGACCGGCATCCTGATGCAAGGCGGCCTCCATCCCGATCTCAAGATCGAGTGGTACGAAGATCTGCTGCGCTCGATCAAGAAACGTTTCGACATCTGGTGCCATTGCTTCTCCGCGCCCGAGATCATGAACATCGCGGAAGTCAGCGGCCTGAACTTGTACGACACGCTCTCACGGCTGCGCGATGCCGGCCTCGATTCCCTGCCCGGCGGCGGCGCCGAGATTCTCGACGAACAGGTCCGCCACCGCATCAGCCGCCTGAAGTGCGGCACCCAGGATTGGATCGACGTGCACCGGACCTGTCACGCAGTCGGGCTGCGCTCCACGGCGACCATGATGTTCGGCACGGGTGAAACCATCGAGCAGCGCATGAACCACTTCGATATCGTCCGGCAGATCCAGGAGGACACCGGCGGATTCACTGCTTTCATCCCCTGGAGCTTCCAGCGCGAGCTGACTTCGCTGGGTCGCTTCGTCAAAGAAGAGGCCACTGCGGTCGAATATCTAAAGATGCTGGCGTTGTCGCGGATTTATCTCGAGAACATTCTCAACATTCAGTCCTCCTGGGTGACTCCGGGGCTCAAAACCTGCCAGATCGGCCTGCGCTTCGGCGGCAACGACGTCGGCAGCATCATGATCGAGGAAAACGTGGTGAGCGCCGCGGGCACGCATCATCAGGCCACCGAAGAGGAGCTGCGCCGCTTGATTCGCGACGCTGGCTTCATCCCGAAACAGCGCGATACGCTCTATCGGACGTACTTCTTGAATTAGATCTGTGGAGCGGGCTTTAGCCTGCAACGGGTGCTTCAGCACCCGCGCCGAATCGGAGGCTAAAGCCTCCGTTGCAGGCTGAAGCCTGCTCCACGCCGAATCCAATACACCAGACCGATCAGCGCCACCAGGCTGATCGCGCGTCCCAGCCCCAGGAGCCGCGAGTGATACCGGAACTCCACGGTATGCTCACCCGCCGGCACCGCGACCGCCAGGAACGCTCCCATCCAAGGCTCGGCAACCGCGGGATCGCCGTCCACCCAAGCCGTCCAACCGGGGAAAAACTGTTCGTGCAGAGCCAGCTTGCCCGCCGCTGCCGTGCGGACCTTGAACATGCGGCTTTCGGGCGTCGATTCCCGGCGCTCCACCTCGGCCCCTTCACGGCTGCCTTCCCAACTGTACGGCGGCTTCGCCTCCAAATACTCATACACCCTGAAGTACGTCTGCATCGATCCCAACAGCCGATAGTGCGGATTGTCCTTCAGCTTGGGATACGACTGGACGTGCTCGGAGGTGATCATGTACCGCACGCCGAACAGCCGCATGGCGTCGTAATTCTCGGGGTCGACCTCGAACATCCGATCCGTCTGAAAGTGGCCGTACGTCTCCACCATCTTGCGGAACTGAGTCGTGAGCAGCGGATCGAATCCCTGCGGCGTCGTCCAACCGACGTGCCGGAAATCATCGGGGAACAGCCCGGTGTCCGCGTCTGCGACGATACGGTAGTCAGGACTGGCGCGAAGTTGCTGGTACACCTCCGGCTCCATGCCGGGAAACGATGCAGCCGAGTATCTCTGCGCCTCTCCACGCCCGGCGTCGAAGCGCTTGCTGGTTCCGAACGCTTTGTAGTCGGCGCCGACCAACAGGACCAGCGCGACGGCCGTCCATATCCGCCTGCGGCCCTGCGCAGCGCGCAACCCGTACATCCCCGCCCCGAAAAGTGCCAACGTGACCAGCAAAAAGAGTCCGCTACCCCATCTCGCGGACAAACTTTGATGTCTCCATCGCAGCAGTTCATAGCCCGCCCAAACCGCCATGAGCCCCGCGCTCCCGGGCGCCAGCCAGGAAGGCACACTCCGCTTCCTGGAGAGGAAATCGTCCAGAGCATAGGCCGTCAGCGGCGCAAACGCCAGTGTCACGCCGGCCAGAAAGTACCACGCGCGAATAAGATCCGGCAGGAGGCTCGAATGCCGGATCACGTTCGAAACGATATCGAACGGGTTTCCCGCGATCACCAGGCTCGCCGCCAATACGGCCAGGGAAGGCGCCAGGTCTCGAAAGCGGCGGCGGCGAATCAGAAGCGGCAAGCCGATCAGGGCCGGAACACCGAGGTAGAAATAATCCTTTCTTGGATTCGTCTCCAGCGGCACGTTCAAGCCGAAGTTAAAATAATTTGGCAGAGCGTAGGAGAGGATGATGTCCGCATCTCGAATCCCCACATCAAAGCGATCTTCGGGCTCGCGGAGCTGGGTGGTTTCCCAGGTCGGCAGAATCTGGATGGCGCACAGGACCAACGAAAAGACCACGGCTGCGATGGTTCCCAGCGCCGTCCTAACGCGCCATGCGCCGGCCAGCGAATAAACACCCACCGCCACCGCGAACAGCGTCCAAGTCGGCGGATATCCCCCCAGGAACGCCAGCGCCGACGCCGCCGCGACCTTCCACAGAGGGTGCCAGGATCGCCGCTCCACGGCCTGGTCCACCCCCCATAGAGCCAGTGGCATCCAAACATAGGCTGCCACCAAGCCGAAATGCTGCAACTGCGTGCACATGTATCCGCTGAAGGCGAACACGCCCGCTCCCAGAACGCACGGTAGTTCCGCCAGCCGTTTCCCGCGCAGCCACAGGTAGCACAGAAAGAATCCGAGCCAGACGTGCGCGATCAACAGATCCTGCATCGACTGGTAGGACAAACGCTCGCGCCCGATGTTGAAAAGGAACATCAGCCAGGTCGGCGGGTAGAATAGCGCCGCCTGGACGTTACTGACGAAGCTCATGCCGCAGTAGATGGTGGGGTCCCATAACGGAAAACGGCCTTGACGCAAGCTCTGGAAAGCATAGTCGGCCAGCGGGTAATGAAATCCCTGGAGGTCGTACGGGATATGCACCCACCGGACCGGAGGCAGGTACTCGAAAAAGAATAAATACGTGAACAACAGTGAGGCCAGCGCGATGGCTTTCCGGGAGTGCAAGAATCCATACTACTTTACCCGGGCTACTTCACCCGGGCTGCTTCGCTGGCGCGGACAGCCTCGCCGCCGGTTACTGTTGTTCCGTTGTCGGAATCGAGGTGAAAGCCGTCGTACCGAATCGAAGCCCCAGCACGGAAACGTTCCCCGTGGGAACAGCGAAGAGCGCGGAACCCCTTTGGCCCGCGATTCCGGCTAACCCCAGAAACCCGCGCAGCGACGCTGCGAACTTGCTCCCTGGTTGCAGAAGCTGAGAGGACGAGCCGAGCAGGCTCCCGTCGATACCCCAGGCCGTAATGGTCACCGTCGCAGCCACAGTGCTGGTATTCACCAGGGCGACGCTCGTCGTAAGGCCATTGGTGTCGTCGAAAGTGAGAGTACTGGACGTTGCATTCGAGTTTTTCAATCCCACCAGCGCTTCCTGATCGGGTTTTCCCAAGACGCTTTGGCGGAAAACGCCGTATGCAGTGACACCGGTTGGCAGCGCAACCGAGGCGTATCCCTCAATTTGCGATCCTGTATTCAGAGCCTCAATAACGGCAGTACCAAGGGGCCCAATAGTGACTTGTTTTGAAGTTCCTACTCCGGGCACGTTCATCGGCGCCCCGGCATCGGTTGTGAAGGTCACCAGGAATGAAACGGTATTGGAAGTCCCGTTGGTGAAATAGAGCGCCGAATACCAGCCGCTGGTGGCGTTTGCAGCGCCGAAGACAAACTGGGGAAGCACGTTTTGGAGCTGTTGCGGGTTCGCCGTGCCGTTTATCGTTGTGCCGGCGTCACTTTGGAAAATCAGCACAGTCCCCCCCTGGACGCGGGCAAGAAAGTAATTGAAGGTGCCGCCCGGACCGATGATTTGCATCACACCGGAACAGTCGGCGGAGATCGAGTACGTGCCCGAACCGGTTGTTACCGACCCAGGCGAACCCCCGATCGCCACCACGCCGTTCGCGGTGACACCGCCCTTGCCATCGAATACCAGTTGAGTATCCAGCTCAAAGGAGGTCCTGACGGAAGAGAGGAATGTCCCTCCCGATAACAGAGCGCCATAGGTTCCCTCCAGAACTCCCGTTCCGCACTGGCTTCCGGTGGCATTCGCCGCCCGGTAGAACCGGCCGTCCGCAATTTCGCCGGATCCCGAGGACGTGACCGCCACCAGCGCAAGACCCCCTCCGTTGACCAGCTGCAGGGTGAGCTGCGCGCTATTGGCACTGGTGGTCAGTGTCGCCGTTCCCGAGCAGTTCGGCAGAATGGAGTAACTCCCGGTGACGGTCAGAGTCGTGAAGGCACCCGCGGTGCTGGTGGTGGATGTGCCGGAAAGTCCACCGTTACCGTCAGCAGTTACTTTGCCTAACTCCTGGTACCCCACACTGGAGTTGCCGCTTTTGACCGTGCCCGACAGAGTATAGAAAAGGGCCCCGTTCAAGCTCGTGTTCGTGCACTGCGCTTGAGCTTGCAGCGAAAGAAAAACAGCAGCCAACAGCATGATGCCAAGTTTGAGTAGTTTCATGGACGCGCACTTCCTCCTTGAGAAAGGATGACAGCCGTGGCCCAGATGGGCTTGCCGAGATTATAACAACAGGTTCTAGTGTCCTGAGTCAGAAGTTCGCAAACAAAAGCGAGCGATCTTTTTAAGGATGGAATCGGCGGTTGCGGTCCAGGTGAAGGGCTTGGGGCTTTCGTTGTGGTGAGCAAGGTAGTCGCGGATGGCG
>Ga0209517_10005024_pt1 | contig 17019 bp, 12 predicted proteins | sample PeaSoiMetSII2010_FD_187695 | JGI IMG/M metagenome (GOLD analysis project Ga0209517, IMG submission 187695) | Peat soil microbial communities from Weissenstadt, Germany - SII-2010 (SPAdes) (version 2) | ecosystem: Environmental > Terrestrial > Soil > Wetlands > Peat | place: Germany...
CGGTCAGCCGCAGGCCTTTCTCTTCGGCCGGAATCTGGAATTGATCGACCACGTCACGCGCGAGCCCGGCCAGATCGAGCGGAGCCTTTTGCAGCACGAGCTGTCCCGATTCGGCTTGCGAAAGCAACAGCAGCGCGCGCACGATACTCGACAGCTTTTCTACGTCCTCGAGCGCGTTGATCATCGCTTCGCGATACTGTTCCGGAGTCTCAGCCGTGAACAGCGCTACTTCGAGCTGCCCGCGAATCGCCGTCAGTGGAGTGCGCAGCTCATGCGAAACGTCGGTGGAAAAGCGCCGGATCTGCTCGAAGGATTGATTCAGGCGCTCCGTCATGCGATTGAAGCTGTCGATCAGGCGGTCCAGTTCGTCGCCGGCGCCGCGCAGGGGGATTTGCAGTGAAAGATTCGATCCGGTGATCGTCTGCGCAGCCTGCGCGACGGAGTTGACCGGTTGAATCGCGCGTCCGGCCAGCGCCCAGCCGAAAAGGCCGGTCACGGCGATGAATAGCGGCAGGCGCCAGAAGTAGGTACTAGTAAAATCGCTGACCGTCTTGCGCGCCGGCGCGAGCGATCGGCCGATCGCGAAGAAATAGGGACGTCCCTTGTCGTCGGGAATGCGTCCGGCTTTGATCAGATACGGCGTTCCGCTCTTATCCCAGCGGATGTGCGTTTCGGTCTCGCCCGGCGGCAACTGAAGAACGCGGCGAATATCTTCTCGCGAATCGATGCCGATGGAGTCGTAGGTATCGTCGTAGTCCAGCGCTTCGCCGTTGGCGTCGGTCAGCAGATAAACGTGCTTCAGGCGGCTTACGATGAAGTTTTCTTCGGGGTCGGTCGGATCGGCGATCCAGATGGGTCGCTGATTTTCGATCTTGAGATAACCTTTGGCCGCGCCCCACTCTTCTTCGAGCGCATCGCGAACGTCGCTTTCGGTTTGGCGTTGCAGCGTCTGATGAAAAAACAGGCCGACCGCGACCAACAGGGCGGTGAAGAACAGGACGTAGCTCAGCATGAGCCGGAAGCGCATCCCGCGCACAAAATCCACGCGCAAGGTGGGGACTCCGAAGACTCGTGTGAACCTGGCCACGCGTTTAGACCGTTCTTTCCACCTTGTCCGGCACGTCGAGCATGTATCCGATGCCGCGCACGGTTTGAATCATTTTCATGGGCCACTTGTCGTCGATCTTGCTGCGCAGGTGGCGGATGTACACGTCGACGATGTTCGTCAACCCGTCGTAATCCATGTCCCAGACGTGCTCGACGATCATGGTGCGGCTGAGAGGCCGGCCGCGATTACGCATCAGGTATTCCAAAATGCTGAATTCCTTGGGCGCCAGCTCGATGTTTTCACCCGAGCGAGTCACTTTGCGGCGGATGCAATCGAGCGAAAGCTCGCCGACCTGCAAACGCTCCGGCGTCGGCTGACCGCGGCGCAGCAGCACGCGCACACGAGCCAGCAACTCGACGAAGGCGAACGGCTTCACGAGATAATCATCGGCTCCGCCTTCCAGGCCCTTCACGCGATCGTCCACTTGATCGCGAGCGCTCAGAATCAGGACCGGCGGGCTGGTTTTGCGATTGCGGATCTTCTTGAGGACGGTGAGTCCGTCCATATCGGGCAGGCCGAGATCGAGGATGATCAAGTCGTACTCGGTGGCGTGCACCATGTCGACGGCATGGGCGCCATCGCCTGCAACGTCGACGGCATAGCCTCCACTTTCGAGTCCCCGCGACAAAAAGTCTGCAATCCGTTTTTCGTCTTCCACGACGAGGATGCGCATATATTTTGAGTGTAACTGGTAAGGGATGCGCAAAAACGGGTCAGACCTCTCTGTCCCCTCCCATCATCAGCGAAGCGCCGCTCAACCGGTGGCCGTGGACAGAGCGGTTTGACCCGTCTTTGCGCACAGCTTATCGGGCGTGCTTTACGCGATAATCGTCCGTCGACGGCATCCGGATCACTTTGCACATTTCGAACAGGCGGGACCGGGCTCGCGTGCCGACGGCCTCTGAAAGAGTCTTCTTATACACTGCGACTCCGCTGGCGCCGGTATAATCGACGATTTTTCCAGTGATGTCCGGATCGGGAAGGTTAGTGGTGGCGATCAGAGGCTTCTTGTTGTTGCAGCGGTAGGTAATGATCGATGTCACGATGTCCTCCACCCAATCCGTGACGCGATGCGCGCCCAGATCGTCGAGCAGCAGAACGTCGCAATCGAGAGCGGTCGCGTAGGCTTCACGGTCGCTGGTTCCCGAACTTGCATCGTAGCCCGCGCGGATTCGGTCGAGCAGGTTTTGATAATCGAAAAAGACGCATTCGTGGCCCTTTTCGAGCAGCGCCTTCATAACGCCAACCGCCAGATGAGTTTTTCCGGTGCCGGGCTCGCCGATCAGCAGCAGGCCGGGTGGAGTGACGGCGGGAAAATCGCGCGCGAACCCCATGGCTTGCCGCAACGCGATGCCGAGGCCCGTTCGCGCGGTGGGATTATCCGGCGGCAGGACGAAGTTGTCCAGTGAAGCTCGCTCATAATTGGGCGGGATGCGGGCGCCTTCCAGCAGGCCATCGTTTCGATTCAAACCCGCGCAGTCGCATTTTTCCGCGCCCGAAAGACCGGCGCGCTCGATGATTTTCCAGCCGGTTCCGCTGCACTTAGGGCAATTTGGATCGGGCATTACTCGATTACCATCAGAACCTCGCCCGCGGCGACGGTCGCGTCGGGTTTGGCCTTCACTTCAACCACGCGACCGGCCTTGGGCGATTTCATCTCATTCTGCATCTTCATCGCCTCCACCACAATCAGGCCCTGGCCGGCTTCGATCGCGTCGCCTTGCGCCACCAGCACGCGGACCACCTTGCCCGGCATCATCGCGGCGATGTTCTGGCGTCCTTCGCCGGCGCCCCCGGTTTTCCGGCTGCGCATGGCGCGCGGATCGAAGACATCCACTGAAAAAGCTCGGCCATTGACGCGAATCGTGCCGTTGGCGGCGACCACCGAATAGCTGCGGCCGCCCATCAGCACGGACCACGCGCCCGTGTTCAGCGGCACGGCAGAAAATTCGCGGTCGATCGATTCGTCACCTTCGCGCCGATATCGGAATCGCCCATTTTCGAGATCGAGGCGCGCCGCACGGCCGTCGACGAGCACATCCAGCTTCAACGCATCATCTCCTGGCGGCCTGATGCAAGCCAGGCGCTTTTCGGGGCGATCTGTGCGACGGACGGTTTCTGGATCGACATCGCGGCGACCAACGCGGCAACCGCTTCAATCTCAATATCGGGGGCGCCGCGAGGCCTGCGTTGGAATTTCTCCAGAAACGCAGTCGATAAGTCACCGGCATGAAAGGAATCGTCGGCCAGAATTTCGTCGAACCAGGCAAGATTGGTGCGGATTCCTTCGACCACATACTCAGAAAGAGCCCGGCGCATGCGGCGAATCGCCGATTCTCGCGACGGAGCCCACGCTGCAATCTTGGCGAGCATTGGGTCGTAATCGAGCGGCACCGTCCAGCCCGCGTACACACCCGAGTCGAGACGGATGCCGGGACCGGAAGGTTGCTCCAGATGCGTGATTTTTCCCGGCGACGGCATGAAGTTGTTGTCGGGATCTTCCGCGTACACTCGGCACTCGATGGCGGAGCCGGTCCACGTCACATCCTGTTGGCGAATGGTCAACTGCTCGCCCGCGGCGATGCGCAACTGCCAGTTCACCAGGTCGATTCCGGTGGCGAGCTCAGTCACGGGATGCTCCACCTGAAGGCGCGTGTTCATTTCGAGGAAATAGAAATTGCGATCGCGATCCACCAGGAATTCGAGCGTGCCTGCGTTGTCGTAGCCTGCCGCGCGTGCGATTTTCAGGGCCGCTTCGCCCATTTGCGCGCGCAATTCCGGATGCTTCAGCATCACCGGGGAAGGGCACTCCTCGATCACTTTTTGATGGCGGCGCTGGATGGAACATTCGCGTTCGCCCAGATGAATCAGATTGCCGTGATGATCGCCGAGAACCTGAATTTCGATATGCCGCGGCTCGACCACGACCTTTTCGATGTAGACCTCGTCGTTGTGGAATGCGCGGAGGGCTTCGCTACGGGCGTCGCGCAAAGAGGATTCCAGATCCTCGGCGCGATCCACGCGGCGCATGCCTTTTCCTCCTCCGCCCGCCGCGGCTTTCAGCAGCACAGGATAGCCGAGGCGATCCGCCTCATAACGCGCATCGTCGATCTCGCGCAGGGCCTGCTCAGTGCCAGGAACGACGGGAGCACCCGCGGCGATCGCGACTTTGCGTGCCGATGTTTTCGAGCCCATTTTCCGGATCGCTTCAGCCGGCGGACCGATGAACACGATTCCTGCTCCGGCGCAGGCCTCGGCAAAGTCCGGATTTTCACTCAGGAAACCGTAGCCCGGATGAATCGCATTCGCGCTATGGCGGCGCGCCGCGTCGAGAATTTTGTCGATGCGAAGATAGCTTTCTGACGAGGGCGCGGGTCCCAGATAGGCCGCTTCGTCCGCCATTCGAACCGCCAGCGAAGCGCGATCGGCGTCGGAATAAACGGCGACGCTCGCGATTCCGGCTTCTTTCAGCGCTCTCACGATGCGAACCGCGATCTCTCCCCGATTGGCGACCAGGACCTTTTGGAACATCAACGTTCGATTGTATCTGATCACTTCAAGTCGACAACGGTCGCGCCCCAGCCGCCCGTTTCCGCGGGAGCATCGCAAAAAGATGCTACGAACGGAGTACGAGCCAGGATCTTCCGGACGATTTCCCGCTGGACTCCAATTCCGCGGCCGTGAATAATTCTTAGAGCCTTCAGATTCAGACGATTAGCTTCAATCAGGTACTCTTCTACCACCATTGGTACGTCGCGCGGTGTAACGGTATGGAGGTCTAGAACATCCGTGATTGGAATACGCAGAATTTCATCTGGACCCATGAAGTCTAAAGTTATAGGACCACTGTCTCGATTGTACACCTTAGAAACGATAGGATAGCCCCGGCAAGACCCTAGTCTTTCTTTACTTAGCCACGTTACGGCGCGAGAGGCTACTGCTAGAATCGGGCTTGAAGTTTTGGACATTCAGAATGCTTTGTTTCCTTTGCGGGAAAAAGATCGGGCTCCTTCGGTCGCTGGCGGACCAGCAATACTGCTGCGCCGAGCATCGGAAAGAAGCTCGTCTGGCCTCCGCGCAGGCGCTGCGGGACGAGGAAGAAGCAGAGCTGTGGACAGTCTCTAAGTCCAAGAAAAAAGCTGCGCCTCGCCAAACATCATCGGCTGGGCAGGCGGCATCGGTTTTCGCATTCCTGGTCGTTGGCGGATTGTTGGTGGCGGCGCTGATGTTGCCCGGCGGTTCGGGTGGCGGATCGGCGTTTCCACCGGTTTCGCTCAACCCTGCGGTGAAGCGCGGGCTGTTCCAGCGAATTGGGGACTCAATCTCGGATGTGGTCCGATCAAAGGCGCCAATTACGCTGCATCAGGACTTTCAGAACGGATGGAACGGCTGGACGGCTGCGATTCCTCACACCATCGACGACCCGCGCCGTTCATCGGTGGACGATCCACGGTCGATGACGGCTTCCGCGCCGGTTCTGCGCATCTGGTCGCGTTCCACGGCGTTGCAGAACTATCAGATGGAATTCAGCTCCACGATCGAGAAGAAGAGCCTGAGCTGGGCTTTCCGCGCCACCGATGCAAAGAATTATTACGCCACTAAAATCCTGATCACGAAGCCGGGTCCACTTCCGAACGCCGGCCTGGTTCGGTATCTGGTGCTTAACGGCCACGAATGGGACCGCGTGCAGCTTCCTCTGCCACTGACCCTTCAACGCGGCGGCAACTATCGCGTAAGGGTGAGCGTACAGGACGACCACTTCATCACGTACCTGAACGGACAAGTGATCAGTTCCTGGAGCGATAAGCGCCTGCTGCGCGGCGGCATCGGGTTCTTCGACGACGTCGAGGATCCGCAGAAGGTCGCCTGGGTGAATCTCTCGGAGCGGGACAGCTTCATGGGCCGCATGCTGGCCCACTTCTCGCTGTTCGTGATGCCGGGCGAGTTACTTCAGTCCGGCCCGCTCCAATAGCGCATTCGGATCGGGATCTCTTCCCATAAAATTCCTGTACAGCACGGCCGGATCTTCGCTGTCGCCTCGCGCGAGAATCTTGTTCCGGTAATCCTGCCCCACGATTTCGCTGAAAACACCTTCCTGGCGAAAACGCGTGAAGGCGTCGGCTTCCAGAACTTCCGCCCATTTGTAGGAATAGTAGCCCGCGCCATACCCGACGGGACTCCCGAACAGATGCGTGAACCCTGCGATCATGGCGTAATTCTCGGGCAGAGGCGCGGGCGCGAAGTTTTGCAACAGGTCGCGTGAATAGACGATCACGTCGGGCGAACCGGGGTTGTCGGGCTCCCAATCGCGATGCAGCGCCAGGTCGACGAATCCGAACCCGAGCTGCCGCATTTGCGCGTTGGCCGCGCGAAACGTCTTGGCTCGCTTCATTTTCTTGAACAGTTCGTCGGGAATCACGGCGCCGGTCTCGAAATGGCGCGCGAAAACATCCAGCGACTCGCGCTCCCAGCACCAGTTCTCCATGATTTGCGAAGGCAGCTCTACGAAATCCCAGGCGACGCTGGTGCCGGAGAGGCTGCGCACCTCCACCCGGCTCAACAGATGATGCAGCAGATGGCCGAACTCGTGAAAAATGGTTTCCACTTCGCGATGGGTCAGCAGCGCCGGCTTGCCGTCGACCGGCGGCGTGAGATTGCCGCAGATCAAGCCGAGATGAGGCTCGGATTTGGCGGGGTTTCCAGTGATCAGTGTGTCCATCCACGCGCCGCCGCGCTTGTTTTCGCGCGGGAACCAGTCGGCGTAAAACGATCCTAAGTAGGCGCTGGTGGCGCGGTCGTGAATCGCGTAGCAGCGCACTTCCGGATCCCAGCCGGGAACGCCTTGTTCCGGATCGACGCGAATGCCGAGGATGCGGCCGAAAATTTCAAACATTCCGGAGACCACGCGTTCCAGCGGAAAATACGGCCGCAGGGCTTCTTCGTCGAAATCGTAAAGCGCGGCGCGTTGTTTTTCGGCCCAATAGCCGACGTCCCAAGGCTGAATCTCGCGATTGGCAAAGGCCGCGAGCTCGTGATTCTCCTCGCGAAAGCGATGCTCGGTCTTGCGGCGCAGGTCGTCGATAAAATGCTGTGCGGTTTCGCCGTTGTGGGCCATGCGATCGTCCAGCACCAGATCGGCGAAGTCGCGGAAGCCGAGCAGGCGGGCTTTTTCGGTTCTCAGCGCGATAATCCGGGCGATCAGTTTGCGGTTGTCGTGTTCGCCGGAGGCGGCGCGGGCGTTGTAGGCACGCCACATCTGCTCACGAATCGCGGCGTCATCGAGATAAGTCATCACCGCGAGATAGCTGGGAGCCTGAAGCGTGAAGCGCCAGCCTTCCCGTTGCTTCGAGGCGGCAGCGGCGCGCGCGGCGGCGATCGCACTGGGCGGAAGGCCCGCAAGCTTCGATTCGTCGGCGATCACGAGGTCCCAGGCGTTGGTCGAGTCCAGAACATTCTCTGAGAATTTCGTTGTGACCTCCGCGAGCTCGACGTCGATCTCTTTTAACCGCGTTTTCCCGGCCGGGTCGAGCTCCGCGCCGTGGCGTTTGAATGCATCGATGGTCTTGGTCATGTAGCGGCGCAAAGTGCCGGTGAGCGCGCGCGCTTCCCCGGTCGCCGCGTAGCGCTGAATGGACTTCCATAACGGCTCATTCAACGGGATGCTGGAATAGAACGCGCTGACTTTGGGCTGCACTGCGTTGAACGCGGCGCGCAGCTCCGGCGTAGTGGCGACGCTTTCCAGATGCCGCACCACGCTCATCGCGTAGTCGAGCTTTTCGGTCATGGTGTCGAGCGCTTGCAAGGGATGGTCGCTCGCGATGGTCTCTTCCAGGCGCTTCGCCGCTTCGGCGAGCAGCGTATCGATGGCGGGCTCCACATCGGAGGCCTGGATCTTGTCGAATGGAACGCGAAACTGAATTTCGAGCAAAGGATTCATATTTGAAATTTCAGAGTATCAGGACGCGATCACCGGAAGCGAAAGAACCCTCCGACCATGGCGATCAATCCGGCGAGCAAGGGCAGATTTGCCCACACCACGAAGGCGTTATCGTAGAGTCCGTAGAATCCCAGTGCGGCCGCGGCCAGGTTCAGCGCGCCGATCACGCGCATGATGCGCCTTTCACGATTCAGAAAAAGCCATCCGAAAATCGCCGTGGCGATAAACGCCAGGGTCCATTTGGCGAGGCTGGCGTTGCGAATCGCGTCGACCATGCCTTGTGTAGTTTCGCGCAGCGGCACATTCACAACGCGCAGGATGGCGAAATTCTCCAACACGTCGAACGCGCCGGCCGCGGCGCCGCATATCGCCGCGAGTACCGCCAGGCGCGAGCCGAACATCACCGCCAAAGCGGCATACAGACTGACATACAGCGCAATGAAGCCGAAATCGAGATGCTGTTTGAAACGCATCGCTTCGCGGTCCGGACTGGGTGCGTTGCCGATGACATCATCCACTTCATCGACGTTTCGGGCCAACTGTAGCGCCACCACCGGGTTCGCGATCCCGCGCGCGGGACGGGAGGCGTTCGAGAAATCGGGCTTGCCATTCAGAATGACGATCATTACCAGGCAGGCGAGTGCCAGCCAACCGGGGGGAGTCGCGCGAGGAATAATCACCCCGTCAGGCCATCGCCCGCGCGGCGTCTTTGGCGAAATAAGTGAGAATGATGTCGGCGCCGGCGCGCTTGATGCAAGTTAGCGATTCCATCATTGCGCGATCCAGGTCAAGCCAGCCATTTCGCGCGGCCGCCATGATCATGCTGAACTCGCCGGACACCTGATACGCGCCGATCGGTACGGGGAAACGGTCGCGCGCCTGGCGGATCAGATCGAGATACGGCATCGCAGGCTTGACCATCAGCATATCCGCGCCTTCTTCCAGATCGAGCTCCATTTCGTGCATGGCCTCGCGGCCGTTGGCGGGATCCATCTGATACGTGCGGCGGTCGCCGAACTGAGGAGTCGACTCGGCAGCCTCGCGGAACGGACCATAAAATACCGAGGCGTATTTGGCCGCATAAGAGAGAATCGGCGTTTTTTCGAAGCCGTGCGCGTCGAGAGAATGGCGGATCGCCGCGACCCGGCCGTCCATCATGTCTGAAGGCGCGACGATATCCGCTCCGGCGCGCGCATGTGATAGGGCTGCTTCGGCCAGCCAGGCGAGCGTGGCGTCGTTATCCACATCGCCATCGACGATTTTTCCGCAATGGCCGTGGCTGGTGTATTCGCAGTTGCAGACGTCGGTGATCACCAGCAGCTTTGGGATGGCGCTCTTCAAGGCGCGCACGGCACGCTGGGTGATCCCATTTTCGGCGTAGGCTTCCGACGCAGATTCGTCTTTATGTTCCGGGATGCCGAATAAAATTACGCCTCCCAAGCCGAGCCGCTGGGCCTCTTCGCATTCCTTCACCAGCTCATCGATGGACAACTGGTAGTTGCCGGGCATGGAGCTGATCTCGCGGCGGACTGCTTCACCGGGGCAGACGAATAGCGGCAAAACCAGGTTCGAAGGGTCGAGGCGAGTCTCTCGAACCAGCCTGCGCATCGGCTCGGATCCGCGCAGACGACGTTTGCGGTGAATTGGAAACGACATTACTTCCTAGATTGTACGGGAACTGAGCCCGGCTGGCCCGCCCGGCCCGCGCATACAAAGCGTTACGAATAAGCTTTTTATAAGTGCCACAAAGTGTGTGAAATAATCTGATATTTTGTTGACTATCGTGATATACTCCTCGAAACGTGCTTCTAGTAGCACCGGAATTAGGGTCGAGTTGCGCCGCCGTTGTGCGGGGCGTTCGGGCTGGCGACCGGGCAGCCATTGAGGATCTCTACACCGTCCTTTCCAAGCTGGTGGGCGCCAGCTTGCTGCGCGTGGTGGGCATCCAGTATTTCGAAGACAGCCTGCACGAAATCGTCGTGATCGTGCTCGAATCCATACAACGCGGCGGTTTGCGCGATTCTGAGCGGCTTCCGGCGTTCATGCGGACCATCGCGCGGCGGCAGATGGTGGCGCACATTCGAGGCGCGATCGGCCGGAGGCAGTTGTCTCAGGTGGATCCCGAAGTCACGGCGGTTGCCGGCGAATCTCCGGAAGCGCGCGCGGCACATCGCGAACGAATCGGCCAGCTTCGCACCGTCTTGCTTCGATTGAGTCGGCGGGACCAGGAAATTATCGAGCGTTTTTACTTCCGGGAACAAGATGCGGATCAGATTTGCCGGGAAATGCGCATCACGAGTACACAATTCCGGCTGTATAAATCGCGAGCTCTGGCGAAATGTTCAGCTCTGGCGCGGTCGGGACGGCTCAACGCCCTGCATCGCGAAATTTGTTTATCTCCGTCATCTCATCTTCGCTGAGCCGAAACTCTAAAGCCCCCACGACTCCCGCCACTTGCTCCGGCGAGCGCATCCCGACGATGGCGCCGGTGACGGCGGGATGATGCAGGGTCCACGCGATGGCGACTTCTCCCGCGGAGCGTCCATGGCGCGCGCCGATCTGCTTCAGGAGTTCCGCCAGTGCGAGATTCCTCGAAAGCTGCGGCTCCTGGAATGCTAATGCGCGTCTTCGAAAATCGTCGGGAGGCAGGCCGGCGACGCGCTCTTTGGTCATTTTCCCGGATAACAGGCCGGACTTCATCGGCGAATAAACGATCACTCCGATCTTGTGATCCAGGCAATAGGGAAGTAAATCCGATTCCGCGTCCGGAGAAATCGCGGAATAAGGGGGCTGCAAGGACGTAACCGGCGCGAGCTTGCCGCATCGTTCCAGGTGCGCCACTTTGAAGTTGGAGACTCCGGTCCAGCGCACTTTGCCTTCCTCCTTCAACTTCTGGAGCGTGGACCAGCCTTCTTCGATGTCCTCTTCAGGCTCGGGCCAATGAATCTGATACAGATCGATGGTGTCGAGCTTCAAACGCCGCAAGCTGTCTTCGCACTCTTTGCGAATGGACGCGGCTTTGAGCGCCGGGCGAATTTCGCCCTTCTCGTTCCAGGTTCTCTCGCACTTGGTGAACACGAATGGACGATTCGCCCGTCCGGCGAGTGCGCGCGCCACCACTTCCTCAGAATGCCCCAGGCCATAGACGGCCGCCGTGTCGATCCAGTTGATCCCGCGATCGATGGCCGCGTGAATCGCGCTGATCGATTCGTCGTCGTCCTGCGGTCCCCATGCGAATGCCCATCCGCCTCCGCCCATGGCCCAAGCGCCTACTCCGATGGGCGTCAAATCCATGTCGCTGTTGCCAAGTCGTCGCTTGTGCATCCTCTCTAAAATAACGCGGCGTGAAGCGTCGCGGCAGATGAAACGTTTCATCCCACGGGAAGCCTCTCTTACCTGATGGATGTAGCAAAATTGGAGCGTCGTGAGCGAATCTAAGCGTCAACCCCCTTTTTCTAGCACAGCTTACGGTGATTCCCCCATTTTCCAGAAGCCGCTTCAGGAGCATACTGGCTGCATTATGAGCGCGCGTGTTTTCGTCCGTGCAATGTCGTGGGCGCTTGCCTGCTTCGCGACTGTATGCTTATACGGCCAACCCAGCGTTCTAACCTGGCATAACGACAATGCCAGAACCGGACAAAATCTCGCCGAGACTATTCTTACCCCGGCCAATGTTAATTCTGCAACATTTGGGAAGCTTTTTGTTCTTTCGGTGGACGGAAAGGTGGACGCGCAGCCATTGTATGTTCCTTCACTCACCGTTTCTGGAGCAGTGCACAACGTCCTTTATGTGGCTACGGAACATGACAGCGTGTATGCCTTCGACGCCGACACCGGAACCCTACTCTGGCAGGTATCGATGCTGGAGATGGTTAATGGAGTCCTGGAAACGTCGTCGGACGATCGAGGGTGCAGCCAGGTGACGCCCGAGATCGGCATCACCGCGACACCGGTTATCGATCCCGCCAGCGGCCCGCACGGCACCATTTATCTGATCGCGATGACCAAGGATTCAAGCGGCAATTATCATCATCGTCTGCACGCTTTGGATCTGACCACGCACGCGGAGGAGTTCGGCGGTCCCATCGAAGTTTCAGGATCGGTTTCGGGAACGGGCGCCGAGGACACGTTCCTTCCAGCGCAACACAAGGAACGGCCGGGACTGCTGCTGCTGAATGGCGTCGTCTACACCAGTTGGGGATCGCACTGCGACGCGGGTCCCTACACGGGCTGGGTTTTCGGATATAACGAAACGACTCTGGCGAAGGTCACGACCATTAACCTCACTCCCAACGGCAGTGACGGCGGGATCTGGAACGCGGGGTCTGGTCCGGCGGCAGATGCCAACGGGAACATTTTCCTGCTGACGGGAAACGGCACTTTTGACACAACCTTGAATGGCAGCGGCTTCCCGTCGAAGGGCGATTACGGCAACGCCTTCGTGAAGATGTCGACCAACGGCGGATTGGCGGTAACCGACTATTTCACGATGGACAACACCACCAGCGAGTCGAATGGCGATACAGATCTGGGCTCCGGCGGATTGATGCTGCTGCCCCCGCTGACCGGCACGGGCGGAACCCAGGTTTCGCTGGCCGTCGGCGCCGGGAAAGACACCAATCTATATGTGGTGAATCAGGCCAACCTGGGAAAGTTCAGCTCCAGCGCGGATACGATTTATCAGCAGTTATCGGGCGTTTTGCCGGGCGGCATCTGGTCGAGCCCGGCGTGGTTCAACGGAACTTTGTATTACGGAAGCGTGGGAAGCACGCTGATGGCGTTCACCTTCGCCTCAAAAACCGCTGGACTATTTCCGACGGTCCCCACTTCGCAATCCCCCACCTCGTTCGGATATCCGGGAACCACGCCGTCCATTTCGGCAAACGGAACCTCGAACGGAATCGTTTGGGCCGCCGAGAGCGCTTCGAATGCGGTCCTCCATGCCTACGATGCGACCAACGTCTCACACGAACTCTACAACAGCACGCAGGCGGCGAACTCCCGCGACCAGTTCGGAAGCGGCAATAAATACATCGTGCCCACGATTGTGAACGGCAAAGTCTACGTCGGGACCACGAACGGAGTCGGCGTTTTCGGTTTATTGGCGATCCCGCCACCGGCCCCGGTCCTGACGGCGCCAGCCAACGCAGCTACAGGCGTCTCCGTCACCCCGACCCTGACCTGGAATGCCGCGACCGGCGCCACATCGTATGATGTTTATTTCGGCACGTCATCGACGCCGCCGCTGGTCACGAATGTCAGCGGGACGACTTATAATCCCGGAACGCTGGGCGGGAACACAACCTACTTCTGGAAGATCGCCGCTAAGAACGCCGGTGGGTCCACCGCTTCGACGATCTGGTCGTTCACGACGTTAGCGGCAGCTCCGGCGGCGCCAGTTCTGACGACTCCGGCGAATGCGTCTACGAGCCAGTTGCTCACTTCCACACTGAACTGGACCGCTGCCAGCGGAGCGACTTCGTATGACGTTTACTTCGGCACGGCCTCCACGCCGCCGCTGGCTACCAACGTCACCGTGACCACCTATAGTCCGGGAACGCTGACCGCGAACACGAAGTATTACTGGAAAATCGTCGCGAAGAATACCGCGGGGTCGACGTCTTCCGCGGTGTGGTCATTCACCACGCAATCGTCCACACCTGGTGGGGTCGTCAGTCCAGCGGCGGGGACTCAGCTTCCTGTAGCGTCCGCTACGTTTAGCTGGAACCCGGTCGCCGGGGCCGATCAATACTGGCTGGACGTCGGCAGCCAGCTGGGTGTCGGCGATTATTTTGGCCAGGCGACGACGGGCACGTCGATTCAGGTGACGACCCTGCCGTGCGATGGCCGCACCGTCTACGTGCAACTCTGGACGCACCTCAGTGGAGCCTGGCAGACGCCCGTTCGATCCACCTACAGCGCGGCCGGAGGATGCGCGGCGTTGACCGCACCCGCCAACAACACGACTTTCTTTAGCACTACGGAGGTGTTCAGCTGGCCTGCGGCCTCGGGGGCTGACCAGTATTGGCTCGACGTCGGCAATTCGCTGCGGGAGGGCGACATCTTCGGCGGCTCCACCACTGGGACGGCGATCACCGTGCAGGGCATTCCTTGCGATGGGCGCAAGATTTATGTCCAACTGTGGACGCACCTGAACGGAGTGTGGAAAAATCCGGGCGAGTATTCCTACACGGCCGTCACCTCTTCCTGCGGCGTAACCAGCCCGGCCGAAGGCTCGACGCTCACCAGCCCCGCGCAAGTATTTAGCTGGGGCGCAGTCTCGGGCTCCGACGAATATTGGCTGGACGTCGGCAGTCAAGTTGGGAGCGGCAACTACTTCGGCGAGGCGATCACCGGAACGTCGATCACGGTGGATTCGATGCCGTGCGACGGCCGAACCATTTATGTGCAGTTGTGGCCGCACATTGCCGGGAATTGGCAGCCTCCCCAGCGGACGACCTACACCGCGGCATCGGGCTGCGCCGCCTTGACCTCGCCGGCCAACGGAGCCGCATTCACCTCCCCATCAGCGACATTCAATTGGACCGCGGCGGCGGGAGCGGATCAATACTGGCTCGACGTCGGGAACACGCAAGGTGTGGGCGATATTTTTGGCGGCGCGACCACCAGTCTCTCCACTACCGTGAGTAACCTTCCCTGCGATGGCCGCACGATCTACGTGCAGCTATGGACCCACATCTCAGGGGCATGGAAGAATCCGGGACGCTACCAGTTCACGGCATGGAACGCATGCGGCAAGCTGACCACCCCGGCGCCGGGATCGACTCTGACGGGCAGCTCGCTAACGTTCGACTGGACTGCGGGAACCGGAGTCACGGCATACTGGCTCGACGTCGGAACGATGGTCGGCCAAGGCAACATTTTCGGAGCCAACGTGGGTACCGCGACCTCGCAGATGGTTACCGGCATCCCCACCACCGGTCAACCGATCTACGTGCAGTTATGGTCGATGATCGGCGGAGTGTGGCATTTGAATCGCTACATGTACGCCGCTGCCCCGTAAAATTACGGGGTTCCCGGATGCGGGCCTGGGCTTGCCGGATTGGATCTCTGCGCCTGCGCCAGCCCCAGAATATGATCCGCGGCCGACTGCGGAGCATCGATCTGGTTGATCTGGATCCGGCTGGTGCCGCCCGCGGTTTCGAGCGACAGGTCCCCGATGTTCACCATGCGCTGGCCCATGGTCTGATCCACGCGCACGTCTTGTACTTTCACCAGCTCGATGGTGCGCGTAGTCTTTGAAAACAGGCCCGCTTCGTAGCGCAGACGGTCTCCGAGCACGGTCAACTTCACCATGCGGCGCTGGATATGGCGAATCACGGTAAAGAACAGGAAAATGGCGGGCACCACAAACCCCCATTTGGCCCAATCGGGATGGTCCGGCACCACTTGGAGATAGACCGCCAGGGCGGCCGCGAGAATCAACCAAAAGACGTAGCTCAACTTCACGAACTTCAAGGAAGGTCGAAGTTCCATTGCACAAAATTCTAGCATGGCGATACCGCGTGCTGTCACAATAATAGTGAGATGGAAACTGAACGTCCCGTGACGCGAGTCCTGGTAGTGGATGACGAAGAATCGCAGCGCACCGCGCTCGCGAGCATGATTGCCTTGTGGGGTTACGCGGTGGAAACCGCGGCCGATGGATTGGAGGCGCTGGAAAAGCTGGCATCGTTCGGCGCGCACGTCATGGTTACGGACCTGATGATGCCGCGCATGGACGGGAACGAGCTGCTGCGGCGGCTGAAGCAGCAGGGCGGGGGCCCGGCTTCGATTGTCCAGACCGCGTTCGGGAACCTGGAAACCGCGGTCGCCACGATCCACGACCTGGGAGCCTTCTGGTTCCTCGAAAAGCCGGTACAATCGCAGGCGCTGCGCCTCTTGCTCGAGCGCGCCGCCAATCAGGGTCGCTTGGTGGAGCACGCCGAACGCCTGGAACGCCAGTTGAGCTATCGCGGCGTCCTGGGCGAGATGGTAGGCGCTTCGGGAAAAATGCAGGAAGTGTTCGCGCTGGTGCAGCAAGTGGCTCCCAGCCGCGCGGCGGTGCTGATCAGCGGCGAAAGCGGCACGGGAAAAGAGCTGGCCGCGCGCGCGATTCACGCGCTAAGCCCGCGGCGCGGCGGACCGTTCGTCGCCATTAACTGCGCCGCCATGCCCGACACGCTGATGGAAAGCGAGCTGTTCGGCCACGAGAAAGGCGCGTTCACGGGAGCCGTCGAGCGCCGCGCCGGATGCTTTGAGCTGGCGCAGAACGGAACGGTGCTGCTGGATGAGATAGGCGATATGCCCATCGCCACGCAGGCCAAATTGCTGCGCGTGCTGGAGGACGGGCGCGTCCGCCGGTTGGGCGGGAAGAGCGAGATCCAGCTAGATGTGCGCGTAGTCGCGGCGACCAATGCGCCGCTCGATAACGCCATTCGGGAAGGGAAGTTCCGCGAGGACCTGTTCTACCGCCTGAATGTGTTTCCCATTCCGCTGCCTCCGCTGCGCGATCGCAAGGACGATCTGCCGGTCCTGACGGCCGCGCTGCTCGAAGACCTGAATCAGAAGCACGCGACCAAAGTCGCCGATATCGCCCCGGAAGTGATCGAGCATTTCCGCGCGTATCACTGGCCCGGAAATGTCCGGGAGCTGCGCAACGTGCTGGAGCGCGCCGTCATTCTCGCCGGCGAGGGGACCATCCAGACCATGCATCTTCCGCCGGGTTTTGGGGGCGCGCCCTTGCCCGTGCCTTCGCTCACGGCGGAAGGCGGTGAACTGCGAATCCCCGTCGGCTTCACCATCGAACAAGCCGAACGCGCTTTGATCGAGCTGACCCTGGAGCACACCAAGCACAACAAGACTCGAGCCGCGGAGATACTCGGCATCAGCCAGAAGACCTTGTTTAACAAGCTGAAAGAATACGGATCGCAGGGAGCCGGCGCCGCCTAAATCCTAAATGTCCCTTCGAGTC
>Ga0209517_10005026_pt1 | contig 17015 bp, 8 predicted proteins | sample PeaSoiMetSII2010_FD_187695 | JGI IMG/M metagenome (GOLD analysis project Ga0209517, IMG submission 187695) | Peat soil microbial communities from Weissenstadt, Germany - SII-2010 (SPAdes) (version 2) | ecosystem: Environmental > Terrestrial > Soil > Wetlands > Peat | place: Germany: Weissenstadt...
CGCAAGCAACTGGAGACTTTCACGCTGGCGCCCTGGGCCAGCCGACGCCGGCGTGATCTGCTGGAAATGCTCGATCGCCTGACTCCCATGATTGCGGAACTGACGCAAGCGGTGGGGCAAGAAGCTGACAAGTGTCCGGCGGCGCAGCGGCTGGCAACTCATCCTGGAGTAGGCCCGCTGACGGCATTGGGGTTTGTGCTGATCATCGGTGAAGCCGAAAGATTCCGCTGTGGCAAGCAGGTGGCGAGCTATCTGGGATTGGCGCCAGGAGAGGAGTCGAGTGGTGACCGTCAACGCCTGGGACATGGCAGCAAGCAAGGCAACAAGCTGCTGCGTTTTTTAATGGTGGAAGCGGCCCAGGTCACGGTACGCAGCGATGCCGAATGGCGGCGCAAGTATTTCCATCTGGCACCGCGGCGAGGACGAAAGATCGCCATAGTCGCCAAGGCGAGACGATTGGCGGTTCGTCTGTACTGGATGTGGCGCAAGCAGTGGGATTACGAGCAGTGGAAAAAGTTCGGTCCGCACGCGGGCCAGCCCGGAACAGGCGTTGGTGTGCAGTCGAACACCGAGTAATCGATTGGGCAGCCCGCTCCCTGTTGCAGGGAGTTCGAACTAGCAATCATGATCGAGTTTCGGACCGAAGAGATGCATGGGTCGGACTGAGTCCTGACCTGAACTTGGATTGCGAGCGAACCTTGGTTGGATACGGCACTTTTTCAACGAGAGCGAAATGGCGCTCCTAGGAGTCATTTCTTCGGAGACTCGTAGTCGAGGCCGCATGTAAAACTCGGACGTTTGGTGCATCAACGAACTGTGTCAGGAGATGGCGTAAGTAATTGAAACAGAATTGGTAGCGCTACCGGGAATCGAACCCGGGTTTGAAGATTGAGAATCTTCCGTCCTAACCCCTAGACGATAGCGCCGCCGAAAAGGCGAAAACAAGAGTATAACAAAATCTCCGCTCCTTTCGAGAGCCCGTCACCGCGCGGCGCTGGCCTAAAGGTGCGTTGAATGATTAATTCCAGCTTCCAACAGTTACTGCGCCCCGAACAAATCGCGTCACTACCTGTGTTTCTGTTTCCATTCTGGAATTTTTCTTAGACACATCACTTTTATGTAATAGGATTGCGATTAAGAAGTCGACTCATGCTGAGTTGTTTTTATTCCCTTGTGCTGGTGATCTTCCTGTTTCCAGCAACCGTGGCACAACCAAAGCCAGGCAAGCCTTCGGTGCCGCTTCGCTATGACGCCGCGCTCTCGACGGCAGGCTTTCCCAATCCGCTGGTGCGCGCCACCATTCAAGGTCGGCAGGCCCTTTTCATTATTGATACTGGTGCAGGTGTCAATACGTTTGCGGCATGGTTTGCGAAAGCCGCTGGGCTTCCCGTACACGATTCAACGGCAACTGTTCGGGGTTCGACTGGAGAGGAAAATCATATTCAGGTGGTTTCAGGCATTTCGGGAGTGTTTGATGATGGAACTCCCCTCAGACTGGACGAAGCAATCGTAGTCGATCTGCCACGCATATTCGAGGATCATCAACTCGGAGGATTGTTGTCCCCGCAACTTCTGGCTCCTGCCGGGCAGGCAGCTCTGTTGGATTTGCGTGTGCCTGTTCTCGTGTTTCAGCCCTTCAATGAGGCTTTGGCGAAACTTCCGCTAGAGGCAGGGGTGCTTTCAGAGGGGAACGTGTGCACGAACCGCGAGTCGCAATTCACCAATCGTCAATACGCGGCCCGCGTCTCGGTCGATGATGCCAGTGGTACGTTGCTGCTGGATACGGGAGCCACGCGCACGTTGGTAGTAGCCAACTCTGGCATTGGGCAAAAGCTGTCCCACCGCAGTGTCGAAAAGGGACGCACCGTCGGAGTCGGCGGTACAGTCACGAACGGCCGGCGGGCGGCGGGCGTGAATCTCGATCTTGGCGGTGTGAAGACGATGCTTGATCTCACGATCGGCGGTTCTTCGAGCGACTGCGGACCAGACGGACTGCTTGGCATGGATGTTCTCCGCAAGTGCGTGCTTCTGCTCGACGTCTCAAGAGTTGCTTTTTCTTGCGCGAAGCAATGAGCCAGGTCGGCGATTTGCGTCTCCAACCAATTGCAGGAGACTGCCGTCCCGGTGTTAAGTTTACTTCCGCACGACTTCATTCCCGCTGCCATCCGAGTACATCACTACGAGCTTGGTAACTTTGCCGGAGTTGTCTCGGAGGAAACGGAGGCGAGTGTCATCGAGTCCCTCAAGCCCAAAGGTGTCCGGGACGAGCGGGAGCAGCCGAAACGCCGGTTGATCTGTCAGTTCCAAATAGAGTTCTCCGGCCTTTAGAGTAATCTGGCTATGTCCATAAACGGCCACCAATGCGTTCTTTTCATTCTGTGAAAGTGACAAGGGTTTCATGTGAGAGTCCAGCGTATCCACGGCCCAGACGGCTTCTGTCTTTTGCTTCGGGTCCTCAGCCTGGGCGGCAATCACCTTCAACGCCTCGCGATACGCGTCGTTGAATGCATCCGACGCCGAGACTTTAATATCTGGCTCAACACCTTTGCCTTCCCAGTCTGTTTTCGTAATAGGATTGATCGCTCGTCCCGTGGTAATAAAAATGGCTAGACCATCAACCACGGGATATGAATACCCGGCGTTCGCGCCGCCACCCGTCGTTTCGCCAACAATGGTGGCGCGTTTGAGGATTTTCAAATCATAGGCAAAACCTTCTGGCCCGGAAAATGTACGCGAACTTGTAAGGATATATAGGGGCACGTCGGCCATCCTCTTTCCCGGCAAGTATGGCTGTGTCCAAAACTGCTCGGTACGGTCTCCTTTGCGCCAATACATATCGCCCAAGTGGGTAAACTTGTCAAAAAAATAAGAACTGATCAGCTGGATCATGTTCGGCTGGCCGCCATGATTGTTCCTGACGTCAATGATGACCGCGTCTGAGCTCGCAAGAAAACTCATGGCGCCAATCGCCGTGGGCGCTGCCCAGTCAGCGTCGGCAAAACTGCGCAGGTCAAGATATCCCACATTGCCGGGCAAATGCTCGAGCTTTTCGAAGCCAAAATTAGTCCTGGCATCTTCTTTTGCCCTCAGTTCGTTCTCTGCTGCTGTGGCGACCTCTTCCTCCAAAGGACCTTGCGGCATGAAAACAATCACATGATGATCGTGATTGATGCTCTGCAGGTCTGCCGTGAGCCGATTACTAAAATCAAACAGCGTCGTAAGCTTGGAATATGCGCCCTGGGCAAGTTGGGCCTGTATGTGCTGAGCGGATCGTTCACCCATGTCAGGGAAAACGTAGTTGGCCTTGAGCAAGTCCGCAATCTTGGAGACAATCCGTGATCGCGCGGCATCGTCCAATGGCGTGTCCTGCCCATGCGCGTACATCGGCGCCAGTAACGACAGGCAGAAACAAAACACTTCACTCACAAATTGGAGTTTCGATACCCAACAAGGTCCTCCGCTCATTTCACAAATCTCCTCTCAAGTTCGGCATGAATTAGACGGTGGCTCTTATCGAAAGTCAACAAAACAGCCCTTGTTTGATTGACTGTTGGATGAAACACAGACAGAGCTCCCGACTGCGACCACCCAACCCTCGTTTTGGACTCGGAGCGGCGTGTCCTCGAAACTGAGCCGCGCCGCTCTGTACGCCATTTTGTGTACCACTATCACCGCGAACGCGGGGTAGAGAACGTCAGCAAGGCTTTTGGCACAAAATATACTAGGCTGACGAGAGCTTCCGGGCATTGTGCCGCAGGGAGCGGCCTTCCGATAGGCCGTAAAGTTCTTCCGCCAGATTCTTGGCGTGATCGCCGATGCGCTCCAGCGCCTGGGCGGCGAGAAGGATGTCGAAATTCTTTTGTCCGGTCGGACTATTCGGCTCGGCCAGGTGTCGGTGAAACAGGGAATGGCACAACCGGTCCACTCCCGGATCGGACTGCAAAACGGTCTGCGCGTGCGCCACGTCGCGCTCGATGAAACCCTGGTGAACCTGCTCCAGCATGGTGCAAAGCAGAGAAGCCATTTCGATGAGCTGGCGCGAATCTGCGACCGGCAATTTCTCGCGCCGCCCTTGCAGTTGCATCACCGCGCTGTAGGCGAGGTCACCGATGCGTTCGAGGTCGGTGATGAACTTCAGACACGCCAGCAATTCACGCGCCTTGGCTTCTCCTACGCGCGTAATGGCTTCGGGGAGTTGCTCATCAATCTTGCGCTCGATCTGGTCGAGTTCTTTTTCGCAGTCCTTGATGGCCAGAAAAGCCAGGCGCGAACCGTCCGCGAGAAAGTCCCTAACGTTGAAAACTGCGTCGCGGGCGATCAGGCAGCCGCGCACGACCAGAGCCGGCAGCTCATCTCCGCCTAATTCCCCATTGGAAATCTGAGCCGGACGGGTGTGGGCTTCCGCGGCTCGGGATCGCATCGCGGCCGACCGTTTCTTCACGCGTGGCGTTTGTCTCGTGGTCATGGAAACTTGAGCAATTCCAGAAGCGTTCTAACTACAGATGAAGCTAGCATAAAACGGATGTGTGAAAGCAATGTAAATACTAACGGCGCCGATGCGTCGAAGTGACAAGTCAGGAACGCAGTTAATTACTTCTTCTCCAACGCTGCGGCCCGCTCCTCGGCTCGCCTGGCGTCTTGCTCCCTGCCCAGCCCTCGATAGGCTCGCGCCAGTAACCGCAAGGCGGCGGCGTTTCGTGGATCAGACTCGGTGAATGCTTCGAGATCCGGCACAGCGCCGGCAAAATCGGATTGCTGGATCTGCGCCTCCGCCAGTCCCAGACGCCCCTCGCTGTTGTTCGACTCAACGAGCAGCGCTGCCTCGAACTGGTCTTCCGCGTTCTTCGCGTCTTTGAGTTGCAGATAAACGCGGCCTAGCATTAGCCGCGCGGACACTTGGCTGGGCGCAAGCTTCAAACTCGATTCCAACGCATCCCGCGCTCCCGGCCAGTCGCCGGATTTTCCCAGTACCTCGCCCAATTCGAAGGCGGCGGTGGAATCGTCGGGACGCAGCTCGCAAGCTCGCTTCAAGTGGACTGCCGCCTCGGCGAAATCTCCAGCAGCAAGTTCAAGTTCGCCCAGTTGGCGGAGCGCGGTCGGCGAGGTCGGGTCGATCTGCAGCGCTTTTTCCAGGAACTGGCGCTCGTCACTCGGTCGATTGTCATCACCGGCCAGCATCGCGTGGTGCAACAGGTTCTGCACTTCGACTTTATCCTTGGGATCCGGCAAGGCTTCTGCTGGCTTGCCCGAGTTTGCCGCCGCCGGCAGCTTCGCCTTCCACTTCGCCATTTCCGCCTGCATGCTCTGCAGCCTGGAGTTGTCGGGGGCATAGAGATTTTTCAGCTCCTTCGGATCTGCTTGCAGGTCGTAGAGTTCGGGCCGGGGAGCTTCGATCAGCTTGCTGTTCTCGGCACGCAAAGCACGCAGTGGGGCCCATCCCCAACGTAGCGGATAGTCGGTTTCACCAAAGAGGGCTCGATCTGAAAGCGCTTGTGCGCCGATTAGAGGAAGCAGCGACTCCCCGTTCAGTTCCGCCGGTGCAGCCACGCCGGTCGCCGAAAGAATGGTCGGAAGGATATCGGTGGTCCGCACCTGGGCATCGATCACAGTGCCGTGAGCGGCAGTTCCTGCCATTTTCAGCGGCATTTTCAGAATAAGAGGGATGTGCAGCGTCGAGTCGTAAAGAAACAGGCCGTGAGTTTCTTCTCCGTGCTCGCCCAGACCCTCGCCGTGGTCGCCCGTGACCACGAGGATGGCGTTGTCGTAGACGCCAGCTTTCTTCAGAAACGCAATCCAGCGGGCCAAAGCGGAATCGGCATAAGCAATTTCGCCATCGTATAAATGGCCTTTGTATTTCTCCGAGAACGGCGGAGGCGGCTCGTAGGGATCGTGCGGATCGTACAGGTGCACCCATACGAAGTGCGGGCCAGTCCGGTGTTTCTCGAACCAGGTTTCGGCGTGCTCGACGACTTCCATGCCTCGGCGCTCGACCCGGCCCCAGCGTTCTTTAGTCTCGGTCCTAGCGGGAAAGTTATCGTAGAAATCGAAGCCGCGATCGAGGCCGGGAGCGAGCGTGTTGCTGTCGAGAATCACGGCTCCGATGAAAGCTGCGGTCTGGTAGCCGTGCTTCTTCAGCAATTCCGCCGCAGTCGCATGTTGCGGTGAGAGCGGGACGCCAAAATCGGTGACGCCGTGTACGCTCGGCAATAGGCCAGTCAGGATCGTGATGTGCGAGGTGTTCGTGATCGGGCTATGAGTGAAGGCCTCGGTGAAGCGGACACCGTCGGCGGCCAGCGCATCAAGTGCGGGCGTTTCGACTTGCTTGTATCCGTAGCAGCCGACATGATCGGCGCGTAGCGTGTCAATGGTGATGAGGTACACGTCGGGGGGAAAGCGCTTCGGCGCGGAGGTCTGGGCCCAGACGGCGGTTCCGAACAGAGTTCCAAACAGAGATCCGAGCAAAGTCCCGGGCAGTGCCATCCCAAGAAAAATAGCCAACCGTCTCATCAGCGCCCAGCCTATCACAGACTTCCGTCGAGTTGAGCCTCTGCTGCCTGCCTCCATGCGATAAACTGAACTCACCGATGGCGCCTTATTTTCGTCGAATAATTGTCGTCCTAATAGCCCTCACCGCGCTTTCGGCGGCGGCGCAAACAGCACCGAAGCCGGCGCTGAATGTGGTCCTGATCACGATTGATACGCTGCGCGCCGATCATGTTGGCTGCTATGGATACAAGCAGATCAAGACGCCGAACATAGACGGCCTGGCGGCGGATGGAGCGCGCTTCGAGCGTGCGTTTGCGGTCGTCCCCGTAACCCTGCCCTCGCACACATCGATGCTGACGGGAACCTATCCCATGTTGAGCGGGATGCACGATTTCAGCGGCAACAAACTCAGCCCGCTGCAACCGACGCTGGCCTCGGTACTCAAACAGGCCGGGTACGAGACGGGAGCCGTGGTTGCCTCAGCGGTGCTCGATTCGCGCTTTGGACTGAACCAGGGATTTGATTTTTATTACGACCACTTCGACTTCAGCCGGCTGGACGAATCGAACCTCGATGAGATGGAGCGTCCGGGCAATTTGGTAGCCGATGTGGCGTTGGACTGGCTGGCGAAGAATTCGCAAAAGAAGTTTTTTCTTTGGATGCACCTCTACGACCCCCACTTTCCCTATCATCTGCCCGAGCCTTACAGCCGCGAGTATGCGGCGCAGCCGTACGACGGCGAGATCGCTTTTGCCGACGAACAGGTCGGGCGGCTTCTCCGCTTCTTGAAAGAAAAGGGGATTTATCAGAACACAGTAATCGTGCTCTGCGGCGACCATGGCGAAAGCCTGGGAGAACATGGCGAAAAAACGCACGGCTTCTTTATCTACAACGCTACCATGCATGTGCCGCTGATCATTCGACTGCCGGAGAACCGACTGCCGGAGAATGGCGCGGCACGCGCGATTGCCGATCCGGTTTCGCTGGTGGATCTGATGCCGACCGTGCTGGGCGCCGTCGGGCTGGAAGTTCCATCGCAGGTGCAGGGACGCAGCCTGCTTCCCCAGCTTCGCGGTGAACCTGATCATGACGACCAGGCCGGCCGCGACCGCGTCCTCTATGGAGAGACCTTCCTGCCGCGGATTCACTTCAACTGGAGTGAACTGCGGGCCTCGGAGAACACAAAATATCACTTCATCGACGCGCCTCGACCGGAACTGTACGATCTGGCGAAGGACCCCGGCGAAGTTCACAATCTATTCACCGAGAAGAAGGCAGTAGCCGAGGAGATGCGCGCTAAGCTCGTGGGCATGATCCGCGATTACAGCGCGGGCAAGGAGTTGGCCGAAAAGACGAGCCTTGACCCGGCGCTGATGGAGCGATTGAAAGCCTTGGGGTATGCGGGGTTTTCCGGGGGCAGCGATCCGGCCATCAGCGCCCGCGATTTGCCGGACCCGAAAGACCGCATCGCCACCTATGAACTGATCTCCGATGCTATCGCCGACAGCCAGCACGGCCGCTATCTGGAGTCGATCGAAAAACTGAAGAGTGCAATCCAAACCGAGCCCAACTCCCTTCCGGCTCACTATCTGCAGGGCCTCGACTACTATCACCTCAAGAGGTATGCCGAGGCGGTCGAAGAGCTGCAGAAAGCGATCCAGATCAGTCCCGATTATGCTCTTGCCTCTTTCAATCTTGGCATGGCGCAAGCTCACGCCGGACAGATCGATGCCGCCATCGCGACCCTGCAACGGACTCTGCAACTCGATGCCACCAACTTTGAAGCCGCCTACAATCTGGGAGTGGCGTACCTCCAGAAAAAGCAACTGGAGCCGGCGGCCGCGGCATTCCAGCAATCGGTTACCATCAATCCGGAACTGGCGCGTGGACATCGCGCTCTGGGCGAGGTCCTGCTCTACCAGAACAAGCTGGACGAAGCCATCGCCGAGTTACGTCGCGCCGTGGAATTGGCGCCACAGGAACCTGCCATGCATGAGTCATTAGCCAAAGCGCTGGCCGCCAAGGGACTCACGGCCGAAGCAGATGAGGAGAGGCGGCGCGCCCAGCAGCAGCCGGCGCCGCACTAGACGTATGTTCGGGCGCTTCTCAACTTTCTTATGCAATCTTTCCTTAGCAGTCGTGATCGTTCTGTCTGCCGGATTCTCAGCCTTCGCGCAGGCCAAGCCCGCGCAGTCGAAACCGCGGGCTGCGTCCGGTGTTCGACGATCGAACATTGCGAAACCCAGCGTTATATTAATCACCATCGATACCCTGCGTGCCGATCACGTGGGATGTTATGGAGCGCAGACGGTCAAGACTCCAACCCTCGATGCGCTGGCCCACGACGGCGTGGTCTTTGAGCGGGCGATCTCGCAGGTCCCGCTGACCTGGCCTTCTCATGCAGTGATTCTGACCGGCACTTATCCTTTTCAGAACGGCGTGCAGGACTTCACCGGGCAGCCGCTCGGTCCGCAATTTCGCTCGGTCGCCCAGGCATTCAAGCAGGCAGGCTACGCCACCGGCGCTGTGGTCAGCGCCTTCGTGCTCGATCGGAGTTGGGGACTGGCGCGCGGCTTTGACTTTTACGACGACGCATTTTCGGCGGAAACCTTCGAGCAGAAGGATATCGGTCTGGTAGACCGTCGCGCCGGGGAGAGCGTGGCGCACGCCATCGCCTGGTTGAAGAAAACTCCCCGACGGCCATTTTTCCTCTGGCTGCATCTTTACGACCCGCACAGCCCCTACGATCCTCCGGAGCCCTACCGCACCGAGTACCAAAGCCATCTCTACGATGGCGAAATTGCCTACGCCGATCACGAACTCGGTAACCTGATGACCTGGCTCAGGCAGAACCACCTTTATGATTCGTCGCTGATCGTCGCCCTCAGCGATCACGGCGAATCCCTAGGCGAGCACGGCGAAGACGAGCACGGCTTCTTCCTGTACAACGCCACTGTGCACGTCCCGCTGATCGTGAAACCGCCCGCCGGAAGCGGCATTCCAGCTGCCCGCCGACCCGAGCCCGTCGAAACTGTGGCCGTGGCCCCGACGCTTCTGCAACTGGCCGGACTGAAGGATTCGACGGATGCGATCCACGCGCAGTTCCGGTCGCATGCTCTATTTGGAACCAGTCAGCCGGCAAAAGATCCTGCCTACAGCGAGACTTTCTATCCCTTCAGCTCTTTCGGTTGGAGTCCTCTACACTCGCTTGAGAGTGAGCGCTTTCACTTTATCGAGGCACCCAAGCCCGAGCTGTACGATCTTGAAACCGATCCCGGAGAAACGCTGAACATTGTCGCCGAGCAGCCTGCCACCGTTGCCGTGCTTCGGGAAAAGATGCAAGCGCTTCTGGCCCGCAATCCCTTCACCCGCCAGGATGCAGGCGCTGGGAATCTGAGCCCCGACGCGCAGGAGAAGCTCCGGGCGCTCGGCTACTTCGGATTTCGCGCCGCAGTTTCCGCCGAGTCGCTCAAGCAAGGTCTCGCCGATCCCAAGGACAAGTTGTGGGAGTTCAATTCCATCCTGAAAGCCGAAGACGCTTTTCAGCGCAAGCAAGACGATCAAGCCGAGGCGATTCTCACCGAGGTTCAGCAAAGGGACCCGCAAATCTATGTGATCCCTTTCCTGCTCGGCGAGTCAGCCTTGCGACGGCAGAACTGGGAACGCGCTGCCGATCAGCTGCAGCGCTGCCTGGCGTTAAATCCGAACTTCGACAACGCCATGACCGGCTTGGCGCGGGCCCAGTCCAAGCTGGGCCACGTGGATGACGCAAAAAGCTGGCTTAACAAAGCCTTGCGAAGCAATCCTCAGAATTACCGCGCTTGGTATGAAACCGGCTTGTTGCAGGCCGCCAACGACCCGGCCGCAGCGCTAGCTTCGTACCAGAAAGCGATTGCGATCCAGCCCAACTATCCACCCGGACAGCGAGAGCTGGGCCTGGCCCTATTTCTGCGGAAGGATTATGCTTCCGCCGCGATCCATCTGGAGAAAGCCCTGGCCCTCGGCTTGGACGACGCCCACATCCATAATTTCTTGGGGATCAGCTATAGCCAAACGAATCGCCCGCAAAAGTCTATCCAGAGCTATCGAGTGGCGCTGAAACTCGACCCGAAGCTGGCCGAAGCCCACCTCAATCTGGCTTACGCCTACCAAAAAGCCGGGAAAATCAGCCAGGCGCGTTCCGAGTACGCAATCGCCTGCCAGCTTGAGAAAAACTTCTGCCCGGCAAATACGAAATAAAACTGGCGAACGTCGTCTACTGGTTTCGAGCGGCTTCTTGAGCTTGCAACTTGTTCAATACTTCTTTGGCTTTCGCTGCCGTCGGAGCGGCGGGGAAGGCTTTTAGAAAATCCTGGAGCTGATGAACCGCATCGTCCTTGCGGTTCTGCCGCAGGTAGAGATTCACCAGCTGCAGATGCGCTTGTGACATGGTAGGGTCGCGTTGCAGAGCGTCGCGCAGACTCTTTTCTGCTTCGTCGAACTTGCCGGTTCGAGCGAACAGTTGTCCCTGGAGAAAACGTGCAAAAGCAGAGTCCGGACTGCGTTGTAGACCGGCCTCCACAGCGGCCTCCGATTCGCCATAGCGCCCAGTCAGCATGAGCACGTTGCCCAGGTTGAAATAAGCCTGCGCCTCATTTTGGTCAAGGCGCACCGATTCGCGGAACTGGGCCTCCGCCGCCTTGAAATCCGACTTGCCCAGATACAATGACCCAAGATTGTTGTGCGCCGGGTAGTAGTCCGGAGCGATCTTCAACGCGCTTTCATAGTGCGCGATGGCTTCGTCCCGCTCCCCTTTGTGTTCGGCACTCACACCTCGTTCGTACTCTTTCACCGCCTTCTTCGGAAAGCGTTTGTTGTAGTCTCCCGGATCGACAAGATTGGGGTTGCTGCCCGATGCCCGCGCGCCAAGCGGGTCGTCTTTCTTTTGTTCTTCCCGAGGGCGCAGGAAAATCTGCAAATTGGTGTAGGGCGCCTCAGGTCTCAGATTCACCAGTTCGTTCACAGGGTAATAGGCGTCGTCATTAATGACGATGTGGTAGGTCTCGCCTTCCAGGCTGTTGAAGGTGAAGCGTCCCTGCGCGTCGGCGTAGACGCTATTGATGGCGGCGTCGTGCAAGCGCAGTTCCACCATGATTTGGCGTGGAGGGAGGTCCGCGCCGACGACGTGGATCTGGCCGCCAATCCAGCCCAATTGCTGCAACTGCGCCAAGAGCACAGCCGGGGGAAGCAGCACCGTGAGAAGCAAGAGGCGGGAGACAAGTCTGCGGATCATGACCTTCACCGCATGGGTATGAACAAAGCAAAAAAGGGGCCAGTTCTCATGATACGAGAACAGGCCCCGGAAAACTCAATCCGGCTAGAAGCTGAGCTTCAGGCCGAACTGCATGATGCGCGGTCCGATACCATTGACCGAAGTGCCGCCGGCTTCGCCAAATAGCGAGTCCCTTATTTCGTTGTGCCCGTACCCGCCGGAGGTTGCCAGGAAGAAGTTAGTGCGGTTGAACACGTTGAATGCCGCCGCGTCGAACTTCAGGTTGAACCGTTCGGTCAGCTTGAAGTTCTTGGACAGAGTCAGGTCAGTTGACCAGAACCCGGGGCCGACAAAGGTGTTGCGCCCCAGGTTACCTAGACAGCCCAGGCAGGGAGCGGAAAACGTGGGGAGACCGGCTTGGCCCGAGGCCGCCCACCCGTTGGCCCAAGTCGCATGGGATCCGCCGGCCCACCCGGACGCTGAACTATTCGGGCGCTCGTTCCGTCCACCGGTGAGGAGGTAGTCGCCGCCCAAGTTCTCGCAGTTCCCACTGTTGACGTCAGCCGCTAGGCAGGCAACAGTCCCGCCGCTGCTGATCGTTTCGAGATCGGGAAATCCGCCGCGGTACGGCTGCCAGTGTGCGCCACTCTGGAGGGACCAGATCCCGGACAAGGTCCAGCCACCCGCAATGTAGCTAGCCGGGCCTTTCATGTTATAGCCCGGCACTTGCCAGACATGGTTGATGACCAGGCGATGGCGGATGTCATAGATCGAGTCGCCCCGATCAAACTCGGGGTTCGTCGGATCGGTGGTGTAACCTTCGCCCCCGGCCGCGCCGTTGGCGGTAGTGGCGCCGCTGTGCCAGGTTGAGCCGTTGTCAATCGAGTGGCTGTAGGTGTAGTTCACGTTCAGCAGCAACCCATGGCTCATCTGGCGCTTCAGTGAAGCTTGCATGGAGTTGTAGTTGGAATTGACTACGTTCTCCCAAACGCGCAGCCTGCCGTAGTTTGGATTGGGAGCTCCGCCATAGCCGACCAGGGTTTCACCCACATTGTTCACAATCGAGGAACCGACAGGCAGCAAAGTGCCCGGCAGCCGGTTGACGTCCTCAGCACGGAATAGCTTGTGAGCCGTCGTGCCTACATAGTCAACCTCCAGTATGGTCTTTGGCATCACTTCGTGCTGGAAGCCGAGGTAGTAGTTATAGACGTAAGGGTCGTCTACGCCTTGCGGGAAGATGATTCCCGTCAGGTAGGCGGTGTTGGGGTTCTGACCATACCAGCCATTGATGTTGCCAGTAGCCTGAGCTCCCGCGCCCTGGTTGGGGTTGGAAGCAGCACCCGTGTAGACAGGAGCAACGCCTCCGGGACCGTAGAGCGCGCCACCAGTCGGCGTGCAGCCAACACTGTTAACGCAGTTCGTCGGACCCCAAACGATCGTATTGGTGGCACCGACAAGTTGGTTGTCTTCCAGGTCAAACGAGTAGTAGGGCAGGTTCCAGCGCGAGTTCGAGAGCGGGTTGTAGAGCGTGCCCTCGAAAGAGATGCCGAAACCGCCACGCATTGAGGTCTTGCCATCGCCAAATACATCCCAGGCAAAGCCAAGGCGGGGACCAAAGTCCTTGTGCCGGCCCTTGCCCAGCGTCGTAGCCGGACCGAAGCCGCCCGGCCCGCAGACGCCAGCCAGTTGCGACAGCGCTTGGGCCGCAGCCGAGGTGCAGTCGTAGTTCACGCCGTTTATGGTTCCTGTACTTCCCGCGGGAACGTTGGCGTTGATCACCTGCTGTATCACGTTGCTCCCCGGACCGGGGAGGAAGGTAGTCGCCGCGTTTCCTTCTTCGGTGTGACGGGTGTACAGGTCGTAGCGCAGTCCGAGCTGCAAGGTCAGGCGCTTGGTGGCCTTCCAGTCATCCTGGAAGTACGCACCAAACTCCAGGTTGCGCCAGTGCCGGGTGTTGCTGGCCAGTTCCGCGTTCGGGATCGTGTCGTTTTGCAGCAGCCCCTGGATGGTCGATTGCGAGCAGGGTGGAGCGCAGATCCCGGGATCCACGCCGGCGTTGACGCCGTAAGGGGCGTCGGCGGCGAAGAAGATAGGATCGGAGAAGTAGTACGAACCGCGCGCAATGCTGAACTGGCTATTCTCGATGTTGCGCCGGAAGTCTGCGCCAATCTTCATGTTGTTATTGCCGTGGGTCACCGACACCATGTCGGAATAGGTGTAGATGTTCTCCCGGAAGTACTGCGGGTATCCGTTGTAGGAACCGAACCCTGCCGACGCATCATCGAACTTCACTTGGGGGACACCGGGAATGCTGGTGCCAATCAGGTTCACGTTCTGCACATAACCCAGGCGCAATTCGTTCAAGATTGTGGGGCTGAAGGTGTGGGTATAGTTAAGGTTGCCGTTGGCGGACCGAATATTATTCGGGTTGGAGAAGCCGCGGGTGCAACCTGGCCAGCAGGGTCCGAATTCGTCGTTCGTGCGCTCCCAGCTGAAGTTCGTGGCCACGCGGTTGTTCTGATTCCAGTTGTAGTCGAATCTCCCCGAGTACTCGTTGCCGTTGTTGAAGTTACCCTGGTTTCTCGAGCTGAAGATGGCGACGCTGGAGTTCTCGAAGGGCATCGTGGAAGAGCCGGTGGTGGGGTCGCGCTGAGATTGGCCTAACTGCGCAGTCAGCGGAGTTTGGCAGGTCTTGTACCCGGTAAGAGGGTGGGCCAAAGGTGTGACGCTGTCCACCGCTGGAACCACGCCGAGTAGGGCCTGCATTCTAGTCGCAATGCTGGTTGCGTATGCCGACGAGAAGCCCATGGACAGATAGCTATCCGGACAGATGTAGTCGGCATAGCTCGCGAAAAGGCTTGACGTCTGCGGGGCTTCGTTCGCGATGTAACTGTCCAAGGTGTAGTAGGTACTTCCCGAAAGCTTGGGCGCAAAGTTGCTGTATAGGAGATTGGCCACTGAGTTGGTACCCGTCGCTGAGTCCGTGGCTGCAACTGCCGCCCGCCAGTCGGGTGACTCCTGGGTAACCGTCGCACTCTCTGATGTTATGAACCGGCTTGACTGCCAAGCCAAGAAGAAGAACAGCTTGTCTTTGACAATCGGACCGCCAACGGTAGCGCCAAATTGGTTCCAGCGAAGCGGCGGACGGGGAGCGCCGGCCGAATTCAGGAAAAAGTCGTTCGCGTCGGCGTCGGCGTTGCGAAGGTATTCAAAGGCGCTGCCATGCAATGCGTTGGTGCCCGACTTGGTCACCAGGTTGACAGTGCTGCCGGCGCTGTTGCCGTATTGCGCCGACATGTTCAATCCCAGGTCCTGAAACTCCTCAACCGTGTCGTTGATGGGCGTGCTCTCTTCGCCACCGCTCAGGCCCTTGTTCGACGTGCCGTTGATCAGGAAGCCGTTGAAGTCTTCGCGGACGCCATTGACCACGGTGTTGTGGCCGTTCTCAAAATCGGTGCCAGCTACGCTCACGGCGCCGGCGCTTAACTGCATCAAGTCGAATATGTTGCGTCCGCTCAGAACCGTGTTGTCAATCACGTTGCTGCCGACCGTCGTATACAGCTTGGCATCGTCAGTCTGAACAGTGACGGCAGCGCCGGTCACTTCGACCACTTCCGTGGCCTTGCCGATTTGCAGCTTGAAGTCCACGTGCGCGATGACCCCCGCACCCAGCACGACGTTGTTGTCGGAGGTGGTCTTGAAGCCGGAGGCTTCGGCCGTCAGCTTGTAAGTGCCGGGCGGCAGCTCCTTGGCGATGTAGTTGCCGCTGGAATTGGTCGTGATGGAAACGGTGAGGTTGGTTGCCGGCTGAGTGATTACAACCTTGGCGTTCGCGATCGCGGCGCCGGTTGGATCGGTGATGGTGCCGGAGAACTGGCCGTTTTGCACCTGCGCGAATGCGCTGAAGGCGAGAGCCAGCACGGCAAATACTACGAGGCAAAACTGCAATCTTTTCATTTACCTACCCCCTCGAGACTATGGCGCGTTATGGTTGTCGTTTGCACGAAATGTACGAAAATCTTAGTTGCGAACTCGATGCTACGAACTCTTTTGTTGCCGGGTGTACTGCATCACTTCCATCCATCTTACTGATTCTGTTCACCTAACCGGATAAAGGGCTCGAAAAACAGCCTACCTGGCTCCGGGCACAGGGACAAATAGTGCTTTCGAAGTAGAATCGCACTTCTAGCTCCAAACTACGATGCCGTTATTTGTCAAGTACTTACGGTTGGGATTGACGCTATCATCTATGACTAACTGAAGATCAAAATGCGCCAGCTACTGAATTCTGTAGATTCATCGGCCTCAGTGCTTTCTTTCAATGACCCCGCTGCCCTCTCGCACGACGAGTTCCTGATCCGCCGCCTCCGGTCCCAGCTTGTCGACCTGTCCGCTCGGCCAGCGAACAACAATTGCTTCGACTCTGGTCGCGGCACCCAAGCCGAAATGGACCCGCGGGTCGTTCGAACTTTCGAAGCTGCTTCCGGCTCGCACTTCCGCATAGCGGGTTGAGCCATCGGCCGTGATCTCGACTTTGGCGCCGAAGCCATCTCGGTTCGATTTGCTGCCGATGGTCTTGATCCGCAGCCAGTGCCCGGGCGAAGGAACTTCGTTGCGCAGCAGAACGGGAGAACCGTCCATATTGGTGAAGAGGACGTCCTGGCGGCCGCGATTCCAGAAGTCGGCCGTCAGGGCGGCGCGGCCAATATATTTCTTCGCAAGGGCGGGGCCGGACTTCTCGCCGATCTCTTCGAACTTGCCGATCTTCCCCTGGAATCCGAGATTGTGAAACAGGAATGGCCGCTCCGCGTAGCCCACGCCGAACGACTGGCCTTCGACCTGTGCGTCCACGTGGCCGTTGGCCATGAAGATGTCGGGCCAGCCATCGTTGTCGAAGTCGAAAAACTTCACGCCAAAGCCGAGGTACGGGTAGCCGATGGCCGCTATGCCGGCGGGGCCAGCCATGTCGGTGAATTCGCCATTGTGGTCGTTGTGGTAAAGGTTCTTGGTATCGTCGGAGAAATTGGTTTTTACGATGTCGGGCCAGCCGTCGCGATCATAGTCGGCGGAATCTACGCCCATGCCCGCCTGTTCGTGCCCGTCGGAACTGTAGGCCACACCGGCCTCGGCGCCGACTTCGGTGAATCCACCTTTGCAGTTGTTGTGATAGAGCAGGCTGGGCGAAGAATCGTTGGCCACGTAAAGATCAAGGCAGCCGTCTTTGTCGTAATCCAGCCACAAGACCCCGAGGCCGTAGTAGCGGTCGGGATCGATGTTG
>Ga0209517_10005028_pt1 | contig 17010 bp, 7 predicted proteins | sample PeaSoiMetSII2010_FD_187695 | JGI IMG/M metagenome (GOLD analysis project Ga0209517, IMG submission 187695) | Peat soil microbial communities from Weissenstadt, Germany - SII-2010 (SPAdes) (version 2) | ecosystem: Environmental > Terrestrial > Soil > Wetlands > Peat | place: Germany: Weissenstadt...
TGTCGATCTCCCCGAGGAAGCACGCAGCCGAATCAGAGAATGGTTCGTCCGCGAAAATTTGCCGGCCGGAGCAGATGTCGAGCTAGGCACGTCTTCAAAAGACGTCGAACCGTCAACGACGGTACCCGACGCAGGCGAACCCGCGATTTCAACCGCCCCTACCGTGGAGGCGAGCTTCGTCACAAAGGATCGAAGCGAGGAACATGACCCGGTGGCTTCCGCCGTACAAATTGGACATGCCATACCGGCCGCACCGGTTCCAGAGATGAACTTGTCAAGCATGGCTGAGACGGGCGCGTCGGCTCCGAATCAAGCTCATGAATCCGCCCCCGAACAAGCTGTTCAAATGGCCGCCTCCGCGCCTCACGTCGTGTCCAGGCTGTTCAGCAACCACGCGGCTCTGGCGACCATCCTTGGGCTTCTTGCCGTTGGTTCACTCGCCCTAGGGTGGGCGGCCGGACAGGGAGACTTGGGGAAATTTTTTCTGAGAATTCATCCGATTGCGTTGCAGAACGGCGCGGCCGATCGCGGGAACGCATCGAGCTCTGCGATGCCGGTGGCTCGACTCTCCGAAATCGAAGTAGTGAATGCGAATAACCAGCGGTGGACGATCCCGTTCGATGGCCCGCTGGACAATTCTGCAGATAGCGCTCGCCGACCGACCTCCGCAATCCTTCCCTCGCCAGCGCGCAAGCTGAAGTCGGGCTTCCGGACGTGGATCCTCTCTCCCCCGCAACAAAGACGAGCAGCTGCCGATGATGGCAGGCTCGTGAAAGAGAACCCACCGGTTCTAGCGGATGCTCCGGGCGGGACTGAAAGTGTCCTGACATCGTCGGGAGCGATCAATTCTCACGCCCTCGCGGGACCGCCGACCCTGCGCGTGCCCGAACCGCCGCCCGCGACTGGCGTCGTCAAACAGGGTCAGTTAGTGCGCCGCGTGGATCCAAGCTATCCGACATTGGCCAGAATCCAACGAGTGGAAGGCACTGTCAGGCTGAATGTCACGATCGGCGCAGATGGCAGCGTTCGTGGCGTTGCCGTATTGGGCGGTTCGCGATTGCTTGTCGAGGCTGCCGAGAAAGCCGTTCTGCAGTGGCGTTACTCTCCGACCTTCCTTGATGGCAAGCCTATCGAAGTCCAGAAGGAAGTGGACCTCCGGTTTCATTTTACCGACGCCGCGCGCTGAGGCGCGGCGCTTGAAGCCTCCCTCGTTTCCGCATTTCGTCCCGCAACTTGAAAAATGGCCCCGCAGTCACCGGTGATATTCACAATCAGCAATTTGGATTGGACTTGGCATGCACCCGGCAACTAGAGTTCTGCGGGGTGCTGGTCAGCTGACTGCGAATTTTGCCGTGGCAGGGCCTGAGCCAGGCGGCAGCGAAGTGCGGGGGGTTGCATCTCCGCGACCGTGGCTCTCGCGCGACCGCTTCCCAATCGTCAAGGCATGAGATAAATAGAGGCAGACGCAATGGCACAATCGGGCGTCCGACGGAAAATTTATGGCAAGGAAATAGAGACCTTGAGCCAGAGCACCGAAGAGCGTGATGCGAGTTACGTCCTGACTCTCGAAGAGATCGGGAACCTCGCACAGCAGGGAGGCAAGCCGGCCGAAACCCTGATGAATGTGGTCGCGCTGATTGCCAAGCGGTTTGAAACCGACGTGTGTTCGGCCTACCTTTTGGAGCCCGACCGGGCGAATCTGGTGTTGGCCGCCACCGTGGGGCTGCGCCGCGAATGTATCGGCACTCTGCGCATGGGAATCCACGAAGGTTTAGCCGGCTTGGTGGCCGAACAGGTGCATCCCGTTGCCGTGGAGCAGGCGAAAGATCATCCGCGGTTTAAGTACTTCCGTGAAGCGGGTGAAGACGCATACCAATCGTTCCTCGGCGTTCCGCTGATTGATCGAGGCGTTCTCCAAGGCGTTCTCGTCGTCCAAACCATCGAGGCACGAGTCTTTCGGGAAGACGAAGTTCAGATGCTGGCGAAAGCAGCCGCGGAGGTGGCGCCGGTCGTGAGCGAAGCTCGCACCCTCGATCGGTTCATCGCGCCTGCACAGGAGCGGCTCTGGTCGCTGGCCCGCAACGTGTGGTGGTCGTGGGACTATGATTCGACGAGCCTGTTCCGCGACCTGGATCCAGTGCGCTGGAGAGAGCTCAATCACAATCCGGTGTCCATGCTGAGCGAGATTCCTCTTGCAGAAATCGAGCACCGCGCTGGAGAACTGGTGCTGCATAGCCGCATTAACTATGCGTACCGTCGCCAGCTCGAATACCTCGAAGCCGATCGCACATGGGGCACCAGGCACGCCGGCGTGCTGCGACCCCGCCCCGTGGCGTATTTCTCGGCCGAGTTCGGATTGCACGAATCGATTCCAGAATACTCTGGCGGATTGGGTGTCCTCGCAGGCGATCACATCAAGAGCGCGTCCGATCTGGGCATTCCGCTGGTCGGCGTAGGCCTGTTCTACGGCCAGGGATACTTCCGGCAATGGCTCGACGCCAGCGGCTGGCAACAGGAGGATTATCTGGAGTCGGATGTAACCCAGCTGCCCATGGAACTGGCGATCGGGGCTAACGGCGAAGCGGTAACGGTGCAAATCGAAACGCGCAGCGGTTTGATCCGCGCGAAAGTCTGGCGCATGAAAGTGGGTCGTTGCGATCTGCTTCTTCTCGATTCAAACGTAGAGGGGAACGCCCCACAAGACGTCGAGCTCACATCGCGTCTCTATGGTGGAGATGCGCGTGTCCGAATCCGGCAAGAGCTGTTGCTCGGTGTGGGAGGTTTTCGTGCCCTGAAAGCGATGGGCATCACGCCGGGCGTTCTTCACCTCAACGAAGGGCACAGCGGATTTGCGGTCCTCGAAGCCATTCGCAATCGTATGCAGGATGAAGGCCTGGGGTTCGACGATGCAGTCCACCGCGTTTCGCGGGAAGTGGTGTTTACCACCCACACGCCAGTGCCGGCGGGGCACGATCGCTTTGGCGCGGAGCTCATCGAGGAACACCTGGGGCCTCTCGGAGAATTTCTGGGGCTGTCGCCCGACAAATTGATGGCCCTCGGACGCGAGAATCCCGGCAACCAGAACGAAGAGTTCTGCATGACGGTCCTGGGGTTGAAAATGGCGCGACGCGCCAATGCCGTTTCCGCTCTGCATGGCGAGGTGTCCCGGGCGATGTGGACGGGGCTCTATCCCGGCAAGACGGAAGACGCCGTGCCCATCGGACATATCACCAATGGCGTGCATGTCCCCACGTGGCTCGCGCCGCAAATGTTCCGCCTTTACGACCGGCATCTGGGAACGGGGTGGCACGAACACAGCAGCGAGGCGCGCATCTGGGAAGGCATCGAAAGTGTGGACGATGGCGAACTTTGGGAAACGCATCTCAGTTTGAAATCGCGCCTTCTGGAATTCGTTCGCCGCCGCGCGGTAACCCAAGCCGAGCGCCGCAACGAAGCTCCAGAAGTGCTGCAGAGGCTAAGCAACCTGTTCAGCCCGGATGCCTTGACCATCGGGTTTGCGCGCCGCTTCGCGACCTATAAGCGGGCCGACTTGATTCTGAGGGATATCGAAAAGCTGGCCTCGATGGTGAACGATCCGAAGCGGCCGGTTCAATTTGTTTTCGCCGGAAAATCTCATCCGCGGGACGATCCCGGCAAGCGCATGCTGCAAGAAATTGCTCAGATGATGCGCAATCCGCAGTTCGCGGACAAGTTTGTCTTCGTCGAAGACTATGACATTAACGTCGGACGCCATTTCGTCCAGGGCGTGGATGTGTGGCTGAACAACCCGCGGCGTCCGCTGGAGGCGTCGGGTACGAGCGGCCAGAAAGTCGTCTTGAACGGTGGTCTGAATCTGTCCGTGCTCGACGGCTGGTGGGCGGAGGCCTACGACGGCTTAAACGGTTTCGCGATCGGCACCGGCAGGACTCATTCCCACATGGACGTTCACGACGCGCGCGACGGCGAAGACCTGTATCGCACGCTGCTTGATGTGGTGATTCCGCTCTACTATCAACGCGACCGCGACGGGCTCCCGCGCGGCTGGATTAAGCGCATGAAGCGAACCATCCGAACCCTCGGCTGGCGGTTCAATGCCGACCGCATGGTGATGGACTACACGCGCAAATGCTATGTGCCCGCGGCTGGTGGCACCTCGAGCGACATGAGCACGACGCTTTAATCCATCGCGCGGTCAGCGATTGAACGCCCTAGAAAGCTTCCGCTGCGCAGTCGATCCTTTGCGACCCTGTTCCTCCGACTGTGCAAACATCGCGCTCGACCAGCCGTTCCGCTATAATCCAAGCAGCTTAAAATAAATTAGCGCGGACGAACCTATCTAGGATGCCACCATTTCCATCATCCCCTTCGGGCAAGGCGACCAGAGGAGCCGAAAGGTCGCCGCGATCCGCAACGGCTGGCCAAAATAGCCACTCGAAGCAGCCCTTCTGGAAGTTGCTGCCTCACGTCTGGGAGTTGATCAAGCCGCGCCGGTGGATACTCGCAGGCGGATTCGCTCTGATGCTCGTCAACCGCGTTTCCGGGCTGATAGCCCCCTATTCGCTCAAGTTTTTGTTCGACAACGTGATCGGCAAGCATCAGGCATATCTGTTGCCGCGCATCGTGCTGGCAGTTGTCGGCGCGACGATCGTGCAGGGCATGACCTCTTACTCGCTCACGCAGTTGCTCTCGAAATCATCCCAGCGAATGATCACCGAGCTGCGCGTCGCGGTGCAGGCTCATATCGGGCGCCTGCCGGTATCGTTCTACGACGCGAACAAAACGGGTGTGCTCGTCTCGCGGATCATGAGCGATGTGGAAGGCGTCCGCAACTTTATCGGTACCGGCCTGGTGGATTTCGCCGGTGGGATCGTCACCGCGATTCTGGCTCTGGGCTATCTATTGCACGTCAGCGTCTCGATGACTGCGGCAGCATTCGTCGCTGTCGTGATTTTTGGCGTCGGGCTAAGCAAAGCATTCAAGACGATTCGCCCGATGTATCGCGCGCGGCCCAAACTCAACGCCGAGGTGACTGGACGGCTTACGGAATCGCTCGGCGGCGTGCGCGTCGTGAAGGGTTACCACGCTGAGGAGCGCGAGGAAAAAGTCTTTAGGGGCGGTGTGCAGAAGCTGCTCGACAACGTATTGGAAACACTGACGGCCACTTCATTAATGAGCCTTTCCGCCACGACATTGATGGGGATTGTTTCTGCGTCGATTATGTATCTCGGCGCGCGACACAATCTTGCCGGAACGATGACGCCGGGGCAGCTTGTGTCTTACATGGCTTTTCTCGCATTTCTGATCGCGCCCGTAGCGCAGATTGCTTCCGTCGGCCCCCAAATGACCGAAGCCCTCGCGGGACTCGAGCGCACTCGAGAAGTGCTGAGCGAAAAACTCGAGGATCAGGACCCGCTGCGGACCGAGCGGCTCGATCGCTTCAAAGGCCGCGTCGTTTTCGAAAATGTGGACTTTGCGTACGATCCCGGAAAGCCGGTTCTGCGCGGCGTCAGTTTCGAATCCGCTCCCGGCACCTCGACGGCGCTGGTCGGGCCATCGGGCGCCGGGAAATCCACGATTATCGGGCTGATCGCGGCGTTCTACGTGCCTACTACGGGCCGAGTGCTCGTGGACGGAGTGGACCTGGCGCACGTGCGCCTCGATTCCTATCGCACGCAGCTCGGAGTCGTGCTGCAGGAGACGTTTCTCTTCGACGGCTCGATCCGCGAGAATGTGGCTTTCGCCCGCCCGGACGCCCGCGAGGAAGAAATCCTCGCGGCATGCCGTATCGCTCGCGTGGATGAATTCGCCGAAGGATTTGCAAAGAAATACGAGACGGTGGTCGGCGAACGCGGCGTGAAACTTTCCGGAGGGCAGAAGCAGCGCGTATCGATCGCGCGCGCCATCCTGGCGGATCCGCGAATCCTCATCCTCGACGAAGCCACGTCGAGCCTCGATTCCGAATCCGAGGCGCTGATTCAGGAGGGATTACATTTCTTGATGCGCGGGCGCACCACGTTTGTGATCGCCCATCGCCTATCCACGATCCGCCGCGCCGATCAGATATTGGTCGTCGAGGCCGGAAAAATCATCGAGCGCGGCACCCACGCGTCGCTGTACTCGGGCAGAGGCCGCTACTACGACCTTTACACGCGACAGCACGGCATCGAAACGAATCTTTTCCTCGCGCCCGGCGAAGGCGATACGCCGATCGAGGACCTTCAGGGCCCGAACGGAGATGCGGATTCCGGGGGAACCGGAGGCTCGGCTCTGCCCGATGCCATCCGCTTGATTCGCGAACGCCGGACTTGAGCGCTCGCGCGATCACAACACTTCGAACATATCCGGGAGTGGCGTAGGCCAAATGTCCGAAATAACAATTCCTGTTTCGGGTGAAATGGGTTTCACCGACGGCTTGCCCGGCTCCCAACGCCGCTGGGCGATGATCAGTTATCTGGTCGGACTTGCCATGTCCGTCCTCGACGGCAACATCGCCAACACTGCCTTGCCCAGCATCGCGACGCAGCTTCATGCCAGTCCCGCGGCGTCCATCTGGGTCGTCAATGCTTTTCTGCTGACGGTCGGCATCTGCGTCGTGCCGCTGTCCTCGCTGGTGGATATCATCGGCTACAAGCGCGTGTATCAGGGCGGTCTGGTGATTTTCACGCTCGCGTCGGCGGGCTGCTCTCTTCCACATTCTTTGAACACACTCGTGCTGGCTCGCGTGATTCAAGGAATGGGAGCCGCATGCATCTGGAGTGTCTCCGCGGCCGTAATGCGGTACACCTACCCGCGCGCGCTGCTGGGCCGCGGGATTGGTCTCGGCGGCTTCGTGGTTTTCACGTCCGCCGCCGCCGGCCCGAGCGTCGCCTCGGCAATTCTTGCGATCACCACGTGGCACTGGCTGTTTGCCATTAATATTCCTTTCGGCCTGCTCGCGTTGAGCATGTCCGAGCGCTGCCTCGCCCCGGCCGAAGGCTCGCGTCATCGCTGGGACTTTTGGAGTGCAGTCTTGAATGGGATCGCGGTGACTCTGTTGATTACCGGTATCGACGGCATCGGCAACGGCAAAGCGCGTGCGATCCTCGTGGCCGAATTAATCGGCGCCGCGATTGCCGGCACCGCCCTCGTCAAGCGGCAAAGCCACCTGTCGGTTCCGATGTTGGCAATCGATTTGTTCAAGCGCCCGATCTTTGCGCTCTCCTCCTCGGCGTCGTTGTGCGCGTTCATGGCGCAGGGCCTCGCCGTTGTAGTTCTGCCCTTTTATTTCATTGACGTGATGGGGTTCTCGCAAGTGATGGCTGGGCTGCTTCTCAGTCCGTGGCCGATCGCGGCCGGAATCATGTCGCATATCTCCGGAAGGATGGCCGATCGTGTTCCGATCCGCGTCCTCGGCACCATCGGCATGGCTGGAATGACGTCCGGGCTGATCCTGCTCGGCTTGGTGGGGGCGCATCCCACCGTTTTCCAGATCGTATGGCGAGCCGCGCTCGGCGGCGCAGGATTTGGTTTCTTCGGAGCTCCCAACAACCGCGCCATGGTCGCGAGCGCACCCAAGGAGCGGAGCGGAGGCGCCGGCGGCATCAGCACGATGTCCCGCCTACTCGGACAATCCATCGGTGTTTCGGTTGTTGCGGTGATATTCGGACTTTCCGCGAATGGCGGAGTCACGCTCCATGGCGCCAGCGTCGCACTGATGTTCGGGGCGAGCTTCACGGCCGTGTCGGGAATCATCTGCGCCGTCCCGCAGCCGCACCTCCACCCGGAATAGCTGGACCGGCCGACGGCGCAGCACCAGCCGTCATGGCCGGTGTAGCTCCCGTCTTTCCAATGCAAATTCGGCCATATTTGTATTTCTGATGGGTTGGATAAACGAAAGTGTCCTGCGCCGGCGCGACGAGTTGAAGAAGAACGCTGTGGAAAGAAATGCTAAGATGTACCCTCGCCTAGGTTCAGTCGCATCATGAAAAAGCGGCGCAAAATGAAATCCATCTACCCATTTTCGGGCTTGCCCGAAGCGCAGGGCATGTACCGCCCGGAGAACGAGCATGACGCTTGCGGCCTCGGTTTCGTCGCCAATATCGAAGGGCAGAAATCCCACGATATCGTGCTCAAGGGTATTCAGATTCTGGTCAATCTCACCCACCGCGGCGCGTGCGGCTGCGATCCGGAGACGGGCGACGGTGCGGGCATCCTGATTCAGATTCCGCACGCTTTTTTCGAGCGCGAATGCGCGAGCCTCGGTTTCACGCTTCCCCCGCCCGGCGAATATGGCGTCGGGATGATATTTCTTCCCGTAGACCCGCAGGACCGAATCCTCTGCGAAGGCATCGTGGAAAGAACCGTGCGCGAGCAGGGGCTAACCGTGCTCGGCTGGCGCGACACGCCGATCAACGGTGACACGATCGGGCGCGTCGCGCGCAACACTCAGCCCTACATCGAGCAGATTTTCATCCGGCGCGCGCCGGGCATGGACCAGGACGCCCTCGAGCGCAAGCTCTACGTCCTGCGCAAAGCGGCGGAAACCGCCATGGCGGAATCCGACCTCAAAGAGAAGGATTTCTTCTACATCCCGTCTCTATCGTCGCGGACGATTGTTTACAAGGGATTGCTTCTGGCTCCGCAGATCGCCAGTTTTTACAAGGAGCTGTCCGATCCCGAAGTCATGAGCGCGCTGTGCCTGGTCCACCAGCGCTTCTCGACCAACACGTTTCCGAGCTGGCAACTCGCGCATCCCTACCGCTATCTCTGCCATAACGGTGAGATCAACACGCTGCGTGGGAATGCAAACTGGATGTACGCGCGCCAGTCCGTTTTGTCTTCCCCGCTGTTTGGGAAAGACATGCAGAAGTTGCTGCCGATCATCGCTCCGGGCGGCAGCGATTCCGCCATGCTCGACAATGCGGTGGAGTTGCTGACGCTCGGCGGCCGCAGTCTGCCTCACGTGATGTCCATGCTCATTCCCGAAGCATGGGACAACGATCCCGAGATGCCGCAGGACGTTAAAGCCTTCTACGAATACCACGCATCGTTGATGGAGCCTTGGGACGGCCCGGCTGCGGTCGCTTTCACGGACGGTCGGGTGATCGGCGCCAAGCTCGATCGCAACGGACTGCGCCCCGGCCGGTACCTGGTTACCACGGACGGCTTGGTCATCATGGCTTCCGAAGCCGGCGTGCTGCCCGTGAAACCCGAAGACGTGCGCATGAAGGGGCGCCTCGCGCCTGGCCGCATGCTCCTGGTGGACACGGAACAAAAGCGCCTGATTTCAGACGGCGAAGTGAAGAAACAGCTGGCAGCCCGGCAGCCGTACGCCCAATGGCTGAAAGAAAACCAGATCACTTTGGATGATCTTCCCAGCCCCGTGAATGTTCAGCCGACGGATCACAAAACGATCTTGATGCGCCAGCGCGCCTTCGGCTACACCGACGAAGACTTGAAGACGATCCTGCAGCCATCCGCGATAAAAGGCGAGGAACCGGTCGGCTCGATGGGCATCGATACGCCGCTGGCTTGCCTGTCCGATAAGCCGCAGCTCCTGTTCAACTACTTCAAGCAGACGTTCGCCCAGGTGACGAATCCCGCGATCGATCCGATCCGCGAAGACCTGGTCATGTCGCTGAACACCTACATCGGGCGCGAGGGAAATCTGCTGGACGAAACTCCGAAGCAGTGCCACACGCTCAAGCTTCGCCACCCCATCATTTCGAATTGGCGGCTTGAAAAGCTGCGCGGCGTAAAGTGGGGCGATTTCCTCGCCACGACTCTGTCGGCTCTCTTCCCCGTGAGCGGGGGCGAACAGCAACTCGAAAAGGCCGTCGAAGATTTGTGCGTGCGCGCCTCCGCCGCGGTCAAATCCGGCTATACGATTCTTATTCTCTCCGATCGCGGCGTGGATGCCGCGCACGCGCCGGTCCCGAGCCTGCTGGCGCTATCCGCCGTTCACAATCATCTGATCCGCGAAAAGACGCGCAACCAGGTCGCCTTAATCGTCGAATCCGGCGAACCGCGCGAGGTGATGCATTTCGCTCTGCTCCTGGGCTACGGCGCGAGCGCCGTCAACCCGTATCTGGCCATCGAAACCCTCGAGCACCTTTACAAGGACGGCCACTTCCCGCCCGAAAGTACCTGGGACAAGATCTTCAAAAGCTACATGAAGGCCACCGATAAGGGCCTGCTGAAGACCTTTTCGAAGATGGGCATCTCGACCTTGCAGAGTTATCAAGGCGCTCAGATTTTCGAGGCCATCGGTTTGAGCCGCTCGGTCATCGAGCGCTATTTCACGGGAACCGCCTCGCGCATCGAAGGCGTGAACATCGAAATCCTGGCTCGCGAAGCGCTCATGAAGCACGAATTCGCCATGCTGCCGCCCAGTGAATCGGAAACCGAGCTTCGGGTCGGCGGCGAATATCAATTTCGCGTTCGCGGCGAGCGCCACCTTCTGAACCCGTTGACCGTCAGCAAGCTGCAGCACGCCGTTCGGCAATCGAGTTTCGATAGCTTTGAGGAATTCGCCAAGATCGTGGACCAGCAGAATCGCGATCTGCTGATGTTGCGCGGCATGGTTGATTTCAAGCCGAACGGGCCACCCGTGCCGCTGGACGACGTCGAGCCCGCCTCCGAAATCGTGAAGCGCTTTGCCACCGGCGCCATGTCCTTCGGCTCGATCAGCAAGGAAGCGCACGAGACGCTCGCGATCGCCATGAACCGGATCGGCGCTCGATCCAACACGGGAGAAGGCGGCGAAGATGAGGCGCGCTTCAAGCCAGATGCGAATGGCGACCTCCGCCGCAGCGCGATCAAACAGGTCGCTTCCGCGCGGTTTGGCGTAACCACGAACTACCTCGTGAACGCGGACGATCTTCAAATCAAGATCTCGCAGGGCGCGAAACCCGGCGAAGGCGGCCAGCTGCCCGGCCACAAAGTGGATGAGATCATCGCGCGCGTGCGCCACTCGATTCCCGGAGTCGGCCTGATCTCGCCGCCTCCGCACCACGATATCTATTCCATTGAGGATTTGGCCCAACTGATCCACGACCTGAAGAACGCCAATCCTCGTGCGCGGATATCGGTGAAGTTGGTCGCGGAAACAGGCGTGGGAACCGTGGCAGCCGGCGTGGCGAAAGCCCACGCGGACGTGATCCTCATCAGCGGCTACGACGGCGGCACGGGCGCTTCTCCCATCAGTTCGATTCGTCATGCCGGTGTTCCCTGGGAGCTCGGGCTTTCCGAAACGCAGCAGGTTCTGGTGCTCAACGATCTGCGCAGCCGTGTGCGCGTCCAGGTGGACGGCAAGCTGCAGACTGGCCGGGACGTGGCCATCGCCGCGTTGCTCGGCGCCGAGGAGTTTGGATTTTCCACCGCGCCGCTGATTTCGATGGGCTGCATCATGATGCGTAAGTGCCATCTGAACACCTGTCCGGTCGGCATCGCGACGCAGGATCCCGAGCTACGGAAGAAATTCCAGGGGCATCCCGAAAACGTAATCAATTTCTTTTTCTACGTGGCCGAAGATCTACGCAGGGTGATGGCCGAGCTGGGTTTCCGGACGGTGAATGAGATGATCGGCCGGGTGGACTGCCTGGTCCAGCGGTCGGACATCACCCACTGGAAGGCCAAAGGAATCGACCTGTCCGCAGTTCTCTACAATCCCCCGATGCCGAGCCATGTGGGGCGGCGCTGCACGGAGGCGCAGGACCACGGTCTGGAAAAGGCTCTCGACTACAAGCTCATCGAAATGACGCACGAAGCCATCGAAAATCGCACGCCGGTTTCTCTCAGCATGCCGATCCGCAATATTCACCGGACTGTCGGTACGATGCTCAGCGGCGAGATCGCACGAAGATACGGCTCCACGGGCTTGCCGGACGACACCATCCGGGTTCAGTTCACCGGCTGCGCGGGACAGAGCTTCGGCGCGTTCCTAGCGAAGGGCGTGACGTTGACGCTGGAAGGTGACGCGAACGACTACGTTGGCAAAGGTCTATCCGGCGGGAAGCTGGTCATCTACCATCCGCGCCAGTCCGAATTCGTGCCCGAGGAAAATATCCTCATCGGCAATGTTTGCCTCTACGGCGCAACCAGCGGCGAAGCATACTTCGGCGGCATGGCCGGTGAACGCTTCGCGGTCCGCAATTCCGGCGCTACGGCGGTTGTGGAAGGCGTCGGCGACCACGGCTGTGAGTATATGACCAACGGTTTGGTCGTGGTGCTCGGCCGCACCGGACGGAACTTTGCGGCCGGTATGACTGGCGGCATCGCTTACGTCCTGGACCAGTTCGGCGATTTCCCGTCGGTCCGATGCAATCGCGCCGAGGTGGACCTCGAACCGGTCGCGAACCATAAAGACATCGATCTGCTGTATCAACTGATCGCGCGCCACAGCGAGTTAACCGGAAGCACGCAGGCAAAGTGGATCATCGAAAACTGGGAGTCCACGCTGCCGAAATTCATCAAGGTATTCCCGCACGAGTTCAAGCGCGTGCTCGGAATACCGCGCGTGTCCTCCGCTGTGCTTGCCGCGCAGGCCGGGAAACATTCCGGTGGGCAGGTGATCCGTGGGTAAGGTCACCGGCTTCAAGGAGTATGTGCGGGAGACTCCCACGCGCCGCCCCGTCAAGGAGCGCGTCAGGGATTATTTCGAAGTCTATCTTCCCTTCGCCGACGATAAAGTGCGCACGCAGGCGGCCCGCTGCATGGATTGCGGCATTCCTTTTTGTCACACCGGCTGTCCGGTGAACAACATCATCCCGGACTGGAACGATCTTGTGTATCGCGACGAATGGAAGGAAGCGATTCGGGTCCTTCATTCCACGAATAACTTCCCGGAGTTTACCGGGCGCATCTGCCCGGCGCCCTGTGAAGCGGCTTGCGTGCTCGGCATCAACGAGCCGGCGGTCAGCATCAAACTGATCGAAAAAACGATCGTGGATCGGGCGTGGAAAGAGGGATGGATCAAGCCAGAGCCGCCCGCTATCCGCACCGGCAAGCGTGTCGCGGTCGTGGGATCAGGGCCGGCCGGCATGGCAGCGGCGCAGCAGTTGAATCGAGCCGGCCATCAGGTGACGCTCTTCGAGAAATCGGACCGCATCGGCGGACTTCTGCGCTACGGCATTCCCGACTTCAAGATGGAAAAGAACGTCCTGGACCGGCGGCTCGAACAGATGGCGTCTGAAGGCGTCATTTTCAGAACGAACACGCACGTCGGCGGCAATGTGCCCGCCGCGGATCTTCGCGAGGAATTCGACGCCGTTCTGCTCTCCGGCGGCGCCGAGAATCCGCGCGACCTGAAAGTGCCCGGGCGCGAACTCAAGGGCATCCATTTCGCCATGGACTTCCTGCCTCAGCAGAACAAGCGCGTCGCGGGCGACCCCGTGCCGGATCAAATCCTCGCCACCGGCAAGCGCGTGGTGATCATCGGCGGTGGCGATACCGGCGCGGACTGCCTGGGCACCTGCCACCGGCAGAACGCGAAGTCTGTGCTGCAATTCGAGATCATGCCCATGCCGCCTGCGGAGCGCGCCCCCAGCACACCTTGGCCCCTCTGGCCGCTTCAACTGCGTACCGAAAGCGCCCACGAAGAAGGCGGAGTGAGGGATTGGGCCGCCGGAACGACAAAGTTCACGGGTGACGAGCACGGCAACGTGAAACAGTTGCATGCAGTTCGCGTGGGCCCGCCGCCGAAGTTCGAATCTCTGCCCGGCACGGAGTTTTCGATTGATGCCGACCTCGTCTTGCTCGCGCTGGGCTTCACCGGGCCAGTGAAGAAAGGCATGCTGGAACAGTTCGGCGTGCATCTCGACGCGCGCAGCAACATCGCCACGAAGGAGAACTACATGACGTCCGTTCCCGGAGTATTTGCGGCCGGAGACATGCGCCGCGGTCAGTCGCTTGTCGTCTGGGCGATCTCGGAAGGCCGCAGCGCCGCGAAAGCGATCGACGACTACCTTCTGGGCGGCGTCCGCGCAGGATAAGTTCCCATCGAAGCAGAGCGCTCTAGTTCCGCACGCTTACTTCAAAATCCACGTTCCCGTTTTTCCGATAAACCGGAAAGCGTATTGCGGAGGCTCTCCCTCGCGCGTTTCGGCCCGAACGCAGCGTGCCTTGCCGACGGGCCGACGGTCGGCGCTGGTCAGGAAAATCTCCACCACCGACTCACTTCGCAGTGCTGCCTTGCAACTGCACAGGAATCCGCTCAAGCTCACGTTTTCCGTTTTGGTTACTTCTTCAAATGCCGTTCCATCGATTTCAGTCCCGCAAAGCTTCACGGGCACTCGCAGCTGGACGCGAACCTCGCTGCGCGGCACCATGGTGTTTCTCTTTACCGAGCGTAAGCGCTCCTTGAGAGCGTCGAAATCGATCGGCTTCCCGAAAAATCCCGCCGCGCCAAAAGCCGTGCAGGCCTCCTTCGTTTCGCCTCCCAACGCCCCGCTTACGACAAATATGGGAACGAGCTGCGTCTGACTGAAGGAATGAAACGTCCGGCACAGATCAAAACCCGAAAACTTGGGCATGTGCATGTCCAGCAGAATGGCGTCCGGCTTGTGTTCCATCGCCAGGGCGAGCGCCTGTTCGGGATCATCTGTGTCGATAATCTCGTAGTCCTCGGCCAGGTTTAGTCGGAATAGCCGGCGTATCGCTTCGTCATCATCCACAATTAGCAATCGTCGCACGTGCGGCACTCTCCTGATCGCGTCTACCTTGCATCGCTTCCGGCCAGGACCGGCGCCTGCTTCGACGCGGACTTGCCTGGTGCGTCCGCGCACAGCACTTCACAAACTTTCTGAAGCAGAGCCTCTTCCGTGAACGGTTTTTGCAGCAGATACGTTCCCGACTCAAGCACTGCGTGTTCCGCGATCGCGGTATGCGTGTAACCTGACATGTAGAGCACTCTCAACCCCTTATGCTGCGGAGCCAGGCGCTCCGCCAGGGCTCGCCCGTTCATCCCGGGCATGATCACGTCCGTCAGTAACAAGTGAATGCGCTCCTGCTCTTTCTCTGCGATCTTGAGGGCTTCGACCCCGCTCTCCGCTGCCAGGACGCGGTAGCCGTTTTCCTCCAGCAGTGCCTGCGCGAGTTTTCGCAATGCGTCGGCATCCTCGACCAGCAGCACCGTCTCCGTCCCTCGAAAAGTTGCCGGTAGGGGCGCGCCAGCGGCGTCGTTGCTCAGCGCCTCCTTAATCTGCGGCAGATACACTCTGAAGCAGCTGCCCCTTCCTGGCTCGCTGTCGACTCCGACGTATCCGCCGCTCTGCTTCACCACGCCGTAGACAGTCGCAAGTCCAAGACCGGTGCCCTTGCCGGACTCCTTCGTGGTGAAGAAAGGCTCGAAGAGATGTGCCAGGGTTTCCGCGTTCATTCCCGTGCCGTTGTCGATCACCGATAGCATCACGTACGATCCGACTCTCGACCCAGGATGGCGGCGCGTATACTCCTGATCCAGGACTGCGTTCTCTGTCCCGATCACCCGCTTGCCGCCGTGGGGCGATGCGTCACGCACGTTCACCACCAGATTCATGACCACCTGTTCAATCTGGCTCAGGTCCGCCTTCACGCGCCCAATTCCCGGATCAAGCCGCAACCCAAGTTCAATATCCTCGCCGATCAGGCGAGACACCATTTTCTCCATGTCCGTCAGCAGGGCGTTCAGATTCAGAACCGCCGGTGCCAGCACCTGCTGGCGGCTGAACGCCAGAAGTTGGCGCGTGAGCGACGCCGCGCGCTGTCCGGCCTTTTCGATTTCTTCGGCGTGTTCCCGCAGGGGGGTTTCCACTTCCAGCCTTTTCTTCAACACTTGGCTGTAGCCGATGATCACGCCAAGCAGATTGTTGAAATCATGCGCGATCCCCCCGGAAAGTCTCCCCACGGCTTCCATCTTCTGGGCGACCTGAAGCTGGCGTTCCAGCGATCGTTTTTCGGTCACGTCTTCCGCAAACACTTCGAAATAGGCGCATCTTTTCCGCCGTCTTTGACGACGAACCCGCCGCAGCGCGCCTTCGTCAAGGAGCCGTCCTTGCGTCTCCATTCGACCTCTACGTCCTTGAATTTCTGCTGCATGGCAAGCAGCTCGATGATCCGCCGATGCTCCTGCGGATCGAGGTAGAGATCTCGAGCCAGATTCATCTTCAAGAGCTCGGCCCGTGATTCATATCCCAGCATTTTCTGCAGCGCCGGGTTTACGCGGAGCAAGTCTCCCGCAGCGGTCGCGCGGTAAATCCCATACGGCGCATTCTCAATCACGGAGCGAAAACTGGCCTCCGATCGCCGCAGGGATTCCGAGGCTCGGTTCCGCTCCGTGACGTCCCGGTTCACGATGACGAGTTTTTCAGGTTCGCCTTTGGCATTGCGGATCACGCTGGACGTGGATTCGATCTCTCGCCATCTGCCGTCCTTGTGGCGAATGCGGTATTCGAGCCTCGTGCCAAGTCCCGTTTTGCGTGCTTTGTCGGCGGCCGCTTGCACGCGAGCGCGATCCTCGGGATGAACCTGCTCCAGCGAATCGGATCCTTTCAATTCTTCGCTCGTGTACCCCAGAATTTTCCAGTAGGCCACGCTACTGAATAGTCGGCGGCCCTTCATGTCCACGACGGCCAGCATGTCGGCGGCGTTCTCGCTGATTAACCGAAACAGCTCTTCCCGCTCGTTCAGTTGACGCCTGATCCTGTGTATCTGCAGCTGCTGATAGACCGTGTACACGTCGAAAATCAGCGCCAGCCCGACCAGTCCGCGTACCGCCTGCGGCAGCGAAAACCGCGCGAAACCGTCGTCCGAGTTCCAAAACCCCGGAAGGATGAAGGAACCCAGCCCACCCGTTAACAGCAGCGTGACGGCGATCGCCGATATCCACAGCCGCCACTCGCGCCGCTCGATTCGCCGGAACTTCAAGGACAACTGATGTAGCGTCTCGGAAGGCTCAACTCTTGGTTTGCTTGGTTCAGTCCGTTTCAAGTCCGCTCCTGTGGGATTCGTCCGTTCATGCTTTCTCGCGGCACCGAGCGGGAAGTGCACCCGCAC
>Ga0209517_10005029_pt1 | contig 17010 bp, 13 predicted proteins | sample PeaSoiMetSII2010_FD_187695 | JGI IMG/M metagenome (GOLD analysis project Ga0209517, IMG submission 187695) | Peat soil microbial communities from Weissenstadt, Germany - SII-2010 (SPAdes) (version 2) | ecosystem: Environmental > Terrestrial > Soil > Wetlands > Peat | place: Germany...
GAATCCGGCGGCTTTCCTGAGCTGAGGTGGCCTGCAAGCAGGCCCGCCGCTAGAGCCGTTCGCGCTCGCCCATGCCGGGTCCGCGATCGCGGTCGTTGTCGCGATCCATGCCGTGGTGCCGCCAACCGCCTTCGCCGCCGAACCGGCCGTGATGCGTCAGCATGGCGAGGCGGCGCTTCTGGCCATCGTCAAGGGTCTTGTACAAGGGATCGGCCGCATCGGCGATTTTCTTCAGCGCGGCCGCGGTCACCGCCATGCGTTCGGCGCGTCCGCGCAGCCGCGCGACCGGATCCTCCGGCGTCTCGGGATTCTTCGCAGCCTCTTCCTCGGCCTTCATCCGCGCATTGGCGCGATCGATCCGTATCTTTACCAGATCCCGCACCGCAGCCTCGACCGGCGGCCACAGCTTTTCCTGATCGGCGTTAAGCTTCAGTCCGGCACGCACCGCCGCAATCCGCGCGTCGGCAAAGGCCGCCCTGTCCTCCGGGCTCATCCGCATCTGCCCCATGTGATCATGGAACCAGCGATGGTGCTGGGCATAGACCGCCGTCGAACCTGCGATGGCAAGCGCTGCGATGCCGACGATTGCAAACTTCCTCATATCAACCTCCTCTGAACGTCATCGAAAGATGATCGGAACTGGGTCCGCAATCAACTTACAGTTCGGCAACGGAGCCCTCTGTTACCAAGATTTAATCCGCCGTCTTGATCCATTTTGTATCCAGATATTTCAGATCATGCCGAGCAGCCGCGGCAGCCACAGCGAAATTTCCGGCACATAGGTGATCAGGCCGAGGAAGATCAGCATCGCGCACAGCCAGGGCAGCACCGCGATCGTGATCTCGCTGATGCCCATCTTCGCGATCCCGCTCGCGATATAGAGATTGAGGCCGACCGGCGGATGGCAGAGCCCGACCTCGGTGTTGACGATCATCAGAACGCCAAGATGCACCGGATGGATGCCGATCTTGGTCGCGAGCGGAAACAGGATCGGCGCCATGATCAAGAGAATCGACGATGGGTCCATGACGTTGCCGGCAGCCAGGAGAATGATGTTGACCACGAGCAGGAAGGTCCAGATGCCGAAATTCTTGTCGATGATCCAGGCCGCCATTTCCTGCGGGATCTGCTCATGGGTCATCAGGAACGAGAACAACACCGCATTGGTGATGATGTAGAGCAGCATCGAGCTCATGCTGGCGGCCTGCAGCAGCACCCGGCCGACCTCTCGCAGCTTCAATTCCTTGTAGACGAACACCGTGATGAAGAAGGCGTAGGTCGCGGCCACCGCGGCGGCTTCCGTCGGCGTGAAGATGCCGCCATAGATGCCGCCGAGCACGATCGCGATCAACAACAATCCCCAGACGCTTTCGCGGAACGCGGTCCATTGCTGCTTGAGCGTAGCCCGCGGCATTTTCGGATAGTGGTTGCGGTAGGCGATGAACCAGGTCACCGCGGCCAGCATCAGCGCGAGCATGACACCCGGCACGATGCCGGCCATGAACAGCGCGCCGATCGAAGTGTTGGTGGAGACGCCGTAAAGCACGAGGATGATCGAGGGCGGCACCAGAATGCCGAGCGCGCCCGAGGTCGAGATCACGCCGACGCCGAAGCGCCGGGGATAGCCGTGCTCGACCATTGCCGGCATCATGATCGAGCCGATCGCGACCACGGTCGCGACGCTCGAGCCGGAAATCGCGGCGAACATCGCGCACGCCGCGACACCTGCCAGGCCCAGCCCGCCCGGCAGATGGCCGACCAGCGAAGTGGTGAAGGCGATCATGCGGCGGGCGACGCCGCCACGGGTCAGGAAGGTGCCGGCGAGGATGAAGAACGGGATCGCCATGATGCCGAAATTGTCGAGGCCGGAAAACAGTTTTAGCCCGACGCTTTCGATCGGCACCTCCGTCATCGTGAACAGGAAGGTGAGCACGGTGAGGCCGAGCGAAATCGAGATCGGCATGCCCGTCAGCATCAGGGCGAACAGCAGTCCGAAGATAAGGGCGGCGCTCATCACGCCTCTCCCATCGCGATGGGCGCATCGGGCGAGACCTCGATGCCATCGACATTGGTGGCGTCGTGGTGCGGCAAGTCGCCGGTCCAGAAATAGCTCCAGCATACCTGCAGGAAGCGGAAACACATCAGATAGGAGCCGAGCGGGATGCAGGCGTAGACGATCCAGCTCGGCAATTCGAGATCGGGCGAGACCTGGTCGGTGCTCATCAATTCGATCACGAATTTCGCGCCCATGGTGCCGACGATCGCGGTGAACAGCGCCCCGCCGAGCAGGCCGAACAGCACCACGCCCTTCCGCCATTGCGGATTGAGCTGCTTGATCAGCACGTCGACGCCGACATGGATGCCGGTGCGCACGCCATAGGCCGCGCCGAACTTCGCCATCCAGATGAACATGTAGATGCAAAGCTCCTGCGCCCAGGAGATGTGGATGCCGATCAGATAGGGATACAGAAACGACACGCCGGTGCCGAAGCGATGCACGACGGTGATGAAAATCAGGATCGTGGCCGCCGCCATCAGCGAACTGATCAGAATTTCCTCGAGCCGATCAAGGATACGAAGCAGCACCAATTTCCCCCAGTATCAAATGCGTCGTTTGTAGCGAGACTCGTCATGCCCGGGCATAGCCGTCTGAAGGACGGCGTCGCTTCCGCTCGCCTGTGCCCGGGCATCCACGTCCTAATAGCGCGGCGACATGAAAGTCGTGGATGGCCGGGACAAGCCCGGCCATGACGGGCTGGAATGATTATCCACTTTCAAGAAGCAGCCCGCCAGCATTGCTCTTAATGGCTGGCCCCGCCGGTTTCCTTGATGAACTCGTCGATCAGCGGCTGGCCGACCCGCGTTGCGACCTCCTTGTAGACCGGCTCCATCGCCTTGCGCATCGCGGCGTCTTGCTCCGGCGTCAGCGCGATGATTTCGGTCTTGCCGGCCTTCTTGATGTCATCCAGCGCCTCGTCGTTCTCCTTGGCCGACTGTCCGTTGCCGTAAGCGGTCGCCTCTTTCATGGCCTTGTCGAGCTGGCCGCGGATATCCGGCGGCAGACCGTCCCAGAACTTCTTGTTCACGACCACGACGTAGCCGATGTAACCGTGATTGGTCACGGTCAGGTACTTCTGCACCTCGTGCATCTTCTGGGTATACATGTTGGAGGGGGTGTTCTCCTGGCCATCGACCACACCGGTCTGCAGCGCCTGATACACTTCGCCGAATGCCATCACCTGCGGGATCGCGCCGAGCGAGCGGAACTGCGCCTCCAGCACCTTCGAGGACTGGATGCGGAATTTCAGCCCCTTGTAGTCCGAAGGCGCTATCAGCTTCTTGTTGGCGGACATCACCTTGAAGCCGTTATCCCAGTAGGCAAGGCCGGTCATGCCCTTGGGCTCAAGCAGCTTGAGCAGTTTGGCGCCGAGCGGCCCGTCGGTGACCTTGCGCAAGGTGGCGAGGTCCGGGAGGATGTAGGGCAGATCGAACACCTCGAATTCGCGCACGCCGATCGGGCCGAATTTGGAGTTCGACGGCGCCAGCATCTGCACCGCGCCGAGTTGCAGCGCCTCTAGTTCTTCCTTGTCCTTGTAAAGCGTCGAGTTCGGATAGATTTCGACCTTGACCTTGCCGTCGGTGTATTTCTCGGCCAATTCCCTAAACTTTTCGGCCGCCTTGCCCTTCGGCGTATCGGAGGCCACGACGTGGCTGAATTTGATGACGATCGGCGCCTGCGCCAGGGCTGGTCCAGTGAAGCCCGGCCCTGTCAGCGCCAATGCCGCAACCGATGCGGCAGCCAATATCAGTTTGCGCATGTGTCCTCCCGCTGCCTTGTGCGGAACGCGCTCAGAAAGCGCAGCTCCAAAGCTTTTATGGCTCGCCGCACCAATACAGAGAAGCAGGCCCAAAGGCCATTGCCCGTTAGCAGGGGTGGCGAGAAAGCGATGGTGCAATGCAAAAAACTACCAGCCAGGAGCGTCATTGCGAGGAGCGTAAGCGACGAAGCAATCCATTCTTTCTTTCACGGCTAGATGGATTGCTTCGCGGAGCCTGTCATCGGGCGCGCATTCGCGCGACCCGTTGGCTCGCAATGACGGCCCGTTGCAACACGTCGCGGACACGACTACGCCTTCTCGCCGCGCGGCGCGGGCGAGTTCGGTTAACGGTACCCTCGCAAAGACAGAGGGTGCAGGGAAAGCCGGGCGTCAGATGCACCCGCAGCCTCGTGCGCAAAAGTGAAAAGCACACGAGTTAGTCACCACAGGTTCACCGGAGCAAGCCGGCCTTCCCTGCGCGGATGGTTTTAACGGTTTCCTTCGTGGTCTTCCCGGAGACCGGGCTTTTTTGTCTCCGTCGCCTGTGGAAGTCATCACAAGCTTGATACCAGCGTCGGGGTATCAGAACGCCACGACTTCGCCGTCCGCGGCATGCGCATTCGTCTCGTGCGCCACCCGCGTCCACCGCATCCCGCACCCAACGTTCGTGACGATCGCGAAGCGCCCCTCTTGAGGTGCGCGGGACGGTCGCGAAGATGCCGCTGATTTGCGTCTTGATCAACTGCGGCACATTGGCACGACGGGCAAATCAGATTGGAGAAGAGCGAGATGAGAACGATGGGAATGTCAAGTGGTAGAAGACCGAACCGCTGTGTGGCTGCCGCCCGTGCAATCTTCTCGTGTCCCGGACGCGGCGCGGCGCGTAGTGCCGCTCCGCAGAGCCGGGACCCAAGCATAGGCGACGGGGCCGATGCGGGATCATGGACCCCGGATCAGCAGCGCACCACGCCGCCTTCGCGGCGCATTGCGCAGCATCCGGGGAACGCGGGCAAGGTCGGTTCACCGGCACCGTCATTGCGAGGAGCGCAAGCGACGAAGCAATCCATTCTTTCAATCACGGCTAGATGGATTGCTTCGCTGAGCCTGTCATCGGGCGCGCGTTTGCGCGACCCGTTGGCTCGCAATGACGATTTCACCACGCATAGCGCACCACGCCCTTGCCGGCGTAGCTTGCGGTGACGCCTGAGAACTCGCCCTCGAACGTTGCCGCCGCCGACCAGCCGTTCTTCCATTTCATCTCGACGGAAGCCGTGGTGAGCGCGGAGTCGGAGGCCTGCGCGGCGCCGTTGACCACAAAGCTCGCGCCCGGCAGCGATTGAAACGTCGCGGCGATCGAGCGGTCGGGATCGTAGTCATGCGCCCAGGCGAAGCGGCCGCGCAGGGTCAGGATGCCTTCGATGAGCGCAAAGGACTTGTCGGCGCGAATGCCGAGCTCGGCGCGCGGATCGGTGACGTTTCTCGCGCCGTAGCTGAGCGCGAAGGTGTTGAGGCCGACGATCGTCTGCTCGGCGTAAGCCGGCAGATCGAAGGTGACAAACTGCGCGGCTGCGTAAGGCGTGATGCCGATACCGAAGGTTGCCGGAGAGACAAAGCGATAGCCTCCCTCGACCCGGCCTGAGAGCGCATTGGCGTTGAACTCGGCACGAAGTTGGTCGATGCCGGCGACGGTGACGGTGCGGTTGGTGGTGATGTCCTGCCAGCCATAGGCGAGTGCGACCGAGATATAGGCCGGACCTTCGTTGTGACGAACATACGCACCCATCTGGAAAAGGTCGGAGCGGCCGGTGCCGCCATTTGCCACCGAGAAGTTGGTGCTGCCACCGGCGAACGCAAAACCGGCAATCGTGTTTGGCGAAAACAGATAGTCGGCGCCGACCGCGGTGCCGGCGATGCGGCTCGTGGTGTCGTTCGATCCGAAAGCCGCATTGCCGCTGGTCGATTGCGAGCCGCCAAAGCCAGCCGCCCAAACGCTCCAGCGCGGATCGTAGACCTTTGCCAGCGGCGCCTTGGTGAACATCGCAAACGCATCGGTCTTTTGCCGCCCGGCGTAGGCGCTCGCCTCTCCGTCTTCCTCGGCATATCCAGTCGGCCAAGCCGAGCTGTTGATGCCGCCTCCCCGGTTCATGAAGGGATCGGTGAGCAGCCCCATGAAGAGGCCCATCGCATCGAAGGTGGTCTGCTGCGAGCCGGTCGCGGTTTCGCCGGAGACTTGCGTCAGCGCGTTGGCAAGCGCAGTCCTCGACGGGTTGAACAGATTGACGAAGCCTGTCGGCAAGGTCCCGCCCGAATTGAAGACGCTATTGATGTTGTTGGCGATCGCTTGCTGATTGGCGTTGAGCCCGCCGCCCGAGCCGAGCTGCGCCGTCAGGCTCAGGAAAACGTCGGTGGTCGTATAGCTCAGGGTTTCCGTAAAACCGGCCGTAAGGCTCTGAATGCCGCTGAACGTCGTGCCGCCGAGACCTACCGTTGAATGCACGATGTCGTAGTTCTTCATGCCCTGGGCGCCGCCCGTGACGGCGAAGCGCACCGTGGCGTTGGCGACGGACGCCGTTCCTACGATACTAGTGTTGCTGGCGCTCGCGCCGACCTGCACCAGATAGAACGTGCCCGACTGAAAGGCGAGATTGGTCATGATCGTGAGCGTGCCGGTCGGATTCGCAACATTGCCAGGCGCGAGCGCCCCACCGGTTTCGATCGCGACCCGCCTGACCTCGCCTGTGCCCGACAGCGTCCCCGTGGCTTCCACGGTGACCGCACGGGAAGCAGTAATCGAACCGTCCACCTCCAGCGTGCCGCCGTTCACGAGCGTTGCACCGGTAAAGGTGTTGATACCCGTGAGCGCGAGCGTGCCGGTGCCGGTCTTGGCCAGCGATTCGAGAGGCGTCCCGCTACTGGTGATCACGCCGGAGACAGTGGTCGAGAGATTGTTGCTGCCGACTGTCAGCATATTCGGGCCGAGGAAATAGTTTCCGGCGCCCGCGATCGATCCAGCGCTCATCCCGCCTGAGGTCAATCCCGACATGTCGAATACGCCGCCGGTATTGGTGATGAAACTTGCCTGACCGCCGCTGCTGGTGTTGACGAAGAATACGCTGCCGCCACTATTGGTGGTGATGATCGCGCTTCCGGCCGTGCTCGAATTGTCGAACTGCGTCACCCCGCCGTTGTTGTTGATCACGGCGTTGCCTGCCGTCGAGCCGGTGAAGAATTTTGTGAGACCGCCGACAACGTTGGTGATCGTCGCATTGGAGGCGGTGCTGGTGTCTTGGAACAGCGTGGCACCGCCGGCATTGTTGAGGATTATTGCGCTGCCGCCCGTGCTCGAATTGTTGAAGTTGAGAAGGGTACCGCTGTTGTTGCTGATGCGGGCATTGCCCGCCGTGCTGGTGTTGTTGAAACTCAGGGCACCGTTGTTGGTGATGCTGGCGTTACCCGCCGTGCTGGAATCGTTGAAGTTCACAACGCCGCCATTGTTAGTGATGCTGGCACTGCCGGCCGTGCTGGTGTTGTTGAAACTCAGGGTGCTGACGCCGCTGATGGTGATGCTGGCGCCGCCCGCCGTGCTGGTGTCGTTGAAATTCAGGGTGCTGACGCCGGTGGTGGTGATGCTGGCGCCGCCCGCCGTGCTGGAATTGTTGAAGGTCAGAAAACTGTTGTCGGTGTTGGCGATGCCGGCGCCGCCCGCCGTGCTCGAATTGTTGAAGGTCAGAAACCTGTTGTTGGTGAAGGTCGCGCTGCCCGCCGTGCTGGAATCGTTGAAGCTCAGAGCGGCGTTGTTGGCGATAGTGGCGCTGCCCGCCGTGCTGGAATTGTTGAAGAACATGGGGCTGTCGTTAGTGATGCTGGCGCTACCCGCTGTGCTGGTGTTGTTGAAACTCAGGAAGCCGCCGAGGTCGTTGGTGATGCTGGCGCCGCCTCCATTGATAACGATGCCGGCGCCAGTGAATGTCAAAGTGCTGCCAACATCGAAGCTGTAGGCCGACGCCCCGGCGTTGAAGGTCCAGCCGCCGACGTTGGTAGTGCCGGCCGAGAACGTCACCGCGGTTCGGGCGGACGTACCGAAGGAGGCGGTCCCGGTCGGCACCGCGGTGTTCGGGTTCCAATTGCTGGCGGTGTCGAAATCGCCAGACGTGCCGCCAACCCAGGTCGCGTTCTGAGCCGATACCGTCCCGACGCCGACCAGATTTACGAACAGGCCGATGGCGGCAAATGCCGCGAGGCGCCGCGCGTTTCTCATTTGCTAACCCGCCTTGCTCATACCCCTTCATTTCTACCGGCGTCCCGCGCGCCACGCAATATCCCGTGCGCGGCGCCTCGCCGCGCGTACAACAAGCCCGTTGGATGGGTTGAGCCCTCGCGAAACCCATCGACGCCGCGGCGGGAAATGATGGGTATCGCTGACGCTCCACCCATCCGAAACGAACTGCTTCCTTAAGGAACGACCGCGAAATTCTCAAGCGCCGTGGCCCGTGCAATCTTCTCGTGTCCCGGACGCGGCGCGGCGCATAGTGCCGCTCCGCAGCGCCGGGACCCATTCAAAGGCGACGGGGCCGATGCGAGGATCATGGACCCCGGATCAGCAGCGCACCACGCCGCTTCGCGGCGCATTGCGCAGCATCCGGGGAACGCAGGCAGCTGCGTTCGGCGCTGCCAGGCACCGTCATCGCGAGGAGTGAAACGACGAAGCGATCCAGAATCTTTCCGCGGCCCGACTGGATTGCTTCGCTTGCGCTCGCAATGACGGCTAGCTCGCCGCCACCGCCGGCACGTCGCGCTGGCGCTTCATGACGATCTTGTTGAGCGCGCCGAGATAGGCCTTTGCGGACGCCACCAGCGTATCCGGATCGGCCGCCCTCGCCGTCATCGAGCGGCCCTCATGGGCAAGCCGCACCGACACTACGGCCTGCGCGTCGGTGCCTTCGGTGACCGCGTGGACCTGATAGAGTTCGAGCTTGGCCTCATGCGGCACCAGCGCCTTGATGCAGTTGAACACCGCATCGACCGGACCGTTGCCCTCGGCCTCCTCGATCCTGATCTGGCCGTCGACGTCGAGCTTCATGGTGGCGCGCTGCGGCCCATGGGTGCCCGCGATCACCGTCAGCGAGGTCAGCTTGATGCGGTCGTGGGATGCGGCGATCTCCTCGTCGAGCAACGCCTCGATGTCCTCGTCGTAGATGTCCTTCTTGCGGTCGGCGAGCGCCTTCATCCGCACGAAGGCGTCTTCGATCTGGTTGGCGCCGAGTTTGTAGCCCATCTCTTCCAGCTTGTGCACGAAGGCATGGCGCCCCGAGTGCTTGCCGAGCACCAGCGAGGACTGCTTCAAGCCCACCATCTCGGGGCGCATGATCTCGTAGGTGGCCGCATCCTTCAGCACGCCGTCCTGATGGATGCCGCTCTCATGGGCGAAGGCGTTGCGGCCGACGATCGCCTTGTTGTACTGCACCGGAAACGACGTCGCCGCCGAGACCAGCTTGGAGGCGCGCGTCAGCATCGTGGTGTCGATCTTGTTCCAGTACGGAAACTTGTCGTTGCGCACATTGATCGCCATCACGACTTCCTCGAGCGCGGCGTTGCCTGCCCGCTCGCCGATGCCGTTGACGGTGCATTCGATCTGCCGCGCGCCGCCGGCCAATCCTGCCAGCGAATTCGCCACCGCCATGCCGAGATCGTTGTGGCAATGAACCGAGAACACCGCCTTGTCGGAATTCGGCACCCGCTCGATCAGCGTGCGCATGAAGCTGGTGTATTCGTCCGGCACCGTGTAGCCGACGGTGTCTGGAATATTCACCGTGGTGGCGCCGGCCTTGATCACGGCCTCGACGATGCGGCACAGGAATTCCATCTCGCTGCGGGTGCCGTCCTCGGCCGACCATTCGACGTCGTCGATATGGTTGCGGGCGCGGGTGACGTTGGCGATCGAGGTTTCGATCACCTGCTCCGGCGTCATGTTCAGCTTGACGCGCATGTGCAAGGGCGAGGTCGCGATCACGGTGTGGACGCGACCGCGCTTGGCGAATTTCACCGCTTCCGCGCAGCGGTCGATGTCCTTCGGATGCGCGCGGGAGAGCCCCGCGATGATCGCATTCTTGGAACGCCGACCGATCTCGCTCACCGCCTGGAAGTCGCCTTCGGAGGTGATGGGAAAGCCGGCCTCGATGACATCGACGCCCATCTCGTCGAGCATCTCGGCGACTTCGAGCTTCTCCTCGAAGGTCATGGTGGCGCCGGGGCATTGTTCGCCGTCGCGCAGCGTGGTGTCGAATATGATGACGCGGTCCTTGCCGGACTTGTTCACGGGAGCCATTTCGAAAATTCCTTGTATCTGGTGCGCTGCTCATCTGAGCGCTGAAGGGGGTCTGTTGATCTCGCGCGAAACCCCTGAGTGCCCAGGCGCAAAGCGCCCAGACGGCCCTCAGGGGCCGATAAGAAGCAGAAGCCCGCAGAGAGGCAGGGTGGGCAAGGTCGCAGCCGGAATCGCTTCGGGAGCAACGGCCAGCGCCGCCTTCCCGTGAACTCCAGACATTTCGCTGCGAATCAGCATTGCCAGACCCTTTGGAAGTCCGATTCTCGGCCAAAACCGTTGACGGTTTGTTGCCGGAAGACCGCTTCCAGTGCCCTTCTAAACGAGAAACGCCTGAAACTGCAATGCCAAAAGATAGTCAGGAGGGTTGACCTGGTTATGGACCTCCGTCCCCTCTATGTCGTCCCGGCGAAAGCCGGGACCCATAACCACCGTTGCAGGTCGTGAACGGGATTGTCGCCCCAGCGTGCCCAAAAACTCGAGTTCGTGGTTATGGGTCCCGGCTCGCGCTTGGCTTGGCCGGGACGACAAAATGGCTTCCATAAGCCGGCGAGCAAATCGACGCCCAGCTTGCGGCCGAAACACCGCGCGCGGTTCTAGCCTCAAATCCGGCGGGTCCAGGTCGCGGTGTTGACCGCTCCGTCCGGCACCGCGCCCGAAATCAGCATCCCCACCTGCTCGACGGTGTGCAGGGCCTGCGCCTCGATCGCAGGCGGCGTTAGCCCTCCGATATGCGGCGTGGCGATCACGCCTGCCAGGCCCGCGATTGCGGGCGAAGGCATCTGGTCCGGCGCACGGCCGACATCGAGGGCGGCGCCTGCGATCCGCCCCTCGGCGATTGTCTTGGCGAGCGCGGCCTCGTCGACGAGATTGCCGCGCGAGACGTTGATAAATACCGCGTCTTTTCGCATCCGCGCGAAGGCCTCGGCATTGATCAGGTTCTCCGTCGCTTCATTGGCGACCGCAAGACAGACCACGTGGTCGGACTCCGCCAGCAAGGCCGGCAGGTCAACCTGCCGGAAGCGCGCGTCTTCCACGATGACATAGGGATCGCAGATCAACACGCGCATGCCGAGGCTTGCCGCTATCGGCGCCAGATTGCGGCCGATCGCGCCATAGCCGATGATGCCGATGGTGGTGCCCGAAAGCTGCCGTCCCATTTGCGCGGTCGGGATCAGGCCTGCCCGATAGGCGGCACTCGCGCGCGAGATGCCGCGGTTGAGATCGACCAGGAAGCCGAGCACGAGTTCGGTGACGGACTCGACGAAGCCGGGCTTGGCGCGGGTAACGAGAATGCCATGCACCGAGGCGGCGGCGACGTCGATGTTGCGGATATCGACCGCGCAGCGGAGCACCGCGCGCAGTGAAGAAAGCTGCTCGAAGACCGGCGCCGGCACGGCGGTGGCGCGATCGGCGACGATGAGGTCGAAGCCTTGCGCGGCGGCAATCAACGCCTCGCCTTCCAGGGTCTTACTGCCCTGATGCAGCTTGACCTCGCCGAACGATTGCAGTCCTGCGAGCGCGCGGGCGCCATAGTAGTTGTCGCGCATATGGGGCGTGTGGGTGAGCAGGATTTTCATCGTTCAATAACCCATCAGTCTTGGCAACAAAGTGCTGATGCCGGGCACAAAGGCGATGACCAGAAGGCAGACCAGGAGAAGCCCGAGATAGCCCAGCATCGGCCGGACGGTTTGCTCCACCGGCACCTTGCCGATCAGGCAGGCGCCATAGAGCCCCAGTCCCAGCGGCGGCGCAAACAGGCCGATGCCCATCGCGATCACCAGCACCACGCCGTAATGCAAGGGCGCGATGCCGAGCTGGCCGGCCACCGGCACCAACAGCGGCCCAAAGATGATCAGCGCCGCCGCGCCCTCCAGCACCGAGCCCATCACGATCAGGATCGCAATCGACAACAGCATGAACAGCCAAATGCCACTTTCATGCGACAGAGCGACCATGAACTCGGCGACGGCATGCGGCACCTGCTGCAAGGTCAAGACAAAGGCAAGCGATTGCGCGGACGCCACGATGAACAGCACAAGGCCGGCGCGCGCGGCCGCCTGGACGAAACTGTGCCAGGCGGCCACAAGCGTCAGCTCGCGGAATACCACCGATCCCACGACGACCGCATAGAGCGTGGCAAAGGCGGAGATTTCGGTGGCGGTGGCAAAGCCCGATTTGAAGCCGATGAAGATCATCGCGATCAAGCCGAGCGAGACGGCTGCGCCCAGCCACATTCGCCGCGTCTGGTTGCGCGAAAGCTGCACCGGCGGCGGCGCTGAGTTCGGTCTGCCGAAGAGGATCGACACGCCGATCAGTGCGGCGGCCATCAGTGCCGCCGGCAAGAGCCCGGCGGCGAACAGGCCGCCGATCGAGAGGTTGGCGACGAAGCCCAGGATGATCAGATTGATGCACGGCGGGATGGTCTCCGCCATCACGGCGGAGGCGGCGAGCAGCGCCACCGTCGAGCCGGGGTTCTGGCCGGATTTGCGCGAGGCCGGGACCAGAACCGCGCCGACCGCCGCGACATCCGCCATCTTCGAGCCGGAGATGCCGGAGAACAGCACCATGGCCATGACCATGACCACGTTGAGGCCGCCCCGCATCCGCCCGACCAGGCGCTGCAACCATTCGATCAGCCGCACCGACATGCCGTTGGCTTCCATCAAATAACCAACCAGGATGAAAAAGGGAATCGCGAGCAGCACGAAATTGTCGATCCCGCGCGCCATCTGCTGGGCGAAGATCACGCCGGGCAAAGTCCCATCGACCCAGATGAAGATCAGCGCCGCCAAGGCCAGCGCAAAACCGATCGGCAGGCCACCGGCGAGCGTGAGTGCAAAGCCTGACAGCATCAGCGTGCCGGAGGACGGCATCGCGTTCGGGATCAAGGCATCGCCGGCGAGAAGGATGCCGGCCACGCCGGCCAGGATCGCCACCGCGCGCAAAACGCGTCGCCAGTTTCGCCAAAGCAGGATTTCGGCGGCAAACACCGTCATGCAGGCCGCGCCCAGCCCCATCGGATAGAAGGTCAATTCGAGCGGCAGGCCGGAGCCGGTGGTTTGACCGGCCGTGATCCAGCCGAGTTCGATGGCGTGGAAGGCGACATAGGCCGCGACAATCAGGACCAGCGCCGCGCCGATATCGTCGATAAGGCTCTGCCAGGACGGCGGCAGCAGCGCGCGGAAGAAGATCACGCCGGGATTCTCGCCACGCGCGAGCGCGGAGGCCGCGCCAAAAAACGCCGAAGCCACCATCAACCCGCGCGCGATGTCATCGGCCCATTCGACCGGCGCGTTGAACAGCGAGCGGGCGAGCACCGAGTAGATCACGACCGCGAGATCGGCGGCGAGGAGACCGGCCGCAACAGCGTCCGTGACCGCCAGCAACGCGCCGGTCACCCGCCACCCGGCGCCTCTATTTACGCCAGGCAGGGTTTCGGCGGCATCCATCACGATCACACCGACGTGGCGCGAACAAGATCGACCACGGGCTTGGCCTCGGGGCGCGCCTTGACGAAGGCTTCGGTCTGCGGAGCGACACGCTTGCGGAAGGCCTCGCGGTCGCAATCGATCACGGTCACGCCCTTGTCCTTCAACTGCGCCAGTGCCTCCTGCTCGACGATAAGTCCGTGCGCGCGGGTGTCGGCGGCGGCTTTTTTGGCAGCATCGACGAAGCCGTCACGCAACGCGGCCGGCATGCGATTGAAGCTGGTCTCGGAGAGATAGATCGCCAGCGGCGAGAAATTGTGCCGGGTGAGCGAATAGAATTTCGACGTCTCATAGAATTTCGAGGCCACGATGGTCGGCGGATCGTGCTCGAGCCCATCGAGCACGCCGGCCTGCAACGCGGTATAGATCTCGCCGAACGCCATGGGGGTAGCCGCCGCGCCCATCAGGCGCAGGCATTCGGTGATGACGGGATTGGGCAGCGTGCGGATCTTCAGGCCCGCGAGGTCGTCCGGCGTGTTGACGGCCTTGCGCGCCAGCACCGACCGCGAGCCGAAATTATAGGCCCAGGCGATGATGCGGATATTGGCGCCCTTGAGCAGGGCCTGCTCGATCGGCGCGGCCGCACCGGCCTCGAACGCCTTGGTCTGTTGCGGGAACGACGAAAACAAATAGCCGAGGTCATAGGTGCCGACCAGCGGCACCAGATTGGCGGCGATCGAGGAGCCCGACACCATCATGTCGATCACGCCGAGCTTGACCGAGTTGATGACGTCGATTTCCTGGCCGAGCTGATTGTCGGGGAAGAACGCCACCTCGATCTGCCCCGCAAGGCGGCTGGCCGCGATTTGCTTCACGAGATTGTCGTAATAGACCCGGCCATTGGCGAATTTCGGATCGTTGGCCAGCGAGGAGGACAGTTTCAGTTTCAAAACCGCCGCTTCCGCCCTCCCAATCAGCGCCGGCGCAGCGAGACCAAGGCCGGCGAGCCGTGCTGCGGCGAGCCCGAAGGAACGAAGCAGCGCGCGGCGGCTCACGATGAAAGACATGGTTTTGCTCCCCCTACTACTGTTCCCGCGGGGCAGCGCTTCCCAAGAGATCGCCCGCGTTTGTGACAACGTTAGTCTTATTGGTTTGGCCGACGCAAGCAGGCGCGCCCGCGAAAGACGCGTCATTCGCTGCGAGGCGCGCTTCGAACCGGACTAGATCATGATCCGATTAGCATGATCTTTTCGGAAAACCGGCTTCCACTTTTCCCGATCATGCTCTAGCGGCGGCCGTTCAACGGGCCGCGCTTGATGGCAATCCAGCTACCGACGCAGCCGTCGGATCGATTGAAGGTCCCGGAGCCGGTGCTTGCCGACATTTGACCGACCGCCGTCAAGGTCATGCCGTTGCCGGCGCCGACCGAATGCAATGTGCCGTCGGGATCGACCTGCCCGCTGCCGCCCCTGATGTAAATCTTCCCGCCGACGATCATGGCGGGCAGCGTGCCGGTATAGGGACATCCGGCGCTGGTGAATATCCATATCCCGTCGAAATTCTGGTTGTCCCCCTGCTGCGGCATCGCAGGAGGCACTGCTCCGCCCGGCGGCTGCGTTTCGTCCTCGGGCCCGGTTTTGGATTCATCCTCGGGCCCGGCGAGGAACGACAATCTGAGGCCGGCGGCCGATGCGCCGCTATCGCGGCAATGCACCGGCGCTTCCGAAAGCAACAAAACGATGACAAGCAGGGCGCATCGAATGGCAGCCCTGCGCCAGATCCGGGCGAGATCAATTATATCGTTCATCTCCGCAAGTACACTACCTGTAATTGCTGGGCCAGCATCCGGATTGCGAAGCAAGAGGGCACACATTTTTCCTCGTGGCTCAAAAGATTATAGGCAACGCGGTGGCTGGCCAAGCCGCTACGGTTGATATCGTCAGCGTCTGCACCACTTGCGGTAGCGTCGTGTGGCGCGCCGCGAGGCCAGGCTTGACAACTCGCTGTTCATATTTAGAAACGGTTAAGCCCTCTTCCGCATATTGGGCTTCGAAGACGCTCACCAGCACGGCGGTAGCCGAGCGCCTTCTGGGGACAGCACTTCCAAAGGTCTCGAATAGAGACACCCAACAAGACCAGCGCGATCGTTTTGAGGCTCTCTCGCAGGCCTCGCCCTCTTGACCCTGGGGACGCGCAGTCAATGAGACAAGACGAATGGAAATCCCTTCTTCTTCTGGAATGGGACCGCTGGATCAAGACCCAGCCGATCGAACCGCCAACGCCGACAGCCAGAGACACGCTGAAGTTCTTTTGCGAGCTCCAGGACAAACGCTCGCCGCTTCTGGATTTCCGGCCAAACCGCCGCGACAAGTGGCAAATCATCCATGCCCGGCTCTTGAACGAGGGGCGCGTCTCCGATTGACGCGTCCGTTCCCTTTTATTCGGTGACGGAGAGGCCCCTCTCGGGGAGGCAAAAAAATGGGCCCCGGAAAAACCGGGGCCCTTCACTCACGCGCCCGCAGGCGTATCTGCCGCGCCCGCCTACCGGATTTGGCGCCCGGCCCGGGTCAGTCGTGCCGCGAGGACTTCCCAGGGCCGGAAGATCTGCCGCGCCCATTCGCTGTACAGTCCGCAAATCTTTTGCGACTCCGCCACGAGGTTCGCATAAGCCTGCCTTGCGAAATCGCTTTGAACCTCGATCGCCTTGTCGAACGAGCGCACGCCCATCAGTCTCTCGACCAAGAACCGGCTCTCCTGGAGCGACTTCCAGGTGTAGTCGGCATAGGCATTCATGATGGTCTGGATGCCGAAGACGTCCGGAGGCCCGGCTGCGCCGATCGCCGCCGGCGGGAGGACTTCGCCGACCAGGGGAACATCCGAAGGCGCCGCCGTCTCGACCGCAGGCGCGTCGTCTGACGCCGCCATGGCGCTGATTTGATCTTCGGCCTGCGGATCGGGCGTCGGGTCCTGCCGTTGCTCGCCCTTCGGGCTCCGCTGTTCCGCCTTCCGGCTGCGCTGGCGGGGCTTGCCGCCCGGTTTGTCCTGTCGCGTCGTCGTCATTGCTGCACTCCATCACACTCGGCTCTTGCAAACGCACAGCCAACGTCAGGACTTCGCCATGTTTGCGTTTGAATCGCGGTTCTGCCTTGTTCGTTGCGCGGCGTTGATGTGTTCGCCGGTAACCGGAAAAAACGGCCGCGAGGCGTATCCAAAGACCAAAGAAATGGCCTCCCGAGCCGGGCCCGGGAGGCCAACCGCACCTGAACGTATTTCCAAAAGCTGTTGACGAAGGAGACAGGCAATAACGCCGTCTTCCGTTTCCGACACGCCTAGCCTTCTTCGGCTTCGATCCGATCCAGCGAAGCGCGGAGCTCGGCGACGACCTCGTTGTAATACTCGTTCAGCCGCTGCGAATTTTGCATTTGCTTTTGCAATCGTG
>Ga0209517_10005030_pt1 | contig 17009 bp, 11 predicted proteins | sample PeaSoiMetSII2010_FD_187695 | JGI IMG/M metagenome (GOLD analysis project Ga0209517, IMG submission 187695) | Peat soil microbial communities from Weissenstadt, Germany - SII-2010 (SPAdes) (version 2) | ecosystem: Environmental > Terrestrial > Soil > Wetlands > Peat | place: Germany...
GCAGGTCGAAAAGGTTCCTTGGCGCAATTTGACCGGCCATCACGCACTCCGTGATGCCCCGGTCAGTGAATGCCGTGAGCATCTTCGAAAGCTGCCCAACTCGCAGCCAGATAATTTCGTCCACCAAGGACGCGAGGCTGGGATCTGTTTCGCCCTCGAAGGCAACCGCGACGAGGCGCTTGACTCCGAGCGCGCGCGCCTGGCGGGAAAACACCAGGGGCAGGGAACGATTGCCGGCGATGAGGCCGAGTTTATCTCGATCAGTGGCCGAGGGCGTTGGCATGCACATCTGTCTCATTTAAGGACAAATAAAGCCGATTGTAAACTTGCTTAGCAAAGGTCCGCTCCCTCGATCTACCACACAAGCTGAGAAAAAGCTGTGCACCACTGCGAATGGTCTGGGTCGTGCTGTGCCTAAGCCGGATTCTTTTTTTCGAACCGCGAGACCAGGACTGGGGACTGAACTCCGGTTCGGATCTTGAAATTGGCACCAGGCAACACTGGCCGTCAATCGGATGAACGAGACAGCAACTTGGACCGATGGCATGGCTGGCCGGGACGCGGAAGTGGAGCCGCGTGCGGGCTGGGGTATGCTTGTACTCCTGGCCGGCATCCTGGTCTTGTGTCTGTGCATCAGCACCTGGATGGTTTGGGAGGCGTCTCAGTCTGTGACCAGGCTAGCTACGCAAATGGATTCGGCCACAACCCCGGCTGCCTCCGGTGCTAACCCAAGTTCATTTTCTGAATTTGACCAATGGCTTTTCCGTGCAGCCAGCGTCACTGCCATTGGCGGTCTGGCCTTACTGTTAACGTTGCATAAGACCGTGACGTTCTGGCGAAGCCAGTGGCGGCAGCGGCTTCAAACCGCAGAGGACGAATGGCACAAAAAGGGGGCTTTTCTCGAGGGCCAGTTGGCCGACAGCCGCAAATCAGAGGAGCAGTTGGAGCGGCTGCACGCCGAGGGGCTAAAACGGGCCACCAGCCTTGAGTCAGAGAAGGCCCAGTTGCAGGCCGAGTTGGACAAGCTCAAGCGGACCGAAAAGACGCTTTCTCAAAAACAGCAGGTGCTCGAGAGTTCCAAGGCCGTGCTCGAAATCCACGTCCAGGCGCGCACCAAGGAACTGCAGAAACTTCAGCGCCGTTACGAGCACATCCTGAATTCGGCCGGCGAGGGCATTTGCGGCTTAGATGAGGACGGCAAGACTACCTTCGTGAACCCGGCGGTGGAGAAAATCACCGGCTGGCCACTCGATGAACTTATCGGCAAAAGTGAGGGGGAAATTTTCTTCCGTAATGGAGCAAAAGAAGGACTGAGTCTGGATGGCCAGAGCGCTGGCGAGCAGGTCTTTCACCGGAAGGATGGAACTTGCTTCCCTGTCGAATTCGTCCGGACGCCGATTAAAGAAGCAGAAAAAGTGGTGGGCGCGGTGCTAGTGTTCAAAGACATCACGGAGCGCAAGCGAGTCGAAGAAACGCTGGCCCAAAAGGCTGCCGAACTCGCCCGCTCCAATTCCGAGCTGGAACAGTTTGCCTTTGTCGCCTCGCACGATTTGCAGGAGCCGCTGCGCAAAATCCAGGCCTTCGGCGATCGCCTCAAGAGTAAATGCGAGGCCGTGGTCGCGCCGGACGCGCGAGATTACCTCGATCGCATGCAAAACGCGGCCAGCCGAATGCGCCAACTTATCGATGATCTCCTGGCTTTCTCTCGCGCCATCCGCAGCACCGAGCCCTTCACCTCGGTGGATCTGAGCGTGGTCGCGAAAGAGGTGCTTGGAGATCTTGAGGTGCGCATCGAAAAGAGCCGGGCGCAGGTGGAAGTTGGCGAACTGCCGACCATTGAAGCCGACCCCATGCAAATGCGTCAATTGTTGCTCAACCTGATTGGCAACGCCTTGAAATTCCAGCCCGCCGGCAGCGTGCCGGTCGTCAAGATCCACTCGCGGATCCTGGACAGTCAGTCCGCCACTGACACCAGCTTCTTGCGAGGAGCTGCGGGTAGCGGAGGCGCCGTCCCGTTATTCGGCCGGTTCTGTGAACTTCGCATCGAGGATAATGGGATTGGGTTCGACGAGCAGTATTCGGAAAAAATCTTTGCGGTTTTCCAGCGCCTCCACGGACGTGGGGAATACGAAGGCTCCGGAGTGGGCCTGGCGGTTTGCCGCCGCATCACCGACCGGCACCACGGCACGATCGTGGCAAAAAGCCAGCCGGGGAAAGGTTCCACGTTCATTGTCATCCTGCCTGTCCAGCAAACCAAATCAGAGGCCTCAACGTGAGCGATCACCCTAAATCCGTGATTCTGATGGCCGATGACGATTCGGATGACCAGCTATTAGTCAAGGACGCCGTGACCGAATGCGGTTGGGAGGGCAGCCTGCTCTTCGTCCAAAACGGCGAGGAACTGCTGGATTATTTATTCCGGCGTGGCAAATACATGCAACTCGCCGAGGCGCCGCGTCCTGGGCTGATCCTCTTGGACTTGAACATGCCCAAAAAAGATGGGCGAGAGGCTTTGCGCGCGATCAAAAACGATGCCGAGCTGCGCCGCATTCCCGTCGTGGTCCTGACGACCTCCAAGGCGGATACCGACATCGAACGGATCTATGATTTAGGCGCCAACTCATTTATCTCCAAACCCGTGCAGTTCGACGGGTTGGTCAACGTCATGAAGCTGTTGGGCCAGTACTGGTTCCAGGCTGTGCAGTTGCCGGCGAAATGAGATAGGTATGATCCATACCGGGCTGATCAAACTTCTTTTGGTCGAGGATGATGAGGACGATTACATCATCACGCGGGACTTGGTTTCGGGCATCCCGAACCAGCGCTTCACGCTGGACTGCGTCAAAACCGCCAAGGCCGGCCTGGAAACGATGATCCTCAACCAGCATGACGTCTGTCTGGTCGATTATCGTCTGGGAGCGCAAACTGGAGTGGAACTCTTGCGGGCCGCGACCGAAGGTGGCTGCCAGGCGCCGATCATTCTCCTTACCGGGGCGGGGGAGCACGAGGTGGACCTGGAGGCTATGCAGGCAGGGGCTGCTGATTACCTGGTCAAGACCCAGCTTCAATCCCATTCCTTGGAACGGAGCATCCGCTACGCCTTGCAGCGCAAGCGTGCCGCCGCCATGGCCGCCTTCGAGCAGGGCCGCTTGGCCGCTTTCGGGGCCGACGTTGGTTTAGCCCTCACCCGGCGCGATTCGCTGGATGCCATTTTGGACCGCTGCTCCAAAGCCATGGTGCAATATCTGAGCGCCGCGCTGGCGCAAGTCGCCACCTTCGACGCCCGCAAAGCCGTGTTCGAGCAGCGCGCCGCGGCGGGCCCCCTGTGCGAAGCCCACCGCTCCTTGCGGCAACTCCCCTCCGCCCAGTTGCCTCTCGGTCCACTCACCGAAGGCAAGCCAGTCTTAATCCGCCAAGTGCTTCGGGACAGCCGCATCGCCGACCAGCAATGGCTGGAACGCGAAGGCGTGGTTTCTTACGCCGCCTATCCCTTGGTGCTGGAGGACAAGCTGGTCGGGCTTATGTCCATTTTCACCCAGCATCCGCTGACCGAGCAGATTTGCCAGGAGATGGGTTCAGTGGCCAACGGCATCGCCCTATGCATCGAGCGAAAGCGCTCGGCCGAAGCCCTCGACGCGAGCGAAGTCAAATACCGCTCGGTCGTCGAAAGCATCAAAGAAGTGATTTTCCAATTGGACGAATTTGGCAACTGGGCTTTTCTGAATCCGGCCTGGACGGCCGTGACGGGTTTTGAGGTCCAGCCCACTCTGGGAACCTTTTTTCTCGAGTATATTTGCCAGGAAGACCAAGAGCACAATCGTCAGATCTTTCTTAAGCTCATTGAGCAAAAGCTGGATTTCTGCCGCTATGAGACCCGCTTTTTGACTAAAAACGGCAAGCTGTGCTGGGTCGAAGTCTATGCCCAGCCGATCCTAAACCACGAGGGTAACGTGGCCGGCGCGTCCGGCACGCTGACCGACATCACCGAGCGGAAGTTGGCGGAAGTCCAGATTCAAAAGCTCGCCGCTTTTCCCCAGGTTAATCCCAACCCCATCCTCGAATTTGCCCCCGATGGGTCGATGTCATACGCCAACGATGCCGCTCTGGAGATGGCCCGCTCGTTGGGTAAGGAGGAGCTGCTCTGCATCTTGCCTCCCGACGCCGGCGCCTTGGCCCGCGAATGCTTGACCACCGACCAAAAGCGGCTGCGCGAGGAAGTGCGTATCAATGGCCGGACGATTATGTGGTCCTTTTTCCCTGTGGCAACCAGCCAAGTCGTCCATTGCTATGGGGCTGATGTCACGGACGTACTGAACCTCGAGGCCCAATTTCGCCACGCTCAGAAGCTTGAGTCAGTGGGGCAACTGGCGGCCGGGGTGGCCCACGATTTCAACAACATCCTGACGGTGATCCAGGGCTATTCGGATTGCCTGCTGGCGCAGTGTAATGGCAACGGGAGCTCGAGCAAGGCGCTCACCCAGATCTCGAACGCCGCCAAACGCGCCGCGGCCTTGACGCGCCAGTTGCTCATGTTCAGCCGCAAGCAGGTGATCCAGCCCAAAGTGCTGGATTTGAATGCGGTGCTGCAGAACTTCGCCAACATGCTCCCGCGCCTGCTCGGCGAAGACATTACCTTGGAAGCCAATTACACCGGTAGCTTGCCTCGCATTGAGGCGGATACGGGCATGCTCGAGCAGGTGGTCATGAACCTCGCCGTCAACGCCCGCGACGCCATGCCCAAGGGCGGCAAGCTGCTCCTGACCACCTCGAGCATCACGCTGGATGACGCCTACGCCCGCTTGCACCCCGATTCCCGGGCCGGCCTTTTTGTTTGCCTCACCGTCACCGATACGGGTTGCGGAATGGACAGTAAAACCCTCGAGCGCATCTTTGAGCCGTTCTTTTCCACCAAGGAAGTCGGCAAGGGCACCGGCTTGGGCTTGGCCACCGTCTATGGCATTGTCAAACAGCATCAGGGCTGGGTGGAAGTCACCAGCGAAGTCGGAGTGGGCTCTACTTTCAAGATCTATTTCCCCGCTGCGACTAAGCCGGGAGAGGCGGTAACCGAACCGGGCGCCGCTCCTGAAAGCGTCCGCGGCGGCAAGGAGACAATCCTGCTCGTTGAGGACGAGCCCGTGCTGCGAGAGTTTGTCGGCGAGGTCCTGCACCAATTCGAATACCGCGTGGTGGAGGCTTCTTCAGGGGTGGAAGCCCTGCGGGTCTGGGACGAACACGAGGGGAGAATCGACCTGCTGTTGACCGACATGGTTATGCCGGAGGGCATGACTGGGCACGACCTGGCGGCCCAGCTCAGAAAGCGACAGCCCGGCCTCAAAGTCATTTTCACCAGCGGCTACAGCGCCGAGACAATGGGCAAGGATTTCAGCTCGAACGATGGGCTGTTCCTGCCCAAGCCTTATCTTCCCGCCCAACTGGCCCAACTGGTGCGCCAATGCCTGGACGCCGCGCCCAAGGGATAGGCAAAGCGCGCCGAAGACTGCGAGCGCGGGCCGGTTTTTGCCGGGTTGGCAGGTTGGCTGCCTGGGGACATGGGAGAATTATGACGAATTGCGGAGAGATGCAAGAGATGCAGGAATTCCCAGGATATTCCAGGACAGACGGTTGCATAATAAAAGACTTGACATATTTGGGCACCCGATAGACTGTGGCCAAGCAGAGAGCGGGTGGAACAGAATTTGTTTGGATCGCCAGGGCCAGGGACTATAATCCTGGTCTATGAAACGACGCGACTTCTTGAAAACTTCGATGGCAGCTTCAGCATTGGCCGGTTTGAGTTCCGCTGAATTGGGCACGGCGGCTGAGTCCGGGGGCGCAGCCAGCCGGGAGTATTACGAACTGCGGGCTTACCGGCTCAAAGCCGGCGCCAACCACGAGCTCCTGGACGCCTATCTCGAAAAAGCCGCCATCCCCGCCTTGAACCGCTTCGGAGTCAAGCGGGTGGGCGTGTTTACCGAAACGAACCCCAAGGACGGCGCAAAGGTTTATGTGCTCATTCCGTACTCCAACCTGGACACGATGGTCGCGGTCACCGCCCGGCTGAATGCCGATCCGGAGTGCCAGAAAGCCGGAGCCGATTACCTAGGCTCGCCCAAGGACAACCCGGCGTTCGACCGGATTGACAGTTGGTTATTGCTGGCGTTTGCCGGCCTCCCGAAACTGGAGTTGGCACCGTACTCGCTCGAGAAAAAGCCGCGCATGTTCGAGTTGCGCACCTATGAGAGCTTCAGCGAATTGAAGGCGCTCAAGAAAGTGGAAATGTTCAACTCGGGCGAGATCCAGGTCATGCGCGAGGTGGGGCTGGCGCCGGTGTTTTACGGCCAAGCGTTGGTGGGCCGCGATTTGCCGCACCTCACCTACATGACTTCGGCCGAAAGCGAGGACTTGCACAAGCAGCATTGGGATGTCTTCGGCAAGCACCCCGTCTGGAACAAGCTCAAGAACGCCCCGGAGTACGCGGACACGGTTTCCAAGATCACGCAGCGCTTCCTGGTGCCGACGGAGTGCTCGCAGATCTAAGATGACCACTGCAGAGAAGCTGCGCGCGATGGAGGCCCTATGGGCCGACCTGAGCCGGCACGAGGCGGACGTTCAGTCTCCCCCCTGGCACGAGCAAGTTTAAAAAACCGAGAAGAGCGAGTGAGGTCCGGCCAGGAAAGCTTCATCGATTGGGAGATCGCCAAAAAGGAACTGCGTGACCGGTTGACATGACGGGGAAGGGGCGAGGGAGAAGCGTCGCAAGCGAGCGTTGCAGTTTGCATTCGTCAGCGTCCGGGTTCGTCGCGGCAGGGCTTGCGTTGGCGGTAGAGTTCGAGCAATTGCGCATTGCGCGCGGCGATGGAGGTGAGCTTGGCGGCTTGGGCCTGGTCACGCGCGCGCTCGGCGGTTTTAATCGCGTCGTCGAACCGGCCGGCTTCGGCGTAGGCGGCGGCCAAGGTTCCCAGGAAGAGCGGCTTATTCCAGCCGGTGAGGATGCAGGCGCGTTCGGCCAACTCGACCGCGCGGGCGCCGTTGCGGACCTGCGGGTCGGAATCGGTTGCGAGTATCCAGGCGAAATTGTTCAAGGCGTTGGTGAAGGTGGGCCACAGCTCTACGGCTTGGGAGTAATAAGGGGCCGCCGCCCGGTTATCCCCGTGCAAGCTGTACAACTCCGCCAACTCGAAACTGAGGGTGGGGTTGTCCACGGTGAACCTGGCCTGGCGGGCGAGCAACTGACCGAAGAGCTGCCCCGCCTCGGCCGTCCGTTCTTCTTCTTTGAGCAACGCCGCCTTCATGAGTAGGAGGTTGGGGTCGGGTCCCAGGCGCAAGAGTTCATCCAGCGCGTCATCGGCCTCGCGGAACTGGCCGGCATCCAAGTAACAAAGCACGAGGCGGGCCTTGCTGGCGACGCCGGTTTCGCTGCTATCCTTGGCGGTCAGCAGGTGAGGCAGGGCTTCTTGCTGCTTGCCTTGCATCTGAAGCGCGGCGCCGACAACGTATTCCGCTTGGGCAAACCTCGGCGCGAGCCGCAGCGCATATTGCGCGTTGGTCAGGGCGGACTCCGTATGGCCTTGCGCCAAGTCCACGTTGGCAAGGCTAGTGAGCGCCTGGTAATTCCCGTTCGTCACTTTGGCGGCATGGGCGAACAGTGTCCTGGTGTCACGCCAAACCAGGACCTGGCGCCAGGACCCGAGTGCCAATAAAGCCACGGCAATACAACCCACACCAGCGAGCACAGGCCTGGTCCGGGGTCGGGACTGCACGATCGCGGCCAAACTCCAAATGAGGGCGAGCCAGAGGCCGATCGACGGTAAATATGTGAAGCGATCCGCCTGCACCATCGAGCCTACCTGCACGATCCCGCTCACCGGCAACAAAGTTCCGAGATACCAAAGCCACCCAACGGCCACAAAAGGCAGGTTCCGGCGCACGGCCAGGGCGATCAGGGTCACGACTGCCAGAAAGAGAATTGCCAAGACGGGACCGCTTTCGAGCAACCGCCCTGGCGCGGGGGGATAATATACTGCTAGCTTGGCGGGCCAAACGGTTTGGTGGAGATAATTGACAGTCGCCACGGCGCCGTCGGCCAGTCGTGTTGAGAGAGGCAGCATGCCGACGTTCCTGGCAGTGGTTTCTTGCGCCAGCAAGGCAACGATGCTACAGGCAAATGCTAAGACTAAGAACGGCACCTTTTCACGCAGAAATGGGAGGATCTCCCGTATTTTCAGATCGCGAAAATCGATTTCGAAGCGCCGCAGGGGCCAATAATCAAGCAGCAGCAGCACGAAGGGAACAGTCACAACGATGGACTTGCTCATCAAGGCCAGCGAAAAGGATACGAGGGCGGCAAGGTAGAAAAGCTCCGGTTGGCGCAGGATGGAAGTGGGTCGCGTTAGACCCGGGGCCTCCGGGCTTGAGCTTCCCGCGGCGGTTCGCCGGGCATCTTTCAACTCCACGTAACGCACGTACGCCAGGAGCGTAAGCATGAAGAAAGCGCCGCTCAAAACGTCCTTCCGCTCCGCGACCCACGCCACGGATTCGACGCGCAGGGGGTGAAGGCCGAAGAGCGCGGCCACGAAGGAGCTTCGCCAGAGCGTGCCTGTCATCCGGCGAAGCAGAATAAAGAGCAGCACCACGGTGCCGGCATGAAGAAGGAGGTTGGTCAGATGGAAGCCGGCGGGGTTCAGGCCGTAAAGCTGGGCATCCAGCACGTAGGACAGCCAAGTCAGAGGCACCCAATGGCAAGCGTTAACGTAAGTAAAGGCCCAGGGCAGCGTTTGCCACGAAAGCCCCTGCGCGACGTGGCTATTAAGGAAGACGTAAGTATTGTCATCGTAGTCGATGAACCCATTCCTGCAGACGCCGCCAAAAGTCAGGAACGTGGCTGCCGCCAGGGCCAAGGCCATGCCCCAGGCAAGACCGCGGGTTTCTTTCGAGGCGTCCATCGACATTCGCCTATGTACGTGCCCCTGCCAAAGCCTTGCGAGCAATTGTGCTCATGATGAGAGGATAGCCAGCGTGTTATTGACTGCAAGCCTGGAGGCCCTCCGTGCATCGAGCATCATGCTAAGCTAATGTCACAGAGCCGCGCTCCGGAGGAGGAGGTTTCATTGAGCATTAGGCATTGAGCATTTGTCATTTTTCATTGAAAAGGGGCTCGTTGCGGCCCCGCGCGAGTCTAAACCCGAGGGGCTGTCGGGAGCCACCGCAGTCCATGGAGCGGCGACCGGGGTTCTTCGGATGCGCGGTTCGAGAGACAGACCCGGTCCGCTGCCGCCTCAGGGGGGCGTTCCTGGGAAGCCCACTTTCGCTTCGCGCATGCATTGGGGCCATGAACCTGAACGAGGACCCCTCGCCTTTCAAGAATGGATTGGACGCTCGCCCTCACCCCGGCCCTCTCCCCCGGGGAGAGGGGGAAGGATCGTCCGCGCTCGTTGCAGTTAGCGCGGTTCCTGGGAAGCAATGGCGTTCGACCATTCAGGAGAGTTTCCTCAACCAGCCGAGGAGACGCTGCCTGACGATGCTGCGGTGGGGAGAGACGGCGGCGTCCGTTTCGAGGCGGGCTGGGTTCTGCCGGAACCAATCGTAGGTTTCTCGGAACATCTCGTCATTGGAGTAACGGGGTTTCCATCCCAATTGCAACAGCGGCTGGACGTCGAAATAAAAGGCCTTGTGATAGGTCAGGTAATGCCAAGGGGCCAACGGACTTAGGCCCAGCCAATCCAGCAAGCGCAAGGTGTTGATGGTGAGCGCGGGGGGCAGTCCAGCTACGCGAGAAGCCGAGCCGGCGTAAGTGATGAGCCGTTCGAGGGCCTCCCGCAACGTGCCGAAGCGGTCGGTGCCCACATTGTAGTCGCCTGGGCGGTCCGCATCTACTGCGAGCATGTAGGCATCCATCAGGTCGTGCGCGTGAACGAATTGGAACTTTTGATTGCCGTCACCGATCACATAAATCTTCCGGGCTTCGGCGATCCATTGGAAGAGAATTTGAAAGATACCCAAGCGGCTCTCGCCCAGAATGGTGCGAGGGCGAATCACGACGAGCCTGGTGCCGTTGCGGGTGCAGACGTCGCGAACGGCGCGCTCTCCCGCCAGCTTGGCGCGACCATAGATTTCGGCTGGACGCATCGGCGAATCATTTGTGACCGGGCACTGCTGGGGTGCGCCGAAGATTGCACTGGAGCTCATGTGAACGAAGGATTTGACCCCCGCACGCCCGGCTTGCTCGGCTGCGATGCGCGAGCCCTCCACGTTTACGGCCCAATAGTCCTTGCCAGCCTTGGCCAGCGGCACCAAAGCCACATTATGATGCACGACGTCGATGCCGCGCATGGCTTGGGCGACGCCGTCGGCGTTCCGAATGTCGCATTTGACGAACTCGATTTCCTTGGGGCGGGAGGGATCTTCCCAGACATCAAGGACGCGCACGCATTCGCCGCGAGCGTGAAGTCTGCGGGCGATAAGGTTGCCTAAGAATCCCGAGCCGCCGGTTACGAGGTGTTTCATGGACTTGGAGAGTCCAATCCGCCGACGGTTTCGAAGCACCACTTGAGCGAGCGGCGCATTCCCTCTTCTAGCTCGATCGACGGCTGGTAACCCAGCTCTTTTTCGGCCTTGCGGACCGAACAGGCGATGGATTTGTTCATTTCGGAAAGCACGTGAATCTTCTGATGGTAAAGGCCAAGTGCCTGAAGGGCCTGGTCGGCCCGATAGGCCAGCCCGCTGGCGAACCCCGGCAAGTGAAAGCGCCGGTGGGCGCAGGTTTGGCCGAACTCGGATTCCAGCAAGCGTTCAATCGTGTCGATAATCTCGTTCATCGCATACGGGCGGCGGTCGGCCATCCAATAAACCTGGCCCGCGGCTTCGGGGCTGCGGGCTGCCAGCAGCAGGCCCTGACAGAGATTATCAAGGTAGGACATCGAACGCAGGTTCTTTCCGTCGCCGACGATGGGCGCTTTGCCATCGCGAACCATCTTAAAGAACAAGGTCTGGCGGGCGGGCTGATTTGGACCGTAGAACCAAGGGGCGCGAATAATGACCGTCTCGATGTGTGCGGCGCGTTCCAGAACCGCCAGCTCCATTTGCATCTTCGAGCGGCCATAGTTGAGGTAGGGACGATAGGGGGAAAACTCGTCGAAGAGATGGTCGGGATGTGGGTTGCAACCGCAAGGCGAATTGGAGGAGACAATCACGGCACGCTTGACCCCCTCACGGATGGCGGTCTCGAGCAAGAGGATCGTGCCGTCGCGGTTAACCTCGTAGAACTCGCGGACGCGCCGGGGGTGGATCATGCCGGCGGCGTGGAATAAAACAGCACCCTGGGCCCCATCGCAGAAGCGGCTGCAATCGGCCGGGTTGCGCAGATCCCCGGCAACAAACTCGGCATGGGGACAGCGGGCTTCGAGACGAGAAACGTCCTGGCCCGGCAAGACCAAGGCACGTATCGCGGCGGACTGGGCTTCCGGCCAGCCGGACGTGGGCGTTGGGGCGCAGAGGGTTTCCAGGAGGCGAGAGCCGAGCCAACCAGCCGCGCCGGTGAGGAGGATTTTGGTCATCAGAAGCTCACTTTCGCTTCGCGCATGCATTGGGACCATGGATCCGGACGAGCGAACGGACCCCTCACCCCGACCCTCGCCCCTTCCGAAGGGGCGAGGGAGAAGTGATTCGCGCGCCTTGAGAATTCGGGTATTGCTTGGGGCATTGCCGGCGCCGCGTTGGCAGGGAGAAAGGCCAGAGGTACGCTCGCCCTCACCCCAGCACTCTGCCCCGGGGAGAGGGAGAAGCCTCGCCAGCGCGCGTTGCAGTTTGCCCGGCTCATGGTGCCCACTTTCGCTTTTGCGCATGTGTTGGGACCATGAACTTCGGTGGGAACTTCACTGGGCACTGGGCATTGGTCATTTTTCATTGATCATTTGAAGACAGCCAAGAACGAGCGGCGTGGCCATTAGGCGAGATCTCGAGGTTCGAAGGCACCTGCTGATTGAAAATCTGCGCCAGGGTCACTGCCGGCGCCGCGTCGGCAGGGAGAAAAGTCAGAGGCACGCTCGCCCTCACCCCAGCCCTCTCCCCCGGGGAGAGGGAGAAGCCTCGCCAGCGCGCGTTGCAGTTTGCCCGGTTCATGGCGCCCACTTTCGCTTTTGCGCATGCATTGGGCCCATGAACCTCGGTGGGAAATTCACTAGGCACTGGACATTGGTCATTTTTCATTGATCATTTGAAGCAGCCAAGAACGGGCGGCGTGGCCATTAGGCGAGATCTCGAGATTCGAAGGCCCCTGCTGATTGAAAATCTGCGCTAGGGTCATTGCCCTCGCCACGTTGGCAGGGAGAAAGGCCAGAGGCACGCTCGCCCTCACCCCAGCCCTCTCCCCCGGGGAGAGGGAGAAGCCTCGCGAGCGGGCGTTCCAATTTGTCCGGTTCATGGAAGGCCCGCGCTATGAGAGGTACAGATGGCTCCAGCAGGTTCCATACGACTATTCGAAAATGCTCCGTCGCTCCGCTCCGCCCAAAGCGGTGTCGCCGCTCGCCCCGTGAGAGGGAATTGACTCTCACGGGGCAAGCTTTGCCACCGCACTCCAAAGGGCGGGCGTCCCTGCCACTTCACAGTGCATCCCGCGGGTTCCTCGGTGTGCAGCGTAGAACGGTTCATGAAGCCTGTAAGAAATGAACGACGTTCCGGCGTGCGAGCGCCATGATCGAACCCTGCGGGTTGACGCCAGGGGCGGTGCATAGGAGGCTCGCGTCGTTGACGAAGAGATTCTTGAAGCCATGCACGCGGCCAAACGAATCGGTCGCGCATTTGGTTTGGTCCTCCCCCATGGGGCAGGAAGAAAACAAGTGGATGGTCATGAGGCTTGCCATTCCGCCAGGCAACGTGTCTGGTAATTTGCCCAGGTCTTGCTTCGAGCGCAACGCGGGGCTGCCTTTGAATCCCGGATACAGGGCGGTCGCCCCAGCGGCGAGCAGGTCCTCGGCGAGCTTGTGCAAGCCGTCGGCAAGGTTGCGTCGATCCCCAATGGTGAGGTTATAGCGCACGACCGGGTCGCGGAAACCGGGCAAATTCCGCACCGAGCCGTGGCCTTCGCTGGTGATCATAGCGTAGTAAACGGCCGCGTTGCGCCACATCTGCGAGGTCGCGCGGGCAGCCGCCGGGTGGTCGATCAAACCAAGCGCCAAGTAGGCCGGCGAACTAATGGAACAGCCCAGGCTCAAGCGCGGAGCAAACTCTTTTACCTGATGAACAGGCACACCCATGTCGAGCGCGTTCACTTCCTCGTCGAACCGTGCGACCATTTTGACAGTGGGGTGGAATCGGAGCGAATTGCCGATGTTTCGGGTGACGCCGCTGCGGCGCAGCAAAGCGGGTGTTTGGACGGCACCCGCACACAGAAACGCATGATCGGCGATGATCCGCACCCGGCCCACTTTTTCGTGGTGAGTCTCGACGCACCATTGGGCGCCGGTTTGCCTCAGTCGGCGAGCACGTGTCGCCGGCAAGAGACGCCCGCCCGCCGCCAGGAACCGCGGGATGTAGGTCTCGGTCATGGTCTGCTTCGCTCGGGCCGGACTGGAGGCGTCGTAGCGGAACCAGCGTGGGACTTCGAGGGACTTCCAGCCGAGTTTGATTGCCCCCTCGCGCAGTTTCCGGGAGGCGGCCGGGGGAGGGCCGGGCAGGAGGCTAACAGAAAGGTCGCGCTCGCAAGCCGCGAAATGCGGCGCCATCTCTTTTTCCTCCAGTCCCTCGACGCGGAACTCCTTGCGCCAGTTTTCCAGGACCTCGGGGGGAGTGCGATGATAAAGCCCGCTGTTGATCTCGCTGCCTCCGCCCACGCAACGACCCTCGACGTAGGCGATCTTATTCGCGCCGAGCGCGACGGTTTGTCCGCCGTTGCGGTACTTATGCTGCAGTTCCGTTTGCGAAAAGGCCGGGCAGGAGCTGGTGGGGAGGAACGGTCCCTCCTCGATCAGCAAAACCTGGCGGCCTGATTCGGCCAGGAGGCAGGCGCTGATGGCGCCACCCGGCCCGGAGCCGATGACAACATTGTGGGCATGAAGTTCCGGATTGGGGGTTTCGATCACCCGCGTGTGAAGCGCATCGTTACCGGCGGGCGAGCTAGGGGCCAGAGACCCGCTTTCGGGGGCATCGGCGGAGAGGCGGCTGTACAGTGCGACCAGTGCCAAGGACTCAAAATAGCGCATGAGATCGCGTGGAAATGCGCGGTTCGAATCCTTCCATTTCTCGATCCGTGGTTTTCTTCTCGCGGGGGGCTGGCGATGAAACCGCGTTCCGCCTTGGAGGATCCCAAGCAGGTCGAACGTCAGGGTGGCAGCGAGCATCGGTGTGCGCAGGTAGTCTGGCATCCGGCGATGTTGTGCCAGGATGAACTGCGTTAGATCGTTGTGCGGGGGCTCGAGAAGGGGGCTGGTGGCGTGGCCTTCGGCAAAAGAATAGACGAGGGCGGAAACCGTATCGTGGAACCATCGACTGGCCGCGTTACTCATGGCCTAGATTGAACGCTCGCCCTCACCCCAGCCCTCTCCCCCAGGAGAGGGAGAAGCATCGCGAGCGCGCGGTGTTCATCGTTCAGGCGAAATGGGTTGGCCATGGGAGACGTTGTACAGGTTTTCAAAATCCGGTCGCGAGCCAAAGGACGAGGAGAGTCAGGCCGCCGATAAAGTAGCTGACCCAATCCTTGATCGCGAAGGCGGTAGGATCCTCGTCCATCTGGCCGCGATGGGCCAGAAACCAGATTCGGCTCAGCCAGTAGAGCAGGAGGGGACAGGCGAGCAACAGCAAGTTCGGATGGGCATACAGCTTGAGCACCTGCTCGCTGGTGACATAGAGTGCCAGCACCAGCACGGCGATAAACGCGCTGGCAATCCCCAGCATCGTCACCACTTCCATATCGGCTGCCATATAGCCCCGGCCCCTGACTTGGGAGGCAGGTGCGGCAGACCTTTGTTCCGGGTTTGCGCGGCGCGCCGCGCGGAGCTCCTGAAACCGTTTGACCAGAGCCAGGCTCAAGAAGATGAACATTGAAAATACCAGCAGCCAGGCGGACCAGATGACTCGTGCGGCGGTGTGGCCCGCAGCCAACCGGAGGGTGTAGAGCCCGGCCAGGAAAAAGACATCCAGCATGGGGACCTGTTTCACCCGCCATGAGTAGATGAGGGCGGCGATGAAATAGGCCGCGATGACTCCGGTGCAGGAGGCGGGCAAACTCAAGGTGAGCCCCAGGCCAACTAAAAGGAGCAACGGGGCGAGGATGAACCCGACCGCCAGGGGCAATTCGCCCGACGCAAAAGGGCGGCGCCGCTTGAGCGCGTGATGACGGTCGGCTTCGAGGTCCGCCAGGTCATTGACGAGATAAGCAGCCGAGGCGCACAGGCAGAAGGCGGCGAAGGCCCGGGCGGCAGCCAGCACGACCGGGCGTTCGCCCAGGCGATGGGCGGTCAGGGCGGGGACAAAGACGATGAGATTCTTGATCCATTGATGCGGGCGCAAAGCGCGGAGCAACGGGAGCCAGAAAAGCGCAGTGGAAGGAAACGTCCGGCCGATTTTGGCGCGCTGGGCGGCGCGCTCGGTCAGTGCCGCTCCGGCATTAACAACTACCGCTTCCCGGGCCCCTTCCCATACCGCCAAATCCGGGGCGGAATTGCCCGCGTAATCGAATCCGCGCGCGCCGAACCGTTGCGTCAGCGCCGCCAGTTTCGCCCGCTGGCGCAGATTGGTGGCGCCGTCGCTGGCCAGCACGTCGTCAAAGATGCCCACGTATTTGGCGACGGGCGTTGCGAGGCTGGTGTCGGAAGCAGTCGCGAGGATTAAGGTTCGTCCGGCGCGTTTCTGTTCCTTGAGCCAGTCGAGGAACGGCTGGTTGTAGGGCAGGACGGCTGGGTCAACTCGAACGCGGCGGGCGAGCTGCTGTTTGAGGAAGGCGCGGCCGCGCAGGAGCCAGAAGGGGACGGCGAGCAGGGCCAAGGGGTGGGTCCGCAGGAGGCCAGCCAGGGCTTCCCAAGTGAGGTCTGTGCGAATGAGCGTGCCGTCCAGATCCACGGCGAGCGGCACTGGAGTGGCACAGGCGGTGGTGGCAGTACCCGGTTGCATCTCGACGAGGAAGGTTAAAGGACAGCAAGTGGCTTGGAAAGACGCATTTTGAACCGCTCATCACCCATCCCGAGAAGAAATTTTTTAACCGCTAATCTTCGCTAATCATGCGCTCATGGGGAGCCCGGTTTCGCTTTCGCGCATGCATTGGGCCCATGAACCTGGGATTGATGGGGGCCGGTTCATGGAATGGGTTGCACGCTCGCCCTCACCCCGGCCCTCTCCCCTAGGAGAGGGAGAACCGCCAGCGCGCGTCGCAATTGGCCCGGGGGTGGAGAGGGCTCTTGGGTGCGCTGCCACGGGCTAGCGCCAAAGGCTGACCCACGTTGCCTTGGCGTGGTCAATTGCATCCGATCAACTCGGAAGGGATGAACCGTTTCCATTCGAGCCTGAACTGCGTTGCGGCAAAGAAGGAGAATCGCGTATAATTTCCTATCAGGGGGATCTTACTCGGTAGAATCGTGCAGGATAATTAATTGGTGGCATGGAAGTCGGTAAATTGAAATCGCCCGGAGGACACCTGAGACGCGCTGCCCAGGGGCGCCCAATTGCTCAAAGGTAAAGCTATATTAGGGCTGCCCCACACGCTAAAGTTCGCGCCGGGCGTGTTTGTAAAAGTGAATTGAAACGCTCCGCCCGCCAGCCGGGTTGGCTGGGTCAAGGTGATCGTGGTTACGAAATTGGCCTGCACGACTTTGTTGGTATTGAGCACCAGGTTGAGCGGGTTAGCAGTGCCCGACGCATCCTCGCTCCAACCCGTGAAACTTGTCCCGGCATTGGTCGCCGTAGCTGTCAGCGCCACCGTAGCTCCCAAGTCATAGTAGGCTTGCTGCGGATTGACGTTGACCGTACCGGGTCCGTTCACCACCACGTTCAAAGTGCATTCGCCCGCCGGCACCGCCGCGAAC
>Ga0209517_10005033_pt1 | contig 17005 bp, 19 predicted proteins | sample PeaSoiMetSII2010_FD_187695 | JGI IMG/M metagenome (GOLD analysis project Ga0209517, IMG submission 187695) | Peat soil microbial communities from Weissenstadt, Germany - SII-2010 (SPAdes) (version 2) | ecosystem: Environmental > Terrestrial > Soil > Wetlands > Peat | place: Germany...
AATCCGCCGGTTGAATTCCGCCGCCGCAATTCCCCGCTGCCGCGCCAGACGCGCGATCAGCAACGGGTCAAACCGGTTCGCGCCGTCCAGGCACAGCACCTGCTTCCCTTCGGCCAGCAAGCGCGGCAAAAAATAGTGGAACAGCCGCGGCGTCTCCGGCCGCCCGTAAAACACCGCCAGGCCAGCCGGAGGCAGAGCCCAAGGCTTTCTAGGCGGTGACGGCGACGGCGCCACCGGCGCGGCCAGTACAACGGGAATAGGGTCTGAAGCCATAGCGCGTTCCGGGGGACCGGGGGTGAGCTACAGTATAGGCGAATAAAAAGCGAATGTATAGCAGAGCAAAAAAATGGTATCGGGCCAGTTTCCGATGATTCCGTTTATCAGACTCGGGGTATGTATAATCGCGTTGTCACAGCCTGCCTGTCAGGGGGTACGCGTTGCTGCCCAGCCAAAGAGTTTTTGTCAACTTGTTCATTCTGATAGCGCTCGTCTTGAGCAGTGTCGTTTCCAGAGGTCAGACTCCTATCTCGCAGCAGCCAAGCAAGCCCAATTCCCCCGACCGTGTTGCCTCTCAGCAATCAGTCGTTGTGGATGCTCACCTTACTCCAGAAGAGATCGAAGACGGGCAAATTAACGAGGTCTACCAGCCTATTTATAAGATTCAAGAGCAGCGCGATTATCAGAAGGCAATCGAACAGTATCGAACTCTCGTAATCCCAATGGCCGAAAAAGCGAAATTTGAGCGTCCTAGAAAGAAGTTTCTCTACCTTGCGTACAGTGCTATTGGTGCTTGCGAAATGGGGTTGGGGCAGTTCAAAGACGCTGAGGAAATGTACCAAAAAACATTTGAATACCTTCCAGCTTCACCCGGCGTGGAAGACTCCGAAAATGCGGTCATGTTCCGATCCGTAGGCGTTGCCCGGATGCGCCAGCAGCGATGGAAAGATGCCGAAGAGCCCTTGCAAAAAGCCATTTCTATATCTGACGAACAGATAATTCTCGCTGGCAAATTGAAAGAAGATTTCATGCGAAAGGCACTTACCGATGACTACGGGGAATCACAGAGTATAAGTCTCAATGTTCTGGCAATAGTGTACTTCCGAGAGCAGCGTTACTCTGAATCTCTCACCCTTCTTGAACGAGCGTACAACCAAGCCATTACGTTTCATACGTCCCCCACGGTGGTAAAGCAAATCGTGGAAAATGGAAAAGCTGTTTCAAAGGTTTCCGGCGATTCCGCAGCGAGTGCCACTTGGTTGCAACGTTCTGTGGCCCCGAATTGACAAATATGGGGTGAGAAGAGCGTCTATAGCAATAAGCCTTGAGAAGTCAGCTTATCGGAAACTAGCCCACACCGAAAAATAGGAGTGAACGCCTCGCGAGCCTAGAGAATCTTCTCGCGGTCAGGCGAAGCGGATAGTCAAGCGACCCTGGGCGCGCTGTTGGGGCGTCTGCTTCACGATGATCTGAACGTCGCGGCCCAAGCGCGTGAGGCATTGGAGCAGGCGACGCTCCGAGATGCCCCGAAACTCACCGCGGAGCATTCGTGAAATCTTGGTCTGGGTCAGCCGGAGGAGCTTCGCCGCCCGCACCTGCGTCAGATGCCGCTGATGGATAATCTCCGCGATTTTGGTGACAAGCTGCGCCTTAATCAGCATGTCCTCGCTATCGGGATAGCCCAGGTCGGCGTACACGTTCCCTGAACCTTTTTCGACCGGTATTCCTCGCGGTTTTGTAGGGTGCGGATTCCTCATCGGCATTCCCAGAATATCCCCACATTGGTATATGGACAAGCCGCGAGGAGCGATCCATTAATTGGAAACAGCAGCGGCTCGGCGGGAGGCTCGGACTTGCGGAAGACTAGAGCTAAAAGACTACGTCGCTGCTTTGTAGGTAGGCGCGGAAGGGCTCTTGACCAGCTTGCCTGCTGCGAGCGCGAATAGGCCGAGTATCACGCCTGAGATTAGCCCGACCACCGGCCCGGTAAGAGTCATCATCAGCCTCGGAGAACCGGGCATTGGCATGGATTGCATCATCGCCGCCTCCTGGGCATGGCGGGCGATGTAGGTGTCGAACAGCAAAACGTGCGCAGCGGTGATCCATACGGAGTTTGCCAATCCGAGCAGCAAACCGTGCAGGAAAAGCATGGCGGGGCGGCGCTTGGCGATCACGTAGGCGCAGAACAAGAAAATAACGAGCCAAAATCCCGGCTCGATCTTTGAGGGAATCAGGAACACTGTGGCGACGCCCATCGCCAGCCCAAAGAGCGAAAGCTGAAAGATCAATTTCCAGTTCATATCGGCAATCTCCAATTCCGGTAGGGGGCTGGAGCGGGAGTCTATCTCACAGGATTTGGAAAGTCATTGGATTTGAAAATGGGGTGCTGTCCTAATATGAGTGGCGCCGCCACGGCACAATTGCTTAGGAGGTCGGAACTTTAGTCCCGACGAAAAACTTCGTCGGGTCAGTGCTTTTAACCCCTGAAGCTTCAGGGGCTGAAGCCCCCAAGTAAATGCAGACCGAACGGCCGAGCTGAAGCTCGGCCCTCCAAGAGGGCAAAACTTTTCAAATTAGAACAGTGCCGAAAATAGCTTACTAGCGGTGCGGGGCTCCCTAAGTCGGAAACAGCAGAGGCTCCGCAGGTGGTTCTGTGGCGATGCGGTCGAGCTCTGGGTAACGCTGGCGAAGCGGCTCGGGGACTTTCACCTTTGCGCGGGTGAGGAGGTGGACGAGCTGCAGCGCGTTTACGATAGCTTTTCCTTCGAAATGATTGTTGGTGATGACGAAGGTGGAGTCGCCTCCTTCGGCGACGTGCTGGATGCGCGCGGCCCAGGGCTCGAGCTCCTGCTCGGTGTAGAGGTAGTTGTAGCGCTCCGAGGGCGGCGTGGCGGGATCGTCGCTGAACCAGGTGTCGTATCTGCGGCCATGCAGGCGGACGTAGGCGACGCGGGCCGTCGTGCGTTCGCTCGGCTTCATTGCGCGGCCGATCACCGGCTGGTCGATGTTGCAGAAACCGACTCCGCGCTCGTGCAGCATCGCGTAGAAGGCTTTATCGTTCCACGTGGCGTGGCGCACTTCCACCACTAGCGGATAGTCGGAAAACCGTTTCAGGAGTTTGCCCAGGTACGCGATGTTTTCCTCCGTCCGGTGGAATGAGAACGGGAACTGGAGCAGGACGGCGCCCAGTTTTCCGGCATCGCGCAGCGCATCGAATCCCGCGCGGACCGCGCGCTCGTCTTCCGCTCCCGCGTCCGCTTCGTGCGTGAATTTCTGCCACAGCTTCGCGGTGAACACGAACCGGGGATTGCCGGAGACTAGTTCCATCCAATGACGGCAATGCTCGGGCCGCAGCGGCTGGTAGAACGACGTATTGATTTCGATTGTGTCGAAAAACTCGGAAAGATAGGCGGCCTCGTGAAAGCCGGACGGCTTTCGTGCGGGGTACACGATGCCCACCCAGTCAGCGTAGGACCAGCCGGCGGGGCCGACACGGACCGTGCCCGCGCCCCCTTTTCGAATTTTATGAGATCCGGACATCACAATCGAAAGTTGCGCCCTCTACAATAGAGTGATGCTACTCTGGAAGCAGCGCAAGAGGGCTGGAGAAAATGTCCTGAAAACCGCCCTTTCGGGGTTCGCGTCCGAGTTTACCCATTCGAACGGGAACGCGGATTGCCTTCCCTCGCGGGGCACGTTCAGAGTATTTTATTTTTGGCTTGACCAATCCCAGCCGGGTCGTATGACGAACTATGAGCCGAATTTTTGAAACATTGAAACATGCACAGCTAGCTCGCGCCACCAAAACACCACCGGAACCGCCGGCAGAAGAGGCGGCGGAGTATCCTGACCGGCGAAGAAGCCGCCGCTGGGCGTTCGACATCTCCGTGTACGTGTACGGGCACGGACCGGAGAAGGAGCCCTTTCATGAAGAAGCGCACACGCTGAACGTGAATGCGAATGGCGCCCTGTTGCTGTTGAGCGTCCCGGTACAGAAGGGACAAACCTTATTGCTCACAAACCTATTGACGCAGCAAGAGCAGGACTGCCGCGTTGTTTTCCTGGGCACGCACTACAGCCGAACCGTTGAGACCGGCGTCGCGTTTCCGCGAACGAATCCCGCTTTCTGGCAATTGCACTCACCACCTGAAGATGAGCGCGCAGCCTGACAAGCCATGATTTGAAATTCTGGAGTTGAGCTTTCCTACTCTGCATTTCTGAGTGCATTAGGATCGCGATCAGGGTGGCCTTCCCGTCAAGACAGCTTTCCCGTATAGAGAGCCATACCGACGGCGGCATTCATTTTAATCCGCGCGAGGGCGCGAATTTCTTCGCGGCTGCGAATGCCGCCCGCGGCGGTGATGGGACGGCGGGTTGCGCGGCGCAGGGTGCGGAACCATTCGAGATTCGTGCCGCGCATCGTGCCTTCGGCGTCCACGTAGGTGCACAAAAATTCGGAGGCGTACTTTTCGAGTTCAGGGATTACTTCGTCGGGGCGCAAGCGGAGTTTATCCTGCCAGCCGCGCACCAGGATTTTTCCGCCCTCGGTGTCCAGCGCGATCATCACGCGACGCCGTCCAATCTTGCGGGCCAAACGATTTAGAAAAATGGCGTTTACGCGTCCGTCCTTGAACGCGGCGCTGCCGACGATAATTTTCTCCGCGCCCCAGGAGGCGATCCGCGCGGCATGCGCGACGGTGCGAATTCCGCCGCCCACGCGGACGCGCATCTTGCGCTTCTTCGCCGCCGCGCACAACTCGCGCACGAGCTTGGCGTTCGTTCCCTTTCGCATCGCGGCATCGAGATCGATGACATGGATCAGCGGATAGCCCCCGAAGCGGTCGAGCAGGCCAAATACGTCGTCGACCGCGAGTTTGCGCTCGCGGCCGTGGACAAGCTGGACGGCGCGTCCATCTTGCAGATCGATGCAAGGAATCATCATGCCCGGTGATCAGCCTGTCTGGCGAACCGATATTCCGTTTTCGCCGAGATAACGTTTGAGCGCGCCGAGCCCCTGGATGCTGTCGTGAAAAATCGACGCGGCCAGCGCGGCGTCCGCGCGGCCTTCGCGGAACACTTCGAGAAACGTTTCCGGAGTGTCCGCGCCGCCCGAAGCGATCACGGGAACCGAAACTGCGCGCGATATTGCGGCTGTGAGCGGGCAATCGAATCCGGAACGCGTGCCGTCCTTGTCCATGGAAGTGATCAGAATTTCTCCGGCGCCGCAATCAACTCCCTGGCGGGCCCACGCGACCGCATCGATTCCCGTGGGAACGCTGCCGCCGCGAACGAACGCTTCCCAACGATCGCCGGCGCGCTTGGCGTCAATCGCAAGCACAACCGCCTGCGAGCCGAATTCCGCGGCGAGCGCCGAAAGCAACGGCGGGTTGCGAATCGCCGCGGTATTTACTGTAAGTTTGTCCGCGCCGGCGCGGAGAATGGCGCGGCCCTCGTCGACATTCGCGACGCCGCCTCCAGCCGTCAGCGGAATTGCCAGTTCGGCGGCGACGCGGCGAATCGTTTCGAGAAACGTGGGGCGATGGTCGCGCGAAGCGGCAATGTCGAGAACTACGAGTTCATCCGCGCCTTCGATGTTGTACCGCGCCGCGAGCGCCGCCGGGTCTCCCGCGTCGCGCAAATTGACGAAGTTCACGCCTTTGACGACGCGCTCGCCGTCGGTATCAAGACATGGAATGATGCGGTGCGCGAGGCTCATCCCTTGCCGTCCGCTTGCCGTACAAAATTAGAAAGGATCTGCGCCCCGACCGGGCCCGATTTTTCAGGATGAAATTGCGTCGCGAAAATATTTCCCTGCTCGAGCACTGCGACGAACGAGGCGCAGTGATCGCAGAAAGCGACCCCCGCCTCACCCGCGTCGAGGGCGGCGTAAGAGTGCGCGAAGTAAAAATATGCGTCCTGCGGGACGCCTTCCAGCAATTTGCTGGGACGCGTGCGTCGCAATTGGTTCCATCCCATGTGTGGAAGGCGATCGGTTGGCGGCAGCGCGGAAACTTTCTGCGGAAACAACGCGAGGCCCGCGTCGCCGGGCGCTTCGTCGCTTGTGGCGAACATGGCCTGGAGCCCCAGACAAATTCCGAGCAGCGGCGTTCCGCGTGAAACTGCTTCGCGCAACGGCTTTACAAGCGATCGCTCGCCAAGCGAGCGCATGAGCGCGCCGAAATGTCCGACGCCGGGAAGGATCAAAGCATCGCAGCCCGCGAGAGCCTCCGGCGTGGATGCGCGGCGCGATTCGACACCAAGGCGCGAAAGGGCGCGCTCGACCGAAGGAAGATTCCCTGCTCCGTATTCCACGAGTGCGATATTCATAAGAGACCTTTCGTGCTCGGCAGCACGCGCTTCAATTGCGGATCGCGCGTGGCCGCAAAACGCAGCGCCCTGGCGAACGCCTTGAAGATCGCCTCCACTTGATGGTGCGAGGACCGGCCGTAGAGAAGGCGGAGGTGAACATTCGCGCCGGCAGCTTGCGCGAAGCCGCCGAAGAAATCCTCGAGCAATTCCGTTTGCAGGCCGCCAACGTGCTTCGCCGAGAATTTCCATTTACATACGAGGTGCGGACGGCCGCTGAAATCGATGGCCGCAGCAGCGAGAGTTTCGTCCATCGGCATCAGGAAATATCCGGCGCGCAAAATGCCGCGCTTGGAGCCGAGCGCCTTGCGCACTGCTTCGCCAAGAACGATGCCCGTGTCCTCGACCGTGTGGTGCTGATCGACTTCGAGATCGCCCCGCGCCGTGAGTTCCAAGTCCATGGCGCCGTGCCGCGCCACAAGAGTCAGCATATGATCGAGAAATGGAATGCCGGTAGAGATTTTTGCGCGGCCCTGGCCATCGAGGTTCAGGCTTACGCGAATGTCCGTTTCGGTCGTGGTGCGGCGCAGTTTTGCTTTTCTCATTCCCACAATTTCTCCAGATCGCAAACGCTGTGCAGGATTTCGAGTGCGCCCAATTCTCGCAGGCGTTTTGCGCGCGCCTGGTGCGCGTCGCTGCCATGCGGCAGAACGCCGAGGAACGGCACGCGAGCGCGCTTTGCGGAGAGCGCGTCGTCGATGTTGTCGCCAAGGTAGAGCGCTTCGCGGCGCGGCGTGCCATTGAGCAACAGGCGCAAACCTTCCGGGTCCGGCTTCCCTTTTTTTACGTCGTCCATGGTAACCGACCGGCGAAAAATATCGTTCGCGTCGGTGCCCTCCAGGGTGTGGCGCAATTCCTGGCGCGTGCGGCCGGTAAAAAGCGCAAGCTCGGCGCGGCGCGACCACCGCTCCAGGCGCTTATGCGTGACGAGCCAGCGTTCCCACGCCACATTCCCGGGGCGAGACTTCGTGCCCCAATAGAACTTCTGAAAGCGTGCTTTCACTTCCTCGTAAGGAATTGCGGGCCCGAGAGATGCAATCCAGTCCGTCGTCAATCGCCAGTCATCGTTGTAGCCGGAGCGATTTTTCCATTGGTGGATTTCGGCGTAAGTGACGCGCCTGCGCGTGAAAAAATGCACGGTGTCGACAATCGATTTGTGAAACGATCCGTGCACGTCCACCAGGACGCCGTCCACATCGAAAATAATGAGTTTTGGCGCCAGTTTCACAGGATTCCTTCCATGGCTCGGAGTACTTTGCGCGTATCGGCTCGCGTTCCTGCGCTGATGCGGACAAAACCCTCGCGCGGAAAATCTCTCCGCCCGCGCACGAGGATTCCACGCCGTTCGAGAGCGCTTACGAGTCGTTTTGCTACGGGGCCGAAATCCGCAAGCACAAAATTCGCGCTGCTCGGATAAATCCGCGCTCCAAGACGCACGAGGCCCTTTTCCAGCATCGTGCGGCTTTGCAAAACTTCGCGTGTGTAGTTGCGCAGAAAGCGCGGATCGCAAACCGCCGCTTCCGCCCCGACGAGCGCGGCCGAATTCACTGGATATGGCGTGCTTGCGCGGCGCATCGCCGCAAGGATTTCGGGCTTACCGAACAAGCAGCCGACGCGCAATGCCGCAAGCCCCGCGGATTTTGAAAACGTGCGCGCCACCAGGAGATTGGGATACCGGCGAATCCATGAAAGAATCGTGAGACCCGAAAAATCGAAGTAGGCTTCGTCCACCAGCACCAGCGTCCGTGAGGCGGCGCGCAATATCCGGCGCAACTCTTCGCGCTGCACCAAGGTGCCCGTGGGGTTGTTAGGATTCGCGATATAGAGGACGCGCGGGCAGCGCTTTGGCGGCTGCCGCAGTGCGCGAACCACGGCGTCGACGGGAAATCGCATCTCTTCGTCATAACGCAAGGCAACGACGCGCGCCCCCGCAAGTTCAGCGAAAAAGCGGTACATGTCAAAGGTGGGTTCGACGACTAGAACCGAATCACCGTCCTCAATAAACGTGTCCGCGATCAGATGAAGGGCATCGTCAATGCCGTTGGTGAGGTGCATCTCCGCCGGCCGGACGCCGAAGAAGCGAGCCAAGCGCTTGGTCGTCTCCTGATACTCGGGATAAATTGCCATTTCTTCCGCCGTCATGCGCGACAGAGCGCGCAGGACCGCGGGAGAACATCCCACTGTATTCTCATTGAAATCGAGTCGAAGTTTTTTGGCGCGCCCTTCCTCCGGAGCGTTGTAGGGCGCGAGGCCCAAGACCGCTTTGCGGACTGGGATTTTTGGGAGCTTTGCGCGTTTCACTGGCGCACCTCGACGGCGCGGGCGTGCGCCTCCAGACCTTCGGCGCGGGCCATGGCAGTGACGATCGGGGCGAGGCGCTTCAAGCCAATGCGCGAGATCTCTTGCGTGCTCGAACATTTCACGAAGTCCGCGACGCTCAAGCCGCCGCGCGCGCGCGCCCAGCCGGAAGTTGGCAGAACATGATTTGTGCCGCTGGTGTAGTCTCCGATTGGCTGCGCGCTCCACGGTCCTAGAAACACGCTTCCTGCTTCGGATAATTTCTCGACTAATTTCGTTTTCGCATCCGGGATGCTCAAGTGCTCGGGCGCTACACGGTTTGAGAATCGAATCGCGGCGGCAAGCGAAGGCGCTACCAGAATCGCGCTTGCGAGGCGCAGCGATTTCCATGCCGGATTCGTTTTCGGCAAACTGCTTATTTGCCTCTCGACTTCGGCGGCAACTGCATTCGCCAGTCGCAGTGAGGGAGTGACCAGCAACGCCACAGCGTCGGGATCGTGCTCGGCCTGGGCCAGGATATCCGCGGCGATGTAGCGCGGAGATCCGGCCGTGGCCAGGATGAGCACTTCCGTCGGGCCGGCAGGCATGTCAATCGCGCAATCGTTGGAAACGATGCGTTTCGCGGCGGTGACGTAGCGATTTCCGGGGCCGCAAATCTTGTCCACGCGCGGAATCGACTGCGTGCCATAGGCAAGCGCGCCGATCGCCTGCGCCCCGCCCATACGGGCAATTTCCGTCACGCCGAGGATTTCAGCGGCTGCAAGCAACGCGGGACTCGGTTTCGGACAGGCCACGACGATGCGTTTCACTCCTGCCGCCCGCGCGGGGATTGCCGTCATCAACAGCGTCGAAAAAAGCGAAAAACGTCCACCGGGAATGTAGCAACCGATGGTTCCGAGCGGCGTGACTCGCTGGCCGACGCGAACTCCCGGCTCGACTGTGATCGTCCACGAGCGAGGGCGTTGCTCTTCGGCGACGCGGCGGATGTTTCGCGCGGCGTGCTCGATTGCGCGCACGAGTTCTCGCGGCACGTTGCGGCTCGCGGCGCGGATTTCCGCACGAGTGATCCACAGCGACTTTCGCGTGGGCTGGAGCCCGTCGAGACGCAGCGCCCAGCGAAATAGCGCGGCGTCGCCGTTCTTCCGGACGTCGGCGAGAATCCGGACCGCAATTCGTTCCGCAGCCGAGTCATGCGAGCTGCGCCGCGCGAGAAATTTCGCGGCCACCGCGTCCGTTAGATTGAGTATGCGCATTTGGTTCTAAACTCTCTTCAGAGCACGATCTTGTTCAGCGGATATTCGACAATTCCTTGCGCGCCCGCCGCTTTCAAGCGCGGAATGATCGAGCGAACGACGTCTTCGTCGATGATCGTATTTACCGCGATCCATGCCGGATCGCTCAGCGTGGACACGGTTGGATTTTTGAGCGCGGGCAGCACGGCGAGCACCGCGGCGAGCTGTTCCTTACGCACGTTCAGCATGATGCCGACTTTCGTGTACGCCGCGATTGCGCCGGAAAGCAGCAGAAAAATATTGGAGATCTTTTCGGATTTCCAGGGATCGGCGGAAGCCGCATGATTCACGATGAACACGGTGCGCGATTCAAGGATGGTATCGACAATCCGCAAATGATTCGCGCGCAACGACGATCCCGTTTCCGTGACTTCGACGATGGCGTCGGCAAGCTGCGGCACTTTCACTTCGGTCGCGCCCCAGGAAAACTCAACACGCGCATCCACCTGGTTGCGCGCGAGATATTGCTTCGTGAGGTTCACGACTTCGGTGGCGATCACTTTTCCCGCGAGGTCTTTCACGGATTGCACCGGCCCGTCTTCCGGCACCGCGAGGACCCAGCGCACGGGAGCGAGACTTTGCTTCGAGTACATCAGTTCGCCGATCTCTTCGACCTTCGAGCCCGTCTCGAAGACCCAATCGCGGCCGGTAATCCCCGCATCGAGCGCGCCCGTTTCGACGTAGCGCGCCATTTCCTGGGCGCGAACAAGCATGCAATTGATTTCCGGATCGTCGATGCCCGGAAAATAGCTGCGCGGGTTGATCGAAATGCGCCATCCGGCTTTGCCGAAGAGCTGGATCGTGGCATCCTGCAGGCTGCCCTTGGGAATTCCGAGGCGAAGTACGCTCATTGGCGCGACTCCTTGCCGTAAACCGCGTTCGGGTCAAACGTGCGTTCGGCGACTACCTTGGCTTCGCCGGCCGGAGAAAGCTGCCGAAAAAAACACGAGCGATAACCTTCGTGGCAAACACCAGGGCCGAGCGCGTCCACGCGAATCAGTAGCGCATCAATATCGCAATCCACGCGAATTTCACGCACTCGCAGCACGTGGCCGCTTTGCTCGCCCTTGCGCCACAGTTTGTTACGAGAGCGGCTGAAGAACGTGACTTCCCCGGTCGCTTGCGTTGCGGCATACGCTTCGGCGTTCATGAAGCCCAGCATGAGGACTTCGCCCGAACCCGCGTCCTGAATCACCGCGGGAACCAAACCGTCGAGTTTCTTGAAATCCAGATCCATCGTCTCCCCCAAATCCCCCCTGCCGTCGCCACAAAATAAAAAGCCCGCTGGCGCTTACCGCGCCAGCGGGCCGATGAGTGCGAATTTCGATGCGCTACTCAAGCCTCCGCGGACACGGCCGTTCGCCGTGATGGTGATGATGGCCGTGATGCCGCGCGGAGAACTTCATGGCAAAAAGGAATATACAAGAGCATTCGATTCGCGTCAAGCGAAGTGATCGGGATTTCGATCCGGCTGGCTTCAGAAGAATTCAAGGACATGGTACGCTGCGCGGGGCATCCGGCGGGCCGCTGAGGGCTGCCAGTCCCGCGTGCGATTCGGGCGCCCGCTGTTCATTCAGGAGAAATCTGATGCACTCTAAAGTCTGGACCGATATGTTCGTCCTCGCGCTCCCGGTGGCCGAGAAAATTCTGCGTCCGATCGTCGTCTACTTTTTTCTTGTGATCGGATTGCGCCTGGCGGGAAAGCGCGAGCTGGCGCAGCTCAACCCGTTTGACCTGGTCGTCCTGCTCACGCTATCCAACACCGTGCAGAACGCCATCATCGGAGACGACAATACCGTGACGGGCGGAATCATCGGGGCCGCAACTCTGCTTCTGGTTAACTATCTCGTTGTGCGTTTTCTCTTCCGCCACGAGAAGTTGGACCGGTTCGTCGAGGGCGAACCCACAGTGCTGATCGAACACGGAAAGATTCTCAAAAACAGGCTGACGAAAGAAGTACTCTCGCTCCAAGAACTCGAAGCCGCCGCTCATAAGCAGGGCTTCGGAGACTTACGGGAAGTGGACCGCGCCACGCTCGATCCCAGCGGCACGATTTGCTTTACCGCAAAGCAACCACCTCCGGAAGAAGCGCGCCACCGAGAACTTCTTGAGCGACTCGATCACCTGGCGCGCGAAGTCGCCACGTTGCGGCTGCGCGCCGCTCCCCCGGCTTCCTGAGTCTCTCTTGAGCGTGACTCAGTGCATTAGATAACCGGTCACGGCGACCGCCAGACCCGCGACGCCGGAAATCATTCCCAGAAACCAGAAAATTCGCTTTCGCGAGAGCAGCGCCAGCGAGGAAATCACGAGCGCTATTTCGAGAAACACTTCTCCCATGTCGAAGCGGTCCGCCTTGCGCTGGGCGCGCGCGGATTCGTCCTCGAAATCCTTGGCCTTCTCCTCGATGTCGGCCTGCTCTTTGGTATAGCGGTCGACTTGCGCTTTGTATTTTTCCTGGACTTTTCCGGCCTGCTCTTTGTCCTTGAATTCAATCAGGGGAAGCATGTCCAGGCCCATATCATAATTGTGGAGGCGAATATTTTTCGCCTGGTAGTACGCCCACTGATCGGTCGCGCGATTCTGCATCAGAAGTTCTTCGGTGTGCGACCGGTGTCCCAGCAAGGATACGACGGCCACGCACACGGCAAGGATGGCCATCGTGACGGAAATGGGCGCCAGCGACGGGTTCTCGCGTCCGTGTTCGGCGTTCTCTTGCAGCTCGCTCAGTTCGTCCGGCATGAACTTATTCTCCTTGTGAGAGACAGTGCGCTAGTCATTCATGATCCTAGGTATTTCGTGGAGCCGGCGTCTCGCCGGCGAATTTGCGCTCAACAGGTCGTATGAAAATCGCCGGCGGGACGCCGGCGCCACGACGAATCTGATTTATATAGCAATCGCGAACGGGTGCCAAATGCCGTGGCAGGTCGCAGACTTTTAACTGCGTGCGATATCAAGACTTTCGTGGCACGCCGCAAGTGTACGATCGATGTCCTCGTCCGAGTGAGCCGATGAAACGAACAGGGCTTCAAACTGGGAAGGCGCTAGAAAAACGCCGCGATCGAGCATGCCGCGGAAGAATTCGGCAAAGCGCCGCGTATCGCATTTTTTCGCGGCGGCATAATCCGCAACCGGCTCGCGCGAGAAGAACAGCGTCAGGAGCGAACCCGCGCGAACCGCCGTGGCGGGAGCGCCCGTTTCGCCGAGTGCCGCAACGAGGCCGTCTCCCAGGCGCTTGGCTCGCGCGTCGAGCGATTCGTAAAATCCGGGAGCGGCCAGCAAATCGAGCGAAGCGATTCCCGCGCTCATCGCCAGCGGGTTGCCGGAAAGCGTTCCCGCCTGATAAACCGGCCCGAGCGGCGCGACGCGGTCCATCAAATCGCGGCGGCCTCCATACGCGGCAACCGGCAATCCTCCGCCAATGATTTTGCCGAGCGTCGTCAGATCCGGAGTAATTCCAAACAACGTCTGCGCGCCGCCAAAGCACACGCGAAAGCCGGTGATCACTTCGTCGAAAATCAGCAACGCTCCGTGCCGCGAGGAGAGATCGCGCAAGGCCTGGAGAAACCCGGGCTTCGGCGGAACGACTCCCATGTTGGCCGCAATCGGCTCAACGATTACCGCTGCAATCTTGTCGCGATGCAAATCAAGCAATTTTTCCACCGCTGCTGGGTCGTTGTACGGGGCATTGAGCGTCAGTTCGGCGAGCGCCTGCGGCACGCCGGGGCACGCCGCGATTCCCAGCGTCGCGAGGCCCGAGCCCGCTTCGGAAAGAAAACTGTCCGAATGGCCGTGATAGCACCCCTCGAATTTGACGATCAGGTCGCGGCCGGTGGCGGCGCGCGCCAGGCGCACGGCGCTCATGGTCGCCTCGGTGCCTGAGCTTACAAAACGCACTTTTTCGCAAGAAGGAAGAGCCTTCCGGATGCGCAACGCGAGTTCGACTTCGAGTTCGGTCGGCATGCCGTAACTCGTGCCGCGAGCCGCCTGTTCGGTGATTGCTTGAATAACCTTCGGATGCGCGTGGCCCACAATCAGCGCCCCCCACGAACAGACGTAATCGATGTATTCGTTTCCGTCGGCGTCCCGTAGGTGTGAGCCGGCGGCGCGATCGACGACGATGGGTTCGCCCCCTACGGCGCGAAACGCGCGCACGGGACTGTTCACTCCGCCGACGAGCACGTCCGTCGCGCGCCGGAATATTTCCTGAGAGCGAGGCCGCTGCATTTTAACCAATTTGGGTGAACTCATCTTTGTTTGTGGGTAAAACGATTCGCGTCAGCAGTTCTTCAACCATCGCGCCGCATCTTTTGCATGATAGGTGAGCACGATGCTCGCGCCCGCGCGATGAATGCCGGTCAATATTTCCAGCGCGATTCGTTTTTCTTCGATCCAGCCGTTCGCGGCGGCCGCCTTCACCATCGAATATTCGCCGCTCACATTGTACGCGCCGACCGGAATGGTGAAAGTTTCGCGCACCCGTTGAATGATGTCGAGGTAGGCCAGCGCCGGCTTCACCATGACCATGTCGGCGCCCTCGGCGATGTCCAGCTCGACTTCGCGAAGCGCCTCGCGAGCGTTGGCCGGGTCCATCTGATAGCCGCGCCGGTCGCCGAATTGCGGCGCGGACTCCGCCGCCTCGCGGAACGGGCCGTAAAATCCGGAACAGTATTTCGCCGCGTAGCTCATGATCGCGACATCTTGAAATCCGCCGATGTCCAGCGCTTTGCGGATTGCGCCAACGCGCCCGTCCATCATGTCCGAGGGCGCGATGATATCTGCGCCGGCGCGAGCGTGCGAGAGCGATTCCGCCGCGAGCAATTCCAGAGTCACGTCGTTCTTCACTTCCCCGTTTTCGACGATGCCGCAATGCCCGTGGTCCGTGTATTCGCACAGGCACACGTCCGTCATCACGAGCAGGTTCAAATTGGCGCGGCGAACGGCCTCGATGGCGCGCTGCACAACGCCATCCGACGCATAGGCTTCGGTGCCGAGCGCATCTTTTTTTTCGGGAATGCCGAACAAGATGATTCCCGGGATGCCAAGCTGCTCCACTTCGCGGCATTCTTCCAGAAACGTGTCGACCGATTGCTGCGCGACGCCGGGCATCGAACCGATAGGATTCCGAACATTCTTTCCTGGGCACACGAACATCGGATATATGAATCCGTGCGCTGACAGCCGCGTTTCGCGCGCCAGGGAGCGTATCGCTTCGCTGCGCCTCAGCCGGCGCGGTCTCGTCACCGGAAAACTCATATGGCCCTCGCTTTTGAGTCTGTGCTTCGTGAAAAATAATTAGCAATCGCCGCCGCCATCGATTCGGCTGTCGCGAACGGCGCTTCGATGGCGACGGGCAAGCCTGCGTTCCGCAATGCCGCGGCCGTGACCGGGCCCACTGCGGCCAGCGCCGCTCTCGCTCCCAGACGCGAGAGCACTTCCTCGCCAAGGTCCGCGCGCATATTTTCAATCGCGGACGGGCTGAAGAATGAGATCACGTCCACCTGGGCGTCTCGAATTGCTCTCATCACTCCGGGATCGATCGCGCCTACTCCTCCCGTATGATACGCCACGACCTCCGTGACTTCCGCGCCGACAGCCCTCAGCGCATCCGGCAGATCGGGCCGCGCCCGCTCGCTGCGCGGCAGCAGGATTTTTTTGCCCTCAAGCGATGCCGACAATTCTTGCGCCAGCGACGCCCCAAGGAATTCCTGCGCGACGTGATCGACTGAAAATCCTTCCGCAGCCACAGCGCTGGCGGTTGCGGGGCCGACAGCGGCGCAGAGATAATTTCCTTCCTGGCTCGGCTCCACGCCCAGCTTGCGGCAACGTCCGGCAAAAAATCGCGCCGCATTGGCGCTGGTGAACAATATCCAATCAAACTCAACGAGAGAACGGATGGCACGGTCCAGCCCGGCCGTATCGGTAGGTTCGGAAAAACTTACCGCTGGAAATAGCAAGACGGTCGCGCCCATATTTTCAAGGCGCGCCATCAGGTCGCGCGCCTGCACAAGGGAGCGCGTGACGACGACACGCTTTCCCTCGAGCGGCCTGCCCGCACTCATGCGCGCGTCCCACGGCTTTCCCGCTCCAGCAAAGCCGCCGCGCCGCCGTCGCGCAATTTCTTCGCGATTCGCTTGCCTATGGCTTCGGCCTCTTCGAGCGATCCAGAATCTTTTTCCCACATGCGCTGCATGCCGTCCGGGGAGAGCACGGCGACGTCAAGCGCGAGTCTTCCGCCTTCGACGCGGCCCCACGCGCCAATCGGCACCTGACAGCCGCCCCCGAGACCCGCGAGCGCGGACCGTTCGGCGGTCACGGCGCTGCGAGTTTCCTCATCTTCCAGAGCAGTCAGTACCCGCAACGTCTCGGCGTCTCCCTTGCGGGCTTCGATTCCGATCGCGCCTTGTCCCGCGGCGGGCAGGCTCACATCGTGTGGCAGCACCTGACTGATGTTTCCGCTCAAACCCAGGCGATCGAGCCCTGCCTTGGCGAGCACAATCGCGTCGTAATCTCCGCGCCTCAGCTTCTCGATCCGCGTGTCCACGTTTCCGCGAAGTTCGAGCAAGCGCAAATCGCGCCGCGCGTAGAGCAATTGCGACTGGCGGCGCAGACTGCTCGTGCCAACGCGCGAGCCTTGCGGCAGCGACGCCAGGGTTGCTCCGCTCGAAGATAGCAGCGCGTCGCGCACGTCTTCCCGCTTCCCGATCGCGGCAATCGTCAAGCCTTCGGGCATTTCCGTCGGCACATCCTTCATGCTGTGGACGGCCAGATCGATGCGCCCTTCCAACAACGCATCTTCGAGTTCCTTGATGAAGACTCCCTTGGTCCCGATTTGACTGAAACTCGCTTGTTGGAATTTGTCGCCGGAAGTTCTGATGATCACGATCTCCGGCTCGACGCCCGTCGATTCGCGCAAGGCCCGCGCGATGCTCCGCGCTTGCCAAAGCGCGAGCGCGCTGCCCCTGGTGCCGATTCGCAGCGCTTTCAAGGCTTCTCCCGGTCTAGGCGGAACAAATCTCGAATCGCTTCAAAGTTTTGGAGTTTTCTGCGCAATT